>Ga0310123_10000202_pt1 | contig 53450 bp, 49 predicted proteins | sample CB6_AW_1057_MG_FD_203505 | JGI IMG/M metagenome (GOLD analysis project Ga0310123, IMG submission 203505) | Marine microbial communities from Western Arctic Ocean, Canada - CB6_AW_1057 | ecosystem: Environmental > Aquatic > Marine > Oceanic | place: Canada: Western Arctic Ocean | collected... | reverse complement strand
ATCCCTGACAACAACATCCCTGACAACAACATCCCTGACAACAACATCCCTGACAACAACATCCCTGACAACAACATCCCTGACAACAACATCCCTGACAACAACATCGAACAACCACAGCCGACCTGCCCTGCTGGTCACCGAAAACCAGCTTTGCTGAACCGGCCCTTCATGGCGCTGGTAATAGAGACAAGTTACATTGTCCGCCTAGTCCAGTGGTTCACTGCTATACTGAAAGAGCAGATCTTCCGACAGACGGCGCTCAAACACTCGGCCAAATTCATCCAAGCTTCGTCGTTGGCCCACAGCATGCCACGCACCCACGTCTTTCAGTTCAGGCATGATTTCAACAAGTTGGTCAATCAAACGCTCAGCGAGACGCTCAATCGGTTTTGTCTGGCATTCCTCCCGGATGGACGCTGCTGTCTTCATCATGCGGACCAAGCAAGCCCGTTCCAAAACGGGGCGGGAAAGAGGAGTTTCGTTGTCAATTAGCAGATCGGCAGCTGGAACTCCAAGCAGTTTTTGCCAAGCGTACAGGTCCGAAAGACAGAGATCTGACGTTTCTTCTTCTTGACGCCTTACCTCGTGAAGATTTTTACCCAACTGCCGCGCGGCACGACGCAGTGACGTGTTCTGCTGCTCACGCACTTGCCGGATACAGTGTAAAGGCGGGGCGTGTCCATTGTTATCGTTTACAACACTGCCGTCTAAATCCTTCGACCCCTTTGCACGAGCACCGTTTAAACCATTAGTCGACATAACTTTTTCCTCTCCTATAGACGTCCTTTTGCAAAGAATGGCTACTGAGCCACCAAGTCGTAACGAGATTCTCACTGAAAGAAATTGCAGATCGCTGCCAATTACCTCGAAACACACCGGTGGCGCAGTTCACGCGCAACCGGCGTACCAACTTTTGCGGTCGATGCTAACGAATCGACCTTGCTAGCCCTTGGTGCCTATTACTCGGTTCCACGGACGATTGCAGAAGACTTGAGACAGAATTCAAGGAATCCTTACGCCTCGATCATTGAACGAAAACGTTGAAAAGATCTCGCTTCTCTGTATCAGACACCTCACCGCGAATGCAGTCTTGCCCGAAATGTGTCTTCGATGAACCTGACTGGAAGATGATGTGCTTAAGTAAAGGGCTTCCAACCAATCCATCTTGATACCGTCAATTTGACGCTGCAAGCTAACTTGCAGCGCAGGGGCATCGTAGAAAAACCGTTTCTACGAAGCAAGTAGACTAACGATCTTTGACGCCTTCAAAGAGTCATTTTACGGCGGGAAGCGTCACCCCGTTGAATCGTACGCGCCACAACTTTCAGTGATTTACCAACTCGTCAAAGAACCCTAACGAAAGCGGCACTAAGAGGATAGGCGGTTGAATACTCTGTAAATCACCAGCTGAAATTTGAGGGTGAAACCTTCATCACGACTGGGAATGCGGCTTGCCGCAACCTCGATTCGGACAATGGACAATGCGACCAACCACGCGTTGAGAGAGGGCTGTCGGCTGAGGTTCGGGTCCGTCACACCCGTAGCAACGTTCAACACGAGGCCGCCCCGTCGCGAGCCAGGCGCCAGACCAGTCAAGTTGATTCGCCGGAAAGGAAATGTCCTCCCCCCGGTGCTGGTGGTCAGAGTGGCCACCCTTTAAATACAGGCTGCTTTTTCCTGTTCCAGCGCGTTGCTCCACTTTAGCAGGCGATGCATTAAAGTGGAGTTCATCGTCTCAGGTTCGTCGCATGCAGCCTGCATTGCCGGGGAAGAACAGTTGTCTGTCATCCTGAGTTCATCAGCCACGTCGGCTTGGTAAGCGAGTGGGTTTTCCTGAACCAAAACAGTTTCTGCGGTCGCATGCTCCATCCCTGTCTGCACCGCGGCACGGTTTCCGCGACTGTCGTGATGACGAACAAATCGGACTTGTGGGTAAGTGCGTGTCAATTCGCAAGCGACTTCCTCTGTCCGGTCGGTCGAAGCGTCGTCAACCAGGATTAATTCGAAACGGGCTGCAACGTCGGGGAGTACGTCCAGCATTTGCGACACTTCCTGCAGCAGGGTCGCTTGCGCATTTCTTACGGGCAGAATGACAGAAATGGATTCTTTCACGAGCCGGTGATCCCCAGGTGTACGGGCTTCTGAATGCTTCTTCGGCATGCTGGCTGGAGTCGCTGAAATCGACCGCTGCCGGATTCGGATAGACAACTCGTGCAAACCGGGACGATCATTCGGTGTACACGTTTTCAAGAACACGGGTTGTAGTGGTACGTTCAGTTGTACGATACGTTGTTTTGTTTTTAACGGGTTTAAATCCCTACGATTTGCTCGACAAGCACGTCAGGGAACTTCGTGGTTTTCCTCAAAACTGGCGGCCGACGCTCCTGTGGGAGAAATTTGGTCATTGCTGTACCGTTTCATTCAAGTGAACTGTTGGAGGTGGAGACCGAGTTGAATACGCTGACGACCCTACACCGCGACCGCATTGATCCAGAAGATCTGTTCTATGAAGACGACGATTCGACAAATCGAACGGCTGAACAAGTGCGGAGAGTTCTTTGCAGGATTCAGCCAACATCGCCGATTTTCTGACCTGATCGGGGTAATCTTCGGCGAACCGTCCCAGCATGATAACCTGTCCTACATGGCAAAGCCGGCACGCGCTGGTGCCGCCTGTCGGTCATCGTAGGTTCTGCGAATGTTGGGGAAAAGGTTGGCTAGGGTCAGCGGTTGCGGTATTGTAATGTGATCACCGGTCGCATCAATTCAAATTCATACTGTTTTTGCAATGGACGATGACGAGTTCTTTTGCCTTGTCAGCGCGGTGCTGGACGAGGCAAGGTCTGCCGGGGTACCAGTACAAGTTTGCTGCTCCGCGCCCGACACACGCGGCTTTCTCCGTCGGGCCGAATATGCGGTTGAGGCCGGGGCCAGTGCGATCCAAGTGATCCTGCCCTACTACATCCAGCCTGATCTCGAAGAAGCTTTTGCCTTTGTCGAAACCGCTGCTCGTGCCTGCGGCGAGATTCCGCTGGTGCACTACAATACCGGACATGCGAAGCTGACGTTCCAGGCCAAAGACTACCGGTCCCTCAAGGAGCGGGTCCCGACGTTGATTGGAACCAAGCTGCCACGGGACGAGCCCTTGTGGATCAGCAATGTATGCCGGCTTGTTCCGGATGTAAGTCACTTTTGCGGCGAATATGCCTTCGCAGCAAATTTCGCAGGGGGCGTCAAAGGAATGTATTCCTGGTTAGCCGTGACCAACCCCCGCCTGACGATGCGCTGGTACGAAGCCTGCTCCAGTGGCGACTGGAACGAGGCCATCCGCATCCAGCAACTGGTCAACCGATTCAAACTTGAAGTCAAAACAGGGTGGAATGGCAAAAGTGAGGCCGCGATCAACAAGGCCGATGCAGCGCTGAACCCGAACATTCACTGCGACTTGCGGGTTCGGGAACCCTATCGTAGTTGCATGCAGGAGGATCTCGATCGGGCTCGAAGCTGGGCCGAGCGGAATTTTCCGGAATTGCTCGAGCTATAGGATTTCTCCATGGCAACCAAGCTGCCGATCCTGGTGTACCATCGTGTGCATACCGACGACGAAATCACGGTAGAGGACGACCAGGGACGGATCGACCTCAGCCAGTTTCGGCGCCAGATGCGGTACATTGCCGATGCCGGCATCTCCGTAGTCACGCACCACCAGCTCGCAGACTGGCTGCTGGCAGGCGCTGATTTGCCAGCTCGTGTCCTGGCGATCGATTTTGATGACAATCGCCTCAACGTACTTGAGAACGCGTATCCGGTCCTTCGTGAATTCGGTTTCCATGCCACCGTCTTCGTGATTACGGACCTGGCAAGTGGTAAAGTTGTGTTTGGCCCACAGGACTACCCCGCCATGCAGTGGGACGAGTTGGCACGGTTGCGTGACGCTGGCTGGTGCATTGCCCCGCACACGCGACGGCACCTCTGGCTTGCCGGCCCCGAGCGTGCCCCTCGAGATGACAACGAAGCGTGGAACGAAATGGCGGAGTCGAAACGGGAGCTTGAGACACGACTCGGGATTGAATCGCCTTACTTTGCGTATCCCAACGGTAGCTGCAATGCCACGGTTACAGGAATGGCCCGCAAGCTGTTTCGAACCGCCAGGCTCTGGTACAAGGCAGTCGAAGGACCCTGGCCCGAGAATAGCCGAAACACCGATCCTCACCAGCTACTGGGCATCAACATTGCGAAGGGTTTAAACTTCGACCAGTTTCGCCAGATCGTCGACGCTGCCGAATAACGGGAACCTCCACAGTCCGATTGTCTCAGGTCGTTTTGCATGGGAAAATTTTCTGCCATGAGCCATCGCACCGTCAATGAGCGATTGCACCGAGACAGTTTCACCGTCCTTGAGAATTTTATGCCAGATCTGACACCATGTGACTGGTCGGTTTTTCCTTTGAAGTTCCGCAAGTCCGATTCGTGAACTGATTCATCGGTTTCGAACTCCAGAAGAACATTCCCCAGCCAACCCCTAAGAGTCCGGAGCGGACTTCAAGTGGCCGACTCGTAAATACCGGACGAGGAGCCCGACAAGAATCAACGCAGCACCCCAAAGTGTCCACTTGGTGGGCGCCTGGTAGTTGACAGCCTGTCCCCAGGCCAGAAAGACCCACAGGGGCAAAAGAAAGGGTTCCAGAAGGGTAATGCAGGACGCTTCATGCCCCGGTAACGACCGCAGACCACGGCTGAACAAGACGTAGGGAATGCCCATTTGAAATACGCCAAAAGCAGCTAACATCAGGATTTGCGTACCGGTCACCTGCACCTCTGCCGAGAGTACCACAGGTGCCAACACAAGAGCGGTGGCAAACTGATTTAAGCTGACGAGCCAAAACGCGTCGTAATCTTTCAGACCACGGAGCGCAAGAACCACACCCGCGTAGCAAACGCCGGATGCCAATCCAAACCACACGCCTAAGGGCCGTTCTCCTCGCAATTCGAAAGCCAGGATGACCCCGACTCCCGTCAGACAGAATGCAAGCATCAGGCCGTCCCGCAACTGCACCCGCTCACGTAACCAGATGACACCCCCCAAAAAGACCCACACGGGTGCGGTGTTTTGCAACCAGATTGCCACCGAGGCTTCGCTCAGCGACATGGAGCTCAGAAAAGTGACGTTCATCAAGGTAAAGCTGGTGACCATCGGGATCAACATCCAGCTCCAACGCCGTTGACGAATGAATGGCAGAAGAATCAGGCCGGCAAATAGCGCACGCCAGAACGCAAGTAAAATCCCGCGCGTGTTGACATCCCAGGCATCGAACGCTGGTGCCTTGGCGAAAAATCCCCCTGAACTCCACATCAAAGCAGCCACGAGGACGTAGAGCTGCCCGTGGAGCCTACTGATTTTTTGATCTTTGTCAGGAAACAATGCCATCCAACTGTTGTGCCAATTCCTCGCTCCTGCGCCTACCCGAGAAACGTTGACGATGTGAAATGAACAACGACTGAAATACTGCAGGGACTCACTTCACCGCATTGGCCATGAATGGTTTCCCCGTAGCTGATCGCAATCCGTCAGTGAAGTGGTGATGCGTTTTCCGCGCAGGGAAACCTTCGTCGCTTTTGACCGGGGCTGTTTATTAATCAACACCCTGTCTGTGATTCATCTTCCTGAGAAAGGGGTACCTGAACGTTTTCTTTTGAGCAACAGTTTGAACATCACATGGCGCTTTCGGATCTCTTCACGAGGGTCGAATTTCGACACGTGACCCGCCGTTGACAAATTCCTTGTTTTCCTCCAGAGTGTTGCCATGGCTAGACAAGGGAGAACGGCTTACGACTGCATCGTGATTGGAGGCGGACACAATGGACTGGTTACTGCCGCCTACCTTGCCAAATCCGGTAAATCGGTGTGCGTACTGGAACGCCGCCATGTGTTGGGCGGTTGTGCCACCACTGAAGAACTCTGGCCGGGCTACAAGGTTTCTGTCGGGGCCTACGTCATCAGCCTGCTCCTGCCGCAGATCATTCGTGATTTGCGTCTGAAACCGTACGGACTGAAAATTCTTCCGAGAAACCCTTCCTCTTTCACGCCCCTGTTAGATGGACGTAGTCTCTTGCTGGGATGTGACGCACATGCCAATCAGGCGGAAATTGCCAAGTTTAGTCGGTCGGATGCGGAAGCCTACCCCCGCTATGAGTCGCTGCTGGAACGAATCGCCAAGGTACTCGAACCTGTCTTGGAACAATCTGCGCCTGACCCGCTACCACTGCCCAAAACATGGCGCAAGATCGGAATCGGAAAAAAGATGCGCGACGCCCGCAAACTTCTTAACGCCTACCAGGCGCTAAGTGGTCTGGGAGAAGACTTGCCACAGGCGTTGGAACTGCTGACTGGCGCCGCTCGCCCTATCCTGGAACGCTGGTTTGAGGCCGAGGTGTTGAGGGCGACACTGGCAACCGACGCGGTGATCGGATCGTTTGCGTCGATTTCGTCGCCGGGGACCGCTTATGTCCTGCTACACCACGTCATGGGTACCGCAGGCGGGGCACGAGGCGTCTGGGGTTACGTGCAGGGCGGAATGGGAGGACTGGCAGACGCACTGGAACATGCCTGCCATGATCTGCGTGTCGATATCCGCCGAGAAGCCGAAGTGAGCAGGATTGTCACGCGTCGGAATCAGACGGTGGGCGTACTTTTGGCCGATGGCAGCCACCTGGATTGCAAAGTGGTAGCCTCCAGTGTCGATGCCCACCTGACCTTTGAAAAATTTATCGAAGCCCAAGAGCTTCCGCAGTACTTTCGCGATGCTGTCTCTCGCATTGACTACAGCTCGGCCTCGGCAAAAATCAATCTTGCCCTTGCCGAAACGCCTAATTTCAGCTGCGCCCCAAGCAATGAGATTGCCCCGCACCACGCTGGTACGATCCACATTTCACCGACGCTCGACTACATCGAACGGGCGTTTGATGATGCAAAATATGGTCGTCCCAGTAAAGAACCGGTACTGGAAATCACACTACCCAGCAGCGTGGACCCTACACTTGCTCCCCCGGGACATCACGTGATGTCGATGTTTGTCCAGTTCGCACCGTATCAATTAGCCCAGGGTGGCTGGGACGACATAAAAGAGGACTTCGCGGATCGTTGCATCGCCCTCCTGGCGCGTTACGCTCCGAATGTGCCCGACGCGATCATCCATCGCCAGATTCTTACTCCACTTGATCTGGAGAGAACTTTTGGCCTGACAGGCGGAAACATCATGCAGGGTGCTATGGGACTCGACCAGCTCTACGTCCAGCGTCCGATTGCAGGCTGGGCAGATCACCGTACACCCATCAAAGGACTCTATCTGTGCGGCGCAGCCAGTCACCCCGGAGGTGGCGTCATGGGTGCTTGCGGCAAGAACGCGGCCGAAGAAATTTTACGTGATTACGGCAGTCGAGAAGCGTGGTAGGCTGACGGGATCCCTTGAGGGGACTCACCCACCAGTGCGTGTCGCCCGAAGTTCGCAGCAATTCGATGTGCGCCCCTTCTGAAACACGCGGGCCCAATGATCACAGATCCTCCAACCGAGTACTCATCCCCCCCACCGATTGGGACCTGACCCTTCACTGACCGATCGCCTTGCGGTAGCAGAAGTCAAAAAGCAGTTGCCATTCCAAAGTTGCCACACCGCAAGCCAAATTTCCAGAGTCTGACTGCCCACTGGCAACTGCCTGACAAAGATCGACAAAGGCGAAGGGGTCCCAAACGGTCTGAGCAGCCAGGAATTGAGAATGCGAGTCGCTGGGGTTCTGCTGGGCCAACTGACGAGCCGATTCACACAACTGGACAAAAATTTCATGCTTTGGGACCTTACGGTACCAGTATTTGGAATTGGAATAATCTGGCTCGCGGCGGTGCATGATGGCGTGCCAGTAGCTGCCGGTGGTGGTGTGGACCTGCTGGCTCAAAACGTGTGATTCATCCAGAAAGTCCTGAAACAGCCACAAGCCAGAGATGCAGCAACGCACCATGTCGAAATCTACGATGGTTTGCCGTCCAATCAGTGCTTCTGCATCCAGGTTCCCCAACGCCGCAGCCATGGATTGATTGGGCAAACCGGGTCCCAGGTCACACTGCCGATCCGGTTGACAGATTTGCTCCACGGATGGGCCATAACGACGAAAATCAAACGAGAACATCGATCGGTTTCTCCCACTTCCGATTCATCCGTCGAGACGCCGAATGAAACAGGACTTGTTCTTGTCGAGCCGAATGAAGGATTTGACGGGTGAAAAGCGGACCGGCAGTAGCGAGGTCTCCACGACCGTGTTGGACCCTTGTCCTTCCGTCCCGGTTTTTCCACGAGCTTTCCCAAACTTAAACAACAAACAACAATTCTGTCCAGCATGAAAATGGCTATTCTTCCCGGATAGAGGCTGCTAAACTGGGTCGCACTGTTTAACCGCACACACAACTCTTCGACCGAAATTCCATGAGCCCCGACCCTCCCCCATCCGAATCCAATCCGGACACTTCAAACCCCGCAGAACTGGCGAACTCGACTCCTGCCGAAAAACGTCCGATTAAGATCGGTTCCCAACGGAAACAAGCAGTCGAGGAAACACCGGCGAGCCCCGAGAAAGCTTCGCAGAAGGTGTCCTCCGTGGGTCCCTCGGACAAGCCGGCGCCCGTCCCTGCAGAGGAACTTGAATCTTATTTTCCTACTCCGGAGATCAAGCAGGTGACTCCTGATCTGGAAGATGAAATTGCCCAGGCATTGGGTGGCAAGAGCCTGGAGGACCTGATGGATGAAGGAACTGGTGCAACTCGCACACCCGTCCTGGAACCCGAATCGCGTCTGTCGGCAAACGTGGTCAAAATACATCGCGAAGATGTCTTCTTTTCGCTGGGCGGGCGTGACGAAGGTGTTGTACCACTCAAGCATTTTGCCGAAGCTCCGGAAATTGGCAGCTCGGTGGAAGTCATTGTGGTCAGCCTGAATCAGCTGGAAAGCCTCTACACACTAACGATACCTGGTGCGGCCATCGACGTGGGCGACTGGTCCGACCTTTCCGAGGGTATGGTCGTCGAGGTTCTGGTGACCGGTCATAACAAAGGTGGACTCGAGTGCGAAGTCAACCACCTGCGCGGGTTCATGCCCGCCAGCCAGATCTCGACCTTTCGAGTGGAGGACTTCGAACAGTTTGTCGGACAAAAGTTGCAGTGTGTTGTCACGGAAGCCAATCCCGAACGGCGCAATTTAGTCGTGAGCCAACGTGCAGTCCTGGAACGCGAACAGGAATCCTCCCGGAAGAAATTGTTAGAGGAACTCGAAGTCGGCCAGATGCGAGAAGGCGTCGTGGCGCGACTGCAGGACTTTGGCGCCTTCGTCAACCTGGGAGGCGTCGACGGCCTGATCCACATCAGCAAAATGAGCTGGGACCGTGTCAATCACCCCAGTGAGGTGCTAACCGAAGGCCAGACGATCCAGGTCAAGATCGACAAGATCGACAGCACCACGGGCAAGATCGGGTTGTCGTACCGTGACACCACCACCAACCCGTGGGACGAGGTCGAAACAAAATTCTCGGTGGGATCGATTGTCACGGGTACGGTGACTCGCGGGGCCGCTTTCGGCGCTTTTGTACGCCTGGCACCGGGAATCGAAGGCCTGATTCACATTTCCGAATTGGCTCACCACCGGGTACACAAGGTCGACAGTGTGGTGGAGCAGGGGCAGGAGGTCGAAGTCAAGGTGTTGTCGGTCGATCGCTCCTCGCAACGCATTGGCCTGTCACTCAAGGCCCTGGCCAATCCGTTGTCATCTTCTTCAGCAGCTGATGAAGAATCCGAGGAAGATGCCCAGCCGTCTGCTGTGCCAAAATTTCAAGGTGAACTCAAAGGCGGTACGAACCAATCCTCCGGGGGCGAGCAATTTGGACTGGATTGGTAGCCGGCAATCGTGATGGCACCGTCCGAAAGGCGAGGGCCCGGTTCACGCCAGAGGTTGGCTGCCGTCTCTATTTTAAGCATCCGTTCTGCCCGCTGCCTTTTCACTTCCTCAAATACCCGGCACTGGATTGGAAGTACTTCTGCCGCCGGCCTGCCGAAATTTCGATGACTTCGTCTTGCTGCCGTTGCAAATCGGCCAGATTGGCCTGGCAAATTCGACAGCCAATCTTTTCCAAATGGAATTTAACATAGCTGTGATAGTCATCTGGCATCGCACCCAGCAGGTAGCTTCCCAACTGTTCGCGGTCCGGACAACTGAGGCGGGCACGACGCCAAATCTCGCCAACCGAATGGACCCCCGCATCGCGCTGCCCATTCAACACTGCTAACACCTCCAGCAACTTGGGGTCGTCGCGCAGGGCGTTCTCGATCTGTGCCATTTCTTCGGCAGCCAGATCTTCATCCAGATACGCCTCGAGTTCAGATTGAGTCAGACGTGGACGCATGGCAATGCTGCGGATTTGAATTCATATCCTGGACCCGCGTATTGGCAGGATGGTACAAAACGGGAGGAGGTGAGATGAAAAATCATTTTGGAAACACCTCAACATATTTATCGCCTGATGGAAAACTCCACACAAGGCGAGTGCTACTTTCCTCAGTCTCAAAACCTGTAGCACCTCTGATTTCGTTCCTCTGGAAAGATTCCATGATTCCCACCGTACTCACTCATGCAATTCGGGGAACACCTCTTGAGACAAGGATTGTTTTTTTACGGCGGCTCTCAATTGCGCCAGAAAATCAAATTTAAAATTGGCAACTTGCTGCTCGCTGATTCCCAGATCGCTGGCAACTTCTTTGTTGACCCAACCACGCACAAATAACGATTCAACGCACATCAGTTTCGTCCAATCACCACGTTGCCGCCAACGATCGACCTGTTCCGAAATTGCCCGGGCCAAGGCGTCTGCCTCGATATTTCGACGTTCATCACTCCGCGCAACACTGCTGGCTGGCCGGGATCTTCCAGGTACGTCCCAATTGCCGCCGCTACCGGTGGCACCGCCAGAAAGAGGCAGCGTCGGACGACGACCTTCGTGACGTAAATGATCGGTCAATTTGTGGGCACAAATCGCAAACAGATAAGCTTCCAGAGAACGCTTGAAGTCGTAGTTGGGAAGACTGTTCAAAAATCCGATGAACGTCTCCTGCACAACATCCTCACTGGGCGCTCGGCGACCTAAACGGCTCTCCGCAAACGCCAACAACCTACCCTCATAACGAGCGATCAGATCATTCCACGCATCGGTGTCTCCGTTCCGAATGCGTTCCACGAGAAGCGTATCGACTTGCCGAGATAACTTCATGGCATCAACCTGGCGTTGGGTCAAAATTGACTCCAGCACTCCATTCGAATGTTTGACACTGGAAAGCAAACCAATCCTGCCGGCCAGTACAGGTTCATTTCGACGGACCGGTGGACGACCTTCCCGAAAGAACTCTCCGGCGTCAACACATCAAAAGCATTGTCAGATCCACAGAATCCAGCGAGAGATTCCCGCACCTGCTGCGCATAACGCCAGTATTATCCCCACAACGCACAACTGCAATCGTCCTGAATGGTAACCAAGGGTCATCGCATCCAGTTTCAGATACCCAAAGGCGGTTGCCAACAGTAGCAGAATGCCACTCGAGCCGAATCCTACCTGCAGCAGGCGTGCCTCACGTTGGACATTTTTCCAGCGCGAGTCTAGTTCATCCATAAAAGCCCGGTCATGTTCAAACCGCAAGACAGCCGTAAGACGACACATCTCGCCATAGGATGTGTCAACAAACTCCGGTTCTGTGACGTCATACGGCAGATGAGACCTCACAAAATCAGCATCAATCTGCAGAAGTCGCCCTACTTCCTCACGACCCAATTCCTCAGCAATGTATTTATTCGTCGCAGCCACAATCTTTTGGTCCAATTCCTGCTGACAGTCTTTGATCGTCAAGTGGGGACCTGCAACGATTTTCCAACCACTGCCGTTGGGCAGAGGAGTGAAGCCGGAATCAAAACTTCCCAGAGATTGCAAATCCACCTGGCGCTCGTTCGTTCCGTCTTGCGGAGATATCTCCACAACCTTTCCAAAGTCCGCTCCCGATTCCTCTACTGGCTGAATTTTTGTCTGCAAATCGAAACTCCTGTCCAGGTCCGCCTTTTCGAACTCCTGCCTGTCAGGCGTCTCCTGCAAGGCATCCGATGCGGTCCTGGGCACCTCCGCCGAACTCCCGCGGACTCTTTCCTGGTACACAGACTGTGAAGGCTGAGGATCGGTCGCGTCGGCTCGCAACAAACTGTCCGAGCCAACCATCAACAGCAGTAAAGGCAGGTGGCAGAAGGCCACCAACGTGGCCCGTCTCCAACTCCTTGGATGCGCGCAAGACACTCTCTGCATCCAGTGCTGAAAAATCCAACCCTGGCTTGCCAGCGTCACCCGTGCTGGCCCCGGAATCGTTAATGACAAAAAGCTCATAGCTTACCTCAGGTCCATCCTCGAAACGATCAACACCTGCGGGATGAATCAGACTCCTCAAGCCACATCAAGCATAGTTCTGTTGCGACTCGCGAATTCGGGCCCGTTCGCTCGAATCGATCCAGGGCGCAGCCAACTGCACGGCAATTGCAATCATACCGGTTATCAACAAACCTTGTGGAAAGGGAAAGAACAAATGCAAGAGCAACGCCCAGAACACTGCTCCAGCCGTTCTCCAAAAACTTAATCTTGTGGTGCGCATGGGGTCAGCACCTTTCCAAAAACGCAGCACCACGAACAAACCGGCAAAATATCCCAGAAAGGCCAACAACTGCGGGGACCCGTCCGGTGCGTAAACACTGGACGGATAACTGCCACTGATTTCTGATAGTCCCGATATCCAGTAAGTCGGTTCCAACAACAACCAATTGGACAAGCCAAAGGAAGCCGCTCCCACTCCTAACCCCATGACCAACATGGCAAAACGTCGCAAGGCCGCATCCGGCTTGCGGGCTTCCCAGAATTTGTGAGCAATTAAAACCGTCCACGCTCCAATCAGGCTGGAGCAAGTGATCCAGGCGTAGGTCGAAGCCCAAATAATCACTGATCCGGTCAGGTCATAGTTGCCCATAACAACACGCAGGATCAGTGATACTACTCCCAAAACCACCATCACGAGCGCACTCATCAGCAACGAACCGACGAGTTCAACGGTGCGTTGCTGCAATGTTTTTTCACGTAACACCTGGTAGCCCAGTTCCTGCCAACTCAAGTAACGTTTCCCTCTTCCCCCACGCCTTTTGGTGGGCCCAGCCTCATGACTTCCGGCTCCAGGTGCTGCGGGCGGGCGGGTTTCAGGAGCGGACGATGGCATCAGGGCACGAACTCCCAGGTACCCCAGGTAAAAGATTCCTGACAGGATGAATAAAGACAGCAACAACAGAGAATTGCCGGCAAAAAAGACAACGACAACCACCACCAAGATAACCTTCAAAGCCGCAGAAAAATTTGATGGTGACTTTCCCCGAGTTCCCTTCCGTCGGTAACCGACGGTGTTGGCCACGGACTCCTCAGACGGTACCAGCACCGTTTTCACAGAAGTTGAAACGCCCAGGCTTGCGGTTTCCCCAATACCCTCTGGGTCCGCTCTCTCGTCCACAGTGGCAAAATCATCTTGAGTATTCCCTTGGTGTACCAACGGTACCGGTTGGGTTCCCGACAATTCAATTCCTAAAGGTTCAACCATCTGCCCCACGGTCGAGTAACGATTGGCCGGATCTTTGCTGAGGGCCTTGGCAATGATTTCTCTGTACGGCGCGGACAACGGACTCAGATCCGGTGCATCCGTCAGATGTTTCATGATGATTTCGTGGCCGGTTTCACCATCGAACGGCACGTCACCCGTCAGCATCTCGTACAACACTACCCCCAACGCATAGACATCAATCTCTTTCCCGTAGCTCCCTTTGCCGATTTCGGGGGCCATGTAGTGAAACGTTCCCACACTCTCCGTTTGACCACTGCGTCGGCTCACAGAAATAAATTTAGAAAGACCGTAGTCGCCAATTTTCACCAGTCCTTCGTCTAGAAAAATATTACCGGGCTTCAGGTCGCGGTGCACGATACCGTGGTCATGCAGGTATGCGGTTCCGGCTGCGATTCCCGAGAGCCAACTACGTACAAGTTCGTCGGGCATACCTTGAGGATGGGATTCAATGACGTCTTTAAGAGATTCTCCCGCGACGTATTCCATTACAACCCAGCCCGATTCGTGCTCGTCGTACCGGATATTGAATAACAAAACCAGGTTGGGATGTTTTAAATTAAGACATTGGCTGACGCCGCGCAACTCCACATCACGATTTCGTTGAATGTGCTTCAGGGCAACTTCTTTACCCGTGTCGCTGACTGCAAAGTAGACCTCTCCAAAACCGCCAACTCCAATCCCACGTTTAATCGTGTATCCTTCCAAAGGGCTTGAGCCGCTGGTGTGTGTGAATTTCATGACTCCAACCCGGGGCTGTTCGCTCAGATTCAAATCAACGGTCTTTTTGTTGGCAGCCAGATCAGACTCCGACTTTAGGGTAGCGGTTCGTTCGTCCATCTGTCCAGCTTTCAACACCGCCGGTGGGGAACGAAAAACCGGCTTGCAATTGCACTCCCCATTCTAAACAACTTGTCTCACTCAATACGGGAAACCTTCACTTTTCCGGACTACCCCTTCGTCATCCGCTTCCCCACCAGTGAACACATACCAGTAGTTCAAACATTCTACCGCGATTCCCTTTAGACCCGCTCCAAGCTGAACGCAAACTCGCTGCCCGAGACATGTGAATTCCATCCCAGTTTGCCTCGTCTATCATGCACACGGTCGTCAATTTCAATAGGCCCCGAAGTCCGACAGTACAAATCGTCCGCATACCTGTACAAAACAACGTCCTGCGTCCAATCCTGGCAAACGATGTGATTTTTCATGCGGGGCCCCAGGACACAAGACTCGGCCATTAAAAGAATGGCATCGGCTGAGGGTTGCGTACGGTGACTGCTCTTAAAATCCAGCCGAGCCGTAGCGCTTAAGGCGTGCGACTTTCGAAACGTGAGTTCCACACTGGACCCCAGCAAGATTTCCATACCATCGGTGAGCAGTGCTCGCTTATTAATCTTTTTTCCATTCAGACAAACCTGTTGCGTTGGTTCCATCACGTACTGGCCATCTTCCCGCCAGATCTTCGCGTGACGGCGTGATAAGTCCCCAAAAACAGGAACATCAACAGTCGTTCCGGGCACAGCCTGACCCAGTGCAATCTGGTCACTCGTGCAAACGAGAAATCCACCAACAGCATCTACCCAAAGTAAAAAACGCGGATAAGGATCTTGCATTATCACCGTGCTCTTCCTCTTTACTTTTATCCCCGCAACAACCCGGCCAGCAAACCAGCCGGGTTGCAATCCTTCACCCAGTCCTAGCGGAGTGATAACTGGCCTGCTAACGATTCCATGACGATTGAAGCATCGCTCCCCTCTTCTATCCCGTCGGTCGTAAAATATTCCGTGATCTGATCTGAAATGTCTTCCATTTCTTCGGACAGTTCCAAGGGAATGCGGGCGTGGAAATCCGTCTGGACATCCAGCAGTCGTGCGCTCACTTCGATGCGCGTGTGGATGTCACTAATCAACTCCTTGGTGCGTGCCAGGTGGCTGTCATCAAAATCAAACTCGCTCGTCGTCTGGGCAACCTCAACCATTTTCAGCCGGGCCTCCAGATTCTCCACATCCACCTCCAGTTGCTGCCTGGCGGCCAGCATGCCGTTCAATTTCTGCCTGGCTGCAGCCAGGGTCCGCTGGCGTGCATCCAAGACTTTACTCAGGTTAAACGAGGTCTCATCGGCTGTCTTGTAATGTTTAAAACGTTTGGCCAAATCGACGTTTACTCGGTGAACCGGATAGGTGCGATTACCAAACTCAAGAGTTTTCGCTCCCGGATTTTGATCCAGGACTGCCTTCATGCGGAAAATCTCTTCGCGATCACGAGACAGGGTTTTGTCGACTTGAACGACACGTTTTTCAAACTGCTGCACTTGAATCTCTTCCTTTGCGATCAACTGCATGTTGTGCCGGATTTCCGGAGTCAGGTCTTTGATCATCTGCCTGGCGCGGTCGATTTCATACCCGATCGAGACGTTATTTTTGACCGTTTCCGAAACCTTGTTGACTGTCGTCTTTACATAACTCATGGCATTCCGCCCAAAGCAGAGTCCCAGGAGTAGTGTCCCAGCCGTAGCTAAAAACAGACCTTTCTTCAACATCGTAAAAACCTCCCTAGCATGACGAGTGTGGTGAAAACAAGCCCCGTGGGGCCGTTCTGGACGTTCCCCGGACACCGACCCTGGTGTCACGTCCTACTTGCTATTCGCCCCCTGGAACCGGTTATTGCTCGCCTTCGAAAAAAAATTCGATATTCAATCGCCAAACGCCCATGTTTCAACCTCGTACCGTTCTTGACCGCCATGCCTCATTTCTGAAACACACCGGAACCAGTTCTGAAAACCAGCGGCTGCCTTAATTGGTTGCTACCAGAGTCTTTACGCCAGAATCACAAGAATAGCGGGCAGCGTGGCACAAGCGTTGCAATAAAGAAGTGGGCCCCTTGTTCCTGCAAAGCCGTACCGCTTTGGCAGGTTTGGGCAAACGACCCGCGGAAAGGCCAAAAAGTTCGCCACAGGCTGAGAAACCTGTTGCCAACGTGAACCAGGCTCGTGAAACAAGACCTTCATGACTCGAAAGGACCAGGCCATGTCTCAGACGCCTCCTTCTAGAAATCATCAAAAAATGCTTTCTTTCGGTCCCCATCAAGTCACTTTCGGGCACCCGTCTGAGCATGACCCGCTGGATGAAGCAACTTGCGCAAAACTCTCTCAATGGATCGATCTGGAACTGGAACGCCTCGAGACCAGGTTTTCCAAATTCAGTACGCAGCATTCGCTGGATCAGGCACTTTCTTTGCTCCGCTAGAACGGCCCAAGCCGTCGGATTGGGCATCGCGGTTGACCACGCCACGATTTAAGGCAAAATCGGGCGTGTGGTCTTTGATGTGCGGACCGCGAGTTGTTGTCGCCCTGCGAAAATCGCTTCAAGTCCCGCGAGCCCTTGTTATTTCGCCACCCACTCGGACAAGAACTTTGATTATAACGATCGATGGTCCGGCAGGAGCAGGAAAATCGAGTGCTGCCAAAGCACTTGCCAAACAACTTGGATTTCGATTTCTCGACACGGGAGCCATGTACCGTAGCGTGGCACTGGCTGCGATTCAAAGCGGGTTGTCATGGGACGATGCAAGGGGACTTGCCGAACTGGCCAGGACTCTCCGGATCGAATTGGACGGAGACCGTACCCTGCTCAACGGCGAAGATGTGAGCCAGGCCATTCGAACGGCAGAAGTGACCGACGCTGTGCGATATGTGGCCGACAACCCCCAAATTCGACAAATCCTGGTTGAACTACAACAAAAGACGGCTCTGGATTTCGATGTCGTGACGGAAGGACGTGATCAAGGAACCATCGCATTTCCACAGGCGGAATGCAAAATCTTCCTGACAGCTTCTCCCGCCGAGCGGGCCAAAAGACGTCAGATCGAGCACCACAAACGGGGCGAAGATTTAAGTTTTGAAACGGTGCTCGAACGTCAAAACGCCAGGGACCACGGGGACAAACAGCGCACCGTTGGGCGATTGGTTCCTGCCAAAGATGCCTTGGAAGTTTCGACCGACGGTTTGTCCCCCCAGGAAGTTGTCGAGCAGCTCAAGGCAATTGTCAGGCAGTGCGGGTCATAGCTGTTGTCAAAGAACCGATCGGTGCAAAACCCCGTGGCGGCTTCCCTGGACCTGTTGCGATGAAAATGTGCCTGACAACATTATCGTGGTCCCAATCATCCCTGGGACAGTTCGGACAAGGTCAAAACTTCCCGAGAAACTGGACCCTGAGGTCCGCGGGGGATCTGTCCTCCTCAGTCTCCCAAGACCGTCTTTGGGCAGTAGGACGTTGTCCAGCATTGATCTGATGGTTAAAGTTGTCTCCCCGGTCAGCACAGATGCGGCCCGACGCGAATGCCGTTGGCCCCCGGTCAACCGTGCCCCTCAGTACGAAATGTGCCGCGCCGCAGACCAGCCATAAGCTTACTGGGATTTTTAATTTGTCCGCACCAGATCCAGTCTTGTGCTTGTTGCCGTTGAAAAATTCTGCTAAATTTGCCGGATTGTGCTTGATACTTTGGGAATCGTGCACCGCGGGGTGCCGAGGTATGTCGAGCCGCACAACCTAAGACGTTTGTCGTTTACATCACTCAACTATAAATATGGTCAATCGAAACCTCATCCGGAATTTGGAAAGTGAATCTGATTGGGAACAAGAATTTAGTGAAGCACTCTCGGGAGTCGCCGAAACGGCCCTCGCGACGCTCGAAGCCGAACACGCTATCAAACCCAATAAGATCGTTGATGGACGTGTCATTCGAGTCGACGACGAGCAGGTGTTGGTCGACATCGGTTACAAAAGCGAAGGCACCATTCCGCTGCGCGAGTGGGAAGAAGATGAAGAACCACCCCAAGAGGGCGATTTAGTCCAGGTCCTGGTGGAAGAGGTTGAAGAGGACACCGGCCGGGTGGATGATCCTAACGGGATGATCGCACTCAGTAAAACGAAGGCTCAAAAAATCCTGCGCTGGCAGGAAATGATGAAGTCGGTTGAAGAAGGTCAAGTGGTCACCGGCAAGGTGACACGCAAGATCAAAGGTGGCTTGTTGGTGGACATTGGTGTTAATGTCTTCTTGCCAGCCAGCCAGGTCGATATTCGTCGACCCCACGATATCGGGGACTACATTGGCCGTACCGTACAATGTGAAGTTTTAAAAATTGATGAGGCCCGTCGTAACATTGTGGTCAGTCGGCGGTCGTTGATAGAAAAACAGCGTCAGGAAGACCGCACCGCTTTGCTCAGTGAGCTGGAAGTTGGGCAATTGCGAAAGGGCGTTGTGAAGAACATCGCCGAATTCGGCGCCTTTGTCGACTTGGGTGGTATTGATGGCCTGCTGCATATTACCGACATGAGTTGGGGAAGGATTGGGCATCCTTCGGAAATGGTTTCGATCGACCAGGAAATCGAAGTCCAGATTCTGGATATCAACCAGGAAAAGGAAAAGATTGCACTTGGATTAAAACAGAAATTCAGCAGCCCTTGGGAAAATGTTGACGAAAAGTATTCCCTGAACGCCGTAGTACGTGGCACCGTGGTAAACGTGATGAGCTATGGTGCGTTCATTAAACTCGAGGAGGGCATCGAAGGTTTGGTACACATCAGCGAGATGTCGTGGACCAAACGAATCAGTCACCCAAACGAACTTGTTCAAATTGGTGACGAGATTGACGTCGTCATTTTGCGTGTGCACAAGGACAAGGAAGAGATCTCTCTGGGCATGAAGCAAACCCAGACCAATCCCTGGGACAATGTTGCCGAGCGTTATCCCATCGATACCATGGTAAAGGGCCAGGTGCGAAATCTGACCAATTACGGTGCCTTCATCGAATTGGGGGAGGGGATCGACGGCCTGTTGCATGTCTCGGACATGTCCTGGACCCGGAAGATCAGTCACCCCAGTGAAATGTTGGAAAAAAACCAGGAAATCGAATGCAAGGTCCTGTCGGTGGATCAGGAGCGACGACGTATTGCCCTGGGTCTGAAACAAAAAGACGATGACCCCTGGACAACGAAAATTCCCAGCAGCTACACTCCCGGGCAACTGGTGATTGGAACCGTGACAAAAATCACCAACTTTGGTGTCTTTGTGGGACTCGAAGACGGCCTCGAAGGCCTGCTGCACATTTCGGAGTTGGCCGATCACAAAGTGGAAAATCCCGAAGACATCGTCAAGGTGGGGGAAAAAATCGAAGTCAAAATTCTCCGTGTCGACACTGACGAGCGTAAAATTGGATTGTCACGCAAGCGAGTCGACTGGGCCGAGGAAGATGAAACTGAGGAAGAAAAGGCAACGGCAGTAGAAAGCGGAGGTTCTCAGGCAAGCGCCGATACGGCCAATCTGAAAGGCGGACTGGGAGCCTCGGGACCGTTGATCGACGCGGGCATGGCAGCGGATTCGGCAGCGGATTCGGCAGCGGATTCGGCAGCGGATTCGGCAGCGGATTCGGCAGCGGATTCGGCAGCGGATTCGGCAGCGGATTCGGCAGCGGATTCGGCGGAGGATTCGGCGCAATCGGAGCCCGTCGAAGAATCCGAAGAACCAACGGAGGAAAGCGAAGATACGGAAAAATCGGAGGACTGATCCGGCATCACAAGCCGGATGATTGACAGCTCAACCAAAATTGCCCAGCGACCCCGTGGTCTTAACCATTGGGGTCGTTTTTTTCGATATGGCCGCCAGGGCAATCACATTCCGCTTACTTCTTCAGTTATCTGGTGTGCTATAGAAAAAGGGCTAGCACTGCCGATAGTGCAGTTTGTCGAGAATGCCAAACACCGGGTCCACATAAACACAGTCAGAGTAACATGGCCAAATCAAAAAATAGAATAGGTTCAGCGGTTCAAACACCTCTGGAGACTTACCTTCGCGAAATCAACGAAACAGCATTGCTGACTGCCAAGGATGAATGTCAGTTAGCCGACGCCATTGCCCAGGGAGACGTTCGAGCCCGAGACCATATGGTGCGAGCCAACCTACGTTTGGTCGTTAATATTGCCCGCGGCTATACGGGCAAAGGACTTGGACTTCAAGACCTGATCGAGGAAGGAAATCTAGGGTTACTGCGGGCTGTCGAAGGCTTTGACCCGACCATGGGAACACGTTTCAGCACCTATGCCAGCTATTGGATCAAACAGTCAATCAAACGGGCCTTGATCAACTCCGCCAAGACGATTCGCATACCGGCTTACATGGTTGAACTGCTCTCAAAATGGCGACGGGCGAATGCTCGCCTGAGCGAAGAACTCGGTCGCACGCCGACTCCCGAGGAAATCGCCCGCGTCTTGGGTTTGCCCAAAAAGAAACTGCCTATCATCATGAAAGCGATCAAGATCTATAATTCCACGCCGCAGACCGACCAGTCTGAAGCGGGATGGTCGCTGGGAGAGATGATTGAAGATGACCGCATGAAAAGGCCAGAAGACGAGCTGGTCGAACACGACATGCTAAAACACGTCCAGTCGATGATGGATACCATGGATCAACGTGAAGCAACTGTGCTCCGCATGCGTTTTGGATTGGAGAATCTGGAACCACGGACGCTGAAAGAAATCGGCGAAAAACTGGGCCTGACCCGTGAACGAGTCCGCCAAATTGAAAGCGAAGCCCTGGGGAAACTGGCCGACAGCTTGAAAGATCCCCACGAAAGACAGACGAATCTGTTTGCCCACGCTTAACGTGTCAGAAAAGGATGCGGACGTTCCATCAGAAAACAAGCCGAGGTCTTTCCGGCTACCTTCCGCTTGTCATTGGCTCCGGCTATACTCTACGAGCTATCGATTTCTAGGCGAAAGAGTGACTCATGGCCGCCGGCACCGATCTGGATTTGAAGCAATACGTACGGAACATTCCCGATTTCCCCAAACCGGGAATTCTCTTTCGCGACATCACACCTTTGCTGGCCGATCCAATTGCTTTCCGGGAAGTAAACCGTCGCCTGGCCGATCATTATCGCGAGACTCCAATCGACGTCATCGTGGCAGCAGAAGCTCGTGGTTTCATTTTTGCTGCACCGCTGGCGATCGAGCTGGGCGTCAGCTTTGCTCCCATTCGCAAACCTAACAAACTGCCATTCGACACGCACGCGTTTCATTATGAACTCGAATACGGCACGGATACGCTCGAAATGCACATCGATGGCGTCAGCCGGGAACAACGCGTCCTGGTGGTCGACGACCTGTTGGCCACGGGCGGCACGGTCGAAGCGTGCTGTCAACTGCTGCAAAAAACCGGAGCCCACGTCGCGGGATGTGCGTTCTTGATTGAGCTGGAGGGTTTAAACGGAGCTGCCCGCATCGCTCCCCACCCCGTCTTCAGTCTCATCCAGTACACCTAATACAGACAGCTTGCCAGGAACGTACGAGAGTGTACCGGCTGAGTTATCTAAGACCCTTTCAAAAGATTTTTCTGCTGTCCACTCTCAGCCGCATGTAGCGGTATTCCTGTTTGTCTGTTTCGTAGGGGAAAAATCAATTATCCGTCCAAACGACAAAAACAGGAACTCAGATTAAATCCCAAGCCGAGTTATCTGGTACGTGGCTGTGAACCGGTTTCAAGCGGTGGCCGCTCCGTAAACAAACCTTTCACCAACAAAACCGGTTGTCACATTTTCAGCACCTTTACCGCTTACAGGTAGGTCGATTCGGAAGGAAACCATGCGAAAATTAGCCGCTCTCACCGTACTGGCGTCAGTCATGTTCCTGACAAGTCAGTTGCACGCCCAACAACTGTCGCACATCTCGGCCCTCGCAAGCGGTGGCTGCGATGCGAATGATTGTGACGCGGCCGGCGACTGCACCGCCTCAAGCTGTTGTTCTTGCGATCAGAGTGGTGTCTTCTTTGATGCTGAAGTCACTTTTTTCCGATACCATAGCAACGCCGGGATTCACCCCAGCAACGAATTCGGTTTCGAAACCAGCCCACGAATCACCGTGGGGTACCGCAGTCCTGATGGCCGGGGAACGCGACTACGCTGGTGGGAATACGACCACCAAAACCACAGCGATAGGTCTCCTTACGCGATTGACACCTACAACGTGGACTTGGAAGTGTTTGAAGAAATTTCCCTCGGTTCCTGCACTTCGATCGAGCTGAGTGCCGGCATTCGCTACAACGAATTCGACCAGTTCTCCGACGATGACGACGCCGGCATCGGTCCAGGTTTTAGCTGGTATGCGTTTGACGGATTTGGCGCCATTGTCGGCATCGAGGCCAGGCGCAGCGTATTCTGCAACAGCGCAATCTACGCCCGCTTGCGGCAAGCCGTCTTAATGGGTGACTACGACCTCAGCAGTTCTGGGGCTGAGGGCATCCTTCACGACACGGTCGTCGGCATGACAGAAATCGCTTTGGGCTACGAAACCTCTTTGGCGTCTTCGGGATGTTACTCCGTGAACGGGCGCGTCGGCGTCGAGTGGCAACAGTGGCAGAATTACCTGGCGGGTATATGGGACACCGGCTTTGCTGGAGTTACCGCGGGTGTTTCGGTCGATTACTAACATTTGCGCCCGACAAGACTGCAAAATTTCCGGGCCGGATGGCGAGTCAATCGCCATCCGGCCCTTTTCCGTTGGTTTCATGACGCCCGCTTGAAAACCTGCTCTAGAGAGAACTCATGCCGACGGTCCTGACATGCCACCTGCTAGCATCTGTGCAAACTGGAATAGGTTCTGATAACGCTTGTTGCTAGAATCCCGCCCCCCTGTGGCGAAGTTCCGATTCACCTCTTAGGCCAATGCCATGACTTTGCAGCGTTCTCATCGACTGATCCAATGTTTGATCTTTTTCGTGGTCTCCTTGACCACGCAATCGACCAGCCACGGCCAACAGCAGTTGGCGGAACAGGAACCGGCTGCCCGGATTGCCGACAACCGCACACCGTTGCAGCCTGCCGCAACCCTTTCCGCCCCCTTTCAACTCTCGGCGGAAGAGCAGCGAAGGGTCGATTTGATCCTGCTGCACTGGGAAAATAAAACCGAGCATATTCGACATTTCAGCTGTAAATTTTATCGCTGGGAGTATCAGCCACAGTGGGCAAAAGACGCGTGGTCTCAGTCTGTCGCACGTACCGTCAGCGAGGGGATGATTGATCACCAAACCCCCGACAAGGCAAACTTCCAAGTCACGAAGTTTCAAGTACTGCAAGGCAAGGGAAACGACGGCAAACCAGCATACCTTGCCGAAAAACATCTGGAACATTGGATCTGTGATGGCAACAAAATTTACGAATACGAGCCACGGCAGCAACACGTCATTGAGCGCAGGCTGCCACCGGAATGGCAGGGTAAGTCCATTCTGGAAGGGCCCCTGCCATTTTTGTTCGGCGCCAAAGCGAAAACACTGAAAACAAGATATTGGATCAAGGAACTAACGCCTCAAGCCAAGGACGAAATCTGGCTCGACATTCATCCCCGTAATCGCGAGAGTGCCGTCAACTTTCAAAGCGTGCAAGTCATGCTGGCAACGTCAGACTTCCTACCCAACGGGATGCGCATCGTCCGGCATGATGGAAGTTCCATGACGTTTAGTTTCTTTGATCGTTCAGCAAACTCTCGCAGAATGATACCGCAGATGAGTGGCCTGTGGGGGGGCAAGTACCGCCCCACGATTCCGGCAGGTTGGAAACGTGTTGTGGAAAACCAGGCAGGTCCCGTCCCGGAAAAAAAGCGGCGTCTCTTACCGCGCTAGACGAGCTTCTGGGGTTTGACTCGTCCTGGTCTTACAATGTCCACCGTTGGTTGTGAACGTGTCACACCAGCCGGCCATCTGCAAGGCACCGGCTGGCTCTTGAAAATGATCCGCTGGCATTGTGTGCCACCAGGAAATACTGTTGAAGCAGCCGTTTTCTGCACAACCTGGTCGGCAAAGTAAAAAGCTTTTCCCCAACGCGTCGGGACCCTATAATTTTATCACTGTTAGCATGCTCAACGAAGGTGCCCACTTCAGAGCTTTCTTCCCGCTTGATGCTGTCACGTTCGAGGAACTTGTGCTTTTGAGATTAACTCTTGCTCGATGTGGATTTCGCACGGCCAGGTGGGCGCGTTGCCTGCTTCTGCTGTCGACGATCACGCTTCCAAACTTTGGGCAATCGCTGGAAGCTGCAGAAGGTTCCGCTGCCACGTTGATTCGGATTCCGCTACCCATCACGGGAACTGTCGATGATCAGGTAAAACGCAAGATTGATCAGGCTTTGCATACGTTTGCTGACCATGAACCGCGACCTATACTCGTTCTGGAGTTCTGGACCCCTGACGAAGTAGGCGGGCAGGGGAGCCAATTTGAACGTTCATTCGCTTTGGCTCGCTATCTGACCAGCGATCGTGTACGTCACGTCCGAACGGTCGCTTACCTGCCACAGTCGCTTACAGGTCATGCTGTGCTCGCCACGCTGGCCTGTGAAGAGATTATCATGCACCCGGACGCCCAGTTAGGTGACGCCGGCATCGACGACAACACGATTGACCCTACGATCCGCAGCGCCTATCGCGAGATCGCAAACCGAACACGGACCATTCCGTCACCCGTTGCGCTGGGCATGTTGGATCGGCGCCTGGAAACGTTCCAGGTCGAGACGCCCGGTGGAAACCGTTACGTCTTAGCCGACGAAATCGACCAATTGAAGCAGGAGACGGCTATTTCTTCAATTGACACGATCATCCCGACAGGAGAAATGGGGAAGTTCACCGGCCGGGAGTTACGTCTACAGTACGGCTGGGTCTCTCGACTGGCCAAGGATCGTACCGAACTGGCAAGCGTTTTAGAACTGTCCGGCGAACGACTTCTGGCCACACCATCAATGAACGACGGACAGTGGAAACCGATTCAGATCAAGATCGCGGGAGCCATCGACGCGTCCACACGCCTACGTGTCCAACGTGGGATCGAGGACTTTCGCAACATGCAGGATGTGAATTTCATCTGCTTGTGGCTGGACAGCCCTGGCGGTTCTCCTGCAGACAGCTTGAGTCTGGCACATTATCTGGCAGACCTGGCCGACAGCCAGATTCGGACCGTCGCCTACATCCCGGTAGAAGCCAGGGCGGATGCGGCCTTAATTGCCTTTGCATGTGACGAAACGGTGATGCACAAAAATGCGTTAATGGGAGGGTCAGGCGTGTATCAAATGAGCCCTCAACAGATTCAAGACGTGCGCACGGCCCTGAGTGCGGAACTTGCCGTTAAAAAATCCGCCAGCTGGTCACTCCCCGCAGCAATGCTCGATCCCGAGTTGAGTGTTCGAGAATATCATCTCCGCGGTCGATCAATCACCAAGTATTTTTGTGAAGAAGAGCTGGCTAACCAGTCTGATCCTGACCGCTGGACGCGAGGGCCTGAAGAAAGTGCCCAAGGTGAACTTTATGTGGCTCACGCAGACCAAGCTGAACGAGTCGGGCTGGCCACACACGTCGTCGGTAGCTTCGACCAATTCAAACAACTTTATCATTTGACTGACGATCCTACGTTGGTCGAACCTGGTTGGGCCCAGCAGCTTGTGGCGGCATTAGCCTCGCCCGAGTTGGCAGCCACACTTCTGTTCGTAGCAAGTTTCGCGATGTTTTTTGAATTTTCATCACCCGGCCTGGGCATCGGTGGTTTCGTCTCTCTGCTCTGCTTCCTGCTTTTCTTCTGGAGCCAATTCCTACAGGGGACTGCTGGCTGGCTGGAAGTCTTGCTGTTCACAGGGGGTATTTCTTGTGTAATCCTGGAGATCTTCGTGATACCGGGTTTTGGCATCTTCGGTTTGGGAGGTGGTGCGATGATCATCACATCCCTCGTACTTGCCAGCCAAACCGTGCTGCAAATCCCCCAAAATGATTACCAAATCACCGAACTCCGCAACTCGCTGTTCACGATTGCTGCGGCAGGGGCAGGATTAGCCGTTTCCGTGTTTCTAGCTCGAAAATACGCCCACCAGATGCCCCTCGTGAAGAACGTCATGCTGATTCCACCTGCCGGTGATGAGCTGGATGAACTCATGCACCGGGAATCGCTTGTTGATTTTGATCATTTGCTAGGAAAGCATGGTAAAACAACAACCAAGTTGACTCCCGCCGGGAAAGCCCGGTTTGCTGAGGAATTGATCGACGTCGTAAGCCAAAGTGAACTGCTACCGGCAAACAGCACCGTGCAAGTCGTTGAGGTACGTGGCAATCGAGTCGTGGTAGTACGTGTAGTATAAAAGTTCCGGGTGCTTGGCGCCTGATCGTAAAAAACGGGTCGGAGTACGCAAGGATTGGGCGAAATGCAGCGAAAGCCCTGGAAGGCAATGATCATCCATAACAGGACAAGTCACACTTCTGACCTTTGAATTTCCTCAATCCTGTCGTCTCGGAAGAAGGCTCGAGGTTCCAACACTGCATGCGTGGGCCAGCAGGTGATCGCTACCAACACGTAAGTAAAGGATTCCGCCAATCGCTCGCCCCTGAATCCTCCATTGAGAAACCTGAAATGTAACATGCCTGTGCTCCTCTGGCCCTTACTACTGTTGCTACTGGCAATCGCTTTCATTGCGTTAGAAATGTTCGTTCCCTCAGGGGGCGCCCTGGGGCTGCTGGCAGTGTTGTCGGCAATTGCTTCGGTCGTTGTGGCCTTTATCACAGGAGGGCCCGTTTGGGGAACGGCTTGGCTGGCCGTAGCAACGGCTGTTCTTCCAATATCAGCCGTCATCGCCATTCGAATCTGGCCGCTTACTCCTCTGGGACGAAGGATGACCTATCGCCCCCCCGTGGAAGACAAGTTTGACAACTTGCAATGTTCACAATCACTCCTGGGGCTCAAGGGCCGGGCCCAGACCGTGATGCTTCCCGCCGGTAGCATCCTCGTCGAAGGTCAAACGCTGGATGCAGTCAGCAATGGGATGCCCATTGAAGCAGGAGATGTCATTGAGATCATTCAAATCGAAGGAAATCACATCGTGGTCCAGCCGGCTGACGAAATTTCAGCGAACAAGAAAGGACCCCAGGAGGACATCCTCTCTCAACCTATTGAGACGTTGGGATTGGAAGAACTGGAGGACCCACTCTCTTGACAACCGGGGCCGAGATACCGAGACTAGGGTTGAGTTGTTCCTTGCGCGAGCGGCCAGCACAATACTTGATACTACAAAATTAGCTTCAGAGTGTCGGGGGGATTCTTTTTCGTGGGGTCGGCAGTTGTCATCTTCGGGATCATCGTTTGCATCGTCCTTGGCCTGATTTTTCTGGTTGTTTTTGCCAGGTTTTTTGGGTTGTGGATTCAATCGGTGCTAACGGGAGCAGAAGTCACATTCTGGGACCTCGTGCGCATGTATCTCCGCAAGGTGCGTGCAGGCACCATCGTCCGCGCTAAGATCATGGCAGTCCAGGCTGGATTGCAGGACGAACCGGGAATGACGACCAGCGCCCTGGAAGCTCATTTTCTCGCAGGCGGTGACGTACCACGGATGGTGCAAGCGCTGATCGCGGCCCACAAAGCCAAGACCATTGATTTGAACTTTCGTTTGGCGACGGCGATTGATCTGGCCGGTCGTAATGTTCTGGAGGCCGTACAAACAAGTGTCTATCCCAAGGTGATTGACTGCCCCGACAAAAAAGGTTCGAGACCGACGCTGGACGCGGTCGCTAAAAATGGAATCCAATTGAAGGTTCGGGCACGAGTCACGGTCCGTGCCAATCTGCAACAATTGATTGGCGGGGCTACAGAAGAAACCATCATTGCCCGGGTGGGTGAAGGAATCGTCAGCGCAATTGGCTCTGCCGATACCCATAAAGACGTTTTAGAGAACCCGGATCGCATTTCGAAGACGGTACTCTCTCGGCGACTGGATTCGCAAACTGCTTTCGAAATTGTATCGATTGACATCGCCGATATCGATGTGGGTGACAACATTGGGGCTCGCTTGCAAGCGGACCAGGCCGAAGCCGATATGCGTGTCGCGCGAGCAAGGGCTGAAGGCCGCCGCGCTATGGCAGCGGCGTCTGAACAGGAAGAAATCGCTGGAATCGAAGAGAGCCGAGCCCAATTAGTCAACGCCGAAGCGGAAGTTCCCAAGGCAATGGCCGATTCGTTTCGTTCCGGGAAACTGGGGATCCTAGATTATTACAAACTCCGAAACGTACAGGCCGACACGGAAATGCGGTCGGCTATCGCCAAACCGCTTGCTGCCAACTAGAACCCCATGTTCACGATGCACTTCATACCTCAGCTGTTCGCTGATGTTGACTTGGAAAATCTAGGCCGGTTCATTGTGCCGTTGTTGGTAATCGTGTTCTGGATCATTGGCGGCCTGTGGAAACTGGTGACCACCGGTGCGCGCAACCCCGGAAAACAACCACTCGGGCAACCTGATGAAATGCCGGGCCAATTGCAAGCTGGCCCGGAAGATGCTTGGCCGATGGAATCCGGGATGGAAGACTTCCTGCGTCGAGTGGTCGAGCAAAGCAATCCGGCCGCGGACAAAACCGCCCCGCCCCCTGATGTGCAAGTCAGTGACAGTCCGGTTGAAGCAGAAATCGTCAAGCCAGCGTCACTGGCTGATCCATTGCGAAAAGGGCTGGAAAAATCGAATCTGGACCAAACATTTTCTCAGATAGGAAACGCCGTTTCTCAAGCCGACGAAAAACTGGATGAACACATCCGCAAAACATTTGATCATCGTCTGGGAACGCTGGCATACCAGGATTCCAGGGAATCATCGGGGTCCGAAGAAACCTCGCAGCCGGATGCCAATATTTCAGTAGCAAAAAATATGGCTGCAGAAGTCATGGCCTGGGAGGACCCGGTCGCTGCGCTCCAGGACCCTGCCAAGTTACGGCAGGCCATCATCCTGAACGAAATCCTACAACCTCCACTACATCGCTGGCAGGAGTAAACAACGGGTGACAAACATTAACATTACACCGGAAACAACTCGCATTGGTTGGATTGGCACAGGAGTGATGGGAACGAGCATGTGTTCGCATCTCATCTCCAAAGGCTTCAAGACAACCGTCTACAACCGTACGAAATCGAAATCTCAGTCTCTACTGGACCAAGGAGCGAATTGGGCGGACTCGCCTCGAGGCGTCGCAGAGAATAGTGACGTGATATTCTCGATTGTTGGTTTTCCCAGTGATGTGCGCAACGTGATCCTGGGCAATGATGGAGCTCTCAAGGGCTGTTCCGCGGGAGATGTGCTCGTTGACATGACGACTAGTGAACCTTCCTTGGCCATCGAAATTGCAGAACAAGCTGCCGCAAGCGGAGTCCATAGCGTTGACGCACCGGTCTCCGGTGGTGACGTCGGTGCTCGCGAAGCCCGCCTTTCAATCATGATCGGAGGCGAAAAATCGGTGGTGGATGCACTCCAGCCCTGCTGGGACGCAATGGGGAAAACCATCATTTACCAGGGCGGGCCTGGTGCGGGACAGCACACAAAAATGGTCAACCAAACCTTGATTGCCACGAATATGATCGGCGTCTGCGAAGCATTGCTTTACGCTTATCAGGCAGGTTTGGACCTGGACACCGTGATGAAATCTGTTGCCTCTGGTGCAGCTGGCAGTTGGTCGCTTTCCAACCTCGGCCCACGGATCATTCAAGGCAATTTTGATCCTGGATTTTTCGTGGAACACTTCATCAAGGACATGGGCATAGCCCTTTCCGAGGCAAAGCGAATGGGGTTATCCCTCCCGGGACTGGCGTTGTCACATCAACTCTACATTGCCCTGGCATCCCAAGGACACCAACGAGACGGTACTCACGCCTTGCAACTTGCATTGGCAAATTTAGCCGGAATCGACTGGAAAAGCCGCTCCATCTAGCTCCACTAGGTCAAGCAAACCAACTCGCGTGGCTCTGCCACGCATCACGTTAAGATCTTCGCACCAAACCGTTTCTGCCGACAATCAGCACTTGCCCATGACACAGTAGATGTGCTAGATTCTGGAAAGTGTATTTTTTTCTTTGCGCGGCAGTTGAGGAATGGCTCAATTTCCGGCACGACTGTACTAAAATTCAGGAGTTGGAATCGTAAGTGGGTACGAAAAAAACTGGAAAAGGCAGGCGAAAAGTCGGACGCAAGAAAAGGCGTATGCGTGCCAAGATTCGCCATCGCAAGAAGTGATTCTCGGCTGACGGCTGCCATTCTGTCTTCTGCATCGACGCCCATCGCAAATATTGTCGGGACATGATTCGTCGTGAACTGCGACCGAAAGGCGGGTCATCTCAATGGTTGTTGATCCCGCAGGTCGAACACGCATCTCTAGCATGTGCGTTGGCCAGAGCCTGGGGTCTGCTACCCTTTGTCGAATCCGCTTCCCAAGACATCCTGATCCAAACCATCCGCCGACACGATGACGGTTGGACTGACTGGGATCAACAGCCGCAGGTGGACCCCCGAATTGGAAAGCCTCGGACGTTCACGGAAATGCCCCTGCAAGCCGCTCACGACATCTGGACCCGGTCGATCGCCAGTTGTCGCGACCTGGGACCGTTAGCACAGTTTCTAGTAGCGGCTCATTTCATTGCTCTGCGTCGTGGGGGCGATTCGGCAGAGAGTGCTGAAGCGATTCGATTTATCGATAAGTTCGAACTACGTTGTCGTGAATGGCTCCTGGAGTGGCAGTCACTGGCACCGGCCCAAAACACTCCCGATACGGCCCGTCGAGTACTTCGATTTCTGCAAATGTTTGACAAGATAAGTCTCTGGTTTTGCTGTGCAGACCGGAACGATGACAAACATTTTCAAGATCCCGACGGTCGAACATTTGTATGCCGGCCGGTAAGTTCCTCACACGTGACCTGTTCTCCCTGGCCATTCAGGCAATCTCGGATTCCGCTTCACGTCACGGGCCGTGTGGTACCCCCTACTCGCTACACTGGAAGCGACCAACTGGCCAAAGTACCCTGGCAGAACTTGTCCCTGTCCTGGAAATTAACGCCCAGCCGTTAATTGCAACATCAGCATGCCACTGGCAGTCAGGGGCGCACATCTGGAACCCCTGGCAATCGACGTGGGAAAAATTTTGCGCGGAATCGAAACACACGGTCCCCACGTAAACCGCGCCTGGCGATATTTTTTGGCACTCGAACCCTTAAAAACTATAAGAATCCTACAATCGTCAGATGCAGCACCTTCCCCAACAATTGGCAGCTGCCTTTGTTTGACTTTTTCCGTTCGTTGAAATTAAGATAGAAGAAGAGTGTCATGTGGATTTCGGCGTGGAAACCTGTGCGTTTTTTCTGACGGAGTTACTGACGCCGTTCGATATCCTTTTCTGAACAGTATTCCAAGCACCGCCAAACCTACTCACGAGACCCCTGTCACAAGCCTGCACTGGTGCAATTTACCACCAGCCATCACCTTGACCACAATTCAGGCCGAAAGTCCATGGAAATCACAGAACTGAGCATGGCATCTCCTGTCGTCTCTTGGCGCAAGTTGGTGAGATGCTTTTCCTGCATTTTGCTGAGTCTCACTGTCATGTCGGTGGAACTGCAACTGAAGGCTGATGATTTAACCGTTACTCCAACCGCACACACACCCCGTCAGCTTGCACCTGGGGTACTGACCGTTATCGCTCCCCAGCCCAAGGAAGAAGAAACCTTCAGCGGTCCGCGGGAATTAGTGGATGTTGTCAAGGGAATCGATGACTTGGATTGGCACCCGAATTTTACACCCGAAACACGAACGCTCTTGGAACAATCGAAATCCGTCATCTATCGTCGCGCAATTTGGAATCTCGAGTTCGCGTTCATGCCCCTGCGATTGCTGCATGTGGCCACTCCACAGGCCGACGGACGGATGGAAAGCAAGTTGGTTTGGTACTTGGTTTATCGTGTCAAGAATCATGGCCGCCACCTGATGCCGACACCGCAGGAAGACGCGTGGGGCAACCAACTGTTCAACGCATCTGAGGTAAATCACTCCATACGTTTCTTTCCCAGGTTCATTTTAGTGTCTCATGAAAAGAAACAATCTCATATGGATCAACTACTACCCGCCGCACTCAAACAGATCAAAATACAAGAACGGCTGGGGCGCCCGCTGCTCGATTCCGTGAGCATCAGTCTGGCAGACATCCCGATCAGTACGGAACGAATTGACCGCAGTGCCTGGGGGGTTGCAACCTGGACGGATATCGATCCGCACACCGACTTTTTCTCGGTTTTTGTCAGAGGCCTGACCAATGCTTATCGCTTCACAGACTCAGCTGCAGACTTTCAACCTGGAAAACCGCCCGGGTTTACGCGGCACACGGAGGCCAAAATCCTGCAGCTCAATTTCTGGCGCCCAGGTGATTTTGTGCGGGAAAATGAACAGGAAGTTCACTTCGGAATCCCCGGGGTGTCCGAACCCATTCCTGATCAGTCGGTCCTGGAACTCTACGGCCTGCACAAGCGTCTTGATTATCAATGGCTTTATCGCTAAAAAGGAGGGTATCCGAGTGGCTTCGGGCGGAACAGTCCGAGGAAACTCACAGCGATAAGCATCTGGATTAGGGACCGAAAAGCATGGCACATAAGAAGGGACAAGGGTCAAGCCGTAACGGACGTGACTCGAATGCTCAGCGACGAGGCGTCAAAAAGTTCGGTGGTGAGCGTGTCGGGCCCGGCAATATCCTGGTGAGACAGGTAGGCAACCGGTTTCATCCAGGCACGAACGTAGGACAGGGCAAGGATTTTACGCTCTTTGCATTGCAAGCTGGTGTAGTAACGTTTGACCGGAAGGGTCGGCGTATCAATGTGGTACCTCAGTAGCTCGAATGACGCTGATTAAACGCGAACTACTTGAAAGGTGACCCGATCGGCAAACAGAATCGATCTACCAACAGACAATTTTAAATGATCGGGACGGTCTCTGGCGAGTCCGTCCTTTTTTAGTGCTGATCGTTCTTTTTCCCGACCACGTGTTGAGCAGTTACAACGTGTTTGTTGACCGTATCATTATCGATGTAGAAGCCGGTTCCGGAGGTAACGGGTGCATGAGCTTCCGCCGTGAGCGGTATGTGCCCATGGGGGGACCCAACGGCGGTGACGGGGGACACGGAGGCAATGTGATTATTGTCGCGGAAAATGGTGTGGATAGTCTATCTCCCCTGGCCCACCACAAACAGTGGAAAGCTGACCGTGGTGGTCACGGCATGGGTTCCAACCGCCATGGCCGTTCAAGCAAGGATCTGACAATCAAAGTGCCTCCCGGAACCATCGTCAAGGATTTTCGTAATAAGTTCGTTTTGAAAGACCTGGCCCAACTCGGAGATCGTGTGACTGCCGCACGAGGAGGCAAAGGGGGTTATGGTAACACCCATTTCAAATCATCGACCAATCGCGCGCCACGAAAATTCACGTTGGGGGGGCAAGGTGAGGCTCGCCGACTGGAACTCGAGCTGAAGATTATCGCCGACGTGGGATTGATTGGACTCCCCAACGCCGGTAAGAGCACCTTGCTGAGTCGGTTGTCCGGAGCCAGACCGCAAATTGCCGATTATCCCTTCACCACCAAACATCCAAATCTGGGTCAGGTCCGTTTGGCTCGTGAACGGTTTTGCGTGATGGCCGACATCCCGGGACTCATCGAAGGAGCCCATCGAGGGCAAGGATTAGGACACGAATTTCTACGACATGTCGAACGAACAGAAATATTTATTCACCTTGTCGAGCCAACACCGATGAACGCCAGCGATCCCGTACACAATTTTCACGCCATTCGTGAGGAACTCGTCCAATTCAACCCAATCCTGGGGAAGCGGCGGGAAATTGTCACTGTTTCGAAAGCAGAACTGCCTGGATCGACGGAGATACAACAACGACTGAAGGAAAATCTGGGGCGCGACGTCCTGCTGATTTCGGCGGTCACCGGGGCTGGACTGGACAAGTTGAAAACCGCCATCGCACAAGCTCTGAATTCTGCAAAGAATTTGTCGTAGTCCCCCGTCTCAATTTTTGTCCAAGGTGCTCTAATAAAACAGAATGCTCGCGTGGGTTCCCCGCCTGCCCCTCGCAGCGGTATATCTGCGCGGCCATTTTTGTCAAAGTGACGAAGACGACGGACCAACGTCACTCCAGCACGAACCTTTGAACCTGCCCGAGTAGTTCAAATTCCAAAAGCCGTTGACCATCGATTTCAACCGCCGCTTTAACATCATCTCGATGCCGCACATCACTCACCATCCGTTGGTTGTCATTGACATAGGTAACTCCTCCATCAACTGTGGTATTTTTCGGCGGGAACAGAACGCCATCGAAAAAGAACCGCAAACCGTTCTGCGTCTCGATAAACTGGCCGATTTCCTGGAACCATTAGCTGGCTGGATTCCCCACGAACCGGTTGCGTGGTGGGTCAGTAGTGTCAATCGGCCAAGCGAAAAGCGGTTGAGGCAATGGGTCACCCGACACCGAAAACTCGATTCCTATCAAACGTTGCATCATGATAAGTTGCCCATCCAGATTGGCGTGGATCTGCCCCAGAGTGTGGGAATGGACCGACTCGTAGCAGCCGTTGCGGCCAACGCGGTCCGGCCCCCTGACTCACCCGCCATTATCGTGGATGCGGGCTCAGCCATTACCGTTGATTTGGTCAGCAAAGCGGGAATGTTTCTGGGAGGTGTCATCTTGCCTGGCCTCTCCCTGGCAGCCAAGTCGTTGCATCAACATACCGATCAGCTTCCGAAAATCCAGTGCGACTTGGCAGCAGTGATCGAGAAGGCAAAAGACTCTGCAGTTGAGAATTCACAGCGACTGAGCTCTTCGTCCTGTATCCAACAAGTAAAAGCCAGCGCCCTGCCGGCGTTCGTTGGCAAATCCACAGAACAGGCAATCCGCAGTGGTCTCATCTGGGGCACCGTCGGAGCGCTGCGTTTTCTGATTGAAAATATATCCCGGCAACTACCATCTTCCCCGTACGTTGTTTACGCGGGAGGAGACGCACGTTACCTGGCCTCATTGGTGGAAGAGGACCCCGTCATCATGCCACAGCTTGTCTTACAAGGTATCGCGCTGTGCGTTAGACACCTTGAATCAAATGAGAACGTATCGTGACCCAACATCCCAAATGCAGGGGGATTGATGATGGCACGTGGTATGATCCAACCTGTTTTCCATCAGATGATTCCTCAAACAACTTCACCGACATCTTATTTCCGGTGTTCCGGGTTTCTTATTGGGTCCCCTCAGGTTACTGTTGTCTCGCATTTCTCCACACACCCAAACTGTACGCGGTGCGAACCGTTGCTGCTCGCTGAAACCTCATGACCATGTGCCATATCATTCATTTGACTCCCGTCGGACGAGGTGCTGTCTCGAGCTTGTTGGTCGAAGGGTGCGCGGCAGCGACCATGGTGGACCGTTTCTTTCGTGGAGCCAACGGCCGATCGCTGACGCAGGCCGCGTTAAATCGCATCTACTTCGGTCACTGGTACCATGAGGGCTGCCAAGTTGCCGAAGAGGTCATTGTCTGCCGTCGCGCTGCAGATCAAATCGAGATTCATTGTCATGGAGGGCTATCCGCCTTCACTTCCATTGAAAATTCTCTCCGGAATGCCGGCTGCTGCAACATCGCATGGCCTGAATGGTTGCAATGCCGCACGGTCGATCCCCTCAATTCCGCGGCCCGGATTGCGCTGGCACAAGCCAAAACAGGGCGAGTCACTCACATTCTGCTGGATCAGATGCAAGGAGCCATGCGTCAGGAAATTCGCACGCTGGTTGAACTCCTGCAGGATCAAAAATTAGCGGCTGCCCAAGAGCGGCTGAATCGACTGCTGGAGCGCGCCCAGCTTGGGCTCCATCTGGTGGATCCCTGGCGTATCGTTTTGGCTGGTCAGCCCAACGTGGGAAAGAGCAGTCTGATGAACGCCCTGTTGGGCTACAGCCGCTCAATTGTGAGAGACCAACCGGGGACCACGCGGGACATGATCAGCACCGAAACGGCCTTCGGGGGCTGGCCGGTCGAGTTGAATGACAGTGCCGGGCTGGGGACAGGCACCGACCCAGTGGAAAAAGCAGGAGTCCAACTAGCGTGGAACTTGATCCGGGAATCGGACCAAGTCATTCTGGTATTCGATGCCACTTTGCCTTGGACCGAGGAACAACAGCGGCTTTTTTCAGAAATCCCCTCGGCCCTCGTTGTACATAACAAAGTTGATGGCAACAGACTCTTCTTGAACCAACGCCCGGAGGGTCTGCTCACCTCAACAGTCAGCGGGCAAGGCATTCAGGAACTATCCGCGCGGCTCGAAGCATTGCTAGTACCAGAACCACCCCCCGTAGGCGCTGCCGTACCCTGTGACCTGGACCAGGTGCAGGTATTGCGAGAGGCAATGTCCTCCCTGGTCCTGGGAGCAACTGAGACAGCCAGTAGTGAATTGCGTCGCCTGCTTTCCGACTGAGTCACCTCATTTTTGTAGCGCATTATTTTTCGTAGAAACTATCGAATTTCACCAGCTTGTCCAGCCGCTGCTGCCATTGCAGCAACTGCCATCCGAATTAGGAATTGATTTTCCAAAGCCTCGGAATTTCGGCAGGATTTGTTCAAAATCAGTTGGAGAAATCGCCGACCTGAAGACTATACTGCCGTTTCTCAACGCGCGTGTTCGCTTCAGCTGATGGGGATCCACACAAACACAACGTCGAAACCGCTTCTGTCGTTTCGCGTGTTCAGGGAGGAACACGTTATGACCGGTCATTTCAATTGCTTTTCGATCACCAGATGGATTGCTGTTACTGCTGTCACCTTGTTTTTCTTTCTGCCTGGCGGGGTTACTGCAGTATCCGGAGATTTAGCTTTCAAGGAGGCGGCAAACGACGTTCCGAGCACAACACCACAAGCTGTGCTGGCGTCGCCCCCCGGCAGTGATGCGACTCTAGTCTATCAGGAGACCGACGACGTTCGCGTAATGACGTTCAAAGAAGTCGAGGCTGGAACGACGACATCCACAGAGCTCAAACAGTCCTGGGGCACACCGAGCGAGACCATCAACCTCGACGGAACGCTAGTTTGGATCTATCGCCAGGAACCTTTTAAAACAATCGAAGTGACTTTGGAAGAAGATCTCGTGTCATCGATTGTTATCTATCTCAAGATTCCAATGCAACCTGACCAGTTAGCCGAAAAATTGAATTTACAGGCGTTCCAGTTCGTCAGCATTCAAGACCAGTACGGTGAGAGACTGGGGCGGTCCTATCCAGAACGGGGCGTCTCGTTTGGGTTGCACCCGGTGGCACAGGAACACCTTGTTTCACAAATCCTACTCGAACCGATTAGTAGTGAACATTTTCTGCTACGGGCAAAAAATGACCGGAAACATCAGTACCAACAAAACCTGACGGACCTGGAATATGCTATCCAGTTGGATCCTGAATCAGCTGGGGCACACAACCTGAAAGCAGAATTGCTCACGATTTTGAGTAAACCCGGAGAGGCGCTCGTACACGCTAATCGTGCCCTCCAACTGGACAACAACAGGGCCCGTTTTCGCTTGACAAGGGGCAACGCTCAGGCGGCCAATGACAACCTGGACCAAGCCCATCAAGACATTGAACAAGTGCTTCAAAACCAGAACACGCCACCCTGCGTGTATGCTGAAGCTTTGTTGCGAGCCGGAGACCTTTGCGCAGCCGCCAACGTTCCCGACTACATTCAGGCGCTTGACTATCATCAAAAGGCCATCAAGCATGCCTCACCCCTTCTTGAAGACGACCTGATTCAAGTGAGACGGAATGCCAAAAAGACGTTAATGTCGGCACATTTGGCGGTCGCAACAGATATTGCCTTTGGAGGCTGGAAGAACAAGAAAGAGGTGGTTCCTCGTTGGCTGGATCGCGCCGCAGCAATTGCTGAAGATTTAATTCAACACGAGGAAGGCGATCCCGGTCTGCGGCTAGTCGTCAGCCAACGTGCGTTGACAGCGCTCACGGGAATCCAAGATCAGGTAAATCCTGTGGAAATCGCCGAAGCGGCTATTCGCAGGGCTGAAAAAATTGAGGCGCAGGCGGCAGATCCGTTGTACAAGAACCAGATCTCCTGGATCCTGGGTTCAACCCTCGTGGATGTATTGCGCATTGAACATATGCGCGGACAACCTGAATCGGCCCGGAAGTACGGCCATCGTGCCGTCAGGTTGCTCGAAAATTCAATTTCCCAACGTTCCAACTCAGATGAAAGTCTATTACTGTTGGGTGAAGCCTACTTTCGAGTTGGTTCCATCTACGCGGTACTGTTGCATGATCACTCGTCAGGCGTGGACTGGTATGACAAGGCGTGCGACGTGCTTCAGGATCATCGCCTTTTGGCAACCACTCGCCATAATGCGGAAATTGGAGAATGGTTTGTCAGTATGGGAGTCTCCTACTGGGAACTGCGTGACCGCGAAAGGGCTCTGGCAGTTACTGAATTGGGTACGAAGCTGATCGAGCGAGCAGTTCAAGGGAACGATTTCATGCAGGACTTGCTTAAAATCCCTTACAGAAACCTGGCTCACATGTACGAACAAATGGGTGACAAGCAACGTGCCAAATCGTACACCAACCGCACCACGAGCCTCGAGCCAGAGAACCGCTCGAAAACGCGGTAAGCCGATCGACATGCTTCATGGGCAAGATACGTGAAATGTTGACGGATTCCCTGTATTCACGTTGCTTCCGCGTTGCGGTCGGGCTACAAAGGTGACTATGTTAGGTCGCCTGTTTTTCTTGTTTGTCACCGTCCCGTTAATCGAACTGACGCTGTTGTTATTCATTGCGGGAAAAACCAACTGGCGCTTTACTCTGGCGTTAGTCCTGGTCACAGGTTTCGTGGGTGCCTGGCTGGCTCGCATGCAAGGTTGGCAAACCTATTTGCGTATCCAGCGGGAGTTGGCCAGTGGCCGTATGCCGACAGACTCCCTGGTTGATGCCGTGATGATCTTCGTTGCCGGTGCGCTCTTACTCACTCCGGGTATTCTTACCGATCTGTTCGGAATCTCCCTGCTGCTACCACCCTGTCGCCGATTCTATCGACACCGACTGCAGCACTGGTTTCGGTCCAGTGTTGAATTCCGTACAAACCACCCCGGACATTCACAAAGCCACGATCAGATTATTGACTCGTACGTCGTGCAACAGGAAGACGATCAGCAATAAGTCTGGACGATCCCGGGACCGCTGTTCTCAACCGGTCAATAAGAAATTCCACCCCGTACCATCAGGGTTCCGTCGGGCTCGTAGGTAGGTAAACCACCCGTGAACTCGTACTGACGGGCAAACACATATCCCACGTCGAGTTGAAAACCACCCCCGCCGTCACGTTTACGTTCCACGCCAATCCGTGCCCGAATATCACGGAAGGTCAGCTGGTTTTGAACTCCCGGAACGAGTTCGAAAGAGTTGCTTCCACCTGTCCATTCAACGGCCAGATAACACCAGTTATCCCAGTCCGGTCCATAGCTGAAGCGGCGAGCGATTTTTGACTGGGGAAAGACGATTTCATACCGCCAGTCCTCCGTGGGAGTCCAGATGAAACCACCCACCGGAAGCCAGTTGATATCTGGCCGGTCCAAATAACGTATCCCCAACACAATGCTTTTGTCTGGCCTGTATTTATACAGCACACCGGCGCGGGCTTTGATCCGCCAGGCATCCCGATTCCATTGTTCAAAATCGCTGTAGACCCCGGGAGTCACGCCCACTTCAACACCGACTCGGTCATTAACCTTTGCGAGCCAGCGTAATTCCAAAAAGGCGTCGTAGATATGTGCCGGCAACGGAGGAACACCGGCACCACTGGGTCCGTCCAAGTAGCGGACCCTGAACCCAGGGCTAATCAAAAGTGGCATTTTTTTGTTGGGAGCTGGCACAGCCACCGTCAGCATGGTATCGACCTCTGTTACGCTAATGTTTGCCGGGTCCCCGGGTACCAGCCAGGTCGCTGTGATCGACGCCTTCTGAAAAAAACCCTCCTTAAACTGGGAAATGTTTCTTTCCGTGACGGCACTCCCATCCGGAGACGAGAAATCTACTTCCAGCTGCGTTAATGGAACGGAAAAATCTTCCGGAAGTGTAACAGCACTACCCGGGGGCGGACCGGAGACGGGAAACGCCGTATCCATCGGTTCATAAGCTGCAAAAATGGCGGCCAGACCAGGATTCCGCACAGGGCGCTGCTTTACGCGGGAATAAACGGGTGGCAGACGTGGTGGCACAGGTTCCTGTTGCAAAGCAAAACTGCTGTTGGCATTTCTTGGTCTGCCAAAATGAGTTTGCGCTGCAGTTGGTGCCAAGCAGCCCAGAAATGCCAACAGTAGTGTGCAGCAGCGGTATATCATGTGGCAATGGATATGGACGATTGCGCCCGCCGGAACTTCGGATCAGGCCGTTTACCAGATGAAACCAGCTCGCAACATAAAGGTGTCATCGACTTTAAGGTCCGGCACAACGGCACTCACGTAGATAATTTCCCGTTCAAACACATACCCACCTTCGACAAACCCCGTGAACCCACCAGGACGGGTGAAATCAAATCCCAGGATGGCTCGAATGTCGTTGATGTCGATGCGATCACTGACCGAAACGTCAGGATGCCTGATCGTCCAGGAACCGCCCCCGTATTCGGCCCCCACGTACCACCAGATCTCTGTATCGGCAATCGTCGTCGCGTAGTTGGCAAGCTTCGGTCGCGGAAAGTAAATGTCCCAGCGTCTTTGAGGATTGGGTTCCCAAAGCACGCCAGCAGCCGGAAACATCTTCAGATCAACCCGGTTGACGTACTCTACCCCACCCTTGAGTGTGGCTGCCGGCGTCAACTTGACGAGGACGAGTCCACGACCCGTCACACGAACGCTGTGACGGGTTATATGGTCGAAGTCCGTGTAGACGCCGACTCTCGCGTTGAGTTCGCCGGCCAAGACTGGTGTGACCTGCGGCCTGAAGTGACTGTCCAGATAGGCACTGTACACTCTGTTTGGCAGTCCCTGAGCCACTCCCAGTGGACCTGCTGCGGGCCAGGGACCATGCAGCAAACTCAGAATGAAACCTGGCGTTAGGCGAATCTCACTATTCGTGTCGAAGAAACCCGGAAATACCATCGAGGCCGTCGCCTCAAAGTCATTCTGTTCCAGTGCGTTCCGGTTGGAAGAGGCCGGTTCTGCATAGAGCCAGGTGTAGCGCAGGAAAAAATCTTCAAACAACCGTTCATAGGGTGGAGGTACTGTAGCGGCACCAAACGGACTAAGCCAGGAACCATTGGGATTCCAACCTGGAAACAGGCCGTCTGGAAAAATGGCGGGCGGTGATGTCGATGGATAGGCCTGTCCCGACAAAGCAGGTGGAGGCAACGCCGGCGCTACGTTGGCGCCCGTCAAGGGAGCCCCTTGAATCAGAGGAGCTCCTTGAATCACGGGTGGCCCTTGAACGAAGGAAGGAGGTTGAAACGTGGGCGTCTGCAGACCCGATGGAGGAATGACAGGCACGGTACTAACACCAGGCCCCAGCGCATACGGGTCGAACGGAGTAGCCGCCGGAGTACCCAACGTCACAGGAGCGGGTGGCGTGACCGCTGCCGTGTTAGGCGCAGCTGGAAACCGGACCCTTTGCGATCGCAATGGCGCGGGATCAAATAAAACAGCGGTCAGTGTTAGTCCGCAAACGAGGCAGCGCAGGAGATGCACGGCGAACTCAGTTATTCCAATTTCGAATTGACTGATTGAAAAGACGCCTTAACTTGAAAAGACGCCTTAACGAGGCGTATTTCAATATCAGCATCAAGCCAAAGGGTCAAGAGTGATTCAGGCAACCTGTTTGTCATGGTAAAAAGGCTGGTAGCAAAATGGCCCGTAATAAAGATGGCAAAAAAGTCTACGACCTCCGGCCTCTTGTCCTTCACGTCTCTGGTGGTGTCCACGCTACGCTGGCACTGCTATCTCGTGGAAGGTAAGCTGAAATCCGGCATCAGAAAAACTTTCCTTTCCACGAAACAGTTTCCCAATAATGCTTCCACGTGTTCTCGAACCCGAAGTCATGGACTCGCTCGACGAAGCCCGCGATTACGACTCGATGGACCATTCCCGGGTGAATGAAATTTTTGTCGATGACTTTTTTTCCCTGAACTACTTCCACCATGAAGTCCTGGACGTTGGAGTTGGAACGGCCCGTATTCCGATTGACCTTTGCAAAAGGCGCAAAGAGATCCGAGTGGTAGGCATCGATTTAGCAGCGAGTATGCTGCAGATCGCTGAAGTGAATGTTGAACTCGCCAACCTGCGAGAACGAATCCTTCTGGATCGACAGGATGCGAAGCGGCTGACCTTCGACAACCATCGTTTCGATGCAGTGATATCCAACAGCATCGTGCATCATATTCCCGAACCACTACAAGTCCTGACGGAATCAATTCGAGTGCTCAAACCGGGTGGCCTGTTGTTTTTTCGTGACCTGTTACGTCCAACAAACAACCTGCTTGTCGAACAAATCGTTAAGACGTATGCGGCGGATGAAGACGAACATGCTCGCCAGATGTTCGAAGCTTCTTTACGTGCTGCACTCAGTCTGGAGGAGATCCTTGAATTCGTCACCAGCCTGGGGTTCGCAGCCGAGACCGTCCAGGCAACGAGTGACCGCCACTGGACCTGGTCCGCGCGGCGGGAAAATCAAGGGCCGAAGTAGGACTTCCGCCGGTTCAACAGCGCGGCCTGTCGCTTGCAGGAACCCCTACACCCAGGGGCAAGCGGCTACCTGTCCCGATTCTTTTTTCTGCAAAGGAGGTACAGCCTGCTCACACTCTTCGCGAGCAAGCCAGCATCGCGTGCGAAACGGACATCCGGACGGCTTGTCGACCGGAGTAGGAATTTCTCCAGTCAATTTGATCCGATCCTCGCGACTGCTGCCGGCAACAGGATGCGGAACGGCCGATATGAGCGCCTGCGAATACGGATGGGCCGGATGCCGATAGACAGCTTCAGAATCTCCCATCTCGACGAGGTTGCCAAGATACATCACGGCGATTCGATCACTGATGTGGTGGACAACAGACAGATCGTGAGCGACGAACAAATACGCCATACCAAATTCGGATTGCAGTTCCTGCAGCAGGTTGATGACTTGACTCTGCACTGAAACATCCAACGCCGAGACCGGTTCATCGGCGATGATCAGTTTAGGATGAACCGACAACGCGCGAGCGATACCGACCCGCTGACGTTGTCCGCCGGAAAACTCATGGGGATAGCGTGTCGCATCGGCGGGCTGCAGGCCGACCCGCTCAAGCAGCGAGTCGACAATCTGCCGGCGTTCTCTCCGCGATTTGTCGGTATGAACAATCAATGGCCGCTCAACGATCTCACGTACCGTCATGCGCGGATTCAGCGAAGCGAAAGGATCCTGAAAGATCATCTGAATGTCAGCCCGGTGAGCTCGCATCTCGGCCCTTCCCAGAGGAAGCAGATTGACCGGGCCGTTTGCCGAATGAAATATCACTTCCCCTTGCTCAATAACGCCCGGGGCCGTCGCCTTTAGAATATTGCAAATCGCTTTGGCAAGGGTTGTTTTTCCACAGCCAGATTCTCCCACAAGGCCGACTGTTTCACCCGCATCTATGGTGAAGGAGACATCATCAACAGCACGAATCTCGCCAACTTTGTGCCGTAGAATTCCACCCCAAATGGCATATCTCACCACCAGATTTTTGACTTCCAGTAACGGTGCCGCCATGGCCGACTTACCTCAATGGGGATGTCAGGACGCCGGCAATCCTCAGGAGTGCCTGGCCCGGGAACACGTGAATTCCACCTGTGGGACTGAATGATTTTTCTCTGCAACCTAAAACGCATGTCGCAAGTGAAACTCCCTGGATGACCGCCAGAGATGTCTCTACGGCACCGAAGATGTATCTGATGTATGTCATGGGTAGCCTCAGCAAAACTCAACCTGAGTCCGGCTTGCTCTCCGGTTCTAATAAGTGGCAACGAACAAACTGGCCGTCACCGATTTCGTGTAAAGCAGGTTCCTCATGGCGACACCGGTCGGTGACATGTTCACAACGCGTGCAAAACCTACATCCGCTGGGCATGTCCATGATGGACGGAACGTTACCTGGGATCGTGTAGAGTCGTTCGTCACGTGGTCCCGCCACCGCGGGTAATGACGTCAACAACCCTTCCGTATAAGGGTGCTTTGCGTTATTAAAAATCTGCTGGACCGTACCGACCTCCTGGATCTTTCCGCCATACATCACGACCGCCCGATTACATGTCTCGGCGACGACTCCCAGGTCGTGGGTAATCAAGATGATCGAAGCGTTTGATTCGCGTTGTTTCAATTCGAGCATCAAATCCAGGATTTGCGACTGCGTCGTCACATCCAACGCGGTCGTCGGTTCGTCCGCGATCAGAATCCGTGGATGACAAACCAGGGCCATGGCAATCATCACGCGTTGCCGCATCCCACCAGAAAATTGATGGGGGTAATCATGCAGACGGCGGCGAGCACTGGGAATTCCAACTTTTTCCAGCATCTGGACAGCGCGATCGGTGGCTTCCGCCTTGGAAACCTTGGCATGCGTGAGTACCGCCTCCCGAACCTGCATGCCAATGTTAAAGACAGGGTTCAACGCAGTCATTGGTTCCTGAAAAATCATGGCTATCTCATTACCACGAATTTGGCGCATTTCGCGATAAGTCAAAGACAATAAGTCCACCCCGTCCAACAAAATCCTCCCCTGGGCGATTCTGCCTGGAGGGTCCGGGATGAGCCGAAGAATCGAAAGTGCAGTGACCGATTTGCCGGAACCTGACTCACCAACAATCCCCAGCACTTCACCAGCTTCCAAGTCAAACGACACGCCGTCCACGGCACGGGCCAAACCATCTTCGACCCGGAACGTAACTTCCAGGTCGCGCACTTGCAAAAGTGGTCGCGACGGTGCGTTGAACCCGGAATCTGCACTGTTGTGAATGGAGGCCATACGTCGCAAACTATGAATGCCGGAGTTTCTGACACTAACGCAAACGGCTTTGTACTTTGGGGTCAAACGCCTCGCGGACTGCTTCACCAATAAAAACAATTAATTGTAAGGTTACAAACATGGCACCCAGTGGAAAAACGACCAGGTGCCACACACGCAAATTGACTTTAGCTTGCTTGAGCAATTCGCCCCAACTGGGCGTTGGGGCCGGCAGCCCGTACCCCAAAAAATCGAGGGAAACCAGAGAGATAATCAATGACACGATTGCGAACGGAGCGAACGTGATAATAGGCGTCAACGCGTTGGGAAGAATATGTCGCAAGATGATGGTCAAGTGCCCTTCGCCCGTGGCAACTGCGGCGGCGACGTAGTCCTTGGATTTTTCCCGGTAGAATTCGCCACGCAAGTAATAAGTAATTGACACCCAACTGAAGGCGGCCAAGATGGCTGTCAATAGTCCAAAACTGGGACCCAGGATCGAAGCCAAAATAATGACCGTATACAAAAACGGAATATTCCCCCAGATTTCCACAAACCGCTGTCCGACAATATCGACCCAACGACCAAAGTACCCGAGAACAGCACCAACAACGATGCCGATGGTGTAGGCTACCACGGTAACCAACAATGCAAACGTAATAGAAATCCGAAAACCGTAGGTCAGCCGAACCATGACGTCCCTTGCCCGATCATCGGTCCCCATCCAGTGAAGATGGGATGGGGGATGTGGCGGTGCACCAGGCAAATCAAGAAACGACTCATTGGGACCATACGGTATCAACGGCATGATCACAAAATTTCCCGACCCCTCCTCAGCAAAGGTCCGTTGTAATTCGCGGTAATTCGCCTCGCCAAAGACCGGTTGACCCGAGCGACTGATTTGGTCAAAGGTATTCGCAAGATAGACCCTTTCTTGGCCCAAACCGAACGTATCGTGGAGGCAGCTGGCCAGGGCCGGAAAATAAAATTCTCCGTTATACTGCACCAGAATTGCACGGTGATTCATCAACAGTGGCAGAAAAAACGAAAGTCCGTAGAAGCTGGTCAGCAATACAAAGCTGTAGTACCCGCGTTTGAGACGACGAAAACGCTTCGCGCGTAACTGCAACGGCGACAACGAACGATGGTCGCCGGCGTGGCTGTCGCTGTCAGTCTTTGGCGTAGAGCTGGTCACTTGGCTGCTGCTTCGCGATGTTCTGTATCCCACCGCGGGTAAACACTCCCACTGAATTTAAGGTGGTCTCGAACGAAGACGGTGTGATTTATTCAAATCGGATGCGGGGGTCGATCATAGCGTAGAGAAAATCAGAAAGGATGTTTCCCAACAGTGTAAGAATCGTATTGACTACCAAAACGCCCAAAACCACGGTGTAGTCACGTTGCTGAATGGAAGTAAATCCGAGGTAGCCAATTCCATCAATATTAAACACCCATTCGATCAGGTAGGAACCGGCCATAAGCACGCTGATGGCGTGGCCCAGACCGGTAGCCAACGGAATCAGTGAGTTGCGCAAGGTGTGCAATAAAATCACTCGCGCAGGAGAGATTCCTTTGGCGAATGCGGTCCGCACATAGTCCTGGCCAAGGTTATCGATCAACGAATTTTTCGTCAAAATGGTGAGCGCGGCGAACATGGACATCATGTAGCACATGACAGGAAGAAACATGTGATAGACACGATCAATGACCTTGGAAACGAACGATAGACGCTCCCATTCAAACATGCCAAATTCGTCACTCACCTCGTCCCCGTCGTCAATGGATTTGGCCAGAGACGGTAAATCGTCGTACGACGAAGACTTGACATTTCCCAACGGAAATGCGTCGTAAAATCGACCACTGGCCAAAAACACCAGTAACAAAGCACCCAGGGCCCAGCCAGGGATTGAGTAACCGATAAAAACCAGGGTGGAACTGATAAAGTCAAAAGCGGTGCCGTGCCAGAGCGCTTTCAGGATTCCCAGAGGAATAGAAATCAGGTAGGCCAGCAGAAATCCGCATAGACCGAAGGTGAGGCTGATGGGCAGACGATGAACAATTAAATTCCAAACCGGCTCCCGCTTCAAATAGGACTCACCAAGGTCTAACACCGCAATTTTCTTGAGCCAGAGAAAGTACGCCACGTAACCAGGTTTGTCCAAGTCAAAATTCTTTTTTAGTTGCTCCAGGGCTTCCGACGACATATCTGCCGTGGGGTCGAACACTGAACTCACTCCGCTCCCTGATTCACCCGCAGTGACACCGCCAAGTCGAAGTTGCATAATTTCTCGCTCAAGGGGGCCTCCCGGCACGACCCGTGTAATCGCAAAAGCGATCATCGTGACACCCAGAAACGTGGGAATAATCAGCAGTAGCCGTCGGACAAAATAGGTAGTCATAGTCCGCGTCGATCCGTTTCCCGAATCATGACACCACGGGCGAGCGGACCGCCGTGCCAATTCTTTCGTGTCAATCCTTGATAGTGAATGTGTTCCACGCAGACAGCCGACCAACACAAATGTCAGCCGGCTCAGTGGTTAGTGGAAGCGACCTGTTCTTTCCCGGACCACGGCTTCACTTCGATGGGTGGAACGGAAAGACGTGTTCCCTGACTTTGTGCTTGCTTGAGAACTTTCGTTTTTTCACGATCTGACCACCACAAGACAAACGCGTCTTCCCATTCGTGGTATTTCAGTAGAACTGTGTCGGGCATCCCAAACTTGTTCCAGTAAACAAAACGTTCGCAGGGCAAATACCAGTCAAGAATGTATGCGTGTTCGTTGAAGATCACCGCATCCAACTGGCGCAACAACTCATTGCGTTTGGCCAAGTCAAATTCCTTGTCGTACTGTTCAATCAATTGATCCGCTTCGGGATTATTAAAACCGATAAAATTATTGCTGCCGTTCTGGTCTGCCATCGAACTATGCCAGTTTGATCGTGGATGGGGAAACAAGCTCGCCCCCCAAGCCATGCCGGCAAACTGGAATTTGCGATCCTGAAGGTTATTCCAGTGCGTGGCGGGATCCAACAACTGCAATTTCAACTCCACACCGACTTGCTTGCAAGCTTCCTGGTAGACTGTGAAATACTTTTCCAGTCCGTCCGAAGCATAAGTCAGCGTCACGGTGAGGCGTTCCCCATTGCGCACCAGAATTCCGTCGCCCCTGCGTTCGGTCCAGCCGGCATCGGCCAGCAGCGCAGCGGCTTTGGCAAGATCGTATTCCACCAACACATTGTCGAGATTCTGCGCGTCGCTTCCCGGAAAATACGATTTCAGTGGCTCGTACTCGTTGTACGCAAATTTCTCAAGCATCGTCTTGCGGTCAAACAAGTGAGCCATGGCCTTGCGGACACCCACATCATTCAAGGGGGAATGTCTTGTGTTAACCGCTTGTCCCTGAAATCCCCGGGGGAATTTCGTGTAGACTTTACGGCGCACCAGATAACCATGGTCCACCGCAGCCAATTCTGACAAGTCCTCGATCCACCATTTGGCCGTGTTGACCAGGTACAAATCAAGTTCCCCCTTGCACGCCTTGTCAAATGCCAAGCGGGAGTCACGGATCACCACGAAACGAATTTTTTCAAAATTGTACAACCCTTGATGGACTGGTTCATCGGCTGCCCAATAGTCCCGCCGTCGGCTCAACGTGATCGATTCATCCGTCTTGATGTCCTTGGGATGAACCACGTAGGGCCCCGTGCCAACCGTGTACTTGAAGTTGTACTGCTTGAGATACGTTTTACCACTCAGGTTGGCTATTTCGTGTGCTGGCAGAACTGTCATGCCTGAAATTGCAATAAAGTTCCGCCAGTCTTTTTCCTTACAATCCACTTCCACAATGTACTTAGAAACGGCCACCGGTTCGTCCATGTTGCTCACGATTGTTTCTTTGACCATTGGATCAAGTAACGTGTCATCGGCAATCAAACGGTACGTTGCAATAAAATCTTCTGCCGTCACCGCCTTTCCGTCTGACCAATGAGCTTTGGGATTGATGCGGAAGGTAAAAGTCATTTTGTCGTCGGAGATTTTCCAGTGGCTGGCCAGCCCTGGAACAAACTCCAGCGTACCGGGGTGAATGCTCAACAGCGATTCATGACACAGTCTGCGAATCAGTGAGTTCAACCAGGTATTGGAACGAATTCCGTACATTCGCAGGTTATCCGGCCAGGACGGAAAACTGGATAAGATCACACCACCCTTCACAGCACGTGGGTCGCCAATCGGACCCGAGACATGCGTCATCCAACCGTCACCCGTAAAACCCGGCCCCCCCATTTCAGCAGATACCGATGGATCGCCTTCAGGAAATTCCAACTTCACCGCAGGGGAAGCTGCCGTGTTTTTCGCGGACGACGCATCGGTCGCATTGGACGGCGGCCTCGAGGACGGAACACACCCAACCACGGAGAATGCGGTCCATGTGACCACCAGGAGCAACACGCTAATCCACGGACGAAATCGGTGGGAACTCATACCAGTTTTTCTCCGGATAACAAAAACCCTCTGTCGAACGAGTATACGATTACTACGTTTTCGAGCAATCCGAGTTTGATATTCCGATGCGGTTTTCAATCTTGAATTCAAGAAGAAAGCAGGAACTCGACTTGTTTCACCAGGTACCGGCCACCCTACGACGCCCTCGCCAAATGACGACCATCGATGCAAGCGACTTTCTCAACCCCAACGGCCCCCGGTACAAGTCCCCCGCTACAATATTGGCGCGAAACATGGGAGTCCAACAAGACACAAGAGAGGAGCCCTGTCACGGCCCGGGCAGCGCACAAACCCTTCCGGGGTCGCCTGACTTCGTCGCGCCCCCGAGCAAGTCGGAAAGTCGGCACCTAGTCCGAGGCAAGCCGCATGATCTGCATCAAGGTGGCAGCCATGCCAATCAAGGCAAAGAGGGTCTTGCACTGTTGAAAAGAACTTTCCCCGGCCAAGTCGTGCCACGATATCTCATCAGGATCTAGACAGATCGAGTCACTCGGCACTTGCGCGGGAAATTCTCGCACGGCCATGCGGTGGGAACCGCCCGCCAAAAGCGAATTCCCCGCATTCGATTGAATCGCAGCCGGGCAGTCCTTCTCACGGGAAATCTTATTCTGAGTGGCAATCATCGTTTGATCGGGCCGATTCAGGTGCGGCCAAGCATGAGTCAAGAAGCGGCGCACGCGCCCGGCGTAACTACCAGAGGTCGTACCTCCACCCGCCCCAAACAGGACCCCGGCCAGCTCGCCTCGTGTATTGAAAATGGGTCCGCCCGAATCACCTTGCCGTGCTTCCACAGCGACCTCTACCATTTCAAAAGGCAGGTTCAAGCCTGGAGCCACGTACTGGGTGCATTTGCCGGCAGCTTCACGATAGTTTCCCGATCCATACCCGGCGATCGTAAGCGTGTCTCCGGGACGGGGCACCTGTGCTGCGATTGCCACGGGTTGGACCTCGGGCCGCCAGATCACCAGGGCTGCCAGGTCCCAATCCTTGTCCATATGAATCACTTGTGCACCACTCTGAAACCCGCTGGGAAAGCGCACGGTGACCGGGCCGCTGGCATCGCGCACAACATGCCAGTTCGTGACCACCAGTCCGTACTTCCCTTGCACGTCAACCAACGTTCCAGAACCATGGCTTACACCACGTTGTTCGGAAGCGATGACGCGCACCACGGCCGAATGAGGTCGTTGGTTGTGGTGAACAGCGACCGGGTGGCGAGCCTGATTTGGAACACGGTCGACAGTGTAAGCGTGTGCTAAGTCCGGCAATCCGCTGGTAGCCAACCAGATCAATAAACCGGTGGCGAAACGGAGCGAAGACTCCCGCACGAAGATCCCCAAAGCAACACGCACCGAGGAATCAAAGGGGTGAGACAGATTCCACTGGGCTCGACAAAGCCAACTGCAACCAAAGAGCGACGCACAGCAAGCGAACATGACAGAAGTAACCAATGCCCATCCTCTTCTTCACGGCTACCTTCGCAGGTAGCGTTTCCCGTGAATCCAGAAGCATCATGCTTCTCAACCTGTTGAGGTCCGGCATCGTGCCTAACTGGTTGATCGAGTTCTTCACCCGTCTTTCCTCACAAAAAGAGAGTTCGCCCGTAAGCTTTGCGCTGCAAGCATGACACCACGACCCTACGTAATCGATCGATGTCTTTCCCGAAAGCTCGCATAGGTCTTGCTATCGTCACGACCATAAGCTCAGGGTGGTATTTCAGCCGGGTAAACGAGAGTTCCACGCACTCAACAGGGTCCTCCTGGACGATGTGTGCAGTCGAAAATGCGGGTGATCCACAAGAGTTGGGTCAGACGAGTTCTAACCTTGCCGAAATCCCAGCTCATTTCGTGCTTTCTCCACCAAAAAAGACTTGGAGAAACCAGCCGCACTGATTCAATGGAATCTGGTACAAATGCTCGACTCGGTAAAGCCCAATGAAGAAGAGAAAGGACCGACCCGCCAGCGGGCCAACAGGCGACCGGTATCAAAAGAGATGCTTGTCCGGCAGAATGATTGGGAGTGGGCGCGACAGAATTCGAATCTGTGACCTCTACGATGTCAACGTAGCGCTCTAACCAACTGAGCTACGCGCCCTTCGATTGATGACGTGGACCAGCTCACGGCGTTTCGGTCCAGCGTTCCAGGCAGAGTTCGCCAAACCTCGTCTTGCCCGAAGTCACTACTAGTTTATACTTTAGGTTTTCTGCTGCAAGTGGACCTGAACTTCCCTTTGCCAGCATTCACCCGGTGCGGCTTGTGTGCCACCCTTTGTATCGGCGGCGGCGGTGCGGGAACTCTTTTTTGGGGAATCCAACGGAGATCATGGTCACTGTTACTCTTCCTGATGGAAGTCACAAGGAATTCGAACATTCCGTAAACACTCGTGAAGTCGCCGAATCCATCGGACCCGGACTTGCCAAGCAGGCCATCGCAGCCGTGGTCGATGGGCAAATCGTGGGACTCGATTACGGACTGCCGAACGACAGCAAAGTGACACTGCAAATTCTAACGAAAAAAGATCCTCAAGCATTGAATGTCATGAGGCATTCGTGTGCACACGTGATGGCTCGAGCTGTCATGCGGCTGTTTCCGGGTGTACAACTCGCCTTTGGCCCTACCATCGAAGGCGGATTTTATTACGACTTCGACTTGGAGCACTCTCTTACCGAAGACGACTTTGCAGCCATCGAAGCTGAGATGAAGAATATCATCAAACTGGATGAACCATTCGAACGGCTGGAGGAACCTCGTGACAATTCCTTGCAGATTTGCCGCGATTTGGAACAAACACTGAAAGTCGAACATATCGAAGACGGACTGGCAGAACACGAAACACTCTCTTTTTACCGACAAGGTGAGTTTCTCGACTTGTGTCGTGGGCCCCACGTACCTCGACCGGGCGTGATCGGCGCCTACAAGCTGTTATCCGTCGCCGGGGCTTACTGGAAAGGCGACTCCTCGCGAAAGCAGCTGCAACGGCTGTATGCAACCGCCTTTTTCAACAAGAAAGACCTGGCGGAACATTTGGAACGTGTCGAGGAGGCCAAACGTCGCGATCACCGTGTCCTGGGAAAACAGTTGGAATTGTTCAGCATCAGCCCGCTCGTGGGGTCAGGCCTGGTGTTGTGGTTGCCCAAGGGTGCCACCGTCCGAGGAATCCTGGAAAATTTCATAAAGGACGAACTGGTCAGACGTGGATATCAGGCCGTGTACACTCCCGTGATCGGGCGCGTTGAGTTGTACGAGATATCAGGTCACTATCCCTATTACGCCGACAGTCAATTTGCACCGATCGAGATGGAGCAGGACGAGAAGTATCTACTGCGTCCCATGAACTGTCCGCACCACATTATGGTCTACAAATCGAAGCCTCG
>Ga0310123_10000201_pt1 | contig 53516 bp, 45 predicted proteins | sample CB6_AW_1057_MG_FD_203505 | JGI IMG/M metagenome (GOLD analysis project Ga0310123, IMG submission 203505) | Marine microbial communities from Western Arctic Ocean, Canada - CB6_AW_1057 | ecosystem: Environmental > Aquatic > Marine > Oceanic | place: Canada: Western Arctic Ocean | collected... | reverse complement strand
CAGTGCTCCATCGGGCGAGATGGAGATGATTGTAGGAGGTCACGCAACGCTAGTACACGAAGGTGCTGGTGGCAGTCCTCATGTGAATGTCCACTGGGACGTCAATGATGCAAACATTACGGTTAATTATGGTCGACCGCTTCTGAAGGGACGGGTCGTCGGTGAATCTGTAGAACCAATGGCCGATCGAGTCTGGCGGTTGGGTGCTGACGAAGCGACGGTGTTTACTACGGATAGTGATGTGATGCTTGGTGACACTCACATTCCTGCCGGTGAGTACACACTTTGGACGGCACAGATGGACGATGAGTTTCATTTGATCGTAAATAGCGAAACGGGGCAGTGGGGTACGAACTATGATCCGGAACAGGACTTTGCCCATATTCCGATGATGACCGACGAACTTGATTCAGACGTCGAACAGCTTGAGATTTCGATTGGCGATGGTGGATTCGGTTTTAGCTGGGGAAGATTGACCGCTAGTGTTCCACTTATGGTTGACTGATAAGTGATGAAGCCCTGTTTTAGTAGATTATGACGAGGACAGTGTGACGATGGACTATCAGGTGATAAGCGATCGGTTGGTTAGGTCATTAAAGCCTTCTGCCGCACCAGTTGCGATTTCATTTCATGGACGAGAAGACAGAGGACTCGCACCACGACTCAAGCTCGACTCCCCTGAGGCTAATGAACACGGTCGTACCGGGCAGGTGCCGGCAGGTTGTGTGTTCTGGAATGAGGGTCAGACTCGAACGTTTAGCACGGTGGCAAGTGACCATGGAAATTGCAGCGTGGGGAGTTATACGCATGGGTTTTTGTCGCTTGAAGACGCTTTGAAGAAGGACGATATTAAGGCTGTTTTTGAAGCTGGCTGGGTTGATGAGGAATCCGTCATGGGTCTTCCGAGGATTGACGGGAATCCGAATTTTGTTGTTTACGGGCCACTGAGCGAACGCGATGTTGCGCCTGACGTGGTGTTACTTCGGATCAATGGGCTTGGCCTAATGAAAATGAAGGATGCGTTTCCTGAGATGCGAATTGAAGGAAAACCCAGTTGCCACATCATTGCGCTTGCGAAGCAGCAGAGTGCTGTTGTTGCTAGCGTGGGTTGTGCGTTGAGTAGAGCGCGAACCGGGATGCGCTCCGATGAGGTGGTCTGTGCTGTTCCCGGAAACCGTCTACTGGACGCGGTCGAGAAAGTGGAGGCGGCTGTTGAATTGGATCTCAACATGGCTGGCTATGCCTCTACTGACGCCAAGCGCTTCGGCCCGTGATATCTTCAGAACGGCACCAGTGAACGGACGTTTGGATTAGCTCAGCCTATTCGTCATTCGCGGTCCAGGTATGTATTGGTGCCTTGCTTGGAGAATAGCCCGATGCGATCGATGAACTCAAATCCTAGCTTTACAGTGTTTGTCGCGGTGCTTGCCTTGTGGCTTATTCTGCCGGACGCTTCCATTAGAGCACAATCTGAAACGAGTTTCGTACCGGTCACTGATGCGATGCTTCAGGCCCCTGATCCGGACAATTGGTTGATGTGGCGACGGACGCTAAATAGTTGGGGCTATAGTCCTTTAGACCAAATCGATCTTAACAATGTTGGAACTATTCGTTTGCAATGGTCTCGTGCACTTGGACCGGGTCTACAATAAGGAACTCCGCTTGTGTACGACGGTGTAATGTATATGCCCAATCCAAGAGACCTCATTCAAGCGATAGACGCCGGAACAAGTGATCTGTTGTGGGAATACCGTCGTGAGCGGCCGGAGGATTTGGGGCAGTATCTTATCGCGAGTTTGATGGATACGAATAGGAACATTGCTATACACGGTGACCGGATCATCGATACTAGTGCCGATGATTACGTGTTTGCTCTAGATGTTCGGACTGGTGAGTTGGTGTGGGAGACCGAGATTCTCGATTACCGAAAAAATCCGGCGAATCAGACTTCTGGCCCCATTATCGCAAACGGCAAGGTCATCTCAGGACGAAGCTGTACACCCCGGGGTGGACCAAATGCCTGTGTAATCACGGCGCATGACTCCGTTTCTGGTGAGGAGCTGTGGCGACGACGGTTAATTCCGGGTCCTGGTGAGCCGGGTGACGAAACGTGGGGTGGTGTGCCGTTTGAGGAGCGACGGCACGTTGGTGCTTGGATGGTGCCGAGTTTTGATCCGGAATTGAATCTTATTTTTATTGGCACTTCGGTCACCTCTCCTGCGCCAAAATTCTTGATTGGTGGTACGGAAAACAAACATCTGTATCACAACTCAACGTTAGCACTCGACGTTGATACTGGCGATATCGTCTGGTATTACCAGCATTTAAACGACCATTGGGATTTGGACCATCCCTTCGAGCGATTGCTGGTTGATACTCGTGTGTCTCCTGACCCGGAACTGGTGAGTTGGATCAATCCTGACCTAAAACGCGGTGAAGTGCGGCGGGTTATGACTGGGATTCCAGGAAAGACTGGTGTCGTATACACACTGGATCGAGAGACGGGTGAATTTCTTTGGGCTACACCGACGGTTGCGCAAAATGTAATTAGTTCGATAGACGGTGTAACCGGTGAGGTCTTTGAGAATGCTGAGCTCGTCTTTGAGCGCGAAGGGGAGGAAGTGCTTGTCTGTCCGACGTTTGTAACGGGTGGAAAGGATTGGGAAGCGGGGGCGTATAGCCCGCTGACCAATTTGATGTACTACCCGTTGCGAAACACCTGCGCTCGTATGATGGCAACCACACAGGGCGAGGGTGGAGCGGCAAGGTTGTATGCGCTCGCGCAGAGGGCACAGATTGCCCCGGGAACAGAGGAAGTCGGTACAGTTCAAGCGATTTCAGCGGAGACGGGCGAGATCGCTTGGAAATATGAACAACGAGCCGGGACAACATCACTAGTCGCGACTGGGGGTGGGCTTGTGTTTGGTGGTGATGGTAATGGTCGGTTTCGCGCCCTTCATCATGAGACTGGTGAGGTTTTGTGGGAAATCAATCTCGGTTCGTCAGTTGCAGGGTTTCCCATCACGTACGCCGTTGATGGAAAGCAGTTCGTTGCTGTGAGCACCGGTTCATCACTCAGTTCGAGAGACAATATGCGTCTTACGCCTGAACTTCGCCCAAGTACGGGGAATAATCTCTTCGTGTTTGCACTTCCATAGTTCTGCCCCGGAGGTAGACAAATTTTGGTTTCTGTTTACGAGTCGTTGAGTAGATAGCGAGCGAGTTGCCGTCTCGGTTTGTTTCCTCGGTCGCGTTTCGATGGGAGGGAAGCGTGAATTACCACCATTGCAGAGCCTTAGCGAGGGCGCTACTGGCTATTGTTGTTTTCTGGTCCTTCGTTTCGGGGCGTGTCGCAGCGCAGGAAGGTCGCGAAGATCAGAAGCCGGTTCCTCGTACGAGAGAAGGAAAACCAAATTTTCAGGGCGTATGGTTGAGTAATACGGCCACTCCACTAGAACGACCAGATTCACTGGCGTCGCGTGACCGACTGACAGACGAAGAAGTCGCGACGTTGCGAGAGCGAGCCACGAAAATTTTTCGTAACGGTCGAAGCGCGTTCACTACTCCGGAGGGCGCGTTTTTTGCTGCTCTCAATGACGTTGAGACATATGAGGGGCAGTCGACGAGTAGTTCGATCGGAATGGTTGAACTTGAGTTTACTAACCGTACAGCTTTGATACTCGATCCTCCAACTGGGCGAATACCGTCCCTAACGAGACAGGCTATTGAGAGAGAAGAATCTGTTGACAGCGGCTGGAGATCTAAGAGGGGCCCAGAGGATTTGAACAACATTCACAGGTGCATCACCACCGGTGTTCCCCGTTTGGGTGGGAATTTCGGTGCTGGTCCGTATACGTTCTATCAGATAGTCCAAACGCCGACGGATTTTGCGTTCGTGAGCGAAGCCTTCCATGACGCCCGTCTTATTCCGCTAGATGGGAAGCCACGGCTCACGGGAAGAATTCGTCAGTGGAATGGAGATTCTCGGGGTCATTGGGAAGAGGACACTCTTGTTGTTGAGAGTCGGAACTTCTCTCGTAATAGTTACTTCCGTGGCTCCGCGGAGGGTCTTCAGTTGGTGGAGCGTTTTACGCTTTCCAGCGAGGACACACTTATCTACCAGATGACTTTGACCGATCCGACAACGTGGGCGTCATCGTGGACCGCCGAGATTCCTTTGAAGCGGCAGCAGGACCCAGTCTATGAGTTTGCTTGCCACGAGGGTAATCATTCAATTGTCGGAATGCTCAGAACGGCTCGATTGGAGGATAGTCGCAGTCGTTGACTCGGCGTTTTTGTCTCTACTTCTAGTGACACACCTAGGTCGTAGGGGGTGAGTCCATCGTGGGATGTAGATGTGGTTCCGAGAGAGAAATGTTTATGATGAATTTCTATCTGATTATTCCGGAAACCACGGCTCGGTGTTTTAAGGACAGATGGGACCCAACGAACAGCACCTACCGTAAGATTTGGTAGTGAAGATCGGAGGATGGAGGAGTTGTGAATTCGAAGATGTATTTCGGTGGCCAGTCAGGAATAGGGGTTGTATTGGGATTGTTCATTGTTTGGGGCATGGCAACGGTGTCGTTGATGGCTCAAACGGATACGGTGGCTGCTGGCAGTCGGATTTTTCGGCAAAAGGGTGATTGCCAGGCTTGCCACGGTTGGGCAGGAGACGGTCGAAAAATGAACAGCCAGATGCCTGATGGGGCAAATTTGCGTGAGAGTCGGCTCGATCGAGAGCAACTCATCTTTGTCATCAAGTGTGGTTTGCCTGGTCGAGGAATGCCCGCGTTTGATCGGCGCGCCTATGTGGATGACCGCTGTCTGGGTCGGACGCGGTCGGACCTAGAGCGAATGGGCCTAGAGTTGTTTGATCCGGCAGCGACTTTACAGAATCGGGAAATCGATCGCCTGACCGACTTTCTCGAGGCAAAGATAGTTGGTCAGGGTCCTATGAATCGTGAAAAATGCATCGACTTCTGGGGAGAAGAAACTACTGTCTGTTTTACGGAATTTCCAGAATGACATGCGTTGGTTCTATACCAAGGGCTGTTATTGCTATTCGTTAAGTGCGAAAACGAATAAGTAACTTGAGTTTTCGAGATTATCGTACTTTACAGGATGGAGATGGCGACCACTGGCTTGGACTGCGAGGTACTGTCGTGGTCCGATGGCGTACGTTACGGGTGCGCCTTTTAATGGTGTGCCGACGTTGAAGCGCCAGAGTTCTTGCAGCGTTTCGTCGTGATACGCAATTACCCATCCATCCTGGAGTGCTGTAAATACAATACCGCCAGCGGTTACGATGGCTCCTGAACGTACTTCGATCTCCGTTACAGCTTTTGCGATCACTTCGTGAGAGTTTGTGTCGACCGCGGTTACCGAGCCATAGTAGAGATCGCTTGTGTATTCACGACGCTCACTGTTTTGACGGTCTATTCCGCCATCTGGGCCAAGCGATGCGACTCTCGCTCCTGTCTGAGCGAAGCAGCCTTCAGTTCCGGTTCCGTAGGCGATGCCTTTTTCTGGATTAAATGCCGTGGGTTGATGTGAGATTCCACCGTGCCAAGTCGGGCAGGCTCGTTTCATTTCGTCTCGGTCGACTCTAAGGGCTCGGGCTTCTTCGTTGTAGAGTTGGACATCTAGATTTGGATCGTATTCAAGAGGCATCCCTGTATTTGGATTGAGTCCTGCAGTCCAGGTTAATTCATTGACGTACTGAGCTCCTTTGATGAATTCTCCTGTTTCTCGGTCGATCGAGTAAAAGAAACCATTGCGGGCAAAGTGCGCTGCGACTTTACGGTCCTGTCCGTCAATCACGGTGTCATAAAGCATATGCACGCCAACCTCGTCATAATCCCAGGAATCGTTTGGCGTGTACTGAAAGTGCCACTTTCGCTCTCCCGTTGAAATATCTAGAGCTACTCCAGAGTTCGTGAAGAGATTGTCACCAGGACGAAATTCAGGGTCATAGATCGGAAAGGGGTTTCCAGTCCCAAAGATATAAAGGTTGTTTTCTGGATCGTAGGAGCCAGTTTGCCAGACGCCTCCTCCACCAGTCTTCCATGCATTGTGGTTGTCTTTCCATGTCTCGCTTCCAGGTTGGCCTGGCTCGGGTACCGTGTACCAACGCCAAAGCTCGTCTCCCGTCTCAACGTCGAGTGCTGCTACCCATCCTCGTGTTCCCGCGTCACCAGCGCCGTTCTGCACAAGCACCTTACCGTCGGCGACTAATGGTGCCGTAAGGAAACGTTCGCGGGCACCCATTTCGGTCACACCTGCGATTTCCACGTCCCAGAGAATCTCGCCGTCGTCTCGGTCAATAGCGATGACACGGCCATCTTGGAGGTTCTGTATTACCTTGTCCTCCCACAGAGCGATACCACGGGTTCTGGAACCGTTACCTTCATGATCGACACCAGGGTCCGTAATCCATTCAAAATTGCCGTAATCGGGATTCCGCGCATCGATTTTGTAGACGGTCCCCCATCCATCACTGGTGTACATGAAGCCGTTGTCGATCAGCGGATTGGTCTCGTTTTCTGGACCGTTACCCCCTGTGTCCTGCATTCCACCAAGTGCGAGTGCCCAGACCATGCGGAGATTCCGGACGTTGTCGCGGTTGATCTGTGTCAGCTTTGAATAGCGTTGTGAGCCGTAATCACCGTTCATCAGGAGCCAATTCTGCGGTTCATTTTGTGCGTTAATCAACCGGTCCTGAGTAACCGTGAGTTCATACTGGCCATTGAGTGCAATAGTTGACAAAGCTAGGAATCCAACGGTGAGCAGTGTCTGAGATGGTCGTCGTAGGCGCATTTCTGTCTCCCTAGAATCCGTATAGCTTATAACGATTAGTCGGGATACCAATTCGTGAATTCGTAAATCTGCTCAAGTTCCTCTAAATCAGGAACAAACAGTCACACTTCAACTTTTCATCGATGAGGTGACAGTGCCCAGGTATACAATGCACGTCGTTCGAAGGACTCGATAGGAGGAGTAAAGGTGATGAGCGGCGCAAATTCAGTGAAGGTCTGTATTGGTTTGTTGTTTTCGGTACTTTTGGTGCAGTGCGGTGGTGTCGTACCGGAGACGCAAACATCGGAGTTGGATGGAAATAACTGGCCGATGTATCGGCGAGATCTAGCCGGTACGGGACACTCACCCTTGGAACAGATCTCAGTGCAGAATGTCGGCGAGCTGACACGGTCTTGGTCCTATTCCCTTGAGGCTGGTCAAGCCAGCGCCGGCGGAAGAGGTCCGAATTCGCAAGTATCTCCTATCGTTGTGGACGACGTCATGTATTTGCCGGCGGCTGACCGTGTGGTTGCTTTGGATCCGGTTACGGGTCAGGAACTCTGGATGTATTCGTTACGAGAAGGCAGCCCGTCTCGAAGAGGTGTTGCGTATTGGCCTGGAGACGATGAGTCGCCGCCGCGGATTCTATTTACGTCTCGGCGCCGTCTTGTTGCTCTTGAAGCTGTGACTGGTTACCCAATCGGTGGATTTGGTGATGGCGGTGAAGTTGATATGGAAGTGCCGTATAACTCCGTGCCATTGATATACGAGAACATTGTGATTGTTGGCGCTAACACTCCGGCGGGCACGATTGGTGGGATTGGGAATGCCCGAGCCTATGATGTACGAACAGGGGATAAGTTATGGGAGTTTGATTCGGTCGCTCAACCAGGAGAGGTTGGTCACGATACATGGGCGGGCAATAGTTGGGAAGGGCGTCTCGGTGCAAATGCTTGGCCTTTCTATTTCACAATGGATGAAATGAGAGGGCTCCTTTATCTACCGTTGGCTTCACCGATTCCTGGCGCCTATGGTGGAGACCGAGCGGGGGCGAATCTATACGGTAACTCAGTTGTCGCCGTCGATATTGAGAGTGGGGAATACCGTTGGCATTTTCAGACTATTCATCATGATTTATGGGATGCGGATCCTCCAGCTCCGCCAGTTCTGTTTGACATTCAACGGAATGGCGAGGTGGTCCCCGCGTTGGGTGTAACTACCAAGTCCGGTTATTTGTATATCTTGAATCGGGAGACTGGTGAACCTATTTACGGTGTTGAGGAACGCGCTGTTGCGGCGAGCGATGTGCCGGGAGAAGTTACTTTCCCCACTCAGCCCTTCCCTTTGAAGCCGCCGCCGATGGGACGGGTCGCGTATTCCCCGGGAGATTTAGTGACTTCGGATGACACGACGGAAGGACATGCGGATGCATGCAATGAACTCGTGGAGAGCCTTGGGGAACTCTATAACGCTGGTCCTTTTACGCCTTGGGTCTATCGCTCTGAAGAGACAGTGCTTCGTACGACACTGAATTTTCCAGGCGGTGTCGGAGGTCCTAATTGGGGAGGAGCGTCGTTTGATCCGGCCTCTGGGTTTGTGTTCGTGTTCGCAATGGATGTAGGTGCGCTCGGCTGGATTGTTGACTCCGAGGATTCGGGCGCTCCGGTACCTTTCCAGAAAGTAACACCCCGTCCGGCCAGTTTCGAGGTGGCAATTGATGGTATTCGCATGCCTTGTCAGAAACCCCCGTGGGGACAATTGACAGCGGTTGACAGTGCCACTGGTGATATTGCTTGGCAACGGCCGATTGGAATCACTGAAGGATTACCTACAGAGAAGCAGAACACTGGTCGACCGGGACGCGCTGCTGCCATTTCAACAGCTGGCGACCTGTTGTTTATTGCTTCGACTGACGACAATCGGTTTCGTGCGCTTGCAGCGTCCACGGGACAAGAACTATGGAGCGATCATCTTGACAGTCGTGGCAATGCGAACCCAATAACGTATCTGGGATCGGACAGCAGACAATATGTGGCAATTGTTGCAAGTGATACCGTGTTAACTTATGCGTTGCCGTAGACTTCTAGTGTTGTTGCTTTTTGTTTACGACTGTGTTTCGTAATTAAATTAATCGATCTTTGTCGAGACCTGAAGAAGGAGAAACTTTCGCCAATCATATTCGAGGTAGCGACACTGGTTATCCCTGCATGCTGTGTGGCCTTCGTGTCGGTGAGTTGTTCAGCCGAGTATGCGCGATACGAGTGCAAGAAGCACACCTCCAGCGATAACCGATCCAAGTTGACCCGCTGTGTTTGCGGCCATCGCATGCATTAATACATGATTCGTGAAATCTTCCTCTTGAGCAACTTTTTGTACTAACCGGCCACTCATCGGAAAGGCACTGATCCCTGCTGCTCCAACTAGTGGGTTAATTCGCCCGCGCGTGATTATTGCAAGGAGTTTTCCGAAGCAGATGCCGGCAACTGTATCAAGGACAAATGCTCCTAGGCCTAGGAGCAGGATGTACATTGTTTGCTCTTGAAGAAAGGTCTCGGCTTGCATGAGACTACCAATCGTAAGGCCGAGGAATAATGTGGAAATATTTGTAAGTTCGTTTGACGCGGACTTTGAAAGTTGCTGAACGACTCCGGATTCCTTAAGCAGACTTCCGAGCATCAGCGTGGCAACTAGCGGCGCAGATTGAGGAACAATTAGACCAATTAGTATCGTTACTATGATTGGAAAGGCGATGACGGCGCCGAACGGAACAGGGCGAGGTGCGTATTCCATTCGGATACGTCGCTCGTTTCGCGTGGTCAATAGTCTCATGATTGGTGGTTGAATGATGGGGACCAAACTCATGTATGAGTAGGCAGTAACGGCGATCGGGGCAAGAAGTTCTGGCGCGAGAAGTGAAGAGACGTAGATGCTAGTTGGCCCATCGATTGCCCCAATCACGGCAATGGATGCTGCTTGGTTTAAAGGAAACCCAATCAATGTGGCTAGGAGCAGTGTCACAAAAATACCAAGTTGTCCGGCCGCGCCGAGAATCGCAAAGATCGGCTGGGACAAGAGGGGCCGAAAATCCATCATTGCCCCAATACCAATAAATATGAAAAGTGGAAAAAGCTCTGTTTGGATGCCGAACTCGTTTAGAAGATGAAGCATTCCACCAGGTTCGTTTAGAGGTGAATTTGGCAGGTTTCCAAGAATGACACCGAAACCGATGGGGAGGAGAAGGGTTGGCTCGTACTGTTTCCCGATGGCAAGGTAAATCAGGAGACCGCCGATGGCGAACATTAAGAACGTTTCGGGACTGACTGGGGAAATCATGAGCCGATTGGTAGTGCGTTGTGAAAGCTCGCTATGCGGGTCCGAACGTCACGAGTGGCTGGCCCTGAATGACTTGCTCGCCCTCTGAGACATGAAGTGTCGCTACCTTCCCACTCAAGGGCGATCGCATGATGTTAAACATCTTCATCGCTTCCAGCGTTAGTAATTCATCTCCTCGTTCTACGATTTGTCCGACATTCGCGACAACCGACGCGACCACCCCTGGAAGTGGCGCCGTCATCGTTTGAGCGGCATTTGCTGCTATCGGTTGTGAAGCGTCCGAACGGACGTAATCGGAACTTTTCTGCGGGGTTGACCCGGGTGAGACTTCGTTGATTGAAAGACTAGCTGACGGCTGATTGCTGTCAACTTGGTTCGGGTCGATGTCAACAGAATAGGCCACACCAGAAACCCGAGCAGTAACGGGACGCGCCCGCGGATCGTCGATTTCGACGTTGTAGATTCGGCCATCAATCGTCACGCGGTAACGTGTCACGCTTGGTTCCTTTGCCTCGCTCGAACTTTTGAGCGATTCAATTCGCCCATCCGATGCAGGTGGCGCCATTCACTAGACCCACTGCTGTTCCTCAAAGGAGGGCGTGCGTCCTCTGCACATGCCACCGCGACTGCTAGTGCCACGGCGCGGGTCTGCAATTCCCTTTCTGCAAATTCGTTCGAGCTCTGCAGTTTACTGGGTGAAGAATGGAGCAGACCTTCCGCGCCCGCTCGAGCCTCAACTGTGGATTGTCCGAAAGGAGCGGTTATGAGGTACATGAGCCCAATAAGCCCAGCAAGCGCGAGAAACAAGAGTGCCGCCCCAACGGCAGCGATCTCCATTACTACTTGGAATTCTGATGTCATTGGGGTTTCATACAGGCATGTTGCCATGCTTTTTAGGCATTGATGTTGCTTGTTTGTCTTTCAAGTAGTGCAGAGCAGACGAGATTCTCGCCCGAGTTTCATGTGGATAAATGATGTCGTCGATGTGACCCGTTGCCGCCGCGACATATGGTGAGTTGAACTGTCTGTCGAATTCATTCTCGAGTTTCGTCCGTTTGAACTCCCTCGCTGCAGAAGTGCTGGACGCAAGTTCTTTGGCGTATAGGATATTGACAGCGCCCTTCGCTCCCATTACGGCGATTTTCGCTGTTGGCCATGCCAAACATAGGTCTGTTCGAATCATTCGGCTACTCATCACAATATAGGCTCCGCCATATGCTTTTCGGAGTACGACGGAAATCTTCGGCACGGATGCTTCTGAATAGGCGTAGACGATTTTTGCGCCGTGACGAATAATTCCGGCGTGCTCTTGGTTAGCCCCTGGTAGAAAGCCTGGACAATCGACGAGTGTTACTAGTGGAATGTTGAACGCATCAGCGAATCTTATGAATCGAGAGATCTTATCGGAGGCGTTAATATCTAGCACTCCAGCAAGGTGAGACGGTTGATTTGCAACAATAGCGATTACTTGACCTGCTAGGCTGGCAAAACACACGATCGCGTTTTGAGCGAAGTCGCGATGGACCTCAAGCAGGGAATCCTGATCCACGATCAATCTAATTACGTCACGGACGTCGTAGGCAGTCTCGCTAGACTCCGGGATGATGTGGTCGATTATCTCTGGGCGCGCGAAATCGGTTTCACCGGACGGCAATATTGGCGGATCCTCGGCATTATTGGAGGGCAGGTAGGCTAGCAAACTGCGAGTTAAGTGAAGAGCCTTTTCTTCGTCGTCTGCTACAAAGTGTGCAACACCAGAGGCTTCTGCGTGGGTGTTGGCACCGCCAAGAGTCTCGACGTCAACGTCTTCGCCAGTGACGGTTCTGATAACTTCTGGTCCGGTAATAAACATGTAGCTGCTGTTCCGGGCCATAATGACGAAATCTGTCAGGCCGGGGGAGTACACAGCTCCTCCGGCACAGGGCCCGAGCATGACACTTATTTGAGGAACTACACCGCTAGCCTGTGTGTTCCGCCAAAAAAGCTCTCCGAATCCGGCAAGGCTCCAAATGCCTTCTTGGATTCTCGCTCCGACGGAATCGAACAGGCCTACGATTGGCAAACCTCCGGTGGTAGCCGCTTCGAAAAGGCGACCCATTTTTGCTGCTTGGGCTTCGGAGAATGAGCCTCCAAGGACCGTAAAGTCCTGAGCAAAGACAGCAACGCGTCGACCATTAATCATGCCGAAACCGGTTACTACTCCATCTCCTGGATAACGTTGATGCTCAAGACCGAGTATCGAGTGACGGTGTTCTACGTATGCGCCAAGTTCTTCAAAAGATTCAAAGTCTAGGAGTTTAGCTATACGCTCCCTCGCGGTGAATTTTCCGCGACTGTGTTGAGCATCTATTCGGTCTTGTCCACCGCCAAGTTTGGCCGCGAGTCGTTGTGCCGCCAGTGCATCTTGTTGCTCGTTGTTAAACTTCCCTCCGATGCTTCCGTTTACGGACTGGTTCTCCCCTAACGACGTATTCTCAGGGTCAGCGGAAACAAAACGAGTGTCAGTTACCTGATTCTTTTTCCGTTTTCTTAATGTCCGACTGCGGAGAAGTCGTAGACCTCTGCGCAGAGGATGGACTGCTGATCTCGATACTTCAGGAGTTCGCTCTCCCAATGAATGTTTGCCTTTTGTGGCCATCGCCAAACCTATTTTATCAAATTGACCGGGAGAGCTAGTAAATTTCTATTTTGGCAACTACGGGATAGTGGTCGGACGGAAATCGGCCATTTTTCTGGTCGATGACCGTCCGAACTGAGCGGACTTGAAGGGGGCCAGCTGTAAGTATCCAGTCGATACGACCTTCGTTGGCGAGTTCCGGTGGAAGAAAATCATTGGAAGTCCGTTCTGGACCGTACCGACTATCCGCTATCAGCCAGGCATCACGGAGCGTTGATCCGGTTGCCTCGAGCCATGTGTCGCTCGTTTCAGCGATCGCGTTAAAGTCGCCGGTCACAATGACAACAGTTCCATTCGGCATAGAAGCGGCGCGTAATGCGATCATTCTCGCAGAGTCGACTTGCCGTTGACCTCGTCGAAGAGTCAGATGGGTGTTAAAGACATAGAAGCGTTGATTCGTGGAGAGATGGTGGAACCGTGCCCACGTCACTATACGGGACACGTTCCGTCGCCAGCCGCTACCTGTCGGCGAATCCGGCGTCGACGAAAGCCAAAAATTACCAGATTCGATCGGCACTAGTTCGGTGTGTCGATAAAAAATTGGGGTGTGCTCGCTAAGTCCTGTACCTCCGTTTAGACCACGGTCGACTCCGAGCCAACGATAGTCTGGGAGCGACGCTTCAAGATATTCAATTTGTTCACTGAGGGCTTCTTGTAGACCTATGACATGTGGAGAAAAACTCAAAATCGTGTCACTGACTAGTTCTCGCCTTTTAGGCCATGCGTTCTCTTCATCGTTAGCGCCGGACGTTCGGATATTGAATGTCATTACTGTCAGAGGCAGTTCGTTGGTTGGTGTGGCGCTTAGAAGAGCGGATGCTGAGATGGCGGCCGTCGTTAATACGGCCGCTCCGGCCGACCAGACATTTTGCGTGGTCACTTAATCAGTCTACAGGTTGGTTTCGAGGAGAAAACTAGTGCAAGGGGCAATCTGAAGAAAAAGCTTGAAACCTTGGTGGAATGAAGGTTATTTTTGCGGCCTTCCGGGTGTTGTTTGGAGGAAGCAGTCAAGATTGGTTCGATCATGGGTCAGTTTGAGAGTATTTTGACGCGGAAGAGGTGCGCCAGGTTTTTGTGGTTGGGTTGAGAAGAGCATATCTAGGAGAGCCAGATGAGAAACTGTATTCATTCCCACAGTGAGGGCCTTGCGATGTATCTACTGGGAAACGTGCTTGTAGTGGGTCTTGTCGTTGGGGGAGTGTCGCCGAAGTCGGCCGCCGCTCAGTCAGCTGGGCGAATCGAGCAGCTATCTGGCACCACGACTCCGGAATATGTGGTTCCTCGTACCCCGGATGGTGTTCCTGACCTTGAAGGGTTTTGGACAAATCAGACCTATACGCCACTTGAGCGTCCGAGCGAGGTCAACAAAGCGTTCTACACGGTCGAAGAAGCTGCGGAGATCGAGGAGGGACGATTTGAACGTGAAGTTGCTCAGACCTCACCTGGAACAATTCCCGATGTGCATTACGATTTCACGCAATTTGGCTTGGACCGTAGTCAGTCGACGTTCGCTAGGAGTCTTCGTACTTCTTTGATTGTTGATCCGCCGACGGGAAGACTTCCACCGCTGAATACCATAGGTCTAGAGAGAGCGAGAAAGGTGATGGAGGAGCGGGAGCGAATAGGAGGTCGGTGGGACGCAGCTGAGAATAACCAACTTGATGATCGCTGCATCATCATGAGGGGCGCCGGTCCACCCATGCTCAATGCTGGCTATAACGCGAATTATCACATAGTGCAGAACGCAGATTACGTGATGATCTTGGTTGAAATGATTCATGATGCGCGAATTATTCCCTTAGACGGTCGGCGTTACCCTTCTGGAAGAGTACGACACTGGATGGGTTTGCCCCGAGGGTATTGGGAAGGCGATAGCCTTGTTGTAGAAACGGCTAACTTTAATGGCAAGAATCCACTCGAAGGATCCAGCGACCAGCTGCGCGTGATTGAGCGGTTTACGAGAGTTTCGGATGACACGATTCTTTATAAATTTACGGTTGCAGATCCGGATACGTGGGACCGCTCTTGGACTGCAGAGATGTCAATGAAGAAGACGATAGGCCCGTTATTTGAGCATGCTTGTCACGAAGGGAATTACGGCTTGTACAACACGCTCGTCGGAGCGCGTCTCGAAGATCGAAAGGCTGATGAAGAAGACGGACTTCAGGGACCTGAGGAATAGGGGGCAGCGAGGATGCGACAGAAACATGTGGCTGTTATAGCTCGCGTAGTAGTCTTGTTTTGCAGTTTTCTTTTGTCAATGGAGGAAGTCTCCAGTCAATCTTCATCATCAATCAGCGCTGCTCGGACCCCGAATGAGACACCAGACTTCAATGGGATTTGGCAGGCGTTAGGCAATAACTATTGGAATGTTGAGCCGCATGCTGCTAGCCCGGGTATTGTTCGAGGTCTTGGTGCACTTGGCGCCGTGCCAGGTGGGCTCGGCGTCGTGGATGGGGGCGTAATTCCGTATCGTTCAGAGGCGCTAGTTCGGCGAAATGATAATTTCTCTAATCGGCTGACTCGTGACCCGGCTATTAAGTGTTATCTACCAGGTGTGCCGCGAGCGACCTATATGCCATTCCCGCTTCAGATTATTCAGGGACAGTCGCACATCATGATTCTTCATGAATTCGCCGGAGCCGTGCGAACGATATATATGACAGACCAGACGGAAGCTCCGGCCAGTAGTTGGATGGGATGGTCAAATGGAAGGTGGGAGGGTGAAACGCTTGTAATCGAAACAACCGGTTTCAATGGAATGACTTGGTTCGACAGAGCTGGCAATTATCACAGCGATCAACTCCGTGTGGTCGAACGGCTTACGGCGCGAAGTCCCGAAAGACTTAGCTATGAAGTGAAGATTGAGGACCCTATTGTTTTTACTCGTCCCTGGAAGATGTCTATGCCGCTCTACAGGCGAGCGGAGTCTAACGCGGAACTGTTGGAATTTAGGTGCGTGGAGTTTGTCGAAGATCTTATATATGGACATCTTCGGAAGGACCAAAGTCGATGAATATCCTGAGTGTGAGGAGTTTTAAGCCAATGCGAGATTCTTTCTGGCCTCTGGTCTTGTGGTTTGTCTTCTTTATTGTCTCTATTGCGGTTCCGCCTGCACTGGTCCAAATGTCGGCGCACCATGCTTTTTCCGCCGAATTTGATATCACGAAACCTGTCGAACTGAAGGGGACGTTGGTCAAGTGGGAAATGATTAATCCACATTCATGGTTCCATGTTGATGTTGAGGATTCAGTTGGAACTGTCGTCACATGGTTGATTGAAGGAGGGAGTCCAAACGAATTAATTCGTCTTGGTGTTACCCAGAATTCTTTGGCGATTGGAATCCAGCTGGCCGTAGAGGGCTACCGTGCGAAAGATGGGACAGAGAAAGCCGTGGGAAGGAATTTTGTGCTCGCGAACGGAGAAAGACTGTTTCTCGGTGGTTCGGCGAACCGGATCGGAGATGGTCGATAGATTGCTTTCAGTGTGCCGACGCCTTGGCGCGGGGCGATGCACACAAGGATAAAAAATAGGTCGTTCCCTAAAAGGAATCGGATTCAGTTTAAGTCGGCAAGTCGTGATATGAATTGCCGTAGCATAGAGATTGGCGTTCCACGAATACGTAGGTGATTTGTAAATGGTCTAAGTTTCGTATGTTGCAGAATATGTATTACAAGTTGAACCCACGTTCGTTGTGTAACGACAGGTCAAGCCCTGAGTTTTCTTCTTCTTCTTCTACTCGGATACCGATCACTGAATCGACAAGCTTGACGATTAGAAATGTAAGGACTCCCGAGTAGGCAGCAGTTACAGCCACACCTAACGTTTGAATACGTAGAAGAGCGCTGATGTTTAAGTCCGCTTCGAAGCCTCCCCAGGCAGTCGAAGCCAATATTGCGGTCATGATTGTGCCGATCGCTCCACCTATTCCGTGAACACCGAAAACATCTAGTGAATCGTCATATCCAAAGCGTCGTTTGAGGCCGTTGGCCCCCCAGAAACAAAGCCCGCCTGAGAGTAATCCAATCACAATGGCTCCGACCGGGCCGACAAAGCCCGCGGCTGGTGTGATCGCGGCAAGTCCGGCGATGGAGCCTGTGGCAATGCCTAGAACACTTGGTTTGCTGAGTTTCGACCATTCAAGAAACATCCATGTCAGTCCACCCATCGAGGCCGAAATATGCGTGACTGCCATGGCCATGCCGGCCGAAGCATTAGCCGCAAGCGCACTGCCAGCGTTGAACCCGAACCAACCTACCCATAACATGGAAGTTCCAACAACAGTAAGCACGATGCTATTAGGAGCCATGTTGCTTGTAGGATAGCCTTTGCGTTTTCCGAGTAGGATGCATAGAACTAACGCGGCTACTCCGGCGTTAACGTGGACGACGATCCCGCCAGCAAAATCTCTAACACCGAGTGCTCCTAGAAAGCCACCTCCCCATACCCAGTGTGCCACGGGCAAGTAAACAACAGTCACCCAGATTGCCATAAAGAGGAGCACCGCCGAAAATTTCATTCGCTCCGCAAACGCACCCACAATCAGCGCCGGTGTGATAATCGCGAAAGTCAGTTGAAACATCTGAAAGACCGATTCCGGAATAGTTCCATTGAGACTGTCTACTCCAACGCCTGACAGGAATAACTTGCCTGACCCGATGAAGCTGTGGAGACTGCCACCGTCGCCGAAGGCTAGACCATAGCCGTAGACGGTCCAGAGAACTGTAACAAGGCATGTGATAGCGAAACATTGCATCATGACTGAGAGAACGTTTTTTGCTCGAACCAGACCGGCGTAGAACAGGGAGAGTCCTGGAATAGTCATAAATAGAACAAGGAGGCTTGAGGTCAACATCCAGGCAGTGTCCCCTGAATCTAGGCTTTCCTGAGCCAGCGAGATTCTTGGTAAAACAAATACGAGGCCACCGGTGAGCATCGGAGTGATTGTCTTGTGTGTCAGATTGGGCATGATGGATGTCCTTCCCTCTGCGTCGATGCAGAGTAGCCACCTACGAACCGTTTTCACGGATGTCGATGTTCGGCCAATAGTCTAATTGACCAGCCGCGATATCTCCACACATGACGATACTCCGTCGTCACTGAGTGTTTTCGAACAGAGAATTAGATTTATCCCTTATTCCTTCAGTCTTCCTTATTTTCCCTTCCTAAGGTTAATCAAAGAAATTGTTGCCAATAATACAAGCATCGATACAGCAAACTCTTTTTCTTCAACTATTGAAACAACAAGAATTGCTACTGCCCACATAATTGATTGTGAAATTATTAATTTTTTTCATTTAATTCTCTGTTCGAAACTACTCCACAGTAAGCCTTCCAATTTGGGACTGATCGATCAGCGGCGGCATAATCTAAGTCTAGAGGGACGGCCGTGGATAACATTACGGCGCGACCGAAAACGTGAGGATTCATATAGTAAAGGCGACGCGTTGAATGCATGCTGAGCACGCGATCTCATCTTTGCTGAAGCGACAAGCATCAGGGCAAAGAATGATTCTAGGCGTTTATTTCAGCAAAACGTGGAATCATCGAGGTCTCGTCACATCAGCCGGTGAACCAGTAAATTGAGGGGATCTGATATGTTCGCACAACATGTCGTTCCTAGTCGATCGACTGACTACAGTCAGCGACATAGTTAAGCGACGCTTCTTCGACGATATTTTTATGACAGTCGCTTACTAGGGAGGTCGGAAATTTGAGTAAGTCCGGACTTCAAACAACGCGTCAATTTTGGACCAGTGAGCCAGGATTGGGAGAACTCAGACAGATTGTTTTACCGCGGAAAGGACGGAACGAAATACAAGTGCGGACTAGGTTTTCTGGGATTAGCCGGGGGACAGAGTCGTTGGTGTTTCGAGGGGAGGTGCCCGCGTCGCAGTACCGGACAATGCGAGCACCGTTTCAAGAAGGCGATTTCCCAGGTCCCGTTAAGTTCGGTTATAGCAGCGTTGGAGTGGTAGAAGACGGACCAGGCCATCTAGAAGGGAAAGACGTGTTTTGTTTGTTTCCTCACCAAGAACGGTACTGTGTTCCTGAAATCGAAGTCCTCGTCCTGCCAGATAGTGTGCCGGCATCTCGCGCAATACTCGCTGCGAATATGGAGACCGCGGTGAATATTGTCTGGGACGCACGGCCAACAGTGGGCGATGACATTATTGTGATTGGAGGAGGGGTAGTCGGACTACTCTCCGCCTATTTGTGCCGTGATTTACCAGGTGCAAAAGTTACTGTAATAGACCCTAACCGAGCACGTGAGCCGGTCGCGAACACGCTCGGCCTCGAGTATGAGGCTGCTCCAATGGCCACAGCAGCGGCGGACCTTATTATTCATGCGAGTGGTCAACCGGATGGGCTCCGCTCCGCGCTAGAGATGGCGGGTGCAGAAGGGACAGTGATTGAAGCAAGTTGGTTCGGGAGACAAGAAGTGTCACTTCCACTTGGAGAGGCGTTTCATTCTCGGCGTCTGAAGATTAAGAGTAGCCAAGTTGGAAGAATAGCTCCGGATCGCGTGCCTAGATGGGACCGTTTTCGACGTCTGGCGTTAGCACTTCGACTTCTGGAAAATGATCGCCTGGACGCGTTGATAACGGGAGAAAGCCGCTTCGAGGAACTGCCAAGGGTGCTGTCTGATTTGAGTTCGAATCCAGGCGATTCACTTTGTCACCGCATCCGATACACAGAGGCATGACGAAAGGAGATACTGAGAACCGTGTACAGTTTGAATATTCGGGATCACATCATGATCGCTCACAGTTTTCGGGGCGAGAGATTCGGACCAGCGCAAAAACTTCACGGCGCAACCTACGTGGTTGATGCAACCTTCGAGAGACCTCAGCTTGATAATGATGGAATGGTGGTGGATATTGGTCTCGCCTCGAAGGTACTCAACGAGATATTGGAATTATTTAACTATCGAAATCTAGATGAAATGAAGGTGTTTGAAGCTCGAAATTCAACTACAGAGGCCATTGCGAAGGAGATCTTTGATCGACTCGCGGGCGCTATCGGTTCGGGAAAATTCGGTGAGGGAGCCAGTGGTGTGACGTCAATATCCGTAACCCTTAGTGAGTCACATATTGCTTGGGGGCGCTACGAAGGACGTCTGTGAGTATTTCGGCACTTCATTTTCTTGTTCCCGGATCTTTACAGCAACTAACGGGTGGCTACCTGTACGACGCACGGATGGTCGATGCTCTGTTTTCGCGGGGCTGGCGCATTCATGTTCATGAGGTGTCTGGAGTGTTTCCGAAAGGGGATTTTGAAGCTTGTAGATCGCTTATAGAGACACTGGCCAATCTTCCAGATAATGCCAGGGTGTTAATCGATGGGTTATTGCTGGGTGGACTTTCGGAGCAAGCTGAACATCATTGGCGTAGGTTGAGGATCATCGTTCTGGTTCATCATCCGGTATCAGAAGAACCCGGTTTGCCGAACAGTGAAAAGAAAGAATTTGCGAAACTGGAAATGGGTGCGTACAAAATGTCAATAGGAGTAATAGTGACAAGCGCATTTACCGCGAGGGTCTTGACTGATGCTGGTGTCGACCGACGCATGGTGCGCATTGCTAACCCAGGAACGGACTCTGCCGAACTAGCTGTCGGGCCAGGCGACGGAGCCCCTCCACAGTTGCTGACGGTCGCAGCGATTATTCCTCGCAAAGGTCACGATGTACTGGTCCAGGCACTCTATAAAATTCGACAACTTCCGTGGAGTTGGGTTTGTGTGGGGAGTCTTGAACGAGAACGAGATTTCGCGGAGAAGATTAGAAAGCAGGTTGTTGAACGCGGAATTTCCGACCGTGTGACTTTTATCGGGGAATGTGATCGGCAGACACTTGATCGGTCTTATGCTGGAAGCTCAATTTTTGTGTTGCCGTCGTATTATGAGGGTTTCGGCATGGTACTTACTGAGGCAATCTCGAGAGGACTTCCTGTCGTGTCAACAGATGCGGGCGCTATTCGCCACACGGTTCCGTCGAAGGCATCTCTTCTGGTGCCTCCAGGAGACGCTGATGCTCTCTCGGAAGCGCTTGGCTCTCTGTTGGACCGAGAAGTAGGTATGAGCGGGAACTCGAGAGGACCTGGTGCTGTGCGGCGCCGAAGACTTGCTGCCGAGGCACGTCGGGTTTCGGACTTGTTGCCGACTTGGAGAACTGCGGCCGAGAAACTGGAAGTGGGAATCTTGTCCCTTGCCCCAGAGTAGATAAATTAACCCTCGGTCACCGGTTGCGTGACTTTTTGCTGCGGTTGGTTTTTGGTCTTACATCGCTGGCTATGAACAAAACTCTACTGTCATTCTAGATAGAAAGGATCAAAATGCACTGGGTACGTTTCGTTAATGACGGAGTAGAAGGGTTTGGGGCTCTGTCAGACGGGCTTATTACGCCGTATAGCGGTGAGTTCTTCGGAGCTCATCGTGCGAGCAGCTCAACACTTCTGTATGACGAAGTTGAAATCTTGACTCCGGTGTGCCCAGGGAAAATTATCGGTCTCGCGAACAACTTTCATGCGTTGATCGAAAAAACAGGAGGCACGGTGCCACTAGAGCCACTCTACTTTATCAAGGCGAATACGTCATTGAATTCTGATGGAGGGGAGATCGTTCGTCCAAGAGGATACGACGGGAAAGTGATCTTTGAGGGCGAACTTGGGCTGGTGATCCGTAAAACCTGCAGGAATGTAGCGCCTGATGAGGCGATGGAATTTTTGTTAGGCTGCACTTGTGTCAATGATGTGACGGCCATCGAATTGTTGCATAAAGATCGGAGTTTTCCGCAGTGGACTAGAGCGAAGGCGGCCGACACGTTTGGAGTCATAGGGCCGGTTATTGCGACTGACCTGGAACCAGCGTTGTTGCATGTGAAGACGCAAGTGAACGGTCAACAGAGGCAGTGTTTTCCTGTGAGCGACATGGTGTTTACTGTTGAAGAATTGGTGAGTCGTCTTTCTCGCGACATGACCCTTGAAGCTGGTGACATCATTGCGTGCGGCACGTCAGTAGGAGTTGGCACGCTACGGAATGATGATGTTGTTACTGTGACGATCGATGGTGTTGGCTCGATAACCAACACCTTTAGAGATTCAGTCGAGTCTAAATGACTGAGAAATTTGATCCTGAGTGGCTAAAATTACGGGAGCCCGTGGACCATCGGTCCCGTGCGGCTGCCGTGATTTCGTTGCTGGTCACAGCATGGAAGAAGAATGAATGGTCTCGAATTGTGGACCTCGGCAGTGGGACGGGTTCGAACGTGAGGTTTTTGTCTCTGAAGTTGCCGAGTGTTAAGCAATGGACGCTCGTTGATCACGATGCGAAGCTTTTTGATCGATTAGAGGAAAGTGATTCATTTGGAGAGGTTTCCTGCGTCATAGGTGACTTGGCGGATGTTGGATTACAGGTAATTCGGGACCGCCGTGCGCAGCTCGTAACTGGCTCAGCGCTTCTCGATTTGGTTTCTAAGGAGTGGCTAACGTTGTTGGCTATGTGCTGTCGAGAAATGTCGTGTGCGGCATACTTTGCTCTGACTTACGATGGAACGATTAAATGGCATTTTGATGGTGGTTCCGAGAATGCATCGGTCCGTGATGACGAATTCATTCGCCAAGCGGTCAACAAGCACCAGCGCCGGGAAAAGGGTTTGGGGAAGGCTCTTGGTCCGATGGCTGGACTGAATGCAGAGACCATTTTTCGCAACGCTGATTTCCGCGTGTGGTTATTGCGAAGTCCGTGGTTGCTTACGAAAAAGGATGCTCAGTTGGTGCACAAGCTCGTGTCTGGCTGGCAAACAGCCGCGCTGGACCAAGTAGAAGAGGATAAGGGCGAGAATTATACGCGAGCCACCGATCGTATTCTTGAGTGGGCGGAGAGTCGGCACGAAATCATCGATAAAGCGGAATTTACCCTAACTGTTGGCCATTTGGATTTGTTAGCCTTGCCGAGAGAATCGTCGGGGTGAACTCTTCGCGTGTGCGGTTCTAAGGACTCAGCTCAACGCTTCGAAGCGGCGGGAGGCTCGTCTTTGGCTGTTCCGAACGAATGGAGTGACCGCAATTCGAGATCGAACAAGACATCATCGTCGTCTAGTCTGAATAACCGATACTTTGAGCGAATGGCGTCGTCGAGATTGACGATTTGGTTGAACGTCAAAGCTGGTCGTCCCGAACCAATCAGGAGCGGTGCGATCGTGATGTGTAGACGGTCTATGACATTGGCTTCAAGGAAACGAGATACTGTGATACCACCGCCCTCAATGAGGAACCGGCGAAATCCGAGCTTTCGTAGCTCTAACAGAATGCGGTGTGGATCTATGTGCCCGTGAGTATTTGGCGACAATTCGAGTTCTATCACTCGGTCTGAAGAGTTCGTGTCACGAGGTGAGGCATTCTCGTGTTGACCGCTCCGACGGATTAATATCGTGGGTGCAGCGTTGTCGTTGAATATGTGGCTGGTTCTTTCGAGTCGTCGGTTTGGATCGATGACGACACGTGTAGGATTCTTGCCGGAGGCTGCTCTCACGGTTAGGCGAGGGTCGTCTTCGACGATGGTACCGGCGCCGACAATGACTGCGTCTACGATTGCACGGAGACGATGTAGACGGAGGATGTCGGCCGGTCCGGTGATGTAATGAGAATCTCCGCTTACTGTGGCGATTCGACCATCGAGACTCTGGCCGAGCTGAGCAACAACGAATTCGGGCGAGATTTGGAGAGGAAAAAACAGCTCGATTAGGGCCCGAGCCTGGTCTGTAGGCGGACTGGAGGTTTCCCACCGACCGTCGGGGTAGACTTGCAACCAGACAGCCGGCTTGCGATGATGGTGCACTCTCTGGGTCGGTATGATGGTCGGAGGGACAGCTTGAAGAAGGTCCCAAGCGGTAAGTTCGTCAATTTGCATGGTTTGAATCATGGTGATTCTAGGCTGTTAGAGTAACAACGTTGAGTATTCGGATGCACGATTCGGAAAGAGGATTGTTCGACCTTCGCCAAGGACGACCAGTGTACGTTAATCGACCAGGTGAGCCTGGTGTGCTGGTTGCGACCGTCGATGGTCTAGCAACGGAAGCGCTGGCGGAACTTAGGCATTATGGGCCGGCTCGTCTGGCGGTGACGCATCATCGGGCGGCTTCTATGGGGCTGGCGGACCAATCTGATTTTTCCACGCAACAGCACCCGTTGAGTCTTTCATTGAATGGTGAAGGTCCAGAGCAGATTTTTCAGATGGCGAGTGCTCGTGGAGACTTTGGTGTTGATCAGCGGGATGTTCGGCCCGCTACGGTTGTAGAAGTCGGTGGTTTGACGTTGGCGAGGCTTGGCCGTCTTTTACCAGCAGTGGTCACGGTTCACGCGGAACCGGATACTTCTACGACTTTACGAACGAATCTTGAGACCGGAGCAGTGTTAGCGGTTACCGTCGATCAAATTAACTCAATGGCCGGCAATCGCGGCGTTCGTGTAGTGCGTGTTACCGATGGCCCAGTGCCTCTTCCCGAGGCCGAAGACGCACGGTTTGTTTTCTTTAGGGAGTCGAATGGACTTCTGGAACACGTGGCCGTTCTTATTGGTGAGAGGGATGGAATGCCGGATCCTGTTCCGGTTCGAATCCATTCTGCATGTCTTACAGGTGATCTCTTTGGAAGTCTTCGCTGTGACTGTGGTGAACAGCTTCATGGTAGTTTGGAGACTTTCGCGGCTCTAGGCGGAGGTGTGCTTCTTTACATGTCGCAGGAGGGAAGAGATATCGGATTGGTTAATAAGTTGCGCGCCTATCGACTGCAGGAAGGCGGGCTCGACACGATAGAAGCAGATGAGACTCTGGGTTTCGGTGCGGATGAGCGGGATTATGGTGCGGCGATAGAGATATTGAAGGCACTCGATGTGACGCGCGTACAGTTGTTGACAAATAATCCGGAAAAGGTTCGTGCTTTATCTGATGCCGGAATTGAAATAGCGCGACGAGTGCCTTTATTTGGAACGCTGAATCGCCATAATTTGCCTTATGTTAGGACAAAGGTCAAAAAGGCTGGCCATTGGCTCGATGATATGTTCGATGCGGCAGGAAAGTCAGAAGTTCTTGATGAGTAAGACGGCCCGTGTCGCGATCAGCATTTGATGCTCCCAGCGGCACTACTGACTGAGATTGTCTAGCGGAAAATTTTGAACGTCTCGAATTACGCTGGCCAAGATGCGTCCATAATGTTCGACTAGTGCTTGACCCATGGCGGCGGTTGCTAACGTCGCGTCTCCAACGGCGCCGCATGGATTCAGGTCTTTGGCGAGCCAGGCAAATGACGCCGCTCCTACAGGTTTAACCGTAGAACCTTTTTTCTGTAGCTCTTCGCCAAAGGAGTCGAACTGACGAATATGCTTTGTTCGAACTCGATCGGGGTGAAGGTGTTGCATCATCGCTGTCTCAATAGCACCACCATGGAAGCCGTGATGAACTTCGTTGCTCGGAAGTGATAGCGAATCGGGCGGCGCTATATCCGTATAGTTGAAGATTACGACTAATTGTTTTTGTTCGAACCTAAGTCTCAATGCTGCCGCTTCAACTGAAGGACGATTTCCACCATGACTATTGGATATCAAGAGACGACGAACTCCTGAACGAGCGAGTGCGATTCCATAGTATTGAATGATGCGACTCACGACATTCGGGGAAAGATGGAGTGTTCCGGCAAACTGTGTATGTTCTTGGCTAGCTCCAACACTTTGTGGTGGAAGAGCCCATGCAGCAAAATTTTCGGAGAGGTGACCAAATGCATTAGCCAGCAACCCTAGTCCGATATCGAGATCGGTGGACAATGGCAGATGAGGGCCGTGCTGCTCGATAGCAGCGAGTGGGAGAATCGCTACTGGATTCTGCTCGGCCAGACCTGAGGCTTCGGGTGATGTCAGTGAATGCCAGTAACGAATCGTAGACATAGCCATTAGGCAAGTTAATAGTTTTCTCGCTGGAAGATTACGAGATCGTACCCGATCCATCCATGCTTGAGACATTTGCGAAGCGCATTTCCACCGGAGAGGTGACCAAATCGATCTTCAAGGGGGAGCCAGCCCAAGAGAATATCAGCAACTGCGAGAACGTGGTCTCTCGGTCTTTCCAATTCTAAGAAAGAAGTCAAGTCTGTCGTTGACCTATGGTTGAACCCGGAATCGGTTGCTAAAGTAAGCAGCTGTGAGGTCTCGATCAGCGTATTTGCACGCCAACCACGCTTATAGCGAGATATGGTTCGTGTCGCTTTAGGGATAGTTGCTCCACGTGTGAAGTCATCGCAAATGACCAAAGAACCACCTGGGCGGATGAGTCGACTGCATTCGGAAAAAAATCTCGCAGGGTCTTCTGCATGAACAAAAGACTCAATAGCGAAAGCACAATCCGCAGGTTCAAGTGTGGTTGGAAGATTACAGTAATCGCCTTCGAGACAAACGATGCGGTCCAACATCTTCTTATCATGGATATATCGTTTGGCAATTTGAACTTGGACAGGGCTTAAGGTGATGCCCGTGCCACGGATAGGGATGTGTTGGGCCACGTGACATAAGCTCGTTCCTATTCCGCATCCGAGATCGACAACGTGAGGCAATTCAACGGGAGGATCAATATTTCGTAGGTGTCCGATAATTCTATTTTCGATGTAACGAAACGCTTGATCGCGGTCGAAAGCACCAGGGCCCCATACTGCACGATGGATAGCTCCAAGATGCCCACCTTGTCCCCGGGATACAAAGGCAGTCGTTCGGTCGTCGTAATACTGACGAACACGTGAGGCGACGTCATTCGACATTGGTCTATGTACTAGTGTTCCGTTTTTCGAGTCTTGCGTACACGTCGCCCGATCCATTTTTTGCGGTCGTTGTTTTGAGAGTCCGCAACAATTCATCTTGGCCCAGCCAACGTTGATTGGCCAAGCGGTACGTCTCCCCAGGCGACCAATTGAATTCGTAGTTCCCGAGCGCATTTAAGCGGTCGACGGAGTCGATCACGTGTTCGAGCGCGTTGGGGATGTATTCAAAAGAAACAACTTGAAGAGGCGTGCTCAACCCTTCAAGCACCTGAGGTTCAGCCCCCTCCACATCAATCTTTACGAACACAGGGATTCCATATTTGACGATCAACGCATCAAGACTGGTCGTGCTGACCTCGAGCGTTCGATTCCATTGGACAGTCGAGAAATCTTGCTCCTGTCTACGGGCCTCTTTCCACTTTTGATCGAGTGTACTCATAGTTGGATTAAGCTCGCTGATCGAAAGGGTCTTTTTTCCAGTGAAGTTATCGACAGCGGATTCGACTACTCGAACATTGTCAGTATCTCTAAACATTACATTGAGAAGGCGAACACAGTCAGGTTGAGGCTCTATCGCAATTACATGACACCCCAAAGCTTTGAGTGCTCTGACCCGATTTCCGACATGAGCGCCAACATCGAAGACGAGATCTCCGGGGCGAACAAATCTGGTGTACAAACGACGGAGTCGTTTTTGGCGGCGAGGTATTCCGTGGTAGACGACAATCGATCGCAGAAGCCCTAATAAACGATTCGTTTGACTCATGTGGTCTCAGCGCGGTTTTGTGACATTCCTCTACCTGCCTAGTCCCAGCTACAATGGCAGTGTCCATATTCTTAGGAAAGTTGATTCACTGTCCAGTTTGATGAGTCGGAGACAGGAGTGGGGGAGGGACCGAGCTTTCCCTAAGTATGGTTAATACTGTTTTTCGAGAAAACAGTGACGGTAAGGGTTGGCTCCACGAGGTTTAGTTGTTAGAAGGGTGTTTCTAACGGTATGTTGTGTTCGACTCTCAGGAGCGCTAATGGACTTCTCAAGGATTAACTCCACTGGGCGTGGTTTACGTGCACTTTCATTTGTGATGGGTGCGTTTCTGCTTTTGATGGGTGTGAATAAGATTCAGTGGTTAACAGATAGTGAATTTCTCGTGTACGAACTCAATCAATGGTTAGGTCTAGCGCCAGAGATCAGCCGGTTGTACCTTGAAACAATAGCCATACCGGGTGCTCATTTTTTTGCACCATTGGTGGTCTTGGGTGAACTTCTCGCAGGTGCTGCGTTGATGCTTGGATATCGTGTGCGTTCGACAGCGATGATGGCGCTCGTGATGGTGCTGAACTTTCATTTTGCGAGTGGCATTATTTTTACTTTCGGTTATTTGACGAACGGGTATGGTCCACCAGTGATTGGCAGCCTGTTGGCACTCGGGATTGGTGGAGGTCGCCTGCCACTTGCATTGTCGCGTTAAGCTAATGATGTCTTTTCTCAGAAATCTTGTTCAGAGATGGGTCTTCTGCCCACGGATTCCTTCGTTGGCCACCATGTCTGCTGCTCTAGTGTTACTCAATTGTTCAGTGACATTTCGGAATGTGTGGCCGACGTTGTCGATTCGCCCGACTAGTGAGATATCGCTGGAGCTTGCGATCGTGCTTGTATTACTAGCGGTTCTTAAGGGACGAGGAAAGTTCGTTTCCCTAAACTTCGTTCGTGGTTTGAGCATCATTTGGAGTTTTTTAATCGTCGGTCGGTACATCGAGATTACTACACGGTCACTTTACGGACGTGATGTCAATGTGTATTGGGACTTTAGGCATGTGCCTAGTGTCGGAGCGATGTTTGCTACTGTCGCGGATCCGTGGCTAGTAATCATTGGTGTGGGTGGCGCCATACTCGTTCCGTTTGTTGTTTACTTCGCGTCCTTCTGGGCTTTCACTCAAATTGTGAATTCTGTCTCAAGACCCGGATCGCGCGCCGGGCTTGCCGCTGTTGGTACTGCAGTATTGCTTGTATTCGGATTTGCACAATTAGGGGGACGCGTTGCCGATGGCGTTCGATTCGCAGACCCCGTCTCGCCAGCCTACGCCAGAGAATCGTTCGAGTTCGTTTATGAGATGACAGGTGCAGGTGTGGCGGCGCTAGGTGACGGCCCGAATATTGATTCTTCGCTGGTGAATGTTGCAGGCGCGGATGTCTTTGTGGTGTTTATGGAATCGTATGGAGCTGTTTCTTGGCAAGAACCTGCACTATCTGAACCTTTAGTAACTAGTCGACGGAATCTTGAGGCAGACATTCGGGAGACCGGTCGAGATGTTGTGTCCGCGATGGTGGAGTCGACCACCTTTGGTGGCGAATCGTGGTTAGCTCATATCAGTCTTCTTTCTGGGACTGAGGTGCGTGACGATCGGACTAATGTTCGTTTGATGGCTCAGAACAGGGACACGCTGGTCAAACTATTCGGCCGGAATGATTATCGGACCGTGGCTATTGTGCCTGGCCTCCTTGTTTCGTGGCCAGAAGGGGCCTTCTATGGATTCGATGATATTTATGACTACGAACGACTCGGGTACACGGGGCCGCCGTTTGGATGGTGGAGTATCAATGATCAGTATGCATTGGCTCATGTTGATTCTGTTGAAATATCTCCCCGCGAGAGGAATCCTCGATTTGTGTTTTTTTCGACGATCAGTACGCATGCGCCATTCACTCCTACGCCGCCTTATCAGGAGGATTGGACCCGAGTACTTAGCGCGCATCCATATGACGAGGTCGAACTCCACGAGGCGTGGTCAGACCAGCCTGATTGGCTGAATCTAGGTCCAAGTTACGTTAAGGCTCTTCGTTATTCCTATTCGATGATAGGAGGTTATCTTCGTTTTCGAGCGGAACGCGATCTCGTAATGATTCTTGTCGGAGATCATCAACCACCGGCTCTAGTAAGTGGCGAAGCTGCGTCTTGGAATGTTCCAGTACATATAGTATCAAGTCGAGAAGCGTTACTCGATCGTTTCCGCGCGAATGGATTTGGGAACGGACTTGCTCCAAACGATGTCGCCGTGGCTCGGATGGATTCACTTTTGCTGATACTTCTTGATGCATTCGGTTCGCGATGATCTATTTCTAAGGTTGCCGTCGGTGCGAATTGTGTCCTCCTGATGCAGCAGTCGCTTTACTCTGCGGAAGATTGGTTTCCGGTTATTTTCTGGTTTTGTTGTGCGAGACTAACGTTAGAGAGGTCGGTCAACAATAGCGAAGAGGAAGGTCAAGTAGGACTCTTCGGTGGCGCAATTCTGAGTATTGAGATCCAAACTGTGCTGGCAGCAAAGGACTCCGAAGATCGCCAGAAACGGAAAGTGTCGTGGGCAGATAACGCTTCGATTCGCCGAATTCGTTTTCATAATCCTCAGTTGGAAAGCGTAACGTCAATGTTGATTGTCCGTTCTTGTAGTCTACTTCATACAGCGGGTTTGTTCGGAGTACCCCAGTAACGTTCCATTCTTCATATAGCGAAAACCTTCGAAAGAAGTGCGAATTTCTTGTCGCCAAGAGCGCGAGCGATGATGCCGTGTTTAGCTCGTCTGATGTGGCGTCGCAGGAGAAGTCAATCGTCTTCGTTGAGATCAAGTTGTTCACAATTGTCTCGTCATTGAAGAGTCTGGGTGTTAGGGAACGGAAGAGGCTTTGGTAGGCCGAGGGAGATAACGTGTTCCCGGCTGAGTAGTTATATCCATTGGTGCTGTGGAGATGAGGCATGACGATAAGACCGTCCTCGCTCATGACCCGTTCCATTTCTCCAGCTAATAACCGCTTGTGCCATATGTACGGAAAAGCGTCGCTGAGAAGAATCGTAGAGAAGATCTTCGTGGGAAATGGAAGTGGACTGTTGGCGTCACAGCAGACGGCTATGGCGTCCGGTGCGACGATACGTGTCGCAAGAAATAATTTCCAGAAGTGGACATCTGTAACTACCACATTCTTGAAGGATTTTGTATTAAGTAGGGTTCGAGTAACGTGTCCGGAACCTCCACAAAGGTCGAGTGCGAGCCCCGTTGGATTCATTTCGTGGGCTAGTGTGGACAGAATGCTTTCTGTTGCGAAATAGGTGGGGTCCGAGAAACGGTAGAGGAAATAATCCTTTTCGGCGTCCAAACAAAGTACGTTCAGAAGTTCTCGATAGGTAGTTGACGGTTGGTTGGAATCTAACTGTAGTACGGACGGCATCTGTGTGTTGTCGAGATTCAACACTGTCTGAAGGGCGTCGTTGCGGTTGCCGGTTTCTAGATGGCGGAGTGCCGTTCGTGTCTTGTCGTCAGCCAGTAATATTGGAGTTCCATCAATTACAGGAAATGCACAACACTCGCAGCCGAGAACGCCTTCGAGAATCTGATCTCTAATGATTCTGAGCGCTTTGTTGTGGACAACTGTCAAACTAGTGCCACAGAACGGGCATTGAAGCATTTCGAGTGTCCGCTCATTCATCGCGACTATTGTCCTGTATTTTCTCGTTCGAGGGAGTGCTCAATTTCGCTATCGCATCGGTTGGTGAGTTATGGGCTTTACGGAAGCTCCGAAGTCGTCGAGAAACGTTGGTCCGATCGTTCCAGTTCTCGAGCGGCGGTAATGTTCGATTCCGAGAAGATTTACGGCCTGCTCTTCTTTAATGTAGGTAAGGGCGCTATTCTCGAATTGCGTTCTGTGACAGGCGAGAGCAGCAAGTTTTGCCTTGGCAAATTGGCCAATGTGAATGATGAGGGACGGCTTTGGAGCCTCTGCGCCAAACGCGTCTGGATCATCTATTCCAAGGACTGTGTGAAGCGATTGTTTGATCGAATCCTGAGAGTCGCTATTTTGAGCAGTCACATTTTGCTCGTCGACCGATTGTTGAGACGTTCGGATCGCGTGAGAGACCACTCGACGCATCGAACCAGGAGGAATGGAGACGTAGTACAACGCTGGCGCATTTTTCCCGAGAGACGCGACAGCTGCGGTTGTCATTTCATACACAGCAATGTGGTCGGGGTGGCCATAGATACCATCTTTATCGAATGTAATCACAACATCAGGATTAGTGCGAGTGATATACGTTTCGATATCTGACTCTAGGGAAGGTCGACTGAGCCATGGAAGCATTCCGTCTTCATGCCCCATTAGACGCACGGACGAAATTCCGAGAGTCTGAGCTGCTGATTGCAACTCATTGGCTCGCGTTCGCGCTACGTCTTTACTACCACGCCCATGTTCGCCGTGTGTTAGGCACAAGAGGGATACCTGTGTCCCAAGATGCGAGCACCACGCAAGGAGGCCGCCACAGCTGATGGATTCATCATCTGGATGTGCAAACACTGCAAGAATAGAGCGGCCGTCGAGTGTTTGTGTGGTGCTCACAAGGGATTCCGAGAAGAAGCGTGGTCATTTCGGCCGGAGTGGTTGACGAGTGCGTCGTAGATCCTGATGTGCGAGAGGGCCATTCTATGGGGACTGAAACGGGTTACGGCGCGCTCGCGTATTCGTTTCCGGTCGAGGGTCACAATCCACGATAACGCACTTGAAAGCTGTTCGACCGTATCGAAGACACCTCCAGTGATTCCGTGCTCCACAAGTTCACTGACAGCACCACGGTTAAGCGCGGCAACCGGGGTTCCGCATGCCATTGCTTCAGCCAAAACGAGTCCGAAGGGCTCAGGAACCTGCACCGGGTAAAGGATCGCGCGCGCTCCGCCAAGCAGATGGGCTTTTGCTTCAGGAGCTACTTCTCCCACGAAGATAACGTGTTTTCCATCCACGTGCTCCGAGACAGTTTCTCGATAGTATTTGTTTTCGGCGGCCGCGAGTAAAAGTGGTATGCCGGAACGGCGTGCCAAATCTATCGCTTCAATCACTCCTTTGCCCTCTGTAAAACGACCAATAAAGAGGAGATACGAACCAGGCTCTTCTTGAAAATCCAGTATCGAGGTGTCAACTACGTGACTTACGATTCCAGCAATGTTGAGACCTTTCATTTGCTGGGCCTGAGCCTTTGAAATCGCAATGAATGGACTCTCTTGATAACGTCTCCAGAGGGAGATCTCTGAGGGCGTTGGCCAGTGATGGATTGTGTGTACGATCGGAACAGGTGACAATCTTGAATAGGCTAAGGAGATCGGGGCAAATTCGGCGTGTGCATGGATCAGGTCGAAGTCGGCAGCTCGTTCCACGGCTGCTGCCAGGTTAAATTGCTCGCATAGTTCCCATGGCCAGAGAGAAAGATCGTTGTGGTAGCCGAGTTCGAATGTAGCGTGCAGCTTAGCGCTTGTAGTGGAAGACCCGGCAGCGAAGAGCGTGACTGTTTGCCCTTGTTCTACAAGACTGTCAACGAGAAGACTTGTGACAGTCTCTATTGATCCTGACTTTCGAGGTGGCACCGATTGGGCGACAGGTGCGACTACTGCGATCCGAAGGATTCGTTCTATGGGGTTGCGGTGAAAACTTGTCACGAGCAGGCCTGTTCGAGAAGAGGTTGCAGGATACGCTTGGCTTCAAAGTAATCGTTTGCAATTTCAACTGCACACTTTGAATGTCGTTGGTAGTCGAGATAGATCCGTTCAATTCCGTCCACGGCCTCTTCAAGACAAGAAAACTTAAGAAGTCCGCTGCCCTCTGGAAGGTGAGCAGACCATCCTGTGTCTTGCGCTAGAACAGGTCGGCCCGCAGCGAGATAACATTCAGACCTATCGCTAAACCAGCCTGAATGGTGTGTGACATATGCATGCTTGGCGATTCCAATTTCGGCTTTTGACCCTTGAATAAATCTCCGATAGTCGTTGATCGACCTGGATACATGCATTGCTTCGACAGGGTTCCAGCCATAAGTTCGGAGTAGATCGGTCGGTCCGTTTACCGCTATCTGGAATTTCGCATTGGTTTGGGCTGGAAGGTTCATGAAACGGATGAACTCTCGGTTTTTGTTTCCGTCGAGGTCAGCAAAACTCTTGTTCTTCCACGTCATGACAGTAGTGAACCTGTCGCCAATAGGCGGCGTCTGAGTTTTCCAGAGGTCGACAATTACGGGTTGCCAGGTCTTATGCCAGATTCGGTCGCCCGTGGGTATCTTACAAAGCGGAGTGCCTATGTTGGCGCCGAAAGTGAACAGATGATCAAACTCGTTAAAGAACTCTACGTACCAACTGACGGCCTTTGCGATTGCAAGTTGCGTGAACACGGGGTCGGAATCAATGAACACACGATGAGGAATCGATCGGTATTCGTCTCGCCAAAACCATGATCCACCAGACAGATTGATGAATAGGTCCGTGTTCCGACAATATGCACGGACTTCATTCTTGGTCCAACCATGGTATGTTCCATCGAAATTGATAAAACACCAGCTGTTTGCGAGACCGAATGGCTCTAGAGAGTCTCTGATGTAGCGTGTTCCATAGGACGGATCCTCCGAGATGGTATTGCTCTCAGGGTCATATCCGCATTCTCCTGTGTCCTCGATATAGGCAACCTCATGACCAAGCGCACGTAATCCGAGGAGATACATGAGCGAACACCATGTCACTCCACCGAATGGGTAGCGCGCGATAATACCCGCGACAAGAATTTTCACTTCTTTTCTCTGCTTGTCTAGTGTTTACACGAATGGCTTCTCAATAGAAACCCCGACAGAAAGCTGTTCACACATTCGCCGATAGAGTTCGCTCAAAAGAAGCAACTCATCGTGGGTGCCAGTGGCGCTTAGTTTCCCTTTGTTCATGACGATTATTCTGGTTGCATCCTGAACCGTCGATAATCGGTGCGCAATGACGATTATGGTTCGTCCGGCTCGAAGCTGGCGAAGAGTTTCAAACACTGAGGCCTCAGAGATCGCATCGACGGCAGAGGTTGGTTCGTCGAGAATAAGAATCGGAGCGGCTTTGAGTAAAGCTCTGGCAATTCCAAGGCGTTGGCGTTCGCCGCCTGAAAGGGTGGCGCCATTCTCAGCAACTTCTGTTTGGAATCCAAGAGGGAGTTGTTGGATCCAAGAGTAAATGTGTGCAGCGCGTGCTACATCCAGTAGGTCGGAATCGGTCGCATCCAGCCGCCCGTATCGGATATTGTCAGCAATGGTGCCAGTCAAAAGAATTGGTTCCTGCGGCACCACGGCGACACAGCGGCGGAGAGAATCAAGCGAGTAACGCTGTGTATCACGGTCATCGATTAAGACGCGTCCCTTGTCTGGGTCGAAGAATCGAGGAATTAAGTTTGCTAACGTTGTTTTTCCGGCTCCCGTCGGACCAACGAGGGCAACTAGTTCCCCGGGATGAGCCTCAAAGCTAACTTGGTCCACGGCTGTTATGTCATTTCCATATGAAAAACTCACATTCTCAAAAGAGATGTGTCCCGCAACCTTTGATGCGTCGATCGAATTTGGTGACGCTTTGTCTTCAGCGGTGAGTGCGAGAATTTCTCGGACACGATGAGCACTTACTAGAGCCTGACGAAGTGTTCCGGTTGTTCGAGCGATCTCAGACACTGGGTCGTAAACAGCCGATAGATAGGCGATAACGACCAGTAAACTGCCTACCGTGAGTGTTCCTGAAAGAACGTGCAATCCACCGACGGTCAATACGAGTGCAGCTCCAGCAAGGGTTATGGCAGTAACGGTGACAGAGAATAGCGATTCTTGCCAGGTGAGCTGTAGGCGGGCTTTCATCGTGTCAATGCTCGCGAGAGAGAAGCGATCGAGTTCGTGCTTCTCTCGGACGAAACTCTTGATGGCCGCGATGGAGTGCAACGTCTCGAATATTCGTTGAAGAAGTGTTGATTCTCTCAACTTCACACGTTCGGCTCGATCTGTCATGGTCCCGGAATAATAGCGGAGTGAGACATAGAGAAATGGTGCAACTGAGAGCGATAAGAAGGCAAGGGTGGAATCAAGGAAGTAAAGTACAACAAACATAACTGTCAGATGTAAGGCAGCAAGTGACAGAGGGAAAAGTCCGCCAATAATCAAGTCGTCAACACAGTATGCATCAGCATCAAGTCTGTACACAGAGTCGGAAGATCTAGTCTTGACATGGTGGCTAAGTGGAAGGTTTTGAAGATGTTCTAGAAGCTGAAGTCTGAGGTCGTAGACGATATGTTGCCCCATGCCAACTTGTAGCTGTGTATTAACCATCCGCGAGAATTCGGTCGCCAGCTGCACAGCGAATCCGACCAGAACGATCGTAACAAGTAAAAATGTCGAATTCGTCTCGTCCAATACAGGGGCATAGACGGTGAGACGTTCGGGGAAAGGCTGTTGACCAAGTACGTTGTCAACGATCAGCTTAAGAGCCCACGGTGAAAGTGTCGCCAGTCCGATTTCTAATATAGAAAGACCGGAGATGCCGATGACTCGTGGGCTATATGGAGCAAGGAAAGCGAGCGTCCAGCGAAAAAGCGTCACATCGAAACCTACTACAATGTATTACTGATGTCGAAATTAACGACGGCTATTACCTCTCGTATGACAGACAAGTTGCTCACTTAACGCGAATGTGAGCGCTGTTAGAATACTGGCAGTTTAGCGGAGGATTCCAGAATGATTAGCAGATTTATTTCCTGCACGGCAGGGTGCCTAATGCTGTTCGGTTCCGTCGCGTCAGCCCAATCTAACTGGCCGCAGTTCCGCGGGGAGACTGCGGGTGTCGTGGCTGATGATCCTCGACTGCCGGATTCATGGGGACCTAACGAAAATATTGTGTGGTCGATTGATGTTCCAGGGACATCGTGGAGTTCTCCGATAGTTTGGGATGAACACGTGTTTGTCGTAACTGCAACGAGAATTGATGGCGGAGATGATCCCGTGGACCCTGTTGAGACCTATCGGGCACGTTCTTTAGGTGGTTCAATGACGGCCGCAAATGTTGAGCAGGCGACAACCCCGATGCGCTGGATGATTTACGACGTTGATTTCTCCACAGGTGAGATCCGCTGGGAGAAGGCGATACACACGGCGGTGCCTTCATTGCCCACGCATCAGAAGACCAGCTACGCAGCCGAAACCCCGGTTACGGATGGTAAACGGGTGTATGTGTATCTTGGAGATATCGGACTTTTTGCGTTCAGTTTCGATGGCGAATTGGATTGGTCCGTGCAGATGGAATGGTTGCCTCGCCGAGATTGGGGGTCTGCAACTTCTCCCGTTGTGCATGACGGGCGAATTTATGTTGTCAACGACAACGAAGCACAATCGTTCGTCGCGTCCTACGACACCGAAACAGGAACTGAGATATGGCGAACCAATCGCGACGAAGGGAGTAACTGGGCGACACCATTCATTTGGGAAAACGATGTGAGAACAGAGATTGTAACGTCAGCGAACGGAGGCGTTCGAGCTTACTCTCTGGATGGCGAGTTGTTGTGGGAGCTGCACGGGATGTCGTCTTTGGTTATTCCGACACCGTTCGCACAACACGGATTGCTCTACATTAACTCTGGTTACGTCGCTGACCAGTCGAGGCCGGTCTATGCCATCCGGCCTGGCGCTTCCGGTGATATTTCGCTTGGTGAAGGAAGTAACAGTAATGACTATGTTGTGTGGTCGCATCCACAACTTGGGTCCTACAACCCGTCGTCTCTGGTCTATGGGGACTATCACTATACTTTGCTCGATCGCGGTATTTTGCTGTGCTATGACGCCAGAACTGGCCGGGAGGTCTATCCTCGCGCACGTATTACGGCGGGCACATTGTTTACTGCGTCTCCGTGGGCCTATAACGGCAAGATCTTTGCGATGAGCGAAGATGGTGACACATTTGTGATCCAAGCTGGACGAGAATTTTCTGTCCTCGGTCGAAATTCGATGAATGAAATGTCAATGGCGACGCCGGCGGTGTCGCAGGGAAGCTTGTTTCTTCGAACGGCGACTCAACTGTTTCGCATTAGCTCTGCAGTTCAGTGACAACTGAAGATAGGATTGGACTAGAGATGGCAATATGGTTCGCGGTCGGCTCGGTTCTGAGTGGTTTTGGTGTTCTATTCGGTGCATTCGGGGCTCATGGTCTAAGAGGTCGAATCGATACCGATATGCTGGCGGTATTTGAGACAGGCGTTCGGTACCACTTGATTCATGGCCTTGGGTTGATTGCAGTGGCGTTCGCTATGACGCGATGGCCTAGTGCGTGGGTAAACTCTGCGGGTTGGCTATTCGTTGTCGGTATTGCGATCTTTTCCGGAAGTCTTTATCTGATGGCGGTAACGAACGCTCGTTGGCTGGGTGCGATCACGCCAATCGGGGGGCTTTGCTTTCTCATGGGTTGGGGCGCGCTGGCTGTCGCGGCCCTGCGAGGTTCATCGTAGATTGTGGTGTGCCGGAAATGGCACCATTGCTTTTTGGACATTTTGCGTCCTCCTGGAAAGTATCAAAAGTGACAGGTGCCCGAATCATTCTTTACGTCCTTGGGGCGAAATCTACCACCGCACGAGCATAGGACTAAGGTGCTGTAGAAACGCGTGAATGATCTCTCAGAAATTCGTAAATTTGAGCAGTAGCTACTTTTGCCGCAGCAAATCGTTGACGACTATGAGGGTATCGTAATGACAGGACCAAAGGTTGCCAGGACAAATACTTTGACTCTTTCGGCATTAGCGCTCGTAGCAAAATCAGCCACTTTCATGCTGTTGGTCCAATTGACCGTTTCTGCTCAAGAAGCAAGCATGCCGCCTGTGCCGTTCACAAAGTTTGTCCTGAACAACGGACTGACTCTTATCGTCCACGAAGACCATAAAGCACCAGTCGTTGCGGTTAACGTCTGGTATCACGTGGGTTCCAAGAACGAGCAACCCGGAAAAACTGGCTTTGCTCACCTATTTGAACACCTCATGTTTAACGGTAGTGAGCATTTTGACGATGATTACTTCAAACCATTTGACCGTGTCGGTGCGACCGGAATGAACGGAACGACAAACGCTGACCGGACAAACTATTTTCAGGTAGTGCCGACCTCAGCGATTGACATGGCGTTATGGATGGAATCCGACCGCATGGGACACCTCTTGGGCGCTGTAGATCAAGGCAAGCTAGACGAACAACGGGGGGTCGTCCAAAACGAAAAACGCCAGGGTGAGAATCAGCCATATGGGGTCACTCGCCAGCTCATCACTGAAAATACTTATCCTCCTGGGCATCCATATTCGTGGACCACAATTGGGTCTATGGCAGATCTGGACGCCGCCTCACTTACCGACGTTCAGGACTGGTTCAAAACCTACTACGGAGCCGCGAATGCCGTTTTGATCCTTGCTGGCGATATCACACCAGAAGTCGCGCGTAGTAAGGTCGAACGTTATTTTGGACACATTCCTAGCGGGCCTCCCATCAAGCGTGACACAGAATGGATCGCCAAACGGGCTGGTACGCACCGTGGCCAAGTTCACGACCGCGTGCCACAGTCTCGGGTATATATGGTCTGGAACATCCCCGGTTGGAAGACACGAGACGCGAAATATCTTGACCTCGTCAGCGACCTATTCGCTGCAGGTAAAACGTCAAGACTCTATAAACGGTTGGTCTATGACAGTCAAATCGCTACTGATGCTCGGTCCTATGTCAGCCTTCGTGAAATTGGGGGACTTTTTTACTTAGATGCCATTGTGTCACCAGGTGTCGAAGCGCGTTTAGTCGAGTCGGCTCTACGGGAAGAAGTACAACGGCTTCTAGCGGATGGCTTGACGTCCCAGGAACTTCAACGTCTTAAGACAAATTACACGAGCAATTTTGTTCGATCGATTGAACGAGTTGGCGGCTTCGGCGGAAAATCCGATCTGTTAGCCCAAGGCGAAATTTATGGCGATGGACCTGGCCATTATCTCCGACACCTTGAATGGGTCGAGACTGCGAGTTCAGAGGACCTGCGCTCTACAGCACAGAGATGGCTATCAGACGGCGTCTATATTCTGACCGTTCTACCGTATGACGAAGGCGAAACAACGACCGCATCGATAGACCGTTCGACAGGAGCGCCCACAGTAGGCCCTCCTCCAACAGCTGTTTTTCCAGAAATCCAAACGGCTACATTGTCCAATGGATTAGCCGTTCGGTTAGCTCAACGGTCCGCAATCCCAATGGTAACCCTTAACCTTCAGATTGACGCGGGTTATGCCGCTGATCCGAATAGCTCTCCTGGCACCGCCAACCTCACGCTAAACATGCTCGACGAGGGTACTCACACCTTGAACTCGGTAGAAATCAGCGAGAAACTCGAAAATCTTGGAGCCCGACTAAATACCGGCTCGAATCTTGATATGAGTAGCGTCACACTATCTGTACTGACCGAACATTTTGCAGCCGCTCTCGATATCTTCGCGGAGGTAATCAAGAACCCCGCGTTTCCAGAGGCCGAATTCATCCGTCTTCAAAATCAACAGTTAGCCAGGATTCGTCGCGAGAAATCCAATCCGAATCAGACCGCGTCACGTGTATTTCCAAAACTCGTTTACGGACCAGGCCACGCATATGGTGCTCCGCTGACTGGAAGTGGCACCGAAGAGGCAGTGTCCGGTTTAAGTCGTGCGGATCTAGCAACTTTTCACGAGCGTTGGATACGTCCTAATAATGCAACAGTGATCGTGGTTGGCGATATCGTAATGGACGACCTGCGGGTGCAACTCGAACGTGCCTTTTCTGATTGGGCTGCTGCCGAGGTGCCGACGAAGAACATCGACGCTGTCGAACATCGAGAGACGAGCGACATTTATCTTATTGATCGTCCAGGCGCGCAACAATCACTCATTCTAGTGGGCCATGTTGCACCGCCGAAGAACTATGACAGCGAAATTGCGCTCCAAGCGATGAACACTGTCCTTGGCGGATCGTTCAGTTCGAGAATGAATATGAATTTGCGTGAAGACAAACATTGGTCATACGGTGCACGTACTCAGCTGATCGATGCCCGCGGACCACGACTCTTTTTCGTCAACGCTCCCGTCCAAACCGACAAAACTAAAGAATCGATGCAAGAGATTTACAGAGAATTAGTCGGAATGCGATCTGACCGTCCGATCACGCCTGACGAACTCGGCAAGGCTAAGGACCTTCGAACCCTTACGCTGCCAGGGCGATGGGAAACAAATAGTGCCGTCATGCAGGACCTCGTGCAGATGCTTCGATTTGATTTGCCCGCTGATTTTTACGATGACTATGTAAGGCGTGTGCGGTCCCTAGACGTAACCGATGTTGTCTCAACAGCGCAAACAGTGATACAAACGCAGCGACTTATTTGGGTAATTGTTGGCGACCGGGCCGTCATTGAGAATGGAATCCGTGAACTTGCATTGGGTGAAGTGCATTACCTCGATGTTGGCGGAAACCGTGTTCAGTAGGAGTTCTCGTTGCCCATTTTGGCGGAACCTCCACAATACTGGGACAGGCATCTTCTACGCCGTGTTCGACCGTCGCAAGAGTGACCAAATCGCACCAGTCGAAAGGATACTCAGTCAGTCTCGGATACTCGACAGGAAACTGTTTGTCGTATGCACCTAAAGTCTGAGATCGAAGCAGAGCAATCGTGGTTGAGCGCCACGGACGAGGTCTCGACTGTTTTGAACAACATAGAGCAATCCTTGGCTTAAGACGGGAAGTGCCCAGGATTCTCTGGCCGCGAAAAGCCAAGTTCGAGAAATCTCCTTGTAGCCGTTTGGAGTCAAATCCATCCATATGAGGTGGCCGAGCTCACCAAGGCAAAGAAATTGGCCGTCCACAGAGAGAAGGGACCCACGGGCAGTTGTCATTAATTGTTCCTGTTGGCGGCCTCCCATCTGGAATTTTTCAGCCCAGGTCGGAACCTCTCTCCAAACTATTTGTCCTGATTCCAATTCGAGGCATGCGAGCGACGCGTCACCCATGTTTCTACCATCGAAGCCGTAGAGAAACCCTTCTTTATGAATCGGTGTGTTGTAGTGGAGGGCAAATTCTGACGTCGTCCACAGAACGCGGTAAGAAAAGTCCTCAAGTATCTCGATTAGCGCCCCCCCGGTCCGATAACTCGCTGAGATGAAGACCTTATTTCCGATCGCTACTGGGCACGACGCATTAACAGATTCGTAGGTTCGGCTTCGAAATGGAAACTCGAAATCCAATTTTCCATTCGATGGATCGATGGAGAGTAATCCACCGGCTGGGGGACTGCTTTCCCCTCCAGCGAACACAAGTATTCGTTCAGACCCATGAATAAGAGCAGGAACCGGAGACGAATAACTGGGTCCCCAATCTCCAGCCCTCCATACTTCGTGGCCCGTCGCGGCTTCGAACGCGACAACGCATCCACCGTTAGGGGCTCCAATATTGGCGATCAGGAGGTTATTCTTGAGGAGTGGTGTGGAGGAAATTCCAAAGAAATCTTGTCTGACACCGTAATCTGCCGCTAAATCTAGGCTCCAGATAAGTTGACCGTCATCGAGACATAGACAGTGCAATTGTCCTTCCGCGCCTATGGTGTACACACGGCGATTCGTTATGTCGACAACTGGACTTGATCGCGGTCCATTGTTGTAGCCGTATCGGTCTTCGTAGCTACTCTCGTAACGGAATTGCCATCGTTGATGACCAGACTCTGGGTTTAGACATTCAACGAGTTCATGTTCGTTGACACGATGTATGAACAGGAGGTGGTCTTCAGCAACAGCAGGGGATGCATACCCGCTACCTGTAGGAAATTCCCAGACGAGGGGAGGTGGGAGTGACCGACTTAACTTGGTTTCTGCCGATACTGCGTTGTGGGTGGGCCCAAGAAACGACGGCCAGTCACCGGCATTAGATTCAGCGCCAAGAGGCTTTGGCGCTTGATGGAAAATGGTTTGGCTGCGTAGTGGAGCGATGAAGGCAGACTGCGCTATGAGCGCTTGCAGCATGGCACGGCGCGATAGAACAGTCATCCTATTTCTTCAGCGGAATTGTGTCACCAGTGAGAAGCAATGGACCGCGACACCTCTACTTCGGAAGCGCGAAAACAAAGATAGCATTCCCCCCGCGTGGGTTTCGTTTCTCACGCAGAAGATCGGCGGGGAGGATGCTTGTCCAACTCGAGCCACCGAGCGGCCCACCGGCACCGAAGGCGATGTACTGTTGGCCATCGACAGAATAGGTAATGGGATAACCGTTGGACATCGTAGATAGGCGACTTTGCCAGAGTTCTTCGCCTGTTGACACATCGTAGGCGAAGACATAGCGTTCCCAGTCCCCAACGAACACGAGACCTCCGGCTGTGGTCAATGCCGCCGTGTTAAACGGGGTACGACGTCTCTGCTTCCATAGTGTTTCACCTGTTCGAATGCTGAGTGCTTGAAATTCCCCAAGTTGACCAGGAGCATCTGGGTGAAAGTGATTTTGGCGTCCCCGGACGCCACCGGTTCCTCCGCCACCTTCGCGCCGCTCGACTGGGCCGAAAGCCGCTGTTTCGCAGTTCAGATTAAGCGGAACGTAAAGCGCTTCAGTATCGGGGTGGTATGCCATCGCTCGCAAGCTTTTGAAACCACCTGTACTTGGACAGAAATAGAGTTCCTCGCCAACACCTGAGACCATGCCATCCCTATAGGTGACTTCGCCTGTCTGAGAATCGACGTCAAGAATATTTTGATATCCAAGATCAATGGCATTCACGAATTCACCCGTCACGCGATCGAGTTCCCACAAAATCGCAAGCTTGCCCATGCTGAAGACGGATTTTTGCCCATCGTAGTCAATCAGGATTCGTTCAAAAGTTTCGTCCATGTCGTGACTGTCGCCAGGAATGTGCTGAAAATACCACTTCATCTCTCCGGTCGTCGGGTCAAGTGCTAATGTCGAATTGCTATAGAGGGCGTCACCATCGCTCCCTCTGGCATCTCGAGTCCACGGTTTAGCCTGGGAGGTGCCGTAGTAAACGAGCTTCGTTACGGGGTCATAGCTGCCGGGAATCCATGCATCGCTTCCAGCTCGATACAATAGTGGTAAATCGCCCCACGTATCGCCTCCACGTTCACCTGGTCTTGCGATCGTAGAGGTTTTCCATAGAACGGCACCGGAACGTGCGTCGATCCCGACAATGTAACAGGTATCTTCGCGGAAACGGTCGCAACGAGTTAGACCGGCAACGATCGTTCCGTCGGCGACCACAGGACCGCTGGTAAAGCCGTAGCCTTCTTGATTCGGCATCACAGGGGTATCCCACCGCGGTTCCCCGGTACGTGCGTCGAGTCCGACAACATGGCCGTCGACTGTGTTTAGAATAATCAAATCTTCGTAGATCGCGAGGCTCCTGAGTTGAGCTGAGGGGCGTAGGCGTTCGTTCATTTCTCTGCGGTATTCCCAGATAAAGTCTCCGGTGGCCGCGTCGAGCGCTTGAATTACATTTCCAGGATTTGCAACATACATCACTCCGCTTCGCACGATTGGTGTTGTCTGTGAAATGCCTGCTTCAAGTCCCCAGGACCAGGCTAGTTGAAGTTGTCCGACATTTGTTTGATCGATGGAATCAAGGGTGCTGTAACCCCAACCGTCCAGCGTCCGGCGCCAGTTTACCCAGTCTGACGGCTCAGGATTCTGTAACACTGCGTCCGTAACTGGTTGAATATCAGCAACTTGCCCGTGAGCATGATTGTCGGCCAGCAAGAATAACGCGGTGGCAACTAAAAGCGAAAACTGAACTGATCGCAATGTCATTCGACCCTCCTAAAGCGTCGCGTGAATTATATCCGTGCGAGGCTTTCCTACAAACATACCCGAAAATTGGTACGAGAATTCGTGGGCAAGCACTTCAGCGAAAAAAGCGCATGACTGGAGTGAGCGCGCTCAGGCAATGCCTGCTCCCTGTGTGCCAACATAAACGGAAAAGAGAGATTGACTCGCCGTCATAAAGAGTCGATTCCGCCGTAGTCCTCCAAAACATACATTTGCACAGATTTCGGGCAATCGAATCACACCGATGGTGTCCCCATTCGATGCGATGATCTGGACGCCGGGGCGGGCTCCGGCCCAGATGTTCCCGTCAACATCGCACCGCATTCCATCTGCAGCGGATGGGATGGAATCATCGTCCGGCATCGTTAATTTAGCGTGTTGCCGACCATTTCGCAACTTGGTATCGGCTACATCCCAGACACGGATTTCCCGGCCACTGCCGGTGTCGGCTACATATAGCCGGTCGTAGGAAGGGGAAAAACAGAGGCCGTTTGGTGCTCCGATCTCATCCGTAACCATGTCGATATTCCCTGTGATGCCGTCAACACGATAGACGGCCAGCGGTGACTCAGATTCCGCGACTGAGCCTTCGTAGTTGCCGCGAATTCCGTAGGGCGGGTCGGTGAACCAGATACTACGATCGGGGTGCACCACGACATCGTTTGGCGAATTCAGTCTGGTACCGTTGAACGCGTTGGCTATGACCGTAACTTCGCCAGTTGGTTCGTAACGGGCCACACGGCGCCCGCCGTGCTCACATGATAGTTGACGACCTTCAAAGTCGAACGTATTGCCATTACTAAAACCGGAGGGTTTTCGAAACACAGTGACGCGGTCGTCATCCGCGATCCATCGAAGTTGACGGTTATTCGGGATATCACTCCAGACGAGATAACGACCAACGCCGTTCCAGGCTGGGCCCTCTGCCCAAAGAGTCCCGGTGTAATGGCGTTGAATCGGAGTATTGAAAAGAATGTATGGCCGAAATCGAGGGTCGAGGGCAATGAGGTCTGGATCTGGATATCGGACAGGGCGCTGTCCTGACCAGTCTCGGTCTGTGTATGGAGGAATGTCACTTGTTTGCTGTCGCCCGAGTGCGGGGAAAATAGTTCCGCCCACGAGAGCGGTTGAGAGAAAGGCTCGGCGATTCATGTTTACCTCTGTGACTATTTAAGGGTATTGCTCAAAAAGAAAGCGTTTTCGAACACTCGGTGTTCCGGATGTCAGAGCGGCGGTCAGCATAGCACTTGTTCGATCTAGATTTGAAAAGTTTAAGAGACAACGATGTCTATGTGATTAAAGAATATTTGTCAGCGGTTTGACAGTAAAGGTTGTGCGATCCATCGGCCCGCACGATAGACACGCCATCCGTGCGGCGTGTCATCGTCTATCACCAGTTCAAAGACAACTTCAGCTGGGACCGTTCGAGTCACTTCAAGGATTCGTGCCCACTGTTGTTGCTCCTCTCCTGTGTCATCGCTTTCGGGCCGTCTAGTTCTAGCTCCATCAGTAATCAAGATGTTACCTGTTGTTGGCAGCCAATCGGCATCGCCCAAGAACGGCGAAAAAAACGAAGCCGGCGAGTGTTTACCGTGCGCCCAACGTTGAACGACGGTCATGGCGGATCCGGAGACTTCGAATTCGACAGCACGGCTATAAGACTCGGACGTGGGGTCGGAGGCCTCGAACGGCGACGTGCGGTAGTTGCCGTTGTCGAAGAGTAGGATGGTTCCGTTGGGAGTGAGTTCTACGCCGTGGCTGTGATAGGGCCACAGCAACTCACCAATCGGATCGAGAAGTTTGTCCTGCCATCTTTCATTCCAATCGGAATGGTTTCCGAGAATCCATCGAAGCGTTCCCGTTCGATCGATATTGACGATTGCATCTTGGTGACGTGCAGAGATGATGAAGGAATCAGTGTTCGGGTCGTAGTCTAGTGCGTTGGCATGCGACCAGTCTGTGACATTCGGTTCGGATTTGCCGAGCGCTTGATAAGTCGTAGCCCAATAATTTGTTCCGAGGGAATCGTAACCGATTCGATACGGGTCAAGAATGTCGAGAAGATGCCACTGTTGAATGACAGTGCCGTCTCTGCCGAATTCAACGATGATGTCACCGACGACCTCCTGGGTCGTCTTGGGAGCATCCCGTTCCCGCTCGCTTGTCGGGTAGTCTGGATAGGTTCGAAGTTCTGTACTTAACGTGGCAAAATTGCCGTTTGGAAGTTCGACTACGTCGTGGTGCAGTGAGTCGACGGATACCAAGAAACTCTCGCTTGGAACTCTGGTATCTAGAGCAAGGGAATGCCACGTGTTCACGACATTGCCGAGAAGATCAATCTCTACCTGCAGCCCAGAGATGCTATCGACAGTTGTTTGGTAGAGAAGGTTTCCATTACGTAACGGAATAGCATGACTAATCGGGTGGTCAGCTCGGTAATACCAAATTGGTTCGCCGGTAGCGTTAACTGCGACAAGAAAGCCGTATGTGCTGTCTCGACCCTCAGCGTTCCAGCGGTAGACACTGAACAAAGTCGCCCCCGGTTCCATACGGGTTGGGTCGCTTGTGTTGATCTCTATCGGTGGGAAGTCACTTGGTAGATCCGAGGTCTCAATGATCAAGGGCGGAGCTTGACGGGAGTTGCCAGATTTGTCTGTTGCAATAAATCGAATCTCATAACTGGTCGCCGGCCGAAGGCCGACAAGAGGAAAGGCGTGTTCGGTCCGGAAGACCGGTTGGAAATCGATGGTCTCAAGTTTTTGGATACTAGGAACATCGCTGCCCGTGGTTGAAAGGAGTTCGACTGACAACCGTACAGGCTCGTCGCTGGAGAGCTCAATCGGAATACCGAGTGGCGCGTCGGGTCGAGGTGATGCCGTCACACGGACGTCATAAATCGTTGGAGGAGTTCTGTCGGCGCATGCGGCGGAGGAAGCCGCGAGAGCAACAAGCAAGAGGAAGAGTTTGGGTCCTATGGCCAGGCTCCTAGTCTTTGATGTCCTGCGACCGAGCACCTTGCAGGATATTCAAAAGTCCATAGTTCCCTTCATGGCAGGCGTACTCAAACATTGGGCCAGCGGTGACACCGCGCGACTCTTGATCGGTTGTCATTGGCACTAGAGCACTCCACGGTTGTGTAAACATTTTCGGCTCGGATATTGTGAACTCATAGTTGATAGTGTCGTCACTGATTCGGGTAAATCGTTCGACAAGGTGAAGTCCTGGACGTGCGGCCCGCCAGGTCGCGCGCCACAGGAAATGTCCAAGGTCAGCAAAGTGATTTGTTTCGACGACAAGCGTATCGCCCTCCCATCGTCCTCTTGAGTCACCGAACCACTGTTCAATTTGAGGGTTAACGTGGTTCCGACCATCGACAGGAATAAGGCGATACTCGTGAAACATCTCATTAAGAATGGCAACCCAACCAGGCGATTGCAGGATGTGGTAATTCATGTTGTATCCCTGCAAGGGCACGAACGGGAGGCCATCCGTAAGACAGCGTTCTCCTGTGTCTGCATCTTCCCATGAGTCAAATGGTCCGACACCATACTTCGTCAGGTCTTCCTCGAGGCGTTGTTGCCCAGCGAGACTCCATGGAATTCTGCCACTCGGAGGGTCGATGATCAGCGCTGTTCGGCGGTCGGTCGTAACATTCTTGCCACTATCCATCCAGAATTGATTGTAGGCACCAACATTTCCCAGGATGAACCGGTCGGAAGCCGCACGACTTTCGGCTGACGTCGTCTCGAACTGGGCGGCTTCTTCGGCGGAAAGCACGTCCTTCCCTGTCATGGACTCCGGACGTTCAATCGGGGTGAGTGTGGCGTTTGTCCAGATACCTTGTAGGTCTGGGTCTCCCCATTCGGTTCGTTGAATTCTCCAAGAATCGGCGACTTGTGTCGAAAGCGTCGCGGGCATCAGAAACAGTAGAACTCCTAGAAGTGGCACGATCGATCGTTGCATCTGCTTTGTCCTGTCTCAGTGTAGAACTACCGAGTGGAAATTGATTTAGATTCATCTGCTCGTGCGCCCGCAAGAATACCTTCCATGCCGATGTTTCCTTCGTGGCACGCATACTCAAAAATAGGGTCGTTTGTCCGCGTCCATGGGACGACGGCGGTCCAAGGTGCGGTCCATGTGGTGGGGTCGTCCACAGTGAATTCGTATTGCAGTTGTTCCTGTCCAACCCGAGTAAAGCGTTCCGTCAACAATAGATTTTCATGGGCGCCTCTGAAGTCGCTCTGCGGCGAGAAGTGTATTGTTTCAACGATTAGCGTGTCACCCTCCCAGCGACCACGCGAATCTCCGTGCCACTGCTTGATGGAGTGGTTGACATGATTACTGCCATCGAGAGGAATGATTCGTGTCGTATGGATCAGTTCTTGCTCTATTACGATGTGATCGGCCGTCTGAAAAATCTGATAGTAACTATTGTAACCAGCGAGGAGATTTGGCAGTCCAAAAGTGATACAGCGCTCACTGAGTCCTCGATCGTTAGTCCACGCCGCTGGTTTTCCTCGGTTCGATGCGCGTCTTGTAGCGGCCATCCTTTCCGCAGAAGTGGTAGGCGGGAGTTTTCCGTCAGAAGGGTCGATGATGAGAGATGTTCGATTGTTGAACTCGCGTTCGACTAACCAAAATTGATTGTAGTTTCCCGTTCCACTATCACTGGACGAAAACTGGTCAGGCTCAGTAAGTGCCACGTTGAAGAATTCGTCTCCGAAGGCGGCGTCTCCAGCGTCCAGAGCGAATAGCCGGTTTGCGGTTGCCTCTACCCTTGCCAATTCCTCTGCCGATAGAGTTTCTTTGCTACTAAGGGCATCCGGACGTTCTAGGGGGGTAATACTATTGTTTCCCCAAATTCCCTGGAGATCAGGATGGCCGTCGGTGGTTCGAGGAACGGAGTCGGTCGACGTTTGAGCAGTGACTCCAACCGGGAGCAGGATAACGAACAGGACGAAACGGATCATCCTGAAAAGAAATGCATGACAACTGCGCATCTTCTGCCTCCTCTGACTCAACAAACAGTACCGCGCTCAAGGCTGATGCGGGTCCTATTGCTCACGAAACGGTAAATTGCGCGAGGCGTTTCGACGAAGGCCCACGCTCATTTCTCAATACGGTCTGCACGTCACAAAATACTTCAAAGATTGTCGGACTCACGTGGCTCCGACACAAGTCGATAGTGATGCCCCGCCGAACTTCGATAGCGATCAAATGTCTTAAGGAGTGTTCTCTTCACGCTCTTCGGCTTCTTGTCGTCTTGCACCGGCGAGGATTCCTTCCATGCCAATGTTGCCTTCGTGACATGCATATTCGTAGAGGGCGTCTTGACTGTTCCGGAGCGGAATCATCGCAGTCCATGGCTTCTCCCATGTAGTGGAATCGTTAAGGGTCACTTCGTATTCAAGTACGTCTTGACTTGTGCGAGTGAACCGCTCTGTTACTTGAAGATGTTCGGCCGCTCCCATGAAATTAGCCTGTTGTGAGTAGTTTTTTGTTTCGACGACTAAAGCGTCTCCGTCCCAATAGCCACGTGAGTCACCAAGCCACTGTCGAACGTCTTCATCCAAGTGCGAGCGGCCGTCGAGTGGAATAATTCTGGCGTCGTGGGCCATCTCCATCAACAAGACGACGTGGTCTGGCGTCTGAAACACTTGGTAGTAGCTGTTATACCCAGCCCCTAACCTCGGGGAGCCAAAGCTCACGCAGCGCTCGCCGAGGCTTCGGTCGTCCGTCCAGATGGCATGTCGTTGTCGCTTTTGACTTGCTGCAGCGGAACGCATTTTCGCAGCTGAGGAACGTTCAGGAATTCGACCATCGGGTGGATCGATGATGAGGGAGGTTCTCGTATCCCAGTCTCGCTCAACCATCCAAAACTGATTGTAGTTTCCGGTTTGCGTGTCGCGTGAAGAGAACGTCTCAGCTTCGCTTAACGCCGCGGTAAAGACACTGTCGCCAAACGCTGCGTCCCCTGCATCTAGAGCGAAGAGTTCTTCCGCGCGGGCTTGGATTGACGCGAGTTCTTCGCTACTGAGATGCTCACGGTTTCCCAATATTTCCGGGCGTTGGAGGGGAGTCGCGTTGTTGTTTGCCCATACACCCTGCAAATCGGGATGCCCGAAGGCTGTTCGAGGCGCTTTCCATGTGGCGCTGGTATTTGTGTCTTGCGCCGTTCCGGCTAGAACACAAAGAGCAAAAAAGAATGCCGTGGTGACTAGAACGCGAATACTTCTCATTACTAACTCCTTAGAATGGTCGTCGCTCACGGAAAGAGGAAACGTTCGATCTCAGATTGCGTAGATTGCTTTAGTGTTTTTCGACGAAGGCGGCAACTTTCATCATTCCGCTGTCAAGATCGTCAGCCATTTTCGAGTTAACGGAACCGTGAGTTCGGCCGGGAATCTCGATTGCGGCAGCCAGATTATTGTGTCCTGTGAGTTCTGTCGCTAGGCGCTGGTTTTGTTCACGTCGCCAATCGTCATCGCCATCCGCATATATGAAGAGCATTGGCGGCTTCCCGGACCCGATATACGGCGTAACAGAAGCCTCAAGCCATACGTCCTCGTCATTTCCCCAAACGGTTTTCGGACGGGTTGGTGCGACATTCTCGTCTTCGACATATAGAAACGGACTAATGGGGATCGCTCCTTTAATGTCAGACAAGGTCATGCTGTGTTTCTCTAAATACGATGAATCAAGTGCCATTAAAGCAGCGAGATACGCGCCCGCCGAATGACCGGAAACAAAAACTCGATCAGGGTTGCCCCCGTACATCTTGATGTTGTTCTTCGTCCAGGCAAAAGCCGCCGTGGCGTCTTCCATGTGGGCCGGATGCATGACGTCGGGCGAAAGTCGATAATTCGCCGAAACGAGTCCGATTCCACGAGCGGCTAATTGAAGTGCCAGGCCTTCACCTATAGCTTTCGTGCCGTTCTGTAATGCGCCACCGTGAAAATACACGACTACCGGTGCATTCTCGATGCCATCGGGCATGAAAATGTCCAGTTTGTCTTTTTCGTCGGCATAGTTGGTGTCCGCTATGTAGTCAATGTTTCGATGCTCGGCGACTGTGAAAATTGCTCCATCACTTGCCACAACGAGGCAAGAGAATGCGATAACAAAAGCCAGTGTCAGGCCGTCAACGACGAGACGAAGACGTATTGGTGTGTTGTTCGTCATCACTTTCCCTGTTCCTTTCTGCGTCCCTAGTGACTTCTCTCTAGAAACGTGGCACCTGGATAAGTTCGGGTGCCCGCAGTGCCTGCTGTTTTCAGTAGACACAAGCGTAGCTTAATATGATTATGGTTCGTTCTGTTTTGTGCCATTAACATAGCAGCTTTTCGAATGGGTCGCAGATTTATGGGTGATAAAGACTGTAAGGCCGCCAAATTTTCAGGTGTTGGGGTGAAGCAAATGCATTGTTCTGTCGGATTAGCGCTCTTCGTGTGCTTATTGTTTTCGAACTCGAGTATTTTGATGGCGCAAACCGAGCAACACTGGCCACAATTTCGTGGTTTGCACGGGGGGACGGCGCTCGATGACCCAGCTCTTCCGGATTCTTGGAGCGAAACCGAGAATATCGAGTGGTCTATCGATATCCCTGGCCTTGGGTGGAGTTCTCCGGTTGTGATGGGGGACCACATCTTTCTGACCACTGCCATCAGTGCCGGGGATGAACGCGAACCAATACCTGGACTCTATGACCCGGGTGATAGTTTCGGAAAAGTACAGTCGGTGTCTGAGCACCAATGGATGGTTTATGACATCGATTTCTGGACGGGGGAGGTTCGTTGGGCAAGAGAGTTGAATGCCACGTTGCCGGCTGAATTGAAGCACATCAAAAACAGTTTTGCCTCAGAAACGCCAGTTACTGATGGTCGGCGTGTGTATGTCTATTTTGGAAGCATCGGTCTGCTTGCTGCAATTAATCTGAGCGGTGAGACAGTGTGGACAGCTGAAACAGGAGTGTTTAACGGCGGCCAGGAATTTGGTAGTGCCGCGTCACCTGCCGTTCACGAAGATCGAATTTATGTCGTAAACGACAACACTACAAATTCTTTTCTTGCAGCATTCGATACAGCGACAGGGGAAAAGATGTGGAGCGTCGAACGAGATGAAACAGAGAACTGGTCGACGCCGTTTGTTTGGCAGAACGAAATACGAGATGAGATTGTGACGACGGGTCGGCGAAAGATTCGTTCTTATGATCTTGACGGGAACCTGCTCTGGGAACTCGGCGGAATGACGGTTAACGTCGTGCCGACGCCGTTCGCTAGTGAGGGATTGCTTTACCTTAGTTCGGGTTATCCGGGTGGTTTCCCGAGACCCGTGTACGCGGTTCGGCCGGGTGCATCAGGTGATATTTCCCTCTTAGAGGATGCGACGACCAATGAGTTTGTCGCGTGGTACCAGCCACTTTTGGGCACCTACAGTACCTCGGCGCTGGTGTATGGGGGTTCCTATTACACCCTACTGGATCGGGGTTTTCTTCTAAGTCACGATGCCCAGACAGGCGAGCAAATTTATGGTCGCCAAAGAATCGCTCCCGGCCATGGGTTTACGGCTTCCCCATGGGCTTACAACGACAAAGTATTTGTCCTTAGTGAGGACGGGGACACCTATGTCATTGAGGCAGGACCAACGTTCAATATTCTACGGACAAACGCCCTCAATGAAATGACGCTAGCGACTCCAGCCATAGCCAACGGTAGCTTGATTCTGAGGACTCAATCGAAGCTTTATCGCATCACGAATAAGCAGTAGCGGTGCCATCACTCGTTGTTGTCGGACATCTCTCGCTTGTCAATAACACGTTGCCCACTAAGCGCGTTCGGGACGGCGTAATTGCCTTCATGGCAAGCGTATTCGAACATTTCGTAATCGGGTTCTGCTGTAAGCGGCATTGAAATGGTCCAAGGACGTGTATACACGTTGGAGTCGTTCACCGTGACAGTCCAAATAATCGTGTCTTCTGCCACACGCTGGTACCGTTCGACAACATAGAGCGCCTTACTCGTTGGTATGCCTTTCAGCCGAGCGCCAGCTGAACTAGACGCAATCCAGCCCCTGTTATGAAAATTCTTCGTCTCAACAACGAGAGTGTCATTTTGCCAATAAGCACGAGCATCGCCCATCCACTGTCGAATTTCTCCATCGATGTACGGTTGTTCCGAGAGTGGAATAATTCGTATGTCGTGAATCATTTCATGTTGGATGGCTATGTGGTCAGGAGTTTGGACGATTCGAT
>Ga0310123_10000200_pt1 | contig 53537 bp, 36 predicted proteins | sample CB6_AW_1057_MG_FD_203505 | JGI IMG/M metagenome (GOLD analysis project Ga0310123, IMG submission 203505) | Marine microbial communities from Western Arctic Ocean, Canada - CB6_AW_1057 | ecosystem: Environmental > Aquatic > Marine > Oceanic | place: Canada: Western Arctic Ocean | collected... | reverse complement strand
CCCGCGAGCACGACTCGTTCGTCAGAGGGGTGGACTCCGATCAGGAAGTCACGGTCGGGCGTGTTGGTGTACAGGCAGACCTCGCCCCGCCCGCCGGGTTCGACCAGGCCCGGCTGCCAGCGCTGGACCCATTCGTACAATTGCCGGACCGCCGCGTCATCGACGTCCCGATCGACCGAATCGGGATCGACCCGGGGTCCCACGTGGTCGGCGGCGACCTTGATCGTCTGGCCATCGAGTGTGGGAAAGCCGTAGTTGCTGGTGTCGTACTCGCAGAAGCAGGGAAAGTGATCGGGCACGACGCGGGTCGGGTCCTTGGCCCGCAGGTAGATTTTCTCTTCCCGGGTGACCTCCAGCTGCCAGTTGAGATCCTCTGCCAGTCGGTCGAGCCACGCTCCGGCGGTGATCACAACTCGACCCGCCTCGATGGTCTGCTCGCCGGCGATCACCCTCACGCCCTCTGCGGTGCTCTCGATCGACTCGACACGGCACCCGTGCCATCGTCGCGCACCGTGTGCCTCGGCGAGCAGCTTCAGCGTCTCGAGCACTCGATCGGCCCGCAGGAATCCGTTCTCCTGGGCAAAGAACGCGTGCTGGAGGGTGTTGAGTTGAAACGTGGGGAAGCGTTTTGCGACTGCGGCGGGGTCGAGTCGATCGTGAGGCAGCCGGGCGTCTTCGAGCATCTGCAGCGTAGCGGTGAAGCGGTCGTTGTCGAGGCTGGCGAAGATGAGCAGGCCGCACAGTTCGAGCAGTTGCACGTCGGCTTCTGCTTCCAGCTGCCGCCACATGTCGAGTGATTCGCGGGCCAACTCGACATACAGCGGGTCGTCGTAGGTGGTGCGGAAGACTCGCGAGTGCCCATGCGAGCTGCCTCGAACGTGACCCGGCTCGAACTGCTCGACCCCGACCACATCGGCCCCACGGCGGGCGAGGTGGTACAGGGCCGAGGACCCCATGGCACCCAGACCGACGACGACGCAGTCGCAGGTGTGGGTTGAACTGGCGATGGTCGAGCTCCTGAGGGTTGCCTGGCGAGGTCGGTGGTTGGTCGAGAACCGGGTTGTCGCGAATGGACCGGCACGATGACCGACGGCGTGTCGGAATGCAATCGGTCGATCCGTCGGGCGAGAGTCACTTGGCAGGGGCAGTCGGGTCGATCATGCTGCCGTGTCGATCCTGTCAGCCTGGAGCGTTCCCCGGTGGCTCTTTCCAACAATCGTCGGCACCGCATGATCACCTTCTGCGCGCTCTACTTTGCGCAGGGGATCCCGTGGGGCTTCATGCTGCTGACGCTGCCGTCGTACCTGTTGGACAAGCACGGCGAACAATTCGGCGACGACGAGATCGGCCGACTGAAGGCCTACATCCTGATCCCTTGGTCGTTCAAGCTGATCTGGGCCCCGATCATGGACAGCTTCACGATCCGCAGCATGGGTCGGCGGCGGGCGTGGATCATTGGGGCTGAGCTGATGATGGCTCTGACTTTGCTGGGGATGATTGGGCTGGGCGATCTCTCGGAACAGCTCTCGGCGTTGCTGTTCATGTACTTTCTGCACAACTGTTTTGCGTCGCTGCAGGATGTGTGCACCGACGCGATGGCCGTGGACCTGTTGCCGCCCGAAGAGCAGGGCCAGATGAACGGGAGGATGTGGGGCAGCAAGCTGGTGGGCAAGGCCGGCGGGGCGTGGGCGCTGTCGTACGTGATCAACTGGGGTGGGATCGAGGCGTGCGTCTGGGTTCAGGTCGGTTTGCTGGCGGTGATCGTGATCGTCCCGATGCTGGTCCTGGAACGCCCCGGTGAGCGGCGGCTGCCCTGGTCGGCGGGATCGGCGCAAGGAGAGAACACGAGCAGTGCCCGCAACCCGTTTACGACGATCGCCTTGACGATCAAGGCGCTCAGCCTGCCGACCCTGGCTGTTTACATCGTCTTCACCCTGGTCAAGTTGATTGGCACGGGAATCAACGAAGTCGTCGTCAACACCCTGTACATCAAGCAGCTGGGATGGAGCGATCTCGACTTCACCACCGCCAGCGGGCTTTACACGCTGCCACTGCTGGTCCTGGGAACTCTCGCGGGCGGCATGCTCGCCGATCGCTTCGGACGTCGGTTGATCCTGGGTGTCGGCTACGGAGGCTTCGCGGTCGTGGCCATCGTCTTCTCGCTGTGCCCTCATCTCTGGGACCAGTATTGGTTCACCCTCACGTACTTGCTGGCCTACGAGACTCTGGCGGCGATCGGGTCGGTCGGGTTCCTGTCGCTGGCGATGCGGATCAGCTGGTCGACGGCGGCCGCCACCGTCTTCACCGTCTACATGACGCTCAGCAACGTCTCACACGTAGTCGGCAACTGGGTGGCCGGACCGTTGCGGCGGATCACGACCGAGTACGCCGAATCGAGTGGCCTGGTCGGGTCCGAAGCGGAACGGATGTCGTACCAGTTGACGATCGGCCTGGCCGGCCTGATCACGGTCCCGGTGCTGCTGCTGTTGCTGCGGGTCAAGATCGACGAAGTCGACGAAGCCACGGCGAGACAGGAGGCGGATGCTCCGATCGACTCGCGAGGCAGTGACTTCGACGATGCGATGAGACCTGAGGAATGAACGGGTCGGAGTTGCACGACGCCCCGGTGCTCGTGGACAGCGTACGATTGAGAGAGTTGACCGAGGCGGTACTCGAGGCTGCGGGGTTCCGGCCCCAGGACGCGGCACTGGTCGCCGAGGTGCTGGTCGAAGCGGACCTGCGTGGAGTGGACTCGCACGGGGTGACCCGGCTGGCGGGATACCTGGAGATGATCGAAGCGGGGCATGTCAATCCGCGTCCGCAGGTCAGCTACGAGCGGGAATCGGGGGCGACGGCGCTGCTCGAGGGGGACAGCGGCATCGGGATCATTGCGGCTCGTGAGGCGATGGACCGCGCCATCTCGCTGTCGGCCGACTCGGGCGTCGCCTGCGTGGCGCTGCGAAACGTCTCGCACACCGGGCTGTTGGGCTGGTACACGATGCGAGCCGCCCGTCAGGGGCTGATCGGGATCGCGATGAATAACGGCCCCTGTATGACGCCTCCCTTCGGAGGCCTCGAACCACTGGCGGCGACCAACCCGATCAGCATCGCCGCCCCCTCGGGTGGACCACACCCGATCGTACTGGACATGGCCACCACCACGGTCGCCGCAGGCAAGATCCGGCTGGCCAGAAAACTCGGCCAGTCGATCCCCCCCGACTGGGGGCTTGATCGAGATGGCCAGCCGTGCACCGACCCCGCGGAAGTGATCGACAACGGCTCGTACCAGTGGACAGGCGGTTACAAGGGGTTCGGGCTGGCGACGATGATCGAGATTCTCTCGGGAGTGCTCTCCGGAGGCCTCTTCGGTCGCGACGTCCCGAAGATGATCGAGTACGGACGGGACCCGCTGATCAGCAGCGGATTCTACATGGCGATCGATGTCGAGAGGTTTCTGCCGCTGGAGGAGTTTCGGTCGCGAGTCGACCGCCTGGTCGAGCAGGTCCGGCAGACCGATCCGATCGACGCGGCCCAGCCGGTCCTGGTAGCCGGTGACAAGGAGCTGGCCTGTCGCGAGATCCGATTGAAGCAGGGCATCCCGATCAGCGTACAGGTGGCCGATGAGCTGGACGGTTTGCTCGAGCGGTTCACTCTGAGGGAGGTGGCACGGCTTCGGTCCGGCTCGTGATCGGCCCGTAGTGCTCGATGCGGCGGTTCTTCCCGAAGTTGAAGATCCCCTGTTTGTAGGGGATGGTGGCGTCGAGGTTGCAGGTGTGGACGACCAGTTCGTCTTCGAGCGTGGTGGCCTGTGCGACGATTTCCCCCGAGGGCGCGATGATCATCGTCTGCCCCAGCTGCATCACCCCCTCCTCCTCACCCGCCTTGGCCACTCCCACCACCCAGGCACCATTCTGGTAGGCCCCGGCCTGCATCGAGAGCCGGTTGTGGAAGGGGACCAGCGCGTTCATCTCGGGGTAGTCCGGGTTGTGACACGGCGTGTTGTAGCCCAGCAGGATCAACTCGGCCCCACCGAGGCCCAGCACCCGGTAGGTCTCGGGCCAGCGGCGGTCATTGCAGATACAAAGGCCCACGATGCCGCCGAAGGCCTGCCAGGTGTTGAAGCCCATGTCGCCGACATCGAAGTACCGTTTCTCGAGGTTCTGGAACGGGTGATCGGGTCGGGGTTCGCTGTAGCCGGGCAGGTGGATCTTGCGGAATCGGCCGATTTCGACTCCGTCGGAGCCGACCAGGATCGAGCTGTTGAAGTGCCGGGTCTGCCCGTCGACCTCGGCCAGCTCCGCAAAACCCAGGTGGAATCCCACTCCGAGTCGCTTGGCTTCATCGAAGAGCGGTTGGGTGTCGGGTCCGGGCATTTCGGTCTCGAACCACTTGTCCAGTTCGGCAGGATCCTCGATCAGCCAGTGAGGAAAGAAGGCGGTCAGGGCGCACTCGGTGAAGACCACCAGCTCGCAGCCTCGACGGTGCCCGTCGCCGAGCATCACGATCAGTCGTTCGAGTGCATCGGCGCGGCTCTGGCTGCGGGGAATGGGTCCCGACTGGGCGGCGCCGATGGTCAGCTGTCGTGTCATGGGCTCAGTCTGTCGGTTCGGGGCGGGGATTTCGAGCCGCAGGCGAGCGTGGTGGCGACATAGACGGAGGTGGAGACGAACAGCCCGACGTAGACCTCGTGGAGATCGGTCCAGCCGGCCCGCTTGGCGAGCCACCAGGCGACGACGACGAGTCCACCCGAGGTCATCGCGGCGATCGCCGCGGTGGCGGTGGGTCGGTTCCAGTAGAGTCCCAGGACCATCGTGGAGAGGAAGCAGGCGGCGTAGAGCGATCCGGAGAAGGCGGTGATTTCGACGATGTCGGCGAAGGGGTTGAGAGCCACGAGCATGGCGGCCAGCGACACGACGACGACCCAGGCCCGCGTTCGACCGATGGCGCGGGGGTCGTCGTCGGAGAGCAATTGCAGGTCGCGCGTGATGGCGCTGGCGGAAACCAGCAGGACCGAATCGAGCGACGACATGGCGGCGGACAGCAGCACCAGCAGGAACACGCTGCTGGCGGCCGGACCCAGGATCTCGGCCTCGCCCAGCAGGTAGGGGGTCAGCTGGTCGGTGTCGGCGGTGATCGTGGCGGCCACATCGGGAGGCACGATCGTGCGGGCGAGGGCTCCGATCGGGAGCAGGCAGACGTAGGTCAGCGTGATCAGGATCGGGGCGAGCACCCGAGCGGTCCGCAGTGCCCGCTCGTCCTTCAGCCCGTAGATCCGCGAGATCTGCCGTGGGTCCACCAGCAGTTTCAGGCCCCCGGCCAGGCCGATGCCGAGGATGACCAACAGCGGTGTGGGACCGTCCCACGAGACCAGGCGAGGGTCAATCTGTTCGAGCTTCTCGACCATCGGCCCCAGTCCGCCGCCGGCGTTGAGCACGGCATAGAAGATCAGCACCGCGCCGACGCTCATCAGCAGGCCCTGGATGCTGTCGGTCAGCACGACCGATCGAAAGCCGCCCAGCAGCGTGTAGGCGGTGACCACCACGAAGACGGCCATCGCGGAGGTCGAGTAGCTCAGCGGGAGGAACTTCGAGAGCGCGATGGCCGATCCCTTGTAGATGGCGACCAGGTACAGCCCCGAGGCGAGCAGGATCACGATGGCGGTGATCCGGCGGACGGCAACCGAGCGGTACCGGCTCCCCAGGAAGTCGGCCACCGTCAGCGACTGGTACTCACGAGACCGCCGGTAGAAGCGGGGCGCGACGACGAGCCAGCTGAGCCAGCACAGCGGGCCGTAGATGCCGACCTTCAGCCACCAGGCCAGCCCCGCTTCCCAGCTCTCACCCGCCTGCCCGATAAAGCTGTTGGTGCTGACGAAGGTGGCGTAGAACGAGAAGGCGATGGCGACGCCACCGAGGCTGCGGCCGGCGACGAGGTAATCGGACAGCGAATGCGTCTTCCGAGATCCCTCGCGGCCGTGGTACACCAGCAGCAGCAGGTAGGCACCAATCAGCAGAAGTCGAAACCACGGCATCCCACCAACGGACCCGCGGCGGCCGCCCATGTCAACTCAGCCTCGCACCACCGCCACGCTGCCGATCCCCCCGGCAGACCGCAAGCGGGAGCCGGGTGAAGAGAGAAGACACAGCCGGCCCCGCCACCAGCCCACGCGACTGGGGCGGGTGCCGACCGTATCAGGAGGGTCTCGATCTGCAACCCGCCAGTAGATGGCGGGTCGCCGGCACAGTGTTCACAATGGCGTAATGAGTTGTATGAGTGGGTCCGCCAGACCCCTGGATGATCGCTGCCGCGTTCCCGGCTCAGTTGAGTTGAAGGATCGGGCGGACCATCGCTCCAGGGGTTGGCGGAACCCGCATCACCCGGGCCGGTGATGCAAGAACCCGGAGGTCCTCTACCTCTTAAGTGCCCAGCGGTGCCGAAAACCCGACAGAGAAAAACAAGAAAAGGCCGATTTCGTGAGATCTCAGCGTGAGGAGTTCCGTTCTGACATGCAGGAGGCGAATGGCATGGAGCACCGATCTCACAACGACGGGTCCGTGACCCAGTTGATCGGCGAGATGCGCGACGGGGACACCGATGCGGTCTCGGCGCTTTGGGGACGCTATTTCCCTCAACTGGCCAACCTCGCCCGCAAGACCCTGGGCGAGAATCCTCGGCGGGTGGCCGACGAGGAGGATGCGGTGATCTCGGCGTTTGCGACCTTCTGGAAGCGGGTCAACCGGGGCGAGTTTTCCGACCTGGCCGGCCGAGACAGCCTCTGGAAACTGATGGCGGTGATCACGATCCGCAAGGCGATCAAGCAGACGCGTCGCGAGTCGACTGCCAAGCGTGGGGGAGCTCATCGGGTGCTGACCGAAACCGATGCCGCTCCGATTCCCGGCCAGCCCTTTCTGGATACCATTCGCCAGGTGGCCGGTGACGTGTCCTTCGAAGAGATGGATTCGCTGGGCTCTATGAGCTGATGGAGTCGCTGCCCGATGCGGACCTGCGGTCGATCGCGTTGCTGAAGCTGATGGGTTACACCAACCAGGAAGTGGCCGCGGACCTGGGGTGTTCGATCCGCCGCATCGAACGCAAGCTGGCGTTGAACCGCACGATCTGGAACGACGAATCGACCCTGTTCACCCGGTCGTTCGAAACCCACAGCGGACGGTCGCTCGACGATTCGCTGACCGATTCGGATCCTGTCCCCGGCCGCGCGGGACCGCTGGGTCGCCGCGGGCTGGTTTGGGTTGCGTGGGTGCTGCTGGCGGTGATCACGGTCGGGCAGCTGTGGGGCCTGTTCGAATAGGTGGCCCGGGCACGGTTGGCCCGCGACCGATCGGCGTGCCACAATGGCGGTCTCCCAGGTCGAGATCCCCGAGGAGATCCCCATGCGTCGTTTCCTGCTGCTGGTTGTCGCAGTCGTCGCCCTGGCTCAATTCGCCGAGGCCGCCAAGCCCGTGGCCATCGGGTCGCGGCTCGAGCCATTTGTCGACCGGTTCCTGGTCGAGTCATTTTCCGGCAACGCCGAGTTGGTGATGCATCGGCCAAAACCCGCAGAGGTCGTACTGGTGACCGGCAAGCCGTGGGAAGGCAACACGTCGGCCTACTACACGGTCTTCCGTGACGACGATCGGCTGAGAATGTACTACCGGGGTTCTCACGCCGACCCGACCATGAAGGCGACGCATCGCGAGGTGACCTGTTATGCGGAGAGCCGCGACGGGATTCGCTGGACCAAGCCCGAGCTGGGGCTGTTCGAATTCGAAGGGTCCAAGAAGAACAACATCGTCTGGGACGGGATCGGCACTCACTGCTTCACGGTGTTCAAGGACCGCAACCCGAAGTGTCCGCCGCAGGCTCGTTACAAGGCCATTTCGCGAGGCCGGCCGCGTGGCAAACGGGGGCTGTACATCTTCCAGTCCCCCGATGCGATCCATTGGAAGTTGATGGCCGATGCTCCGGTGATCACCAACGGGTACTTCGACTCTCAGAACCTCGCCTTCTTCGATCCTCACGTCGGGCTCTACCGCGCCTACCACCGCACCTTCATCGACGGGGTGCGAGCGATCATGACCCAGACCTCACGAGACTATCGTGACTGGAGCAAGCCGCTGCTGTTGAAGTACGCCCAGGGGACACCCAACGAACATCTCTACACCAACACCGTGGGCAACTATCCCGGAGCCGACCACATCCTGCTGGGGTTTCCCACGCGTTACCTGCCCAGGCAGGGGAGCCGAGTCGAGCCGGTGCTGATGACCAGCCGCGACGGGGTCAACTTCCGTCGCTGGCCCAAGGCGGTCGTCCCCGAATCGGCGCCCAGGGACCGGGGGGGCAATCGCAGCAACTACATGACCTGGGGAGTCCTCGAGCTGCCGTCGTTGCCCAACGAGCTCTCGGTGTACGCCACCGAGGCGTACTACGAGGGTCCCGACAGTCGCGTGCGGCGGTTTGTCTTCCGCAAGGACGGGATCGTCTCGGTGCGAGCCCGACTCGGTGGGCTGACCAGCCGGCCGCTGACCTTCAGCGGTCGCCAACTGGTGATCAACTACCGGTCGCTGACGAAGGGGGCCAAGGGGTCCAAAGGGGGCTCGGTGCGGGTCGAACTGCTCGACTCCGCCGGCGATCCGATCGACGGCTTCACTGAGGCCGACTGCATTCCGCTGACCGGGGATCGCGTGGCGGCGACGGTCGCCTGGAAGGGACAACGCGACCTGGCCCGATTGTCCGGGAAACCGGTGAAGCTGCGGTTCGTGCTCAACAACGCCGACCTGTTCTCGATGCGGTTCCAGTAGAGGCGTGAGACGATGCCCGGCGACGGAGGAGCCGTTGCACAGGTCACGGCGGATTTCACTCGAGATGGACTCATGACCAAGTTTCGCAGAGGCTTTCGAATTGCCGGCCACGTGGCCGCGAGTCTTGTCGTCGTCCTGCTGGCCTCCAACGGGGCTGCTGCTGAGAAGGCTGAGTACCGCCTGAGGGACCCGGCGCTTGAGGTCGTCAGAATCGACAGTTCGCCTCGCGAGTCCTTCCTTTCGATGCGGGCCGACGCCAGCGGGCGGCTGTTTGTCGGCGGCCGCGAGGCGGTGTTCGTCTACGAACCGGATGCCGATTCGGAAGCCGGTGGGTTGGGGAAGCGACGCGAGATCTTCCGGTTCCCGGCCGATTCGTGGGTCTATGACCTCGAGATTCGTGGCAACGACCTGTATGCGATGACCAACCGTGCCTTGTACCTGTTGCCCGGAGCGGTCACGAAGCGGACCGGGGTCCAGGCCAAGCGACTGGTCTGGGGCCACCCCGACTATCACCCTCACCAGTGTTTCCACGGCCTGGCCTGGGGTCCCGACGGCTACCTCTACCTGTCGCTGGGCGACATGCTGGTCTTCTACGGAGATTTCCGTCGCCCCGACCACTGGGGCCACTGGACGTTTTTCTGCCAGCCCGAGGGGACTCGGGTGCCGTATACCGGCGTCGGCGGGGTCCTCAGATGCCTGCCCGACGGCAGCGACCTGCAGGTGGTGGCCCGTGGCACCCGCAACAGTTGCGGACTGGTCTTCGACAGCCGCTGGAACCTGTTCACTCACGACAACGACCACGAGGGCCTGCCGCTGGACTACGTGCCCGGCCGCCTGCTGCACGTGACTCCCGGAGCCGATTTCGGCTGGCCGCGCGGGTGGATGCCCAGGAAGACTCCAGACCGGGCCGATCTGCTCAAGACGATGCTGGCCGACATGGGCCGTGGAATCCCGGTCGGGCAGACGTACTACGACGAGCCGGGGTTGCCCGAGGCGTACCGGGGCAACCTGCTGCTGGCCCGCTGGGGCCGTCGGGCGGTGACCCGCTACGAGGTGCGACGCCAGGGAGCGACGTTCCAGGCGACCGAGCATGTTGTGCTCGAGGGACTCGACACCGCCCGGCCGGTCGGGGTCGCGGTGGGCCGAGGAGGCAACATCTTTGTCACGCTCGCCTATATGGCTCACAACGAGGGGTCACCCGTCTACCGCAGCGACCTGCTGATGATCCGCTCCAGGGACCGCAGCGGCGGTCGCAAGTTCCGGGGTATCGACCTGATGCGGGTGAACCCGGAGCGGCTCTTCGCGGAACTCGACAGCGGAGCTTCGTGGCCGGCGCGGCGGGCCTACGTCGAGCTATTGCGGCGAGGCCCTGCGGCGGTCCGGGGTGTCGTGCGTCGACTGATGGCCTCGACCGCGGATCGACCCGAGTATCCTCACCTGGTCTGGCTGGCGGCTCATTCGGCCAGGCACGGCTGGGTCGATGCCGCTGCGGCCCTGTCGCACCTGGTGAAGCTGGCCGGCGACCGGCAGTCCCTTGCCCGACCGGTGGTCGTGCGTGCGTTGGCCGAATACTTTGCCGACGAGCCGGGGTTGGCGGCGACCTGGGACGGGTTGCTCGAGGATCGCGATCCTCGGGTGCAGCACTTTGCCGTCATCGCCCAGGCCCGCCGACGGTTTCCCAGCCTGGACCGGATCGCGGCCGGGCCCGCACAATCCTCAGACACCTACATCCGCCAGACCGCGTTTCAGCTGCTGGCACGAAAGGCCTCGCTGAAGGCACTGGGCGGGTGGGCCGGATCCGACAACCACAAGCTGCGGCTGGCGGCGGTGCTCGCCATCGGAACCCGGCTGACGATCCCGCCGGCGGTGGGCAGTCTTCGGCCCGGAATGCCACTGGGCGGCTGGCCCAGCGACAAGGTCTACAAGGTGACCTATGTCGGCGAAACGGTCGACCTGAGACAGTTGGGGCGAGTCGGAGTCTTCTCGACGGCCGACCACTGGGCCGCCGGAAAGCGGACCTCCGAGCAGGAGACGCTGTTCGCTTTGCTCGTCGCGAGGCTGAAGGACCCCTCCGAAGCGGTTCGGCTGCAGGCGGCTCACTTCCTGTCGCTGACCCGGGATGCCCGCTCGGAACCGCTGGTCGAGGTGGTCCGGGTAGAGAGCCAGCAGCAGCGATTGAAGCGGGCTCCGATCCGCGGCATCTCGGAACTGTGGGTCGCCGGTCCGTTTGCCGATCGCGAGGCGGGGTTCGAGACGGTGCATCCGCCCGAGACTCGTGCGGTGGATCTTGCGGGGACCTACAAGTCGGACGGGCGGACGATCAAGTGGTTGAAACTGAAGTCGAGCCGAATGTTCGACTTTCACAAGCGGTACGGTGACACCGACGGAGCGTCGTGCTACGCCTACCTGCGGCTGATCAGCCCGCGTCGACAGCAGGTGCTGATCACTCCGGGGTCGGATGACGGCCTGAAGGTCTGGGTCAATGGCACGGTGGTGCACGAACACGACACCGTCCGGGGTGGCCTGCCGCTGCAGGACGTGATCTTCGCCGAGCTGCAGCCGGGCAGCAACGAGCTGCTGTTTCGAGTGCGAAATGTCCTCGGCGAACACTGCCTGTACCTGCACTACCGCTCGTTGGGCGGATCGGTGCAGCCGACGCTGCCCGAGCCGCTGGATGCCGGAGGATTGGCGGCGCGGCTGAAGGAGGCGGTGCGAGGTGGCAAGCAGAAGGTCGGAGCGAAGTTCCTGGCTGTCGATTGGGCGGCCGAAGTGACCCGGGGTGACAAGGCTCGAGGCGCAAAGCTGTTTGCCGCATCGGGGATCGGGTGTGCAAAGTGCCACGCGGCCCGCGGGCTGGCCGCGGTTCCCGGAGCACCCAGCCTGGTTGGGGCCGGCCGGAGATTCACGGTGCCGTACCTGGTCGAGAGTGTCCTGCTGCCCAATCGCAAGGTCTCGCCGGTGTTTCGCTCGACGGTCATCGTCACCAACAGCGGCAAGACCGTGACCGGACTGGTCGTGGGCGAAACCGGCCAGGCCCTGACCGTGCTGACCTCCGAAGCGAAGCGGGTCGAGATTCCCCGTGCCGAGATCGAGACGAGGAAGACACAAAACGTGTCGTCGATGCCGCCGGGACTGGTCAAGACCCCCGCAGAACTCCGCGACCTGATCGCCTACCTGCTTTCGCAGTGACGCGACGGGTCAGGCCAGCTCAATCGGCCGCCTGGCCTCACCGAACCGGCTGATGTCGACCCCCAGCCGCTGCAGCAGGGCCAGGTGCAGTCGCGACATCGACACGGCCTTCGCCGGTTTGAGCAACCGTCCGCCGGGGATCGTCCCACCGCCCCCGCCGGCCAGCAGCAGCGGGAGGTTGGCTTCGGCATGAGCGTGTCCGTCGGCGAGGCTCGAGCCGTAGACGATCATCGAGTTGTCCAGCAGCGTCCGTTGACCTTCGGAGATCGACCTCAGCCGGCCCAGGAACCAGGCCACCTGTTCGTGGTGCCAACCTGTGACGAGGTTGTACATCCGTTTCTTTTCGGCCGCGGACTTCCACGACGTGATGCCGTCGTCGTCCTCGGTCTTGCCGTCGTAGTTTTTCCAGTGCGAGAGCGCGTGCCAGGTGCCCCTGACGCCGTTGACAAAGCTGAAGTCGCGGTTGCTCTGGCCGTGGTCAAGCATGAAGGTCGCGACGCGGGTCGCGTCGGCCCAGAAGGCCAGCACGATCATCTCGAGCATGACCCTGAGGTATTCGCGGTGCGAGGTGGGGATCGCCGGGCCGGGCCGCCGCGGCGGGTGCGGCAGGTCCCCCACGCGGGTGGCCTGCCGGTCGGCGAACTCGAGCCGCCGTTCGATGCTGCGGATCGACTCGAGGTATTCGTCGAGCTTGCGTCGGTCGGCGAAGCTGCAGCGTTGCTTCAGGGACCTGGCGTCGTCTCCGACGAGGTCGAGAATCGAGTGTTCTGGATCCGTGCCGGGCCCGCGGCGGAACATCCGATCGAAGATCACTCGCGGCTCGATGTCGCGGGGAGCGGGAGTATTGTGCGAGGACCAGGAGAGCGTGTTACGAACCAGGCTGTTGCTGAAGAAGCCCTCGCCGCGGAGTGACAGTTCCAGCGACGGCAGCAGCGTGTGGTGGCCGATGCTGCGGGCTGCGAGTTGGTCGGCGGAGGTGCCTCCGGCGTCGATCCGGCGTTCGCAGTAGTCTCCGGCGGTCAGCCAGGTCGCGGTGCCCGCCCCGTGGCCGTTGCCCCGGGGTGTCCACATGTTGCGGATGACCGTCAGCTGGTCCTGGTAGGGCTGCAGAGGGGCCATCCAGCGATTGAGGCGTGTGATCCGGCCGTTGCGATCGACCGCTTGCGGGTCCCAGGCCCCGTCGGCCACGCCGTTGGGGAAGTAGAGGTAGGCCAGCCGTCGGGGTGAGGGCGATTCGGCGTCGGCGGGTGCGGCCGCCTCGGTGTAGGGACTCATCACCTCCAGCAGCGGCAGCGCAACCGCGGCGCCGGTTCCCTGCAGCATGCTGCGGCGCGAGATGGCGTAGCGATGGGTCATGGCAGGGCCTCACTCATCTGGGGCTCGTTCGGGAATCCGAAGTCCCTCAGACGATTGTATCGGTCGTTTCCATCAGCGACCAACGGCCAATGGGCGCGTGTCCCCCCCGGCACTCACGTCGACCGGGGTCAGTGGCTGTCGTAGGATGGACCGAGGGGATCGTTGAGGAGGTTTCGAGTTTGTCGCTGTCGGCAACACAATCGCGTCGTCTGTTCGCCTGGGCTTTGCTGATGGTCGGGGTGGTTCCGCATCTCGGTGCGGCCGAGACACCGTTTGCTGAGCAGATCGACCGGATCATCGATGCGGCCCACCGCCGCGATGGCCTGCAAGGGGCCAAGCTGGCCGATGATGCGGAGTTCCTGAGACGGGTGTACCTGGACCTGGCGGGTGTGGTGCCGACGCAGAAGCAGGCCCGCGAGTTTTTTGAGGATACGAGCGAGGGAAAACGCGAGAGGCTGATCGACCGGCTGCTGGCCGCTCCGACGTTTTCGCTGCAGATGGCCCGGGTGTTCGACGCGATGCTGGTCGAACGACGGGTGGCCACGATCCCGTCCTATGACTTCAAGCCCGCCGAATGGCAGGACTGGCTGGCCACGGCGTTTCGCGAAAACATGTCGTGGGATCGCCTGTCGGCGGCCATGCTGCAGAGTGACGGGACGAGTGACACGGGGGCTGCTGCCGCGAGGTTCTACCTGGTGCGCGACGTCGAGCCCCACCTGCTCGCCCGCGACATCGGTCGGCTGTTCCTGGGCAAGGACCTGCAGTGTGCCCAGTGTCACGATGACCCCAGGATCAAGACCTACCTCCAGGCGGACTACTACGGCCTGTACGCGTTCGTCAGCCGGCTGAAGCACTTCCGGGACGACAAGCAGAAGATGAACTTCGTCACCGAAAAAGCCGCCGGCGACGTTTCCTTCACCTCGGCATTCAGCGGAGAAATGGGAAAGACCAACCCGCTGTTGCCCGGGGGCGAGATGATCGCCGATCCCACTCTGGTCAAGGGCAAGGAGTACCAGGTCAAGCCCGAGAAGGGCCAGATGGGGATTCCGACCTACAGCCGCCGACTGCAATTGGCCCGGCAGCTGCCTCGGAAGCAGACAATCGGATTCTCCAGGAATATCACCAATCGGCTCTGGGACCAGATGCTCGGTCGAGGGCTGGTCCACCCCCTGGACATGCATCATCCCGACAACCCCCCGTCACATCCCGAGCTGCTCGATCGGCTGAGCCAGAGATTCGAGGCGACCGGTTATGACATTCGTGGGCTGTTGCGGGAGATTGCGCTGACACGGGCCTACCAGCGATCGAGTCGGTTGCCCGAGGGTGCCGATCCGAAGCGACCGCCGGCGGCCAGGGACTTCGTCGTGGCTGCGTTGCGTCCCCTGACGCCGGAACAGCTGGGGTGGAGTGTGATGCAGGTCACCGGCCGATTGTCCTCGCGGATCGAGCGATTCGACAGGAAGCTGCGCGAAGCGGCCGAGAAGAAGCCCGAGAAGAACCCCGAGAAGGCATCTGCCAAGACACCTCAAACGGGACCGCCTCCGATCGACTCCGATGCCCCCGCCGGGCCGGATGAACGGAACTGGCAGGCGCACCGACAGGCGTACCGCGAGCTTGCTACCGAGTTGAGCGGCCTGTTCACGGTCTTTTCACGGTTGCCCGGTCAGCCTGACAACGGCTTTCAGCCATCCGTCGACCAGGCACTGTTCCTGCTCAACAGCGAGCAGATGGTCAAGTTCACCGGGGACTTCCCACTGCTGGATCGTTTGACACCTCTGGCCGACAAACCCGATGACCTGGTCTCGGGGTTGTACCTGTCGATCCTGGCCCGGCTTCCTGCGGACGAGGAACGGCGGGAGGTAGCCGGATTGTTGGCGGGGACGAAGACCGTTGAGGAGCGTCGAGCGGTGATTCGGCGGATCATCTGGGGGTTACTGGTCTCGGCGGAGTTTCGTCTGAATCATTGAACGCGAGGAGTTCGACGTGCAGGGACAGGGTCAACCGCAGCGGCACGAGCCAGCCGGCAAGTGCCGAGACGTACAGCACGTCTCTCGACGCGGCCTGTTGCGGAGCACTCTGGGCGGTGCCGTGGGAGCCGCGATCGGCGGACGGACTGTTTTTGAGGCAGAGGCAGCGGCAGCGGCCGTGCCGCCGCCGAAGAAACTGCTGTTGCTGTTTCTCTCGGGCGGGGCCAGCCAGTTGGAGACCTTCGATCCCAAGCCCGACTCAAAGTACGGCGGCCCGTTTCGGCCGATTGCCACCTCGATTCCGGGGATCCAGATCGGTGAACTGCTGCCTCACACGGCTACGATCCTCGATCGCCTGGCAGTGATCCGCAGCGTGAACACCGGTGAGACCAGCCACTTTCGTGGTCACTATCTGCTGCAGTCGGGCCGCAAGGTACCGGGGTATCCGGTGCTCGGTTCGGTGATGGCCCGGTTGCTTGAGCGTCCCGGAGACGAATTGCCCGGCTACGTGACGATGCGGAGGCATCATCCTCAGGCCTATACCGATGTCGGCGACGCGGGGTTCCTGGGCCCGCGTTACGAGGGAGTCATGATCATCGACGGCAAGCCTCCGGCCAATATCGCTCGCCCCGACGCGATCGATGCGGTCACGGTGAAGACCCGGGATCACATTCGCCGGTTGACCAACCGGCGATTCCTGCAGCGACGTGTGCCCCGGTCGATCCAGTCGTACTCGGACAGCTACCACAAGGCCGACGCGTTGATGAGGCGACGCGAGGTGTTTGATCTCGAACGCGAGTCGGCCGCGGATCGTGCCCGTTACGGCGATCATCACTTCGGTCGCAATTGCCTGCTGGCCCGGCGGTTGCTGGAAGCGGGTGTGCACTGCGTGAAGGTGGCCCACCATGACTGGGACGCGCACTTCGAGAACTTCCACTGGCAGCGGCAGCGGTGCCTGGAGTTCGACCGGACTTTCGTGACCCTGCTCGATGATTTCCGGGATCGCGGCCTGCTCGATGAGACCCTGGTCGTGATCATGGGTGAGATGGGACGGACGCCGCGGATCAACTACTACGGCGGCCGTGACCACTGGGGAGATGCCTGGTCGATGGCGTTTGCCGGATGCGGGATCAAGCCGGGAGTGGTCCTGGGCAAGACCAACGCTCTGGGGACCGAGGTGGTCGACGGGGCCGTCGATGCCGGGGACCTGTTCCACACGATCATGGCCGCGATGGGACTGGATCCGAAGGGGAACTACCAGGTCGGTGGCCGCGACAACCCGATCGCTGATCCTGCCATGTCGGCGATCAGGGAGGTGTTGGCCTGATGGTGTTTTCGGATACGAAGCTGGATCCGGCTGCCACAAGGCGTCTGCGTGAGTTCGCTCACGAGACTCCGTTGATGTCGTGCGTGGTGGACCCGAGTGGTCGCTGGTGTTTTGCCGGAGGCCGCAGCCGCCGGATCTACATTACCGATCTCAACAGCGGTGAGATCGAGGCGTTGGAAGATCATGAGAGCTGGGTGGTGACCTCGACCCGCTGGGGTAGCTCGGGTGTGCCGGTGAGATCACCGGAGGCCGAGCTGGAGCCACCTCCACCCCCTCTGCCGCGAGACCTCAGCGACAAGGACAACGGTCCACTGAAGCCAGGCGGGGTTTCGCACGAGGAATCTCTGGTCTTGACCGGCGACCTGGTCGGCCGGTTGATTTGCTGGGACACGCTGGGACCCTGGCCGGAGCTCCGCTGGAGCGTCGAGACCGGGCACGGGACCTTGCGTACTGTTGCGGTCTCACGCGACGGAAAGCAGGTGGCCACCGGCGGCGGGGACGGCGTGGTCCGACTCTGGTCGATCACCGACGGGAGTGCAATCCGCGAATTGAGGGGTCACACCTGTCCGGTCTTCAGCACGGCCTTTCACCCCGACGGAACTCACCTGCTCTCCGGGGACCGCGGTGACCAGAAGATCAAGCAGTGGGATTACCAGGCGGGGAAGCCGGTCAGAGAATTCGACGCGAAGGACCTGTCCAACTACAAGGGCGGGACGGACATCAATTACGGAGGTGTCCGTGACCTGGAGTTCACTCCCGATGGGGCTGTGGTCCTGTGTTGCGGCCGGGACAGCTATGGTCGTCCCGGGTTGGTGTTGCAGTTCGACTGGAAGACGGGCCAGCAGATCCGCAAACAGGTCTCGACGTTCACCAATTCGATCTTCCATCACGTGATCTTCCATCCCCAGGGCTTCTTCCTGACGGCCGGGGTGGGTGCCCAGACGGGTGAGATCTGGTTCTGGAGTCCGGACCAGGACGAGAAGCTGGCCAGTGTCGAGGTGTCCGGTCCCGCCTACGGGATGGACCTGCACCCCGACGGTCGCCACATCGTCGTCGCCCAGATGGGAGGACCGCGGACCTACGGCGATCACGGGACGATCGGGCTGTATGAGATTCCTGTTGTGAAATAGGCCTCTCAGGCGGCCCCGGGCCCAGCCCGGTCAACCGCTCCAGGCATCTCGCAGGAACCTCAGCCAGTTCCCGTTGAGGATCGCTTCGGTGGATTGTGTCGAGTAGCCACGGCTCTTGAGCACGTCGACGAGTCTCTGCAGGTCGGCAATCGTGTCGAGGTCGGCCGGAAACTCGTCGGTGCCGACACCTCCGTCGAGGTCGCTGCCGATGGCGACGTGGAGGTGGTCACCGGCCATCTGGCAAATGTAGTCGATGTGATCGACGGCGCGGTCGAGCATCACTCGCAGGTGACGGTTGTCGCCCAGGCATTTCCATTCGTATTGCAACTGCCAGTTCCCCAGCGTGACGCCGATCACTCCGTTGCGGTCGAGGATGGCCTGGATCTGGTCATCGTCGAGTTCTCGTTGGTGCGGCACCAGCGTGCGGCTGTTGGAATGGCTGGCCAGCACCGGGCCCTGGTAGTGGTCCAGGCATTCCCAGAACGCGGCGTCGGAGCAGTGAGTCAGGTCCAGCGGAATCCCCAGTCGTTGCATTTCGGCCAACAGCGGTGGGCCCAGATCGGTCAGCCCGCTGGCACTGCCGGTCCCACCGGCGTAGCGTCCCTCGGCCGAATGAGCCGGCCCGATCAGTCTCAGGCCCCAGTTCCACCAGTCCTCGAGTTGTGCGGGATCGAGCAGTGCATCGGCGCACTCCATGCTGACGACCAGGCCCAGCGGCGGCGACGACTCGGGGTCGGGGTCCTCGCCGACGTCCCACCGGGTCCACTCAGCCATGTGCTCCTGCAGCGCATCGGCGGAGCCGATGATCCGGGCGTGCCCCTGTCGTTGCAGTGCCTCGTAGTAGGCCAGCTGTCCTCTGGCGACGGCGAAGGCCTGTTCGGGCGACCCGAAGTCCATGTGCGGGATGAACCGTCCGGTGGTCGCGAAGGCGTGAGCGGTGGTAAAGCACAGCGCCACCCGACCGCGACGCATCTCTTCCAGCGACACGGTGCTCTTGCCCTTGCCCTTGCCCGTGTCGTGGCTCTCGCGGACGCGGGTTGTCCAGACGCTGGCCAGCAGGTCGCGGTTTTCCTTCAGGGCGTTCATGGCCAGGTCGAGATGGCCATCGACGATCAGCATGGCGGGACTCGCGAGAGACGCTGAGCAGTTCAATGCAGCGGGCCCCGCGGTGAAGCGAGTTCACCACGGGGCCCGGGACGTGTTGCCACCCGGGGCGGCTACTTCTTCTTTGCCAGGGCGGCCTCGATCAGCTTGATCACCGCCGGGTCATCGGGCTTGGTCTTCGGTTCGAAGCGTCCGATCACCTTGCCGTGGCGGTCGATGATGAACTTCTCGAAGTTCCAGGCCACCTTGCCGGCGCCCTTGGGCTTTGCCGCCTGCTTGGTCAGGTGCTTGTAGAACGGGGCCGCGTCCTTGCCGTTGACGTTGACCTTCGAAAACATGTCGAAGCTGACCTTGTACTTCGTCGTGCAGAACGTCTTGATTTCGGGGTTCGTTCCCGGCTCCTGGCCGCCGAACTGGTTGCATGGGAAGCCGAGTACCGAGAGACCCGACTTGCTGTACTTGGTGTGCATGGCCTGCAACTGCAGGTATTGAGGCGTCAGGCCTCAGCGGCTGGCCAGGTTGACCACCAGCATCACGCGACCGTTGTACTTCTTGAAATTGACCGGCTTGCCGTCGATCGACTTCATCGTGAACTTCAATCCGGCGGCCGGCTCGGCCGATTGGCCCGGAACCGCCAGCAACCCACAATACGCCAGCCCCAGGGCCAGCAATCCCACTCGTTTCATGGCCTGAGTTTCCTTGTCCAACTTGTCAAAAGAGTCCGCCTGATTCGGCTTCGCAGGCTACTTCACGCAGTAGCGGATCGCAACAGTGGCCCTGCTGTTGCGAGCCGGATGGCTCAGAACAACTCGAGCACCGGTTGCCCGTCGGAGATCCGCACGGGTCGGCCGGTTTCGTCGGGTACCGCGGCTTCGGGTTTCAGCCCAAACGCGTGCAGGATCGTGGCCTGGAAATCGTAGACGCTCACCGGCAGGTCGCGGACGTAGGCGGCCAGGGCATCGCTGGATCCGTGCACCCGCCCGCCCTGTATGCCGCCTCCGGCCATCACCGCCGAATAGCAGGCTCCCCAGTGGTCGCGGCCGCTGAACTTGTTGATCGTCGGCGTGCGGCCGAATTCACCGATCACCGTCACCAGCGTGTCCTGGAGCAGGCCGCGCTGGTCGAGATCCGCGAGCAGGGTTGAGAAGGCTGCGTCGAAGGAGGGCAGGCAGTACTTGTGACTGAGCATGTCCTTGCCGCGGTTGATGCCGCCGCAGATCGGCTCCTTCTTGTCGGTGCCGTGGTTGTCCCAGAGATTGAACTGGCAGCCGTCGGAGCCGTAGTAGGTCCAGAAGACGTTGACCATCCGCACGTCGCGTTCGATCAGCCGCCTCGCCAACAGGAAACTCTGGCCGTACTCGTTCATCCCGTACCGCTGACGCAGCGGCATCGATTCGTGCGTGACGTCAAATGCTTCGCGGAAGGCCTTCGAAGTCAGCATCTCGATCGCCTTGTCGTACTGCTGCTGGTAGGCCAGCACCGCCCCGTCGACACCGACCCGCGCCCCTCCGACCCCTTCCAGCAGCGAGCGGCGGGCATCGAGCCGCTCGACGGTCATCTGCTCGCCGCGCAGCTCGAGATTCTTCAGAGTGAACTCGGAACGCTCCAGTGAACCGGTCTTCTCGGTCCCCAGGCTCAGAGGTTCGAACCGCGGGCCGAGGAACCCGGCCCGTTGACCCTTGTAGAACCGGGTGCCGGTGGTGAAGTGCCGCGGGACGACGACCCAGGGCGGCAGTCCTCCCGAGGGACCCAGCAGCCGGTGCAGGAGGGCTCCGATGGCCGGATGATCATCGGGCGAGACCGGGTAGGGCTTGTTCCTCTGGGTGCCCAGCCGACTGGCCAGCAGCGTGCGGAAGATCCCGGTGTCGTGCGACTGGGTGCCGACATTCATCGAGCGGATGATGGCCAGCTTGTCGGCGTGCGCAGCCACGTTGGGCAGCAGGGCCCCGAAGCGGGTGCCCGGGACACTGGTGGCGATGTCGCCGAACTGGCCGCGGATGCGGGCTGGTGCGTCGGGCTTGGGATCCCACATGTCCAGTTGCGAGGGGCCACCGCACAGGAAGATGTAGATCGACCGCTTGGCGGTGGCCCGGTGCCGCGTGGCGTCGATCGCCTGTGGGGCGGTGTTGGCCGCGGCGAGGATCTGCGGCAGGGTCATTCCCAGGCCGCCGACGGTGCCCATGCGGAGCGCATCGCGACGAGAAAACTCGCCGCGGCCGGGAACATGCATGGGCATCAGGTTGAGCATTTCCATCGCGGCAGCCCGAGACCGCCGCCCTGCGAAAGGTTGGCCCAGTATAGCCTTCGAGCCAGACCATCGGGAACACCTACTCGCCGATCACCTCCACGCTTGACCGCATCATGAACCTCACCACGGGAATCCCGAGCAGAGTCCACAGAGGCCGAGGGTCAGCAGCGTCCAGACTGTTGCGAAACCGCCGCCGACGATGACGGCGAACAGGGCGTGCCGTCCACCTCCGAGCCTCGGCATCTCCCGGGCACGCCGGAGCCCTTCAAGACCGGCGACCAGAGAGAGCCAACCTATTGGGGTCAGAGCTTGAATAGTGAATAGTGGCTTGCCTAGACCCCCGAATCTGCGTCGCTGACCGCCGCTATTCACTATTCAAGCTCTGACCCCAAGGGTGGTTGAGTGTTGAGCTCTTGGGTGAGTCGTTTGGCCAGAGTGAGCCAGGCCCGCTTGCCGTGGTCGATTCGGTGGACGGCGTGTGAAACGCTGCTCGCGGTGCTGTATCCGAGGGCTTCGGCGATTTGTGTTGCGGGAAATCCGTAGACACGGCGGGCAATGTAGGCGGCCAGCGGTCGACCGATCCCATCGCTGCGGGTGCCCTGCGACCATGCTTCCGGCTGATCTCCGAGATGCCTGGCGACGACGTCTACGATGGAGGCGAGATCAGGACGGCGTCGCAGTGAGTGCAGCTGAGGGACTGCGGGATCGGTCGGGTAGGCTTCCAAGTGGTCTTGGATTCTCTCAACGAAGCTCTCAGAGCCTAGGATCAAACCCTCTACGGCGTCCTTCCAAGGTGCGCGGATCTCTGTGTCGATGACCGAGTAGACAAACTGTCGATACGCGAACCGGGCGTCAACTGGATTGCTGGAGAATTGGCGCAGGGCTTGCTCGTAGGTGATCCACGGCAACTCGTCGTCTTGCGAGAAGTAGCCGCCGCAGCTGCTCCACGGCCAGTCTTCAGGCCGAGTTGTCAGGCCAGACCGCACGGGATTGAGGTGAATGTACCTGCTCACCTCGCGGGCGTAACGAGTATCTTCGACGACTTCGGCTCGGAATCGTCCCTGCAGCAAATGGCCAACGCGTTGGTGCCTGCGGTTGAATTCCGTGCTATAGGATCCATTGAGGTACTGCATCCCGGCCGAGAGATTCGGTTCGGGTGTTTGCACGAACAGGTGTTCGTGATTGTCCATCAGGACGAAGGCCTGCAGCCTCCAACCGTAAATCTCGACGGTCTTTCTGAGCCGCCTGAGGCGGGTCCGCCGATCGACGTCATCAACGACGATGTCTCTCTTTGCGACACCTCGCGACATGACATGGTAGAAAGCACCAGCAAATTCGATTCTCAATGGTCTGGACATGGTCCTTCGCTCCAACCCGGCAACCTTGTGGCGAACCGAGGGCAGAGATCAAATTGCGAATGGTGGTCGCAGCCGACGTAGGCTTGGCGATCTGCGTAAGCCACTATTCACTATTCAAGCTCTGACCCCACGTTTGGTGCCTTTGTGTCGTGGACCTCTGCCTTGGAGGGGATGATGGCGTGATGGGTTGGGGGGTGTCAAGAAGTTTGTGGTGGGTCGGATGCTGTTGTCATGTGGCTTGAGGTGTGGGTTGTGAGCGGAGGTGGTTGGTTGAGATGTTTGGTGTTGTTGGTGGTTTGGGTGATGGTTTGTCCGTTGTTGGCTGAAGAACCGGCGGCGACGTCGTTTCCTCGGACCGTTGTGGCTGAGGATGAGCGGGACCATTGGTCCTTTTTGCCACTTGAGCCCGGTGCGGTGCCTGGGGTGCGTGGTGCGGATTGGTGTCGCAACCCGGTGGATCGGTTTGTGCTGTCTCGCCTGGAACACAGCGACGCGGCTCCCAGCCGGCGGGCCGCCCGGCGGGTGCTCGTGCGGCGGGTTCATTTTTCGCTGCTGGGGCTGCCGCCCTCGCCCGAGACGGTCTCGCGATTCCAGAGCGACCGGTCGCCGTCGGCCTGGAGTGACCTGGTCGATCGGCTGCTGGCTTCGCCCCACTACGGTCCTCGCTGGGCCCGGCACTGGATGGACGTGGCGAGGTTTGCCGAGAGTGGCGGGTTCGAGCACGATGCGGATCGAGCGACCGCCTACCACTATCGCGACTTCCTGGTCTGGGCCTTCAACAGCGACCTGCCGTTTGATCGCTTCGTGGCCTGGCAACTGGCCGGAGACGAACTGGCACCGAAGAATCCTCTGGCACTGATGGCGACGGGGTTCCTGGGGGCAGGGGTGTTTCCCAGCCAGTTGACCGAGGCCGAGTTCGAGTCGTCTCGATACGACGAACTCGACGACATGGTGACCACGACCGGAGTCGCCTTCCTGGGACTCTCGATTGGTTGTGCGCGGTGTCACGACCACAAGTACGACCCGATCCCGTCTCAGGACTACTATCGCCTGGCCTCGGCCTTCACGACGACGATCCGCGGCGAGCTGACCACTCGGGCTCCCTGGCACAGCTCGGACCAGAAGGTGCTGGTCACCAGCGAAGGACTGGCCAAGCTCAAGCACGCCGCCGACGGCCGCGGGTTTCCTCATTTCTACAAGCAGACCTACTTCTTGGCTCGAGGCGACGTGCAGCAGAAGCACGGGATTGCCCACAGCGGCTACCTGCAGGTGCTGGTCGCGCCGGGCACCGACCCGGTGAACTGGCGGCTTGAGCCACCGGCGGGTTGGAAGCGGACCTCGTTCCGCCGCGCGTCACTGGCTCGCTGGATGACCGACTCGCGCCGCGGTGCCGGTCACCTGGTGGCTCGAGTGATCGTCAATCGGCTGTGGCACTATCATTTCGGTCGCGGGCTGGTGGCGACTCCCAACGACTTCGGCAGCCAGGGCGACGAGCCGACTCACCCGAAACTGCTCGATTGGCTGGCTCGGCGGCTGATCGAGAATGGCTGGCGGCTGAAGCCGATCCACCGCCTGCTGCTGACCTCCAGCGTCTACTGCCAGGACGCGGCCGTCGATGGGGCGCGAATCGAGGCGGACATCGAGAACCGCCTGTGGTGGCATCGGCCTCGTCGTCGGCTCGAGGCCGAGGCGATTCGGGATGCGTTGCTGAGCGTTTCGGGACGACTCGATCCGGGCATGTACGGCCCGAGTACGCTCGAGGAGAACTCCCCGCGTCGCAGCGTCTACCTGAAGGTCAAGCGCAGTCGACTGGTGCCGACGATGATGCTGTTTGACTGGCCCGAGCACCTGGTCAGCATCGGCCGACGTTCGACCACGACCACAGCGGCCCAGGCACTGGCCTTCATGAACAGCCCGGTCGGCCGGGGCTACGCGAGCCACCTGGCCGATCGGTTGCCGTCGGATTCCGACGCCGCGATCGAGCGTGCCTGGCAGATCGTACTGGCTCGAGGGCCGCGGCCCGATGAGCGGGCGGCGATCGGGGTGTTCCTGCAGCGGCAGGAGCAGATTTATCGGCAGGCGGGGCAGGCCGATCCGTCGCGGATCGCTCGAGTCGATCTCTGCCAGGCGCTGTTGGGAATGAACGAGTTCATCTACATCGACTGAATCGTTGGTGGCAGGAGCAAGCACCATGGGACACATCCCCGAGCACGGCGGATCGCGGGCGCTGTTGTCGCGTCGACACATCCTGTCGCGTGCCGGGGCCGGGTTTGGCTTACTGGGCCTGGCCGGGCTGTTGCAGTCGGAGGGCCTGCTGGGTGCTGCCGGCGGAAGGGCCCATGCGGCCGGAGTCCTGGGCCGCCGGGGCCTGGACCCGCTCTCGGCTCAGCAGACTCATTTCCCCGGCCGTGCCCGTGCCGTGATCTGGATCTTCGTCAACGGAGGCCCCAGCCAGGTGGACACCTGGGACTTCAAACCGGGCCTGGTCCGCCGCGACGGGATGTCGATCAAGACCTTCGACCCGAAGTTCGACAACACGACCGGGTTCTTCCGCAACTCGGTCGGTAACCTGATGGCTTCACCGTTCACGTTTCGTAACCGGGGCGAGTGCGGCAAGCCGATCTCGTCGATCTTTCCGTACCTGGGCGGCCACGTCGACAAGATGGCCTTCGTGCATTCGCTGTTCACCGAATCGAACAACCATTCGCCGGCGCTGTTCATGATGAACTGCGGCATGCCGCGGATGGGCCTGCCGTGCATGGGTTCGTGGGTGACCTACGGGCTGGGCAGCTCGAGCCAGGACCTGCCGGCGTTCGTGGTGATGAGTGATCCGAAGGGCCGCGGCCTGCCCAAGGGGCACGCGGCCAACTGGAGCGCGGGGTTCCTGCCCGGTGTGTTCCAGGGCACCCACCTGCGACCGCAGGGGCCTCCGATCGACAACCTGAAACGGCCCGCCCGGATGACTGATCTCTCGCAACGCAACCAGCTGAACCTGCTGAGGCAACTCAACAGCCCGGGAGCCGCAGCCGAGGTGACCGGCGAGTTGGCGTCGCGGATCCAGAGCTTCGAGCTGGCCTACCGAATGCAGTCGGCGGCGCCCGAGGCGTTGGCGATCGAGACCGAATCGCGGCGGGTGCAGGGTCTCTACGGAATCGGCGAGAGCCGCTGCGACCATTTCGCCCGCCAGTGCCTGGTCGCCAGGCGGTTGGTCGAGCGGGGTGTGCGGTTCGTGCAGCTATATTCCGGGGGAAACGAGAACCAGAGGAGCTGGGACGGACACGCCGACATCCTGGGCAATCACTCGCAGTTTGCCGGCGAGACGGATCGCCCGGTGGCGGGATTGCTCGAGGACCTGGCTCAGCGGGGTTTGCTGGATGAGACCCTGGTGGTGTGGTGTGGCGAATTCGGCCGCCTGCCGGTGGCCCAGACGGGCAAGAAGCCGGGTCGTGATCACAACCCACACTGTCTCACGGCTTGGATGGCCGGTGGCGGGGTCAAGGGCGGTACCAGCTATGGCGCCTCCGACGACGTCGGTTTCCGGGCTGCAGAGAACCGCGTGCACATCAACGACCTGCACGCCACGATCCTGCACCTGCTGGGCCTGGACCACGAGCTGCTGACCTACAGCTACAACGGTCGAGATTTCCGCCTGACCGACGTGGCGGGCCGGGTGATCCGGGAAGTGATTGCCTAGCAGCCCGGGGGCTGTGGCTCAGATCAACTCGGCGATCGGTCGTCCGCTGGGCAGCAGCGGGATCGGCCGTCCGGCGTTGTTGATCGTCTCGCTGCCGAGGTTAATCCCCAGGTGGCGGTACATGGTCGCCAGCACGTCGGTGGGGTGAATCGGCCGCTCCGACGGCATTTCGCCCTTCGAGTTGGATGCTCCAATCACCTGCCCGACATTCAGCCCGCCTCCTGCCAGCAGGATGCTCATCAACGCACCCCAGTGATCTCGGCCGCCGGTCTTGTTGACCCGTGGCGTCCGCCCGAACTCGCCCCACACCACCAGCATCACCTTCTTGTCGAGTCCGCGCTGGTAGATGTCGGTGATCAGTGCAGCGACCATCTGGTCGAGAGGGGGACCGTGGTGTTCCAGTCCGCGTGAGGGTCCATCGGAGCCGTCGGCGGGCCGCTTGTCGTCGACGATGTTGCGGTGCCAATCCCAGCACAGCGAATCGGGTGCGGTGTTGATGGTGACAAACGTCACGCCCGATTCGACCAGCCGACGGGCCAGCAGTGCCATCTGGCCCCAGCGGTGCGGTCCATAGAGCTTGCGGATGTGGTCGGGTTCTTGCGAGAGGTCAAACGCGGACCGGGCGCGGCCGCTGGTGACCATGTCGAGTGCTGCGATGGTGAACTTGTCGATGCCCTCCATCTGCCGGGTCGCGTCGGCGTTGCGGGCGAAGCGGTCGAGCCGTTGGAGCAGGCTGCGGCGGTCGTCGACCCGGTCGAGAGTCAGGTCGTCGGCGAGCTTCAGGTTCGAGGTCGCCTCGGCCACCTTCTGCGGCTTGAACTCGTCGCGGTAGGGATCCTGCATCACGGTAAACGGAGCGTGCTGGACGCCGAGGTAGCCGGTCCCCATCACCGCACCGATCACCGGGTTGCGGGTCTGTTCGTGCGAGAGCAGGACGTAGGGGGGCAGACCGGGGTCGTTGGAACCGCGGAAGTGGCTGACGATCGAACCGGATGAGGGGTGAGTCGGGGGGCTGATGTTGCCGGGGTAGCCGGTCGAGAGCCAGTGAGCGGCGACGTAGTGGCCATTGGTGGTGTGCGTGATCGAGCGGATCAAGGCCGCCCGGTCGATGGCCTGGGCCGTCAGAGGCATTTTTTCGCAGAACGAAATGCCCGCGTGACGGGTCGAGATCACCCCGTAGGGACCACGATACTCGGCAGGAGCCTTGGGCTTGGGGTCGTACGTCTCGAACTGGCTGTGGCCTCCGCCAAGCCAGATCTGGATGACCGCGGTGTCCGAGTCGATTGTCGCGCTGTGGCTCTTGGAGGCCGCCTGCAGTCGCAACAACTCGGGCATCGTCAGCCCGGCTGTGCCGGCCGAGAGCGTGCTTTGCAGGAATCGTCGTCGAGATTGAGTCATCAAGCGTGTGCGTCAGTCCGTAGAGTTCTTGGATAAACAACGGCTTGCGCGAAATCGAGTCTACGGGTTCCATCGGGTGCGGTAAAGGTGGAACGTGAGCCCGGGCTCTGCGGTCGTTGCCACGTGTGGCGGGGCTTGCGTTGCCTGCGAGGCACAAAGGGGTAAGAATCGCGGGCGCAAAATGCACAACACGAACCGGTTCGAGGCGTTGTGATGTCGGCATCAGAGGGAGGTCGGGTGAAGGTCGCGGTGGTCGGGCTGGGCCGATTCGGACGTCTGCACGCGCTGACGATCGCGGGCCTGGCCGAGGCGGAGCTGGTCGGGCTGGTGGCTCGGCGGAGCGAGAGTGTCGAGGCCTTGCAGGCGGAACTGCCGGGTGTCCCGGGCTGGATCGACCTGGAGAGTGCATTGGAGGAGTGTGAGGCGGAGGCGTGGGTGGTGGCCTCGACGACCGTTTCACACGTGCCGATCACCCGTCGGCTGCTCGAGGCGGGTAAGCGGGTGTTGCTGGAGAAGCCGATCTCGGAGGACCTGGCAGAGGTGATGTCGCTGGAGGGGCTGGTGACCGAGGATTCGGGCAACCTGATGATCGGGCACATCCTGCTGTTCAACAGCGAGTTCCGTCAGATCCGGGACGAGGCCGCTGCGCGGGGCCGGATCGCTCACATCGACTGCGTCCGTCATCGCCCGGCATCGATCGTGGTGGATTTTCCCGGCGAGAATCCTCTGCACGCGGCGATGGTGCACGACCTGTACATGGTGCAGGTGCTGGTCGATCGAGCGGACCCGGCGACGGTGTCGTGCCAGTTTCACCGGACTGCAGGCGGAGCGATCGACCTGGCCCTGGCGCAGTTACAGTGGGAGGACGGTCCGCTGGTCTCGCTTTCGGCGTCGTACCTGACGCCCGGGGGCATGCCGCCTCGCGGGATTGACCGCATGGAGGTCTTCGGCGACGGCTGGGCGGCTCGGGCGGTCTCGAACCCTCGCCCGGTTGAGGTGTGGGGCGAGGTGGCCGAGTGGCCGATGGCGTTGGAGATCCGGACCGACGCTGAGGGGGCCACGGGAATGCTGGCCGAGGAGCTGCGTTGCTTTTGCCGCGTGGCGCGCGGCGAGCAGGCAGTCCCACTCGGGGCTGCTTTCAGAGATGCCATCCAGGTGCAGCAATGGATGGACCGACTGAGCGCGGCAGCCTGTGCGTCGTCCTGACCGGACACGCCGCGGCGTCATCATCAAGCGGGTCGCAGGTCGCGAGTGGTCTCAGACCACCCGGACGTTTTCAGCACGCGGGCCCTTGGGGCCGGTGCCGATGTTGTACGAAACCTGTTGACCTTCCTGGAGGTCGTCGTACTGGCTGCCTTCCAGCGCCGACATGTGGAAGAACACGTCGGTGCCCGAGCCGTCCTCGATGAATCCAAAACCCTTGTCTGTCAGTCTCTTGATCGTGCCTTCTGCCATCAGTGTCGTCCAATTCTCTCGAAAAAAGTTGGTCAGCCTCGACTCGAAAACGCTTTACGCGACGAGGATGGCCTGCGTAGGTGATGTCGATGTGTCAGTGCGGGAGACGACCCGAATCGAGGGAGAACCCCATGTTATCGTCGTCGTCGTCATCCAGGTCGTCCATCGGATCGACCGGGTTCTCGACTTCCACCGCGGAGTCGCCTTCGGCTCCCTCAGGGTCGTCGAGTCCCTGTTTCCTCTTGATTCGCCGCTGCCGCTTGGCCTCGGCTTTCGCCTTCTTCTCCATCTCGCGTTGGCGTTTGGCAAATGTGTTCCGGTTTCGTGCGATGATTGCATTCCTTGCAGCAGAACAGCCTGGTCAACCTTGGCTAAGAATCGCCAAGAGACAGTCTAGCGAATTCTGCCACGAAAAGCCCAGCACAAGTTCCCGTTGGATTTCCAGCCCGAGTGAGCGATTCGGCGGACCTGCGAGAGTCTGTAAAAGGGCCGCCAGCCCGAGGCTAGCAGGTTCGGCCGGGTTGTGAAGGGCAGAGCCCGGATCCGGGGGGGAAACCGGGGCCGGGGCCGCGGCCTAGAGGATCTCGTGAATCACGCGTCCCCGGCTGATGGGGATGGGTCGATCGAGCGGATCGTGGATGACGGTTTCGCTGCCGTAGCCGAGGCAGTGGAACACGGTCGAGATGATGTCACGCGGCCGGACCACTCCGTCGATGGGAAACGCCGCGTGTTTATCGCTTGATCCGTGCACCGCACCGCCGCGGATGCCGCCACCGGCCAGTGCCACCGAGAAGCAGTTCCCCCAGTGGTCGCGTCCGGCCTTGGCGTTGATCTTGGGCGTGTGTCCGAACTCGCCCTGCCACACCACCAGGGTCTCATCGAGCAGGCCTCGTTGTTCGAGATCTTCGAGCAGGGCGGTGAAGGCCTGGTCCATCATCGGCATCAGGAACGACTTCAGAGCCTGGCAGTGAGTGGAATGAGTGTCCCAGCCGCCTTGGTTGGGCTTGCCCTTGATGCGTGTCCAGTTGAGCTGCACCAGCGAGACGTCTCGTTCGACCAGCCGGCGGGCCAGCAGTACGCTCTGGGCAAACCGGCTCCGCCCATAGCGATCGCGGGTCTTGTCCGATTCCTGCCCGATGTCGAAGGCGGACCCGGCCTGGCCGCGGGTGAGCAGCTCGAGTGCCTGGCGTGCGTGCAGCTGGTAGGACGAGACGGCCGGCGCGGCGTCCAGTTGGCTGCGGGCCGTGTCGAACTGTTCGAGCAGTCGGCGTCGGCGATCGAGTCGCACTGCGGGGATGTGCTTGTCGAGCGTGAGGCCGGGGACGTTGAAGGTGTTGTCCTGCGGCTGGCAGTGGATCAGCCACGGGTCGTGCGGGCGTCCCAGGAACCCGGCATCCTGGCCCGGCCAGGGGAAGTTGCCGTCGTTCCAGATGTGTTCGGGCAACGTGACCGCCGCGGGCAAGTGGCCGGGTTCCTGGCGGAGGGCTCGGACGAGAGCTCCCAGGCAGGGCCAGTTATTCGGTGGCTTGGGCAGGGCGCTTTCGAGATTGAGCGGTTGGTGCGGGACTCCGGTGAGCATCTGGTAGCCGCTGGATGAGTGCGAGTTGTCGCCGGTGACGACGGCTCGCAGCACGGCCAGGCGGTTGGCCCAGATTGCGGTGCGAGGCATCAACTCGCCGACGTGCAGGCCGGGGGTCGAGGAGGAAATGGCTCCGAACTCGCCCCGGATGTTCGCCGGGGCCAGGGGCTTGGGGTCCCAGGTCTCGTGCTGGGGTGCTCCGCCGGTGAGCCCGAACAGGATCACCCGCCTGGCGGTGGGCGCGATCGAGGAGGTCGACGCTTCGCGGGCGGCGGCCAGGGCGGGCATCGTCAGGCCGCCCAGACCCACGCCGCCGATCCTCATCCACTCACGCCGGGTGACCCCGTCGCAAAGAGTCGGCAGATGATCCAGCAGACTCAGCATCGAAGGCCTTCTTCTCGAGTCGCTGTGGGTATCTGTGGCAAACGGTCGGTGGTGTCTGATCAGGAGTCGATCAGCGGCCTGATCACCTGGGCTTCGTAGACGTCGGTGAGCCGTTCGTCACGACCGTTGTGTGTGTAGGTGAGTTGTTCGTGATCGAGCCCGAGCTGGTGCAGGATCGTAGCATGCAGGTCGGCGGTCTGGGTACGGTTTTCGATCGAGCGGTATCCGAAGTCGTCGGTGGCTCCGTAGGCCTGCCCTCCGCGGATGCCGCCACCGGCCAGCCAGACGCTGAAGCCGTAGGGGTGATGGTCACGTCCCTCGTTGCCCTTGGCGGTATTGCCGTCGCGGAGTTCTGCACCGGGCGTCCGCCCGAATTCGCCGCCCCACTGGACGATGGTCGATTCGAAGAGGCCGCGTCGCTTGAGATCGGTCAGCAGTGCGCCGACGGGACCGTCGGTCTGGCCGCAGACCTTGGTCAGTCCGCTGGTGTTGCTGGAGTGCGTGTCCCAGGGTTGCCCGCGCATGAACAGCTGCACGAAACGCACACCTCGTTCCACCAGCCGACGTGCCATCAGGCAGCGGGCTCCGTAGGACTTCGTCGCGGGGTTGTCGAGTCCGTAGAGTGCCTGGGTTTCGGCGGTCTCGCTCTTGAGGTCCAGGGCGTCGGTGGCCGAGAGTTGCATGCGGGCGGCGAGTTCGAAGTTGGCGATCCGGGCTTCGAGTTCGAGTTCGCCGGGCCGGCTGCGGAGGTGTCTGCGGTTGAGGGCCTGCAGCAGCCCGAGCCGCCCGCTGGAGACTCCGGCGGTGCGAGGCGTGGCGGGGTTGAGGTGCAGCACGGGGTCGCCCTGGGACCGGAAGGGGGTGCCCTGGTAGATCGGAGGCAACCAGCCGCTGGACCAGTTGCGGGCGCCGTCGACGGGCAGGCCGACCGGGTCGGGCAGGGCCACGTAGGCCGGCAGGTCGTTGGTTTCGGAGCCCAGCCCGTAGGCCACCCAGCTGCCGATGTTGGGGCGGCCGGGACGGATCAGGCCGGTGTTGGCCATCCAGATGGCCTGCTCGTGGTTGCGGTGCTCGGTGAACATCGAGCGGATCACCGCGATGTCGTCGGCGTGACGGGCGATGTGGGGCAGTGCCGAGGAGAACTCGAGTCCACTGTGGCCATGAGGGCGGAAGGGGAAGGGGGTCCCCATCAGGTACTTGGTGCGGTCCTCGTCGTCGTCGATCTCGGCCGGAGGCGTGGTGCCGTGGTAGCGGTCGAGCATCGGTTTGGGGTCGAGCAGGTCGACGTGGCTGGGTCCGCCGTGCATGAAGAGCTGGATCACGGCTCGGGCCGGACCCGAAAACGTCTGGGGCCGCTGGGTGAGCGAGGCGGCTCCGCCTGCGGCCCGGGCCTCGGGCTGGACCAGGCTGCCCAGGGCCAATCCGGCAAATCCGTTGCCCAGGCCCGCCAGGACCGATCGTCTCGAGAGAGGTTGAACGAACATGGGTGAGGTGTCCGGTGTCGGGATCCTAGTCAACGTAGGCAAACTCGTTACTGGCCAGCAACATGTGACACAGGTCGGTGATCGCCAGCAGTCGGGCACTTGGGGAATCGACCGGTTTGCCGGAGACTCCGGTGAGGTGTCGGCGGGACTGGTCGACCAGGAACGTTTCGATTACCTGCAGTTCCTCATCGGTTGCAGGTCTCGAGTACGCCAAGCCAATCGCCCGCAGGGCAACCTGCCGGTTGTCGTCGCCGCGGACGCGGGCGGCGAATGAGCGGGCCGCTTTTTCCATGAAGCGGCTGTTCCAGAGTGTCAGGGCCTGTGTGGCGACGGTCGATTGCGAACGTCGCGAACAGTTGATTTCGATCGTGGGCTGGTCGAAGGCCTGCAGCATGGTCTGAGGATTCAGCCTGAGGATCTGGATGTAGATGCTGCGGCGGTTGTCGGGTTGCCCGTCGGCCATGTTGACCTCCCCGTCGGGCCGGCGTGCCACCCGCAGGGCGGCTCCGAAGGGACGCGGGTCGAGTCGACCCGAGACGGCCAGTACGGCGTCGCGGAATGGCTCGGCACCCAGCCTCCGCAGAGTCTGTCGCCACAGGAAGAGGTTGTCGGGGTCGATCTTCTCGGCGGCGGCGATGACGTGGGCGGGTGGACGCGAGGCCTGGCGGTAGGCGGTCGAGAACAACAGCAGGCGGTGGATGTGCTTGATGTCCCATCCCGAATCGATGAACTCGCGCGCCAGCCAATCCAGCAGCCGGGGATGCGTGGGGGCGGCGCCGCTGGAGCCGAAGTCGTCGGGCGTGCTGACGATGCCGCGGCCGAAATGGTGCATCCAGATCCGGTTGACCATCACGCGGGAGGTCAGGGGGTGGTCGGGGTGAGTCAACCAGCGGGCAAAGGCCAGGCGACGGCCGGTCGTGCGGGCCGACTTTTTCGGTGCACTCCACTGCAGGGCACGGCCGTTGCGGAGTACCACGGGGACCTCGGGACCGACCGCGGGGCCTGGGGTCAGAGGATCACCGCGACGCAGTAGCGGGGTCTGGACCTCCCCGGGCAGGTCGTACAGGGCACGGATTTCCTCGAGATGGACCCGGCGTCGCCCCCAGGAGGACTGCTGCTGTTGCAATTCGGACTGCCGCCCGGGGAACTCGGGAAAGGCCCGAGGCAGCGCGATGGCGAGGGCCTTCTGGTCGGGTCGCAGGTGGCTGAGGAACTTGCCGGCGAGGTACTGCTGGATCTCGTCGCGGCGGCCGCCATCGGTCTTGAGTGCCCGGTCCACGTCGGCCCGAATCGGCTCGGGCAATGCGGCCAGGCGCTTGTCATGGAGTTTCTGGGCGTAGGTCGTTTCGAGAGCCTTCAACTCGCCGGTGATCCGCTTGAGGTTCGCATCGACCTCGGCGTTTCGCTTCTTGGCCGCGTCCTGCTGCTTCCTGGTGGCGATCAGCAGCCGCCGCTTCATCTGGGGAACCCACTGCTTGGGCCTGAGGGCGGGCATGAAGATCGCCTGCAGGCGGTAGTAGTCGGCCTGCGAGATCGGGTCGAACTTGTGACTGTGACACCGGGCACAGTGCAGGGTCAGCCCCATAGTGGTCGAGGTGACGATTTGCAGCGTGTCGTTGAGCGTGGGGTAGAAGTAGAGCGCATCGGCATTCTTGATCGTGCTGAAGTCGGGGCGGGACGAGTCGGCGGCCATTCTCAGGAAGCCGGTGGCGATCAGTCCCTGGACCACGTCGTCGGGCAACCGATCGGCCGTTTCGAAGTGCTTCCAGTACTCGGTCAACTCGTCCCCGGCGATCTGTTCGTGCAAGAAGCGGTCGTAGGGCTTGTTGTCATTGAGTGCCCGGATCACATAATCGCGGAACCGCCAGGTGAACGGCAGCGGTCGGTCTTCGGAAAGGACCCCGGCGGAGTCGGCGTAGCCGGCGGTATCGAGCCAGTGACGTCCCCAGCATTCGCCGTAGGCGGGGCTGGCCAGCAGCCGCTCGACCTCGTGCCGGTAGGCATCCGCCGAGGGGTTGCCCAGGAAGCGGTCGAGGTCGCTCTGCGAGGGGGGCAGCCCGGTGAGGTCGTAGCTGAGTCGTCGCAGCAGTGTGGCACGATCGGCAGGTGGCGAGAGTGCCAGCTTGCGTTGCTGCAGCGCGGCCAGCAGAAAGCTGTCGACGGGATTGGTCGCTGCCTGTGCGGTGTTTTCCGAGAGCGTGGCGGGGACCGGCGGTCGCCGTGGGGGCTGGAAGGCCCAGAAGCTCCGCTCGTCGTCGCTCAATTCCTCGAGCCGGATGTCGCCCAGGTCGTTGGCCGCCCGGGGTGCCTTTCCCGTTCCGGCGGCTCCCTCGTTGATCCACGTCCGGATCAGTCCTTTTTCCGCGGCGGTCAGCTTGGGTCCTTTCAGGGGCATGCGGTCTGAGGCGAGCACGCCCCAGAGCCGGCTGCTCTCGGCGGCGTTGATCCTCACGACCGCCCCACGAGTGCTTCCGGCGAGCACGCCGCCGCGGGAGGAGAGATCGAGTCCGGCCTTAGGCTTGCGGCCCGAATGGCACCCGGTGCAGCGGGCCTTGAGAATCGGCAGGATCTGTTTTTCGAAGTCCGGCGGCTTGTCCTTGGCATGTCCGCTGCCGGCCAGCAGCGTGATCAGCATCGACAGCGCGATCAGGCGATGCATGGGCGGGGCGGATTGAAGGAAGTGGCCGGGGGGATCGGGCCAGTCGGATCGGGGGTGATTGGTCGCGAGTGCCGATCTCGCAGGCTGGGCCCTGATTTCAGCACATGCTAGCACAACAGGCCGCTGCCGGGGGTACGGCCTGCGGCCCGTTGCGGGGCTGTCGGTCAGACGCCGATCAGTCGGCGAGGGCTCATCTGGAGGCCGGCAGCTGGTACCCCTTCACGTTGGTGCGGATCCGGTAGAGGCTTTTGCCGGAGGTGATGTAGAGCAGCTTGGCGTCCTGGCCTCGGGCGAAGCCGACGTTGGTCGGCAGCTCGGGTGTCTTGATGTAGGCCAGTTCCTTGCCCGCGGGCGAGTAGACGACGATACCGGGCTTCTTTTCACTGCGTACCGCGACAAACAGGTTGCCGGCGGCGTCGACGACCAGGCCATCGGGCCCGTCCTCGGGGTAGTAGTCGACCAGCGTCTTGCGGAAGGTCGCCTCGCCCTTGCCGTTGAGGTCATAAGCCATCAGGGCCATGTGTCCCTTGCGGAGCGGCGCGGCGGGGGCGACGGGCCCCTTGGCGTCGGGGGCCTTGCCCAGCCGCTCGAATCCGGTCGCCCCGTTGTCGTTGCTGACGACGTAGAGCGTTTTCTGGTCCGGTGAGATGCAGACCCCGTTGGGCTTGCCGGCGTCGCTGATGATGCGGTGGATCGAACCGTCGGTATCGATCCGGTAGACGCCCATCACCGGCTGCTCGAGAGCCTCGTGGCCGAGATACCGGGGGTCGCTGAAGTAGAGTCGTCCCTTGAGATCGATGGTGACGTCGTTGGGTGAGTTGAGCCGCCGGCCCTCGAACATGCCGGTGATGATGTAGCTCATGCCGGTCTTCATGTCGGTGCGGGTGACCCGTTGGCCTCCGTAGTCGGCTCCCTCGCAGATGATCATGTCACCGTGGGTATCGAACTTGATGCCATTGGACATGCCAGAGGGCGAGCGAAAGATCGAGGTCTTGCTTGTCTTGGGATTGAACTTCCAGATGTGGCCGGCGTGGATGGCACCGGTTTCGGTGACCGCCTGGTGCGAGAAGGTGATGTCGCTGAAGTAGACCATGCCATCGGGAGCCACCGCGACGCCCTCGGTCAGCACGATGCCGTCGAAGAGCTTTTCGAGCTTGGCACCGGGAGGAATGATCGGGTCGGCTGCCGAGGCCGAGGCGGCGAGGGCGACTGCCAGGGTCAACAGCAGGAAGGATCGAATGCGTGTCATGGTGTGGGTCCTTGGTCGTCGAGAGACAGTGTTTTACGGGATTGCGTGACCGCAGCCGTCGGGCTCAGGCCAACCGCGGGTAGAAACGGTAACTGTAGAGCACCGCGCCGCGGATCTCGAAGTGGAGCGACACCTCGCGTCCCACCAGTTCGCCGAGGTCGGGCTTCGTCTTCCAGCTTGCCATCGAGTACAGCCGCTTGCTGTCGACGGGAATGGTGGAGTCTTCGAGCGAGTAGCCGGGCAGGGGAGATCCATCGGCACCGAGCACGGCTACGCGGAGCGGAGTGAATTCGAGGTACTCGACATTGACCGCCAGGTGCTTGCGGGTCAGCTTCAGCGGCTTGGTGAGGACCTGTCCGGGCGGGAGATTCCGCCACTGGCCGAGTCCGGCGAAGCGATCGAGACCGATGGTGGCCAGGCCCATCGACATCGGCAGCCCCCGTTCGCTGTGGGTCTTTGTGCCTCCCCCGGTGTAGTGAATCATCAGTTTCTCGCCCGAGCGGCCTGGTGGGTTGTGCGAGGGGTAGGCCAGCACCCGGTCGAAGGACTCCTCGGCTCCCACGTCCAGAAACGGCCGGTTCGGAAAGACCCTCTGCCACTTCTGACCCGGCCTCTGACAGACCAGTTCACAGGTGCCACCCAGACCGGCCAGCGGCCAGCGTTCGGCCAGGCCGATGTTGAGGTTGCCGTAATTGAACGGCGTGATGCCGCCGTGCCACTGGAAGGTCTTGTTGAATTCGGGGTCGGACCCCTTGCCGAAGACGACCTCGAGTTCGGACCACTTCTTCCAGTCGCTGCTGGTCCGCAGCGAGGCGTTGCGGCCGCCCTGGTCGTGGGCTCGTTCGTTGAGCCACCAGCGGCGATTGCGGTGGTCGCGGGTGACCATCATGTAGTCGCCGCCGCGGGCGGGGAACAGACGCCGGGGCCGACGGGTCCAGTGGATGCCGTCGGGGCTGGTGTCCATGTACTGCCCGAAGACGGCCTTCGAGAGTGCGACCTGCCTGGCATCGACGTTGGGATACCGCTTGGGGTAGTGAGGGGCCCACATCCGGTGATCCTGCATGTTGGCGATCAGCTTGTACCGCCGCTTGGGGTCGGGATCGTCGTCGTCGCGGACGACGGTCAACCCGTCGAGGTTGTTGATCACGCCGATCTGCTTGCCGGTCTCGTCGATCGCCGGCAGCCCCAAGCCTCGTCGAGCCAACTCCTCGTCGACCAGGTTCTTGCCCTCGGGGTGACAGCTGTAAAAGAGGTTGTTGCGTTTGCTGCCGCGGAACTCGACCACGTCGAGGTCGGGCTTACTCCAGTGGACTCCGTCGCGGCTCTCGGCGTAGGCGTATCCGCCGACATCGAGTCGATCGAAGCGTCGCTGTGTGTTGAAGGCGAAGTACCACATCCGCCACAACCCGTCGGGTTCCTGGATCACGCTGCCCCAGGCCTGGGCCCGTTCACCCTCCCACGGCCGGTCGGCTACCAGCACCGGCTTAGGGTACTTGCGGAGCCGGTTCATGATCCGCTTGACGTGCTGCTGCCTGGCGATTTCGGCGTCGTCGATCAACAGGTGCAGGTGCGGATCGTGGTGGTCCTGAGGATCCGTGTTGGTCGACAGCAGGTAGCTCTGGTTGCCGTCTTCTCGTGGGGCCGAGAGGACTCGCGGGGGGTGAGCGAGCGATCCGCCGCCTGCGGCCAGTGCGATCGAGGAGGCCAGAAACTGTCGGCGCGAGGATGTGGACATGTGGTCGGGGTCCGGTGGATTCGAGGTTCCCGATCGAAGGGTCCGGCATCGTCGGGCAATCCTCTCGGTAATTCAACTCGCATCGAGTTGATCCCCGGTCGCGGAATCCCAACACTGGATCACCACCCCACCCAAGCCGAGACACCGACTCATGCCCCGCTGGAACCAGGTCCTCGAACTCGATTCCTCGCGACAGCCTGTTGGTGGTGACGTCGAGCAACTGGTCGAGGCGGTGCGATCGGGAGCCGACCTGAGGATCGGGACGGGGTTTCGGCACAACGAGCACATCGACACGTCGTCGGAGAGTGACGAGTTGATTGCGGAGGTGATGGACTTTCGGGTGGCGTACCTGGTCGAGGACCGTTGGGTGGCGGGGATCCAGACCCAGAGGATGCCCGTCGCGCTGCCTGAGGGTTTTGGGCCTCGCGAGTCGATGAGCTTTTTTCTGTACAACCAGGATGGCCAGCAGGCGATCGCGCGCCCGTTCCTCGACGGAAGCCAGCCGACCGCCACGCCGGGAGTCTCGACACCCGACCCCTGGCCGTCGATGCCCAGGTACCACGAACTGGCGAGGTTCGATGAAGGGACCAATGCACCCAGCAGCAACTTCGTCTACGACTTCGAGTACTTCCGGTATTTTGTCGGAGGGGGTTGGCGGGAGGTGTTTTCGCATGAGAGTGACGGGAGCGTGACGGGTGGGTCGATCGAGGAGCTGGCCGCGGCGGTGGGGGAGGGTGCGGAGGCCAAGGTGGCGATCCGCGGTTTGTGTGCGGACCTGGAGGAGTCGGCCGGGGAGGACTCGGCCGAGGCGGTCGAGCACGAGGTCTTCGTACACCTGGGTGCGTGCTACTACTACACAAAGGAGCAACGGCTGATGGCGGCGGCTCATCCGGTGGTCCGCACGCGGCCGGGGACGCCGCTGGGCTACGGCAGCCGGAGCTGGGACTTCGGCTGGCTGATGCCTCGCACCGACGGCTTCGTCGCCGGCTGGTTGTGCGATCCCTATACGCTGAAGTTCCGCCGCGAAGATCGACGCTACGCGATCCGCTGGTTTGTCAGCCGCTGAGAGGGCCGGCAGGTTTGACAACCGGTCCTCGAACGGGTTGGTTGGTGAGACGGTCGGCCGGGCCGGGTGCCTCGGCGGCCATCAACCGCGAACTTCAACGACGGTGGGTGATCCGATGAGACGACGTGGCAATCTGAGCAAGCTGGGCGTGATCCGCCTGATGACCTTGGCAAGAACGACGGCGATGGTGTGGGTCTGTCTGTCGATGTCGAGTGTGGCGGAATCGGCGGAAGTGACCGCGGTGGTGACACAGGAGGTTCGGCCGGTGCTGGTCCGCAACGACCACAACCGGCTGTTCAAGCTGACGGTGACCTGCCAGAAGCCCTACGTCGTGGTGAATTCGCTGACCGTCTCGCTTTCAGGCACCGACAGCCGCGGCGACATCGACGTGCTCGAGGTCTTTTCGGGCGGCGACTTCAACCCGCTGGTGCGGTTCGGGAATTCGGCGTCGGTGCGGGGCAAGCTGGTGAAGATCGCCGGTCATGCTCGGCTGGAACAGGGCGAGAACCATTTCTGGGTGTCCTGTCGGCTCGAGAGCGACGCGAATCTGGATCATCTTGTGGATGGCACGTGTGTGCGGATCGAGACATCCGCGGGTGAGGTTCGGCCGATCGACAAGACTGACGGCCTGCGGCTGCGGATCGGTTTGGCCTTGCGCAAGCACTTCGACGATGGAGTGCACACCTACCGGATTGCGGCGTTGGCCACTTCGGCCAAGGGGACCTTGCTGTGTGCCTACGACATGCGTCGTCGCAAGGGTCGCGACCTGCAGGAGGACATCGACATCGGGTTGATGCGGAGCACCGACGGCGGCCGCACCTGGAAGCCTCAGCAGGTGATCATGGACATGGGCACGCAGGGCGGTCATCCCCAGCATCTCAACGGAGTCAGCGACCCGGGCCTGATCGTGGACCCCCAGACCGGCCAGATCTGGTGCTTCGCGGTCTGGATGGTGGGCAAGGAGGGGAATCACCAGTGGAGCAAGGGGGGGTCGGAGAAGGGTTTCGAGATCGGCAAGAGTGCTCAGTTCGTGATGGTCACCAGCACCGATGACGGGAAGACCTGGGGCAAGATCCAGAACATGACTCGCAAGTGGAAGAAGAAGGACTGGATCCTTTTTGCACCCTCGCCCCAGTCGGGCATCGCCTTGGCCGACGGCACGCTGGTGATGCCGACGCAGGGCCGCGACGAAAACGACGGCCACTTCTCGAACCTGCTGGTCAGCACCGACCACGGCAAGACGTGGACGGTCAGTGCCAAGGCGTCGATCGGCAACACCGAGTGCCAGGCGGTTCAGCTGAGCGATGGCAGTATCATGCTCAACAGCCGCACCGAGAGTCCGACGAAGTTCCGCACGGTCAGCATCACCCGTGACCTGGGCAAGACCTGGACTTCTCATCCGACCAGCCGCAAGACGCTGATCGAGCCCAACTGCAACGGCAGCACCTACCGGTTCGACTATCGTCGTGGCGACCGCAAACGCTACGTGCTGTTGTTTGCCAATCCGTACTCCCAGACCGGTCGCGATCATCATTCGATCCGGACGAGTTTTGACGACGGCATGACCTGGCCCCGGCGGTTGCTGCTGGACATCGGTCGTGGTGCCGGATATCCGAGTCTTTCGCGAGCCGGCCGCAGCCACGTGGGGATCGTCTACGAGGGCAGTGGTGCGAAGTTGGTCTACCAGAGGCTGTCTCTGGACGACCTGCTGGGTCGATAGCTCTCACGGCAAAAGCGAACCGGGTGGTTCCAGCCCAAGCTGGAGACCACCCGGCTCGCATCCCTTCCATCGCGTCGGGTCCTCAATTCGAGGTTACGGGAAGATCAGGTCGACACCCGGTCCCCCGAAGATCAGGTCGGCATCGGCACCACCGATCAAGATGTCGTTGCCGGCACCGCCGAACATGATGTCGTTGCCGGCACCGCCGAGCATGATGTCGTTGCCATCCTGTCCGGCCATCCAGTCGTTGCCGGCACCGCCGACCATCACATCCCTGCCGCGTCCTCCGAGCATCCGGTCGTTGCCGCGGCCCCCGAACATGCGGTCGTTGCCGTCCTGGCCGTCGAGGAAGTCGTTGCCGTCGCCTCCGAACAACCGGTCGTTGCCGCGGCCTCCGCGGAGTCGATCGTTGCCGTCCTGGCCTTCGAGCACGTCGTCTCCGAAGCTGCCGTAAAGCACGTCGTTGCCTCGCCCGCCCCGCAACAGGTCGTTGCCGAATCCGCCGTGGAGGTAGTCGTTGCCGGATCCTCCTTCGAGCCGATCCCGGCCGCTGTTGCCCGAGAGCACATCGTTGCCGGCGCCGCCCATGAGCAGGTCGTTGCCGAATCCTCCGCTGACGTAGTCGTTGCCGGCTCCGGCGAGCAGCCAGTCGTTGCCGAAGCTCCCGAAGAGCCGGTCGTTGCCGGCACCACCCTGGAGCATGTCGTTGCCGGAATGGCCTCGCATGGTGTCGTTGCCGTCACCGCCGAAGATCACGTCCGAGCCGGAGTTGCCGTTGAGAACATCCGAGCCGTCTCCGCCAAACACCAGGTCACGGCCGGCTCCACCGGAGACCACGTCGTTGCCGTCTTCTCCATAGAGCCTGTCGTTGCCCGAACCGCTCTCGATCACATCATCGCCCTGGCCGCCGTGGACCAGCACGTTGGCGGTGACGGCCGCCTCGATCTGGACCACGTCATCGCCGACGCTCGAGTCGATGACGATCCGGCCCTCGGTGTCGACTCCCTGCGTGATCGTGTAGCTCTCGCTGCGGATCAGGTTGGTCATGCCGCTGTCGAGGTAGGCGTCGATCTGGACCTGGGTCACACCGCCACCGAGGTCCGTCAGGGTGATCAGGTCGTGGGCTCCGGTTCCGGTGACGTAGGCGAAATCGGGCACCCCGTCGCGATCGCTGTCTCTGAGGCCGATGTCGGGATCCGAGGCCAGGATCTCGTAGTTGTTGACCATCGACGCGCTGCCGTTGAGCTGCACGTCGAAGCGGGTGACGATGTTGTTTGTCTCGCGGGTGACCGACCCCTTGCGGATCGTGTCACCGCTTGAGATCAGTTGTTCCCCGGCGGTACTCCCCTTGGTGTGGTACAGCCCGAAGGTGTGCATCGCCTCGTGCACGAGCGTGTAGGCCACCCGATGCGCCAGGTTCTCGTTGAATTCGTCGGTTCCGGCGGTGCCGCTGGTGGCCGAGACGATCTTGTCGGTAAACGTCAGGGTCGCTTCGTCGTGATTGTTGCCGGTCCCGGAAAACAGGTCCTCGCCCGCGGCGATTCCATACAGGCCCGTCGCGCTGCCGACCAGTCCGCCGGCGGAGGTGATGGCCGGCGAGGAGATTTCCATCACGAAGTTGTAGACGTCGTGTTGGCCGTAACCGTCAAACCCGGCCATCCCCGTGTCGTTGTTCTGCAGAGTGTTGACGACGTCCAGGAAGCTCGAGGATCCGATCCCGACCACGTCGAAGTCGAACGCGTTGAGTTCGCGTTGCACGATCGGCAGCACGGCGTTCTGCAGCGCGAGTGCGTCGCTGCTGTCGATCACCGAGTCGCTATTGAAGTCGTACTGCATGGGATTGAAGTCGAGTTGATCAGAGTTACCCAATCCCGCCCGTCCCTGGAGATTCGACCCGGTCCCGTAGCCGTTGGTCCCGGACCCGTCGATGTCGCGGAAGTCCTCGACGGTGATCGAGAGTCCCGCGGCCGGCAGCGCGGTGCCGAAGTCGAGGTAGAACATGGTGGTCAGCAGAGTGCGTGACTCGAGCGATTCGGCCGAAACAACGCCTCGCCGGGCCTTGCGGGGACGGAGGCGGGGGCGGGGGCGGGCCGAAGAGAGCAGCCGAGCGATCCGGTGGGTCCAGGTAGTAAAGCGCATGACGGGCTCCTCGAATTGAGACCTGTGAACAGCGAGAGTGTGTGTCGCTGTTCTTCGAGGAACGCCTGCGTCACGGTTGTGACGCGCGTTCTGGATCGATTGCGTTTTTTTTCAGAATCGCCTTGGCCCCGGCGGCCCGGTTGCGGGTCCCGACGAAGTTCGTGCCGGGAGCGGGACTGGGACCGGCGAGGGCCTGGCAGCGGGCGAGTGTTCTGAGCGTCGAGAGTGTATCGGCGTGCGCGTTGCCGCTTTGCTCGACCTGTGCCTTCCACGTCGCCCGCAATTCGACCTCGGCCTCGACGTACCTGCGTTGCCGGACCAGCGTGCGGCCGAGATTGGCTCGGGTCCGCAGCGTCTGGGGGTGGTCGGGTCCCAGCACTCGCCTGCGGATCGCCAGCACATCGCGGTTGATCGTCTCGGCCCGCTTGAGGCGTCCCTGCCGCAGGTACGTGTTGGCGAGGTTGTGGCGGGTGTTGAGCGTGCGGGGGTGTTCGGGTCCGAAGGTCCGCCGCTTGATCTCCAGAGTCTGCTCGTACAACGCCTGCGATTCGACGTGCCGCTTCATCAGGCCCAGCATCTGGGCGTGGTTGTGCATGGCCGAGAGCGTATCGGGGTGGGTGTCTCCGAGGGTGCGTTGCCGGACCGCGAGGGTCTGCTGGCTGAGCGACAGGGCTTCGTCGAATCGTTTGAGTCCCTTGAGGCACAGCAGGAGGTTGTTGAAGGCCTTGAGCGTGCGGACATGCTCGGGGCCATCGAAGCGGATGCGATCCGCAAGCACCCTCTCGCAATGTTCAAGTGCCTGGTCGTATCGGCACAGTTTCAGCAGGCACAGGCCGAGGTTGTGTCGTGCCATCAGCACCAGTTGATCCTCGGCCCGGCAATCGTCTCGTAATCCGCTGTAGGCCTGTTGATGGAGTTCCAGAGCCTGCGAGTAGCGACCGCGATGGGCCAGCGCGGTGGCCAGTTGAGACATGGCGGCGAGCGTGTCGCGGTGATCCTTGCCGAACACCTCCTGTCGGTGCTTCAGCGCGCGTTTCAGCTGTTCGATCGCCTGCAGGTGCAGTCCGAGTGCGTCGTAGCTCTCGCCGAGCGACAACTGGATCGATGCGGCGGTGGCCGGTTGATTGGCGAACGTGGTTTCCACTCGAGCGGCGGCGTGGTCGAGGATCGAGCGAGCCGAGAGCGGTCGTCCGCGTCGCCGGTCGGGTCTCAGGTCGCGGATGACTTCCGAGACCAGGAATCGTGTCAGCGCTTCAGCCTTCTGCGCGTCCCGTTCCGATTGCACCTTCAGCGACCTGGCTTCGGCCCGTACGGTCTGTTCTCGAGTGAGCCCGATCTGCCGGGCCCACCGGGCTACTTCCCGGGAATTCACCAGTTCCCGTGCGCGGATGGCCTGCCGGCGGAAGTGGTCAGCCGTGGCGATCGATCCGATGCTCAGCGCGACCAGCAGCAGCACGGCCAGGGAGGTCATCCCGGCCAGGGCGGGGTTGCGTCGGCACCAGCGAGCGGTCCGGCCGAATAACCCGATCCGTCGGGCCCGGATCGGCTCCCCCGCCAGAAAACTCACCAGGTCCCGGCCCAACGCGTCGGCCGTCTGGTAGCGAAGCTGGGGATCGGGATCGAGGGCCCGGGCGATGATCGTCTCGAGGTCCCGCGAGATCGTGGGGACCAGGGACCTCAGCGAGCGGGCGCGGCGGTCCCAGGGGCTGTCGTCGGTTTCGAAGGCCGGTTGCTGTGCGATCAACTCAAACAGCGTGGCTCCCAGGCTGTACACGTCGCTGCGGGCATCGGCCTCGCCCCGGAAACACTCCGGAGCCATGTAGCGGTGGGTGCCCAGGATCGCGCCGGTGGCCGTCAGGTCTTCGCCGTCGAGGTCGCGTGCCAGCCCGAAGTCGCTGAGCCAGACGGTGCCCTGTTGATCCAGCAGCAGGTTGCCCGGCTTGACGTCGCGGTGGATCACTCCCTGCCGATGGGCGTAGTCGAGCGCCTCGGCCGCCTGACGCCCGATGTCGGCGACCGCCTTCTGAGAAACGGTATCCGGCCGCGAAGCCGACTCGGGACCCGACTCCTTGAGCTGGTCCAGCGAGATGCCGTCGATGAACTGCATGGCCAGGAAGTGGACGCCCAGCTCGTGACCCTGCGAGAAGACCGGGACGATGTTCGAGTGGTGCAGCGCCGCCCCCGATCGAGCCTCGGCGTCGAACCGCGCGATCCGCTGCGAATCCATCCACTCGCTGGCCGGCAGCAACTTGAGCGCCACGCGACGGTCGACCGAGATCTGGTGGGCCTCGTAGACGATCCCCATCCCACCTCGCCCGATCTCGCGGATGATCTCGAAGTCTCCCAGGGGACCCGACGGAGGCACGAAATTCTCGGCCGCGTCGGCGGCCAATTCGGCGCGGAGCGACCTGAGATGATCGCCGGGGGTGGCTGATCCCGATTGGCGACGCAGACGGCCCGTGCGGCCCCAGTCCGAAAGCAGTTCGCGCCAGGTGGTCAGGTCGGCGCCCGAGTCATTCTTGGCCGCTTCACTCATCGTGGCTCCTGCTGTTGAAGTTGCAGCAGCATCGCCCGGCGGGCACGCTGATAGAGTTGTCGGGCGGCCGCGGAACTGCGGTTCAGCCGTTTGGCAATCTCCTTGAACGGCAACTCCGATACGATCCGCAGCAAGAGCACCCGGCGGTACTCACGCGGCAAGGCCGCCACAGTCACGCGGATCCGCAGCCGCTGCTCCTTGCGGACCACCCGACCGCTGGGTGAGGTCTGGTTGGCAGCCAACTGACTGGCCGCGTTGGGCAGGCTGTGCGAGCCGACCGATGGGGACTTGCGGCCAACGGGTACCTCGCGCCTGAGGTCGCGACCGGCCGCTGTCACATGACGCCGCACCGATCCCAGGATGCGGTGGGCCAGGATCTGACGCAGCCAACTCCACAACTCCCCTTCGCTGCGGCCGCGGAAACTCGAGAAGTCGCGGCAGGCATGCAACAGGGTCTCCTGCACGATGTCCGAAGGACTCTGCCTGACACCCAAACGGGCGGAGATTCCCCGTTGGGCCAGTGTCTCGAGTCGGTCGCGGTAGACGCCCAGCAAGGGACCTAGGCCGCATTCGCCATTCCGGACCGAATGCAGCAGGTCTGACCCAGACGCATGTCCCGCTTCATGCGCAGCCGTGTTCTTCACAATACACTGACAAGGGCTGCACGTTTCGTGCCAGCTTGCAATGAAGCATCGGGGTCCGGCTTTTCGGCAGCGCTGGGCCCCATGGCGTGGGCCAGCCGCCGGAGCGGGCGTGGCGATTTGAAACACGCCACGTCAGCGGTGTTGCAAAGTGCTACAGCCGGGTCGCTTCGACCGATCGGCCAGACCAAGCAGCCAGACCAGTCAGCCGGACCAGTCAGCCGGACCAGTCAGCCGGACCAGTCAGCCGGACCGGATCAGGCGACGCCGCTGTAGAGCACGTCCATGACGTGGCCGGTGTTGAGATGCACGGGGCGTCCGAGGCGATCGTCGACCGTCGTGGTCGGGTCGATGCCCAGCGAGTCGTAGATCGTGGCGCCCATGTCGTTGGGATGATAGGGCGTGGTGATCGGATGCCCGCCGATGTTGTCGCTGGCTCCGATGATCTGGCCCGGCAGCGTGCCACCGCCGGCGAACAGGGCCGAGTAGACTGCCGCCCAGTGGTGACGGCCGGGGACCTTCTGCTTGGGCAACGGCGAAATTGTCGGTGTGCGGCCGAACTCACCGACGCAGATCACCAGGGTGGTCTCGAGCAGCCCGCGGTCCTTGAGATCATCGAGCAGTGCGCTGAGTCCGTTGTCGAGTGCCGGCAGCATGGTTCTCAGGCGAGGGAAGTGGTTGACGTGGGTGTCCCACATCTGCACGTGCCCCATGCTGGCCTGGATCACCGGGATTTCCATCTCCACCAGCCGACGTGCCAGCAGCAGTGTCTGGCCATACTTGTGGCGTCCGTACCGGTCCCGCGTCGCGGCACTCTCGGCGTTGACGTCCAAGGCTCCCTTGAGCTTCTTGGACGAGAGCATCGAGAAGGCGGCCTGCTGATCGCTGCTGTACTTGATCCCTCTGGGCGACTCGTCGATACCCCGTTGCTGCTCGTCGATGGTTCGCAGCAGCCTGCGGCGGTCGTCGAGTCGGCTGGTGCTGAGCCCGTCGAGCAGCGAGAGGTCATTGACCTTGTATTTCTTGTTGTTCGGGTCGCTGTTGAGCACGAAGGGGTCGTGCTTGGGTCCGAGGAAACCCGCGTGCTGTCCGGGCCAGACCAGCACGCCCTCGATCAGCGGGTTGGGCACCGTGACCTGGCTGGGCAGGCCGTCGGCTCGCGGTCTCAGCAGCGACACGCCGCCGCCGTAGCAGGGCCAGTCGGACCGCTTGAGTGACTTCGCCTGGTTCGAGCTGCCGGTGTCGGGCTGGACGTAACCGGTCAGAGCGTTGTGCGAGCCGGAGAGGTGGCGGTTGTCGCCGTGGTGCATCGAGCGGACGATCGAGATCATGTCGGCCCGCTGGGCCATCTTGACCATCTTGTCGGAGAACTGGATCCCGGGGAGCTTGGTCGAGATCGGCTCGAATTCGCCCTTCGCCGCTGACGCCTCGGGCTTGGGATCCCACATGTCGATGTGGCTGCCGCCGCCGGGCAGAAAGACCAGCACGACCGACTTCACCCGCGGTGTCTTCAACGCGGCACGGGCCTGGTTGGCCAGAACTGAGGAGAGCCCCAGCCCGAAGAAGGACGAACCGCCGATCTGTAAAATATCGCGTCGATTGATCATGTTCATGCGTCTCTGGGCGTCCTGATACCGTGCATCCCGGACCCGATCCCTGGGCCGGCACGGGAAGGACGCATTCGCCCTTCCCGATGCATTCCATTATTGACTGAATCGAACCGCAGGGGCAATGGGAGCCAGTTTTGTTGCCCGGATTCCGGCCTGGCTGCTGTTCCAGCTACCGGCCCAGCTACCGGCCCAGCTACCGGCCCAGCTACCGGCCCAGCTACCGGCCCAGCTACCGGCCCAGCTACCGGCCCAGCTACCGGCCCAGGCAGTACAACCACTCGTGTCGAGACCCATCCATGCGGGCGACACGGTGAAAGATCCTGCCGCCGCAGATGGCCATCGACGAGTAAGTCTGGTGTCCGAGCCGGTTCTTCGCCTTGATCTGCAGTCCCTCGCGGCTGGCGGCAAACACGGTGGTCAGGCCGGATTCGTCGGTGGCGTAGAGGTTGCCGTCGGCGAGGACCAGCGAGGAGGTGAAGGTGCCTCCGAGGCGTTTTTTCCAGAGCGTCTTGCCGGTGACGGTATCCCAGGCGGTGGCGATTCCCGCGTCGAGTACGGCATAGAGCGTCCCGTCGTGAGCGACCATCGAGGGGACATAGACCCGCTGAGTGTTCTGCCAGGCGGTCTTGCCGCTGCCGTCGCCCAGCACGGCCTGCACGTGGTTGCGGGGGTAGCCTCCGCTGGTGAAGATCCGCGTCCCGTCGGTCACCACCGACGTCACGCACTCGGTCGTCGCCCCGTTGATTTCCCACAGCTTCTTGCCGGTGCGGGGGTCGTAGGAGGAGACCAGGTTGGTGCCGACCATCAAGGCCTGGTCGCGACCGGCCACCCTGAAGACGATCGGCGAGGTGTAGTTGGCCTTGTTGGGCCGCTGCTGCTTCCAGGCCACCATGCCGGTTTCCCGGGACATCGCCACCACGGCTCCTCCGCCGCGGTTATCCGCCGAGACGATCACGAGGTCACCGAAGAGGCAGGGTGAGGAACTGAAGCCCTGGTGAGTCTGGTAGCGGGTCACGGTGGTCTGCCAGGCGATGCGACCGTTGAGTTCCAGTGCGGAGGTAACGACGGCACCGTTGTGGAGGAAGTTGACGAAGACCTTGTGTCCGTCGCAGGCGGGCGTACAGCTGGCCTGGCTGCTCTTCTTGTTGCCTCGCTTTTCCAGCGGCCCCTTGTGCACGACGGTCTCCCAGAGCTTGCGACCCGTCTTGCGGTTGAAGCAGAAGACGCTCTGGGTCTGGGCCTGCCGGTCGGCGGCGGTCATGAAGACGTGGGGACCCAGGACCGAGGGTGATCCGTGTCCACGGCCGGGGATCGCGACCTTCCAGGTCACGTTCTTCGATTCGCTCCAAGTCACCGGTGGCGACTGACCCGAGGCGGCCACTCCACTGCGAGCCGGTCCTCGCCACCAGGGCCAGTCGCCGGCTGAGTACTTGATCGGGCGCACTGGCACCGCCGTTGCCACGGTGGCGAACCGGTCCTGGGACCGGGCCTGGGACCGGGCGGGGGCGGAGCAGGCCAGGGTGGTGGAGACGACGCACAGCAGCACGAGTGGACGCATGGTGGGACCGGGAGGTTGGGGATCAGGATCGCAGCAAGATACCCGGCCGACGGCGTCGCCGACAGTCTCGGGGTGCCAGGCGGCCTAGGCAAACAGCCCGTCGATCGGTTCGGCCCGGTAGACCGGGTAGGGACGATCGGAGGCATCGTGCCAGTCGGCGGTGTGAGGGATACCCAGGGCGTGGTAGATCGTCGACGCGAAGCTCTCGGGTGTCTGCTTGTCCGAGGCCGGATAGGCTCCGCTCTTGTCCGTCGATCCGATCACCCGCCCGCCGGCCACGCCGCCTCCGCCGATCATCACCGTCTGGCAGGGACCCCAGTGACCGCGGCCGACGGTCTTGTAGACACTCGTCGCTCCGTTGAAGATCCGCGGCGTGCGACCGAACTCGCCGGCAATCACCACTAGGGTCTCCTCGAGCTGTCCCGATTCGGCGAGGTCGTCGAAGAGGGCCGAGATGGCCAGGTCGGTGGGCGGGAACAGGAAGTCCCGGGCCAGAGGAAAGGCGTTGCCGTGCAGGTCCCAGGTGCCCATGTTGCCGAGGTTGACCTGGACGAGGTTGACTCCCAGTGAGACCAGCCGACGCGCCATCAGCAGCGACCAGCCGAAGGAGTTGTTGCCGTAGCGAGCCAGCGTCTTGGGGTCGGAATGACGGACGTCGAACGCGTCACGGACCCGCGGGTCGGCCAGCAGCGAGACGACTCCCTGGCGGGCCCGGTCGTAGTCGGCCGACGCGGCGGCGTCTTCGAGTTGAGCCTGCTGCCGCTCGACCACATTCAGCAGCGCCACCCGGCGACGGAACCGTGGAGCAAACACCCCTTCGGGCAACGAGATGTTGGGGACGGAGAATCGCCAGTTGTCGCGGTCCGAGTGGTTGCCGCGGTGCAGGTTGTACAGGTAGCCGGGGAAGGCACCCGAGAAGGCGTGGTAGCCGTGCGGCTTGTCGGTCATGTCCAGGAACCACGGTTCGTGGCGTGCTCCCAGCTTGCCGGCAAACTGGCCGGGAAAGACTCCCTGCTGGCTGTGGACGACCTTTTCGGGCAGCACGATGGCGTTGGCCAGGTTGCTGCGGGCATCGGTCATGGCTCCGGCGACCGCGGCGATCGACGGCCAGTCGTTCCCGTGCGGTTGACTCGATCGGAACGGCGTCCGGTCCTGCCGACCGGTCAGCATGATGTAGGTGCCCGTCTGGTGCCCGTTGTCCGGATGGCTCAGCGACCGCACCAGGCTCCAGCGATCACTCTGCCGGGCCAGCCGTGGGAAGTGCTCGCAGATCTCGATTCCGGGTGTGGCCGTCTGGATCGGAGAAAACTCGCCACGGAACTCGCTGGGCCCCTCGGGCTTCATGTCGAAGGTGTCGTGTTGAGAGGCACCTCCGGTCAGGAAGATGAAGATGACCGAACGGGGCTTGGAGACCGAGGTGCCGGCCGCGGCGGCCCGCATCGCGGCGAGATCGGACATGCCCAGACCCATCAGGCCGATCGAACCAGCCTGCAGCAATTGCCGGCGGGTCGAGACGTGCGGCGGGCAGGCGGGGGCAGCGGGTCTCGTGCGTGACATCGGTCTCACTCGCCTCGGGTTCGACACTCAGAGTACTTCAATCTCATCGACAGCGAAACGCCCTTTCGGCCATCTGCAGCCGAGTGAAGCGGGGCAGGGCCGGTGGCGAGGTCCGCGGCGGGTTCGCAAAATCTGGCTTGTCACGTGATGATGACCGGCATGAACACCCCACATCACGCACCGCGTCGCCTGTTGGCCCTGCTGGCCTGGCTATCTCTTTCCGCGATGGCCTCAGCCGGCGAGCCGCAGGTCTTTGGCCAACAGGTGCTGTTCCGCTCGGGCACCGACAAGACGCACACGTTTCGGATTCCCGCGGCGGTGACCAACCGCAAGGGAGCGATCCTGGTCTTTTGCGAGTCGCGTCGCGACAACGGCCGCGACCACGGCAACATCGACCTGGTGATGAAGCGAAGCGATGACGGTGGCGCGAGCTGGGGAGAGATGCAGGTGCTCTTTGACGACGGGACGCACACGATGGGCAACCCCTGTCCGGTGCTCGATCGCAGGACCGGCACGATCTGGCTGCCGTTTTCCAGGGACAACAAGCAGGTGCTGTTGAGCAACAGCACCGACGGTGGCAAGACTTGGTCCAGGCCCACAGACATCACCCGCAGCGTGTTGCCTGGGGAGTGGGGCTGGGTGGGGCCTGGTCCGGGTCACGGGATCCAGTTGCGGCATGGTCGCCACGCCGGCCGGCTGGTGATTCCGGCCTGGTCGGGGATTGAAAAGGACGTGCCCTTTGGTCGCCGACAGCTGTCTTATGCGTTTTTCAGCGACGATGCAGGCAAGACCTGGCAGCATGGCAAGCCGGCGACGGTCGATCAGTCGGACGAGTGCGAGGTGGTCGAGTTGTCTGACGGGCGGCTGTATATGAATGCTCGCAGTCGTCATGGGAAGAAGCTGCGAGCCTACTGTTTCAGTTCCGACGGCGGTGCCAGCTGGTCACCGCTCGCTCATCACGCGGGGATGCCCGAGCGGAGTTGCCAGGGCAGCATGGTGCGGGTGGGTAAGCGGGCGATCGTGGTGGCTCATCCGGCCGACACCGGCTCGCGTCGGGTGCTGACGGTGCGATTGAGTCGCGACGAGGCGAAGAGCTGGCCGGTCTCGCGGGTGGCCGAGGTCGGCCCGGCGGCGTATTCGGACATGACGACCAACCGCGACGGCGACGTGCTGCTGGTCTACGAGGGCGATAACTACAAGTCGATCAAGCTGGTCCGCTTCAACCTGGCGTGGCTCACCGGCAAGTAGCCAGCAGCCTTGTGCTGTGCGCTAGATCAATTCACGGATCAAGCGGCGATCTTCGAGCACGTGTCGCGGCCGGCCCCCCGGGTCGGGGAACTTCAGCGACGGGTCGATGCCCAGGTGTCGGTAGATCATCGCCAGCACGCTGTTGGGTCCATAGGGAGCTTCGATCGGGTAGCCGCCCTTGGAGTCCGAAGCTCCGACGACCTGTCCGACCTCGAGTCCACCGCCGGAGAGCAGCACGGTCATCACAGCGCCCCAGTGGTCCCGGCCCGCTTCGCTGTTGACCTTTGGCGTGCGACCGAACTCACCCATGCAGACCAGCAGGATCCGGCGATCGAGGCCACTCTGGTACAGGTCGCTCACCAGGGCGGCCACGCCGCGGTCGAAGTTCGGGCCGCGTTTATTGAGGCTCTGTTCGAGCGTGAAGCCACAGACTTTCTGGCCGTGGTTGTCCCAGCCTCCAGAACCGACGGTCACAAACGGCACACCTCTCTCGGCCAGCCGTCTCGCCAGCAGCAGGCCCTGGCCAAACTCGTTGTCACCGTACAGGTCGCGGGTCGCAGCAGACTCGCGCTTCAGGTCAAACGCGTCTCTCACCCCCGAGGTGGTGATCATGCGGTAGGCCTGTCGAGTGAACTCGTCCTGGGCGGTGGCGAAGCCGCGGTTGTCGAGGATGCGGCGGGTGGCGTCGAAGCCGGCCAGCAAGCGACGCCGGTCACTCAGCCGCGACGTGCTGATCCCCTGGATCAACTCGAGGTTGGGGACCTGGAAGTCCTCGGACGTCAACTTGCCACCGGTCTCGAACGGGTTGAAGGACTTGCCGAACCACGCCGCTCGGCCATACCGCATCGAGGAGGGGATCGAGACGAACGGCGGCATCGCCGGATCGTTGGCGCCCCGGACCCGGGCGATGACCGATCCGATACACGGCATGTCGTTGTCGGTGCTCGATGCGTTCCGCAGATAGTAGCCGGTCTGCACCAGGTGACTGCCCACGGTGTGGCTGCCGGTTTGGTGATGGACCGATCGGACCAGGGCCAAGCGGTCGGCGACCTGAGACTGGCGGGTCATCAACTCGCTGAATTGCACACCCGGCAGCGTGGTGTCGATCACTCCGAACGGGCCACGGTACTCGCTGGGAGCCTTCGGCTTGGGATCGTAGGTCTCGTGCTGTGTCGGCCCACCGCCCATGGAGACGAAGATGACCGCGTTGTGCGACCGATCTTCGGGGTCGCCGCGGTTGGCCGCCTGCAGTGCCATGATACCCGGCAGTGACAGGGCACCGCTGGCCGCCATCCCGGCGCGGATCGCGTCTCGGCGGGTGATGCCGTCGCAGTATCTGGAATGACGA
>Ga0310123_10000199_pt1 | contig 53586 bp, 38 predicted proteins | sample CB6_AW_1057_MG_FD_203505 | JGI IMG/M metagenome (GOLD analysis project Ga0310123, IMG submission 203505) | Marine microbial communities from Western Arctic Ocean, Canada - CB6_AW_1057 | ecosystem: Environmental > Aquatic > Marine > Oceanic | place: Canada: Western Arctic Ocean | collected... | reverse complement strand
GGATATCTTCCATCGAGACGGCGGAGCGGACTTCTCAAAGGTGGTGGATTACAGAAACGAAGGCTGGCGATGGCGAGTCAACCTGCTGACCCAGCTCGGACTGGTCGGGATGGTGGCTCGAAAGGTTGAACGTGATATTCCGTTGTTCAAAGACCTGTACTTGCCGCCACTTATGGAGGATTTGTGCAGGCACGACCAAGGGATGGTTTTGCTTGCAGGTGTGACAGGATCGGGCAAGAGTACGACGATTGCGTCGATGCTCGACTGGATCAATCACCACATGAATCGTCACATTCTGACGATCGAAGACCCGGTCGAGTTCACTTACACCTCGGACAAGTGTCTGATCAATCAGCGTGAAATTGGCCAGGATGTGATCGACTTCCGCATTGCCATGAAACATGCAGTACGCGAAGACCCGGACATCATGTTGGTGGGAGAAATGCGTGACATGGAGACTTTCGAAACGGCGATTCATGCCGCGGAAACCGGGCACCTGGTGTTCGGAACGATTCACGCCTCCAATGCGCCAGGCGCCATCTCCCGAATTATTGACCTGTTCCCAGCCGCGATGCACGCCGCTGTACGAGCGGCTATTGCAATGAATATGAAGGCCATTGTCGGACAAAAACTGCTCAAAACGATCGTTGATCAGCCTGGTCGCGTGCCCATTGTGGAAATCATGACCTTCAATCCAACCGTACGGAAGCTCGTCGGCACAGGGGAAGATGAGAAGCTGTCCGCAGCAATTCGCATTGGAAAAGAAGAAGGAATGCAGGTGTTCAATGATAGCCTTTACGATTTTGTGACCCGTGATTACATCAGTCGAGAAGCAGCCTTTGAGGTCTCGCCTAACATTGAAGAGCTCAAGATGAAATTGAAGGGCATCGAAGTGACAGGAGCGGCCATCATCTAGCGTGCATTCAGACACCTCATCTTCGGCTGTTCAGACGGCATGTCCGGCGAAAACAGCTCTCGCAGACAAAAAGCTTGTCCGTCAGGCGTTGGTTATGCTCTTTGCCATGTATTTCGGGCCTGCAAACCTTCCTCAGGTCTGATTTTCTTGACGGCCAGAGGCCGGCCGGTTACGCTTTGAGCGGATGAATGACCGAGTTGTTTGCCCACAGTCAATCTGTTCTCGCCTCAAATGCTGATCACCCCCCCCGTGACGTGGCTCACACGCCTACCTTCCGCTGGATGAAGGAGTTTCGGATGCTGACACTGTTTGGCCGCACAGCACGCATGTGCGACGGTGTTAATCGCCGTTCTTTTCTGCAAATTGGCGGACTCTGCGGTGGACTTACGCTGGCTGATATCCTGCGCGCAGAATCACAGGCGTCCGCGAAATCATCGAAGAAGGCCGTCATCAATATCTTCCTGGCTGGTGGTCCGCCTCACCAGGACATGTGGGAAATCAAGACAGAAGCACCCGCAGAAATCCGAGGAGAGTTCTCTCCCATCTCAACCGCCGTGCCTGGGATTCAGATTGGTGAATCGTTTCCTCAGCTCGCCGCAATGATGGACAAGCTGGTCGTTGTTCGGTCAGTCGTCGGTGTCAAAGCGGGCCATGATGCATTCCAGTGTTTCTGCGGCTGGGGCCGAAACAGCCTGCGTTCCGTCGGTGGACGACCCTCGGTGGGTTCAGTACTGGGACGTCTCCTTGGTCCCACGGATGCCGGGATCCCGTCGTCGGTGGCACTGGCTGCACAAACGAGCCATGCTCCCTGGTCAGAACCCGGATCACCAGGTTTCCTCGGAGCGGCTTATCAGCCGTTTCGGCCAAGCCACGAAGGAGCTGACAACCTGACACTCAATGGTGTCAGTCTCGACCGACTTGGCAACCGTAAGGCATTGTTGACAGGTCTGGACCGACTCAAACGTAATGCCGATGCCACGGGCAGCATTGATGGAATGGACGCGTTTAATCAGGCAGCGTTCGGTGTACTGACGTCAAGTCGACTAGCCGATGCTCTGGACGTTTCGAAAGAACCCGCTGAAGTCCGTGAACGATACGGTGACGGTAAGCCTTACAAGTTTCAGTACGACGGGGCGCCCACCTGTAATGATCATTTGCTTGTCGCAAGGCGGCTGGTTCAGGCGGGCGTGCGGTCAGTCACTCTGTCCTATGGCCGGTGGGACAGTCATAACGCGAATTTCGATCTTGTGCGGCATCACGGTCCGCGGCTCGACCAGGCGGTGAGCGCTCTTGTTGAAGACCTCGAGCTCAAAGGGATGCTGGATGATGTAACCGTTCTCGTCTGGGGCGAGTTTGGTCGGACACCGCGCGTCAACAAGAGTGCCGGCCGGGACCACTGGCCACGCGTGAGTTGTGCTTTGATGGCCGGTGGAGGCATGAAGGTTGGTCAGGCGATTGGTTCGACCAATCGCCTGGGTGAGCATGCCGTCAGTCGTCCGGTCGATATGCAGGAAATTATCGCAACAGTGTACCACAACATCGGCATCGATCCGATGATGACAACTGTGACTGACCCCACCGGGCGACCGCAGTTTCTGGTTGACAAACGCATTCCTCTGCCCGAACTTGTCTGACTTTCAAACCAAAAGACGACTGGGTGTATTTTCCCGGGTGGCGATGCGGCACCGGCGGCCTGTCCGGTGTGGCGACGGGATACAAGCCTGCCGAATGTTCGGGGTCGTGTCCTTTTGCTTTTTGCTGCTGTTCCCGAATGCGGCCTGGCCCGAAACGACTGTCCTGTGGCGCACTCCGGTCATTGGAAGGGACGTTTGCGGACTCAGTGGACGCCAACTGGCCCTGCCCAAGGACATCGGCACTCCAATTCGTGCCTGGGCCGGCATTCTGACTGATCCTGGAGGAGGTCGATTTACCGACGAGCTGCGACTGCGGCATTTGAAGCAGGTTGCCGAACGGTTTTCGGCGTGGAAACGGCAACTTTCCGGCACGGACACATCCATTGAAATCAGCAAACGCATTCGGCATACGGGAACGTTTCAACCTGTTTATTTCGATGTTGCTGTCGTTCAGTGCGAAAAGAAACCGGCTTTGCAATGGATGATTGATAATGATCTCGATGGAGCGCTGGAGTATTCCGGCACCGTGACATTCAATCGGAATCCCGCAGCAGACTCGGTAGCTACGTCACCAGATCACTGGTTGAGATTGTCACTTGCGACCACTGCCAAAGCAGCCGAAATCTCCGACGCTGGTCCGCCCGGAGTCGATAAGTCAGTGGCCGTCACTGACCGTCCAAAGTCAGGTTCAGTATTACCACAGAAAAAAATTCAACGCCTTAAGAGCCGGCTCGTGACACTGGATGCCCCATTGACACGGAAACGACATTTGTCAGAAATCGTGGCTGCTGCCGATGAACTTATACTGGAACTTGAAAGGGAGTACGGAGCAGATGCGATTCAGCTGGCCGACCCACTCTACCGCAAGGGTCGAGCACTGGGATACCGGGAGTTACCTGACGTTGTGGCCCGAACGCCTGTCAAAAACCCGGCACAACTGAAACGTGACTTCGAAGCCACGTTTGCCCGCCTGCAGAGTCTTGTTGATGTAACGCAGCCAAAGTATGTACTTCTGGCAGTGCGTCGAGAACGTCATCGAGGATACCGAGGGGCAGCACTAGATCTGCTGGAGATCTATCGCCGACAGCATTCGCAGCCGGACTGGTACCACAAGAAACGCAGCGATTTGCTGCGCGAACTCAAACTCCCTCTCATCGCGCATCAGGCAGCGGCGGATCTGTGGTGCAACGGCACGCGTCCCGCTCGTCCGGTTCCGGTCATATTCCGAATAGACAGTGAAGCTCCTGAAACAGTGCTCAACGTTAGCTGGACTGCCGCCATGCCATGGCGTTCCGACAGTCTTCGGCTGCGGACGGTGTCGCCATCGGTCATGGAACGTGTCGCCTGGCTGCCGGTCAATTCCACTTATCAGGTTGAGCTGGCGCCGAATCAGTTTCACGAGTTCAAAACCGATGCGGCAATGATCCAGTCCGGGTCAGTCGTGAGGCTGCGACGTATCAGCGAGTTCGATCAGTAGCTTCGCAATGTCATCAGCAGCACCCGGCTGATGGATAGACTGAGCTGCCTTACTCATTGCGATGCGTTCAGTCCCACTCCGGACCAGACGATTCATTGCGATTACGAGTTTATCGACCGCTCGGGGACTGGTTTCGTCCACAAGGACTGCCGCTCCCTGTGTGACGAAGTGTTCAGCGTTGCATCGTTGATGACCTTCCGCAGCGGTACTCAGCGGCAACAGTATTGATGGACATCCTGTCGCGGCAATTTCGCCCAGCGTCACGGCTCCGGCACGACTAATCACAAATGACGCGCGACTGAGTTCCGATCCCAAGTCATTGATAAAGCCAACGGTTGTAACCTGGCTATCGCCCTCCTGCGGCATCCCGACGCCGGTGTTTAAACCTGTCTGATGCAGAACCTGCCAGTGATCCGGCAACGTCAGACGAGGTAATGCCTGCCCCATGAGCTCATTGACGCGTCCACTTCCCTGGCTTCCACCAACAATCAGAATTCGGCGATTGCCAGCCACACCAGATGCCAGCTTTGTGGTTTTTGGACCCGAGACTTCCGATCGGACAGGCATTCCGACAAAGCGGAATTCGGCATCTCTGGCGGATGGCGCAGTGGGCCATGCACGGAGTCTCTCTGCGGCATAGCGAGCCCACCAGCGATTGACGCGACCGGTCACCGTGTTTGCCTCAAACAGAATTGTGGGAATCCGCAGCCATTTGGCCGCAATCAGTCCAGGCACCGAGGCAAATGCACCCGTACCCAGCATTACACCCGATCGCATGTGTTTCAAAACGCGGTGGCACTGCATAACAGACTGCCACAAAGTCCACAGATGTAATGGGCCGGACAGGCTGAAACCTGGCGGCTGCGCGATCGGCAAATGAATGACGGTGCAGCGACGATCCGTGCCCACTGACGAACGCTGCAATACCACACGGTCGATTTCCCGTGCACTGGTCAGAAAGGTCACCCGCACATCCGGGTACCCGGCAAGCAGCTTTTCCGCCACAGCGATCGCTGGTGTCAAATGGCCGCCGGAACCTCCACCGCAGAAAGCCACGTGCCGGAAACGCTTTAATTCGAATCTGTCTGTCATCGCTGTGGCTTCACGACATCCACCCGCAAATCACACGGGCCATCTCGCATCAGTCCTCAGTTGTGCAATACTCGCTGACACCGTCTGCAGAGATCACCAGCAGTCTCTGGGTAAGTGGATGGTGCATGGAATGGTAGTCCTGAAACACTCGTTCCTGTACATGACTGATGAGTTTTGGGTGGTTGAGTGACACTGCGACAAAAAAATCACGGTTGGGCACACCGACAATTACTTCCGGTCCAAAGAGTTCTCTCAAACGCTGGTGAAATGTACGATCCAGAATCCTTGCACTGTTGTATGGATCCGGACTGACGGGCACCAGCATCTGGGGATCTTCATCGTCACCAATGAGGTTCACCTGCATCGGATGATCGACAGCGTAGTTGTCCAGATTCTGCATGGCAAGTTCCTGCAATGACTCCATCGACTTGTCCCATTGCTGCAGCATTGACTCGTGAACGAATCGATACGTGCTGTCCTCATCAATCACGAAAACCTGAGTCAATCCTCCGACCCAGGGCAGCTGGACAAAGTCTTTCAGCGTGTCAGCTGCATCTCCATCCGGGAACAGCATCGGCATGATGCGATCTTCGATTTGTTCGAACGGCGGCATGATCTGGTCGGGCCCCCATTCCTGCAAACGAACGACACTCGTAAGACCTGGGAGAATCATCCGAACCAGGTGCTCGGGCTGCTGCAGGTATGATCGATAGAAATTCGACAGGTTGATCTCTGATCCCTGCAACTCCACCGCGAATCGTCCGCTCGGCTGTACGTCCAGCAGTGGAAAGTGTTTCTTCGCAATTGCCAGGACTTCCCGGCGAAACGGCTCCGGTGGCATTGCCGGTGACGAAGCAAACGTGATTGACTGCAGTATTGATTCGCATAGGACCACGGTGTCTGTGGCGAGCGGTTTACCTGGTACAGACTGCAAACTGGCAACCAGCATCACATTTGCATGCTCCAGAATCCACAACCGCCATTCATACGACCGTCGTCGCAGGCGCTTCCACCAGGGTCCGGAGACGCGTCGGCGAGACAACCCGGCCCAATTGCGATTGGTCGCTTCAATATCCAGCGGATCGCCGTGACGTGACTGTTTGACAGCAGGAAACAAAGTCGAAACAGAGAAATCGGGTGCCCGTTCTTCCGCAGTCTCTGCCTCAACCCAGGCAGCATAAACAGTCATGGACCAGTCCTCGGGCGTGTGGCCCGGTGCAGGTCGAATTTCAATCACCGATTCTTTCTGTGTCAGAACGACAGAGTTCGGATATCGGCAGCGAAACCAGTTGGCCGGACCGTGGAATTCCGAAAATCCCTGAGGAACGTGTGAACTGTCAGATAATCCGGCCATTGTGCGTGTACCTGTGCGCTCTGCCTGTCTGGAATTGATTCTAGGCGGGTCTGCGGAGAATTCCCAGCAGACGGCCACGGTGAGACCCGGGCAGCTGAAGCAGGACGTGGCTGGATTGTCCCTGGTCTCCTGTACGGACTGGTCCGTATTAACACGGCTGCCCGAATAACACACAGTTCAGGGCTGCGAGAGAGCGTCCGGTTGCTTAAAATTCTGCAGCAGCCCGCATTGATCCGGCGGGATCCGGGTGTGGGGGCCAGCCCGGCGTTGTGACAGACGGCCCCGGATTCACTGGCCCCTGGTGTCGTTGTCCGTCCGGATACACCGATCTGAAGACGGCATACGAGACAAGCCAGGCCCGCCACGATAAGCCAGGGAAATACGTCCACGACACGAATGCACCTGGAGATGGGAAAACATGAGAGATTTCGTCCCGTTCATCCTGGGTCTGATCATTATGTCAACATCCGGTCACGCGGCTGATCCGATTTTATTTGTTTCGGCCTTTAACGCAGAGGACAGGGGCGCAATTCATTCCTGTCGATTTGACACCGCAACGGGTCAACTTGTCCTGCTGCATCGCATGACCGACGTGGAGAATCCGTTCTTTCTAGTGGTGTCCGCGGATGCGCGGTTCTTGTATTCCATTGACTCGGTCCGGTTTGGTGATCCGGACGATGAATTTGTGGCCGCGTTTCAGATCCTGGGACAAACCGGGCAGCTGAAAAAGCTCAACCGTCAGTCGGCACGGGGCACCGCCTCGTGTTACCTCGATATTGATCCCACCGGAAGGTCGGTGCTGGTCGCGAATTATTCCTCGGGCAGTGTCGCGGCGCTGCCCGTACATAAAGACGGGTCGCTCGGGGAGGCCCGCTCATTCATTCCGCATGCGGGGACAAGCGTGAACCCGGGCCATCAGCAGCCGCGCGCACACAGCATTGTGGTGAGTCCGGATGCCCGGTTCGCTCTGGCCGCCGATCTGGGACTCGACAAAATTCTGGGCTATCGCTTTGATGCGGCCGCGTCAGCGCTGGTCGCCAGCGCAGCACAGCCGTTGGTGTCTTTGCCGCCTGGTTCCGGGCCCCGTCACCTGACGTTTCACCCGAATGGCAAACATGTCTACGTCATCAATGAAACGCAAAATACCGTGGCGGTCTTCGATTACAGTCTCAGCAGCGGCACCCTGCACCACCAGCAGACCCTCAGCACATTGCCGGACAGTTTTTCGGGTGTCAGTCATACGGCCGATCTGAAGATTACACCCGACGGGCAGTTTCTTTACGGCACAAATCGGGGCCACGACAGTATTGCGGTATATCGCATTGCCACCGACGGACGACTGGATCTGGTGGGCATCGAGCCCAGCCTTGGCCAGGGCCCGCAAAATTTGTTGATTTCCTCGGACGGCCGCTGGCTGTTGTGTGCCAACATGCCTGCCAGTACTGTCGTGGTATTCGCGATTGATTCCGAAACGGGTCACCTGACGGCCACAGCGGACCCCTATGCCGTACCGATGCCGGCCTGCCTGCGCTGGCGGCACTGAAACGAGCGTCGGAAACCATCCAGGGCAAACGGGCCACAGATTGTTGTGTCACTGGCCGCACCGGATCCGTGGGCCGGACCGGTACACAGATTCAGGCGGGCCAGTACGGCACCGGCGCTGCGCACAAAAAACGGGCGACCTGCTGGCCGCCCCGTTTGTGCTGTGTGGTGCTGAGTGTCCTGTACCTCAGGCGGCGGCCGATGTTTGCCGGCGACGTCTGCCGTAGCCGAACAGACCCAGTGCACCGATGCCAAACATCGTCAGAGTCGAGGGCTCGGGGACCACGGCGCCAGCTCCCGCGGTCAGTGAGTTCATCGAGATCCCCGTATCAAACTCTACCGTCATCTCTCCTGTTGCGAGGTCGACGCTGTAAAGTTTTCCATCTCCCGACTCATCATAAGTTTATCAGCGTGTACATCACTCCTTCCGCATAGGCGAGTGCGGTTGCACCCTCAATTTGCCCACCGTCAAGAGTAAGAAAGGCACCCGCTGTTGCGGCACCCGTGGCGAGGTCGATTGTGAACAGTCGACTATCGTCGTTATCTGTTGATGTGACAGAGTACATGACGCCGTCAACAAACTCCAAGCCGCCGGCAGGACGATTCATGCCCGTCATTTCGCCGATGGCAGTAACGCTCCCCGTCGCGGTGTCTATCGTCCCCAGTGTGCCGGGATCCTCTTCTGGGCCGCTCTGGTGAAACGACCCGTATAACGTTGAGCCAACGAATTCCAACGCGGTTGAGGTATTTGTTCCAGCCGGCAGACCCGACCACAACACGCTGCTGGAGCTCAATCCGGTGGTGACGTCAATCAGTGTCAAACCCTTCCCTGGACTCCCTATTCGGTGATCGCTCATGTAGACCACATCTCCGGTCGGATCCCACTCGATCTCAGGTCCACTCCGTTGTACCAGCCCAACCCCCACGACGGTTGTCGTCTGTGTGTCGGTGTCGATGCGATAAAGAGTTTTATTCCAATTCCCATGCCCGTACAAAACCCCAGCCTGCGCTTGCCCTGCGATACTGACCACGGCGAGGCACACGCCTGCCATGGTAAAAAGATTTGCCCGCTTCATCATGCACCCCTGAATTTAGATGTAGAACGATCGTTCCCGAGCCCCAACAGCCGATCCCGTACACCTCATCATGGCCCACACAAATTCAGAATGATGCGATGAGATACAAGGATAAGACGTTTAAGAATATTGAGATCTATAGCCGGACTGCGTGGTTTAGGGACTATGACGGTGGTAGGACTTTCAGAAAATTTAAGCATAATAAGTAAAACAAGGAGTAGATATCCGAAAAGCTAGGAGGCATAGGAAGTTTGAGAAGAACTGTGCAACCGATCATCAAGCGTTAACGACCCACGGCCGGATGGAAAATATGGGTGTTTTGCGGACGCTCATCCTCGTCGTCAACAAAATCACCGACGCCGGGCTGGTGCCTCTTCAGGGACTGACCAGTCTGCGGGCGATTCCCGGTCGGTCATCAGGCGCAGCGGTCTCGTGATACGGCGCCCGGGGGCTGTATTCGCCTAGTTGGACAAAGCTTTGTGGATTGCCTGAACCGTCAGGTCCGCACGGAACGCGATGATTTGTCTGCCCCAGTTTTGTGTCTGTGCGACCGGAGCAAGATCCACGCCGTTGATGTGCAGTTTGCCGGCGGCCATGCGCTGTTTTGTGCGCACACTTTGAGGGTCGACACTCATCATCATCGCTGTCATGCCAAAATCGTCGTGCAGGCCCTCCGGAGTCTGACTGATACCGTGTTCTTCGAGCCACTTTGCCACGGATTCAAAATCATAATATTCGGGAATGTAGTGCAGTCGGCCGCCCCGGGGATTCCTGTTCAGCTGCGCCGCGACTGTCTTCAAACCATCCTGGTTACCACCACTGTCGCCAATCAGGATGATGTGTCTGAAACCGTGGGCACGCAGTGAGGCACAGATATCCTCCAGTAATGACTCGTAGGTCGCTTCACTCACGCTGATTGTGCCTGGGTACTTCATGTGTAATGAGGGAGGATCAATATCACCTTCGGGAACGAATGCGACCACAGGAGCAACCAGCGCGTTTCCGAGCTGGCGGGCAATTGCTTCCGTTGTTCCCCGCAGGACGACATTGTGTTTGCCTGTCACCAGGTACGGCCCGTTTTGCTCGATGCCTCCGGTAGCAACGATGACTGTATCTTTGCCGTCTCGCATGGCATCGCGGACTTCCATCCAGGTCATGTCTTCAATAAAGACGGTATCCACCGATGCAATCGGACGTGGGGATTCCGGGTCGGGATTCACCGGATCCGGTGGCGCGGTAATGGCAAGAGCTCCGACAGCGAACAGCAAGACAGCACGAAACATGGTGTAACTCCGGGATGAATGATCAGTGATGCTGATGAAGTCAGCCGCATGATTGTCAGGCTACTGCGAAAGAAACGTGGTTGCCAGCGTGACGATAATGACCCTGTGTACTGATGGCCGCCATGCGAGTGATGGCTTTGCGAAATCCGCCTGCGGCAGTTAGTCTGCAGAGGCAGTCCCGGTCGGGTTTCGTATATCTGAAAGACGCGTTCGCTTCACGCAGGGCAACCGGGCAGAATCCACGCCAAACTTTAACAACCGCAACGCTGCCAGTGTTCCGTTACACTTAAACTGGGATGATTAATTGGAGAATGCACCGATGGTGATGCAAATGAACCGACTGACCGGTCCTTCCGTGAAGCTGATGAGTGGTCTGATTCTGCTGTTATGCCTCAGTACGGCGGATACCGTCGCCCAGGAAAAACACAAGATGACCATGGCCGACGTGGAACGGCAGATTGCAGAACTTTCCAACTGGGGACGCTGGGGAGATAATGACCAAAAAGGAGCCATCAACCTGATCACTCCTCAGAAGCGTATCGACGCCGCACAGCAAGTGAAACTGGGCATCTGTGTTTCACTGGCGCGACTGGCCGAGGAAACACGTGCTGTGGATAACCCGGACCCGTTCATTCAGCGCATGCTGGTGATCGGTCAGGAAGTGGGAAATCCGTTTGCAGCTGACCGTTACAACGTCGCGTACCACGGTTATGCGCACACGCACATGGATGCACTGTGTCACCTGTTCCACCGTGGTCGGCTGTACAATGGTTACACGCACGATGCGGTTACCAAAGACGGCGCGAACAAATTAAGCATCCACAGCCAGCAGCAGGGCGTCTTCACCCGTGGCGTGCTGATCGACGTCCCCAGGATGCGCAAACTGGACTACCTGGAACCCAAAACAGCGATTTTCCCTGAGGACCTGGATGCGTGGGAGCAGGCAACCGGTATTCGCGTCAGCGCCGGAGATGTCGTCTTCATCCGCACCGGTCGATGGGCGCGCCGTGATGCGCTGGGACCGTGGGATGTCCAAAAGGACGGTCTGGCGGGTTTGCATGGTTCGTGCGCACAATGGCTGCGGAAAAGGGATATTGCCATGCTGGGCAGTGATGCAGCCAGTGATGTGCTGCCATCACAGGTGGATGGCATTACGCATCCGGTGCATTTGCTGATGCTGCACTCAATGGGTGTGCAGATCTTTGACAATTGCGATCTGGAGGACCTCGGGCGCGTAACGGCCAAACTGAATCGCTGGGAGTTTCTGCTGACAGCGTCACCGATACCGGTTCAGGGAGGCACCGGGTCACCGCTGAATCCGATCGCGACTTTCTGATGTGATTGCTTTCGGAGCATCAGGCTCGGCAGCTGAATCACGCAGCATTACTGGAAACTTGCCGTTGCTGGAAGCGAGTTTGACCCATCGTGCGTGAGGCGCTGATGATTGCTGTCGGCTTCTGATGTCCAGCAACAGTCCGGACGTCTGCCAGTTACGCCGGAAGTTGGCGGCGAGCGAGAGTATTGCTTCCCAGTGCCGACACACGAATCAACACAAATTATACAACTGCTTCCACCTGCCCAACAGAGTCGTGGCGATTCGTCATCATTCTAGTGGAAGTCTACTGCACCATCCCGTCCGTGACCTAACCTCCAGAAAGAGCATTACCCCTGCTCTCGGCGTGCCGACGGGAGGTTGCGCATGGAGTATGGGCATATTCCCCGCTTCTGGAGATGTGGAGATGGTTACTCAGACAAATCTTGCACGCAACAATTCAAGCGACTTCGAGAAACTCAAGTCGCTCATTCACGGTAAACTCGTCGAAAAACTGGATTTGACCAAGATTTCGGACCTCGAAGGTGAATCGCTGCGCCGTGAAATTCGTGTGGTTGTCGAGCATCTGTGTGATACAGAGAATCCCATGCTGAACCGCGCTGAGCGGGAGCGGCTGGTCGAAGAAGTTCTCGACGAAGCTTTCGGATTTGGTCCGCTCGAACTGCTGCTCAAGGAAGAGGGAGTCGCAGATATTATGATCAATGGCCCCAAGAATGTGTTCCTGGAAAAAAACGGTCGAATCACGAAGTCCGAGGTGACGTTCCGCGACAACGAACATTTGCTGCAGATTCTTGACCGGATTGTGTCCAAGGTAGGACGTCGCATCGACGAAACATCGCCAATGGTTGATGCGCGACTGCCCGATGGCTCACGATTGAATGCCATCATTCCGCCACTCGCTCTGGACGGACCGTCACTGACAATTCGTCGTTTTGGCGCCAATCCGCTCACACTGGAAGACCTGTTGAAATTCGGGACATTCACACCGGAAATGGTCATGTTTCTGGAAGGCGCGATGAAGGCCCGCATGAATATGATCATCAGCGGAGGCACTGGTTCGGGTAAAACCACACTGTTGAACACACTCTCCAGTTTCATTTCAAACGAAACCCGCATCGTCACGATCGAAGATGCGGCCGAGCTGCAGCTTCAGCAGGATCACGTACTGAGACTGGAAACCCGGCCGCCGAATATCGAAGGCAAGGGCGCGGTGACCGCAACAGATTTAGTCAAGAATGCTCTGAGAATGCGTCCTGACAGAATTATCATTGGAGAATGTCGTGGTGGTGAAACACTCGACATGCTTCAGGCGATGAACACTGGTCACGACGGTTCGCTGACCACGGTTCACGCAAACAGCCCGCGCGACGCTATTTCACGAATTGAAACGCTGATTAATATGAGTGGAGTCGAACTGCCGCTGGTCGCTGTGCGCAAACAGATTGCTTCCGCCGTCAACCTCATTATCCAGGCCAACCGTCTGCAGGGAGGTGCTCGAAAGGTCACTTACATCACGGAGATTGTTGGCATGGAACAGAACACTCTGATCATGCAGGACATATTCAGGTTTGTGCAGCACGGGATTGGCGAAGACGGCCGGGCCGTCGGTAGCTTCGAAACAGCCGGCGTGCGGCCCAAGTGCGTCGAACAACTGGAAGCGGCGGGTGTGCGGCTTCCTCCAAGTATTTTCCAGGAGCGTACTCTTGGATCGCACTGATCCGCGGTTGTCTGAAACTCAGTGCGTCCCGTGTGTCGCCTGCGTCTGAAAACCAACCAGGAGGCTGTTCGTCATGGATCCAACTCTGATGATTCTGATTGCGGCATTCATCGGCGTGGTTACGCTGGTCGCGGGCATTGGAATGTTTATCCAGGGCCGAACCGTCTCACAGTCGGAAACGCGTCTGGCGGCTTTTACCAGTACTGGCATCGGCAGCAGTCACAAAATCGCCGATGAACTCGTGCGCGACGGATTCAGTACGGCATCCGGCATACTGAGTTCACTGCTCAGACGGTTCGAACGCCTGCCGCTGTTCTTTCAGCAGGCAGAATCTCCGCTGAAAATTGAACAGTTTCTTGCTGTCTGCGCCGCAACTGCGGCATTGGGTATGTGTATCTCCATAATCGCTCGTGCCCCTGTGGCACTGTACCCAATCGGTGCTGTTACGGGATTTGCACTGCCGTGCGTCTGGCTGTCATATCGACGCAAACGACGTTTCAGACGATTTGAAAAACAACTGCCGGATGCACTTGAACTGATGTCACGAGCCCTGCGGTCAGGCCACAGTCTGGCGAGTGGTTTGAGTGTCGTGGCCAGTGAAATGCCGGCCCCTATCTCAACGGAGTTTCACAATTGTTACGAAGAGCAGAACCTCGGAATTCCGATTGACAGAGCACTCGTCAACATGCTGGATCGGATTCCCAACGTCGACCTGCAGTTGTTTGTTACGGCCGTGGGCATCCAGCGGCAGACCGGCGGCGATCTTTCAGAGATTCTCAATAAGATCAGTGGACTGGTACGGGATCGATTCCAGATTCTTGGGCAGGTCAAAGCCCTGACTGGAGAAGGTCGAATCAGCGGCATCATACTGATGGCCCTGCCTCCTATCCTCTTCCTGACCGTCTATTACCTCAATCCGGACTACGTGATGGTTCTGTTTGAGCACGAGGATGGCCGTAAGATGATGATGGGTGCCATCATCCTGCAGATTCTGGGCGCATTCGTCATTCGCAACATCTGTAACATCAAGGTCTGATTCGGGCCGATCAGATTGTCAACAGTTTCTGAGAATACAGGTAACGGACATTTATCATGAGTGCAGAATTTGTCATCCCGATCAGCATCTTTGCTGCAGTAACCTGTGGCGTCTGGGCCATCATCTCGATGTTCGCCAAAAAACCTTCTCGAGCCGTAGAACGGCTCCGAGAGATACATGATCCGCGTTCCCGGCCGATGGCAGATAGCAGCAGTGACAAGACGAACAGTATCCTCGACAAGGCCGCACCCACGCTCTCAAAGGCTCTGGATTCAGGCAATGAAGAGGAACAAAGCAAACTGAAAATTCGCCTGGCCAACGCAGGATACAGTCATGAGCACGCATCACGTAACTTCCTTGCGATCAAAGTCGTCTCATTCGTTCTCGGTCTTGTCTTTGGCGGTGTCTATGGCGTTGCGAGTTCAGCGGGTAACCCATGGATGGCCTGGGTGATTGGAGCTGGTATCGGATTCTATATGCCGGAACTCATCCTCACACTCATGAAGATGTCACGTCAGACTAAGCTTTTCCTGCAGATGCCGGACGCACTCGACCTTCTCGTCGTGTGTGTGGAAGCCGGACTGGGGCTCGACGCAGCTATGCGACGAGTGTCTGAAAAACTGACCAATGCTGCGCCCGAAGTTTGCCAGGAACTGGCAACAGCCAACATGCAGTTGCAGATGGGAAAACCACGCCGACAGGTGCTGCATGACCTGGGAATTCGTACCGGTGTTGACGACATGCGTGCTCTGGCAGCGATCCTGATTCAGGCCGACCGTTTCGGATCATCAATTGCCCAGGCTTTACGAGTTCAGTCAGACAGCATGCGAGTTAAGCGTCGTCAGATGGCAGAAGAAAAGGCTCAGCAAACAGCTGTAAAGATGATCTTCCCGCTGGTGCTGTTCATCTTTCCGGGTATCTTTGTAGTCTTGGTGGGTCCTGCCGGTATCCAGCTGATGGAAAACCTTATCAACAAATAGTTGGGGCGCGTTTCTATTCTCACAACGGCTTCTCCCGCAGCAGGGACCATCATCGTCCGGTCCGTTGTCTATTTAGTACAGCGTGTTGCTGAAACCCTGACATCAACGTCCGAGATGTCAAAAGTGTGAGCCGGCGGTCCGGAATTCCCCACCGGACTTGATCGGCTTCGCCGTGCAGGTTTCATGGCACCGAACCGAATTCAGCGGCATGAATTTGTATGATACGTGCATGAAGTCGGCCGTCAGAATAAGTTCGTCATCTGACTGAGTCGCCAGTGAGTAACGCTCGAGCATGGCTTTTTTTTGTTCACACATGAACGGGCATCTTCGCGCAGAAAGCTCAATTGAAAAAAGACAGTATTGCGGCTTACAGCGTCTTCGTAATTCCCGGAACGATTCCTCGTAACAGCCCGCGTCAGAATCCGGTCACAGTGCTGGCCTGAAGCGGACGACAATCTTCGGTATCGACTTTTGGTCACCCGTGGAGGACAATTCGGTCGGTTTCGCCGGTAACACAGTACAGTCGTGCTCCAAGTGAATGACGCTGTATCGTATGTGCCTCTGTTTTTCCTTTTGCTCGATTCGGGATCGAACAATGCTGTTCCGTTTGTTGCTTATCCTTCTGACTACAGCTTCTTTCACCGGACTGGTTGTTGGGCAGGAAAAGTTATTAGACAACCTTAATGGTGGGTTACTGTTTGGTCCGGAGGATGAGACGGACACAGTTGATGTATCGGCGAAGCTGGTTCAGCAGGATGCGCATACGGTCGAGCTGCAGGTGACTGTGACGCCTCCTGAAAACTTCTATATTTATTCGACCACGACCCCCAAGGGGAAAAAGACAAAGATCACTGTCACCGAATCCGCCGGACTTCAGCCAAAACAACAGGGATTTGTGCCCGATCACCCCGCGAAGAAGGAATACAGCGAAGATTTCCGGGGGAATGTTGAAAAATTTGACAGCTCGGTCACGTGGTCAAAGCAGTTCCGGTCCGCGACTCCAATGTCCGGCACCGTTCGATTTGATGGCCACATTGACGGACAGATTTGTTCAATGGGGGAAGGTGGAATCTGTCTGCTTCTGCTGCCGCCACCAGAATTCTCAGCCGAGCTGGCTGCGGACACATCACCGACTCCCAGCCGACCGGAATCACCACGTGTGAATGCCAGCCTGCCATCAAGTGTTACGGCGACTTTGGATGATATCCCCCCCCAGGAGGCAAAGATCGGATACACGGTTTCGTTGTCACCGGCTGACGCACAACCAGGTGACGAAGTCACGTTGCGCGTGCGTGCCGACATCGCAGACGGATGGCATACGTATTCCAGCACGATGTCGCCTGATATTTTGGGAGGGACACCGACAGTTATCAGCCTGAGTGAATTCAGCGGGCTGCAAAATGTCGATAAGTACTTTACGGCATCGTCTGCTCCCGAGTTTCTGGAGAATACTTTCAAAGAACCGCTGGAGGTGCATGAAGGCTCCGTTACCTGGACGCAGAGATTCGTGGTAACCAGCGAAAACGCATCGGTTCTCGGAACGATTGATGGGCAGATTTGCACGAACCAAGTCTGCGAGATCCCCGGAACCGCTGCATTCGCTGTGGCTCTTGGTGGTTCCACCCACACCCCAGATTTCCCATTTGTATCTGACGCTGAATCGGGCAGCCATGTATCAGATTCCGGTACACAGGAAGTGAGTATCGGTGTTGCGGCTGACGCAAGACGGGAAGGGCTGCTGTTTTTCCTGCTGGCCGCCGTTGGTGCCGGTTTCGTTGCTCTACTGACGCCCTGCGTCTTTCCTATGATTCCCGTGACAGTGGCTTTTTTTCTGAAACAGGGAGAAGCGGGCAAGGGAAACACGAAGCTCCTGGCGGTAATCTACTGCCTGGGAATTGTGGGCTCATTCACCGTAATCGGTGTCTTGGTCTCCGTTATTTTTGGGCCTCAAAAAATGACGGAACTGGCGAATGGACCATGGCTGAATTTGTTCTTTGCTGCCGTGTTCGTGGGATTTGCGCTCATGCTTATGGGCGTGTTCGAAATTCGTGTTCCCACATCCCTGATCAACTGGTCTGCCCAGCGAGAAAGCAAAGGCGGAGTGCCGGGAGTGTTATTTATGGCGATCACGTTTACCCTCGTGTCGTTCACCTGCACCGCTGCCTTTGTGGCAAACCTTCTGGTATTCGCATCCCGAGGAGACTTTCTGTGGCCGACACTGGGGATGCTGGCATTTTCCACGGCATTTGCTTCACCGTTTTTTTTCCTCGCAATGTTTCCTGAATTTTTGTCTCGGCTGCCGAATAGCGGCGGCTGGATGCAGAAAGTCAAATGCACCGCTGGCCTGATCGAACTTGCGTTCGTTGTCAAGTTTCTCAGCGTCGCGGATATTGGATTTAGTCCCACAGCCACGCCTCGATTCGTTGATTTCTCAACGGCAATGGTCTTGTGGGCCACGCTGGCGTTCGTGACAGGGTTGTACCTGCTGGGCGTTTTCCGATTCGCAAAGGACACACCCGGTGAAGGAATTTCGCCCATCGGCGGACTGTGGGCGATGGGGAGTATCGGACTTGGGCTGCTAATCTGTGTTGGGATGTTCAGTCCGACTTCACCGGACAGCTGGATGTGGAATCGTCTGGTGGGATTCGCTCCTCCACGTTTTGAATCGGCCGTCTGGTCCGGAGATCCTGGTACGAGCGGTGTGAAGGATGAATTCGCAGAGCTGGCACAGAGTGAATATGCACTGTCACATGCTGGCCTGGCCTACGCTTTGCAGCTGGATGAGGCGATTCGGGTGGCACGAAAGAAAGATCGCCCCGTGTTCGTGGATTTCACCGGTGTGAACTGCCAGAACTGTCGAGATATGGAAAATGATGTACTGAATCGTCCGAACGTGGTTGGAATCCTGTCGACGCTGCCAAGAGCACAGCTGTACCTGGACCGGATTCCGACGGTTCCGGAGGGGGAGGAATCAGATCGGCTGCTTGAGCAAAATCGGCAGCTCAGCAAAGATCTCACGGGTGGATACGCGATGCCAACCTACGTCATTTTATCTCCCGACGGCCGTGAGGTCCTGTCCACCACCTCCGGTGTCGTCAGTCAGGAGAAATTTACCCGGTTTCTGGAAGCAGGAATTCGCCGGTTCGACGATGGGAAAAAAGGAGTTGCAGTCCGCGATTCCGGGCAGGAGGGCGCGCTGTAGTTTAACTTCTTGGAGATCAATTCAGAGAAGAATCAATGCGTCCACTGGAGTGGAGTCAATGGTGCTCCAGAGCGCCTGCACCCATATCCCGCAATTGTCGGGAGACAGGAAACTGCGGCTTGTCATCAGAACGCGGACAGCCCAAACAGGCGCTCTGCATTTTGCGTTGTCTGCTTCGCCAGTTCGTCCATACTGACGCCGTGAACGTCTGCCAGACATTCGGCTGTCAGGCGCACCCACGACGGTTCATTGCGTTTGCTGCGTCTCGGATGTGGTGCCAAATACGGCGCATCGGTTTCGACCAGCAGTCGATCAAGGGGAACGCTGGCCGCGACGGAGCGCAGTTCGTCGTTCTTCCGAAACGTCACCATTCCCGCGAAGGAAATATACAGTCCCAGCTGCAGACACTCCGCAGCGACGTCCGCATCCCCGCAGAATGAATGCATCACGCCCGTCAACGGTGCCTGTTGGGATTCGATTCGAAGTACATCAAGTACTTCCGCCTCAGCTTCACGACAGTGCACGACGAACGGAAGCTGGCTGGAGACGGAAAGACGGATGTGGCGACGGAAATACTCCCGCTGGAGATCGAGTGGGGCATGATCCCAGTATTTGTCCAGACCCGTTTCACCGATGCCGACCACTTTGGAGTGATCAATAAGTGACAGGACCTGGGTCCAGTCATCCGGGCTGACTTCATGCACGTAGTTCGGCTGGATGCCCACAACGGCAAAAACGGAATCAAACTGTTCGGCAATCTCAGTCGCTGCACGGCTCGTGGCTGCGTCGATCCCTATCGTGAGCAGATGGCTGACTCCGCTGTCCACGGCACGTGTAACAATCTCGTTTCGTTCCGGCTGAAATGCTTCAGCGTCCAGATGGCAGTGGGTGTCAATGAGTCTCGGGGGCATAAGAAATCGCTAATCAACGGTGATTGGTGTCAATGCAAACGACTGAGGAACGAAACGGTAGAAATGTCGATCTGGAAACTCTTTTTTTAGCAGGCAGATTTCATCTTTTGTTTCCGGCACACGGGCGATCAGCACTTCATTGCGATATTCCGGGTCGTTGATGATGTAGCTCAGCGGAGGACCGGATTCGGGTTCTTCCACAAGAACTAATGCCGGTTTTGTTACCAATTTTGAGGCCACCTTTCGGTGAAAAACCTCAAATTGTCGTCGCGACCAGGCCAGTTCACTGGTGGCCGCAGCGATTTTGGACGGTCCCCAGGTTGAATCCATGGTCAGCCATCCAGGCAGTATTGCTGAAGCCAGAAAACAGATCACCCATCCGCAGAATAACGGCGCTGAGGTCAGACGTCTGAGTTCACCTGCAACCGATGACAGTCCTGCGGACACCAAGATGAGAATCAAAGGGGCTGTTTCGAACACGTAATGCCAGTGCATGATCCCTGAAAACCAATACGGGACATGCACAAGATGCAGGGTCACCACGCTGGCGAAAATCAGTCGCAGAATTCGGGTCTGGTATTGGGCACCTTCTGGCGGAAAAAGTAGTCGCAAAAGTGCCGAAGCAAGTCCGATGACAATCGGCACGATCCCCAGACTCCACTGAGCGCTGGCCAGACAGCGATTTCCCACGTTGCGCATGGCCAGCGGCCAGGTGAGATTTTCTGCCCATCGGTCGTAGCTCTGCAGAACCTTCGATGTTTGCTTCGCATCGCCTCGAATGCCGTTATTGAATCCATATGTGTGCCGGGGCGCATACACGTCGGTGTATTCCTGATAGGCGCTGCGGAAAAACGATCCTGTGATGCTGTGATTCAGTACTCCCAGCACCATGAAGCCGACGACGAGTGGAATGGCCATGCTGGCCAGCAGATAAATGCGCTGCCGGATCCAGACGGGTTCCGTGCAGCAAATAATTCGCCAGATGAACGAGATGCCCCACGGCAGGGCAAACCCGGCGGCAGTCATCGGGCGACCCAGCATAGCGAGGGTTAATGCTGTTCCGGAGATCAATGTCAGCGTCACGGTCGGACGTCGCATGAGCCGTATCATTGCCCACAAAAAAACGCTCAGAGCCATCAGTGTAGGATGATGGCCGAGCAACAGATTGCTGAATACGGCCAGTCCCGGACTGCAACCAATCAGAAGTCCGGCTGTCAGAGCGGCACCGGGACGAAGAAACTCTGCTGCACACAAATAGCAAAAAGTGGCAGCCAGCGCTCCGGCCAGCCAGTGACCGATGATCGGTTGTCCAGTGTCCAGAAATATGGCAATCCACAGCCCCGTCCATGGGAAATACCGGCTGGCTGTACGATGTTCGTTCAGCACATGAACCTGGTGAAACAGATCAGGACGAACCTTTGCGGGCGGCCAGGACAATTTTCCCGCAGCAAATGTCTTTGCCTGCAGTAAATAGCTGTATTCATCATGATACGCTGGCGGCAGCTCGTAAAAGGCTATTGTTTCTTGCTGGACGCCGTCGGACAATTTCACCGACTGCAGGCCGACGATACTGCTTGCAGCCAGGGAAACGCCAAACACAAGACCACAACACAGTAGTCGCGTTCGGAGCGCCGCTTTTGGCTGTCGTTCAGTTTCGCCGCCCGTTCTCGTGGAGGATCCAGAGATCTGGAAAAATACCGGGAGGGCCAGAAGAACCAGAAACGGCAGCGTGGTTTCAGGATCCCATTCTACGAACCACGCGAACCACCCGGCGGGACTGTCGCGGGCCAGCATGAGCCGCTGGAACTCGAAGTATCCACACAGCCCGGTGACCATCAGCCAGATAGCGGCAAACCGGGATTTTCCGTTCAATGTCATCGTACGCGAGATTCCTGACATTCCGCTTAACAATGTTCCGGAATACGGAATGAGCTATCATTCGCAGTTGACCGCCGCAGCGACGGACTGCTGTCAATTCGAATTACGTGAACGGTCTGTAAACCGCTGTTTGAATTCCATGAAACGACCCGGTTCTCCCGCAAGTTTGCTGTTTCGACTGGTTGTGCCAGCTTGTGCTGTCTTTATTCTCACGATTTTGATCATGATCGCATCGGTCTTCGGGAATCCTCGGGCTCCCGTCATACGCTGGCTGGATCACCATATCGGAACATTGTTGACAGTTGAGTTTGTCGCCACCATGGTACTCGTCCTGCTGGCCATGACGGTGGATCGGATCCACACATTGAAATCCGGTCACGTTGATTGTCGAGCTGAGCACAAAGAGACTCAGACCGTTCCCTGGAACTGCTCCGGATCAGAAACCGAATCATGACAAACTCTCAAAACCTTTATTGTGAACTGCTGGAACGTACCGGTCGTGCCGCTCTGCTGGAGTCAACCGGAGCCATTCTGAGCTGGGATCGTGAGACATATATGCCGGACAAAGGCGCCGAACATCGGGCCAGTCAGTTGAGCCTGTTGTCCGGGATTCATCATCAGCTCGCGACAGAACCTCGAATTGGAGAACTGCTGGATGCTCTGCAGGATAGTGAACTCAACGATTCCCCTGAATACGATTCTGCGATCAATCTGCGCGAGCTTCGGCGGCGTTATGACCGTCAGCGTCGACTGCCTCAGCCGCTGGTCGAAGAAATTGCCCGTGTGACGGCGTTGGCTCAGCATCACTGGTCGGAAGCACGTCAGGCCGACGACTACCAGACATTTTCGCCATGGCTGGATGATGTGATCCGACTGAAGCGAGAACAGGCGACGGCCGTCGGATTTGCTGATAACGGTGAATCCTACGACGCGCTGCTCGATGAATATGAGCCTCAGTGTACCAGCCGGGAGATCACCGGGGTTTTCGAACAACTTCGGGCGAAGCTGCTGCCGCTGCTGGATTCAATCCGTGGTTGTGAGCGTAGTCCGGATGTGTCGATTTTGGTCCGGAATTATCCGGTTGATCAACAGGAGCAGTTCGGTCGACTGGCCGCACAGGCAATTGGCTTTGATTTCCACGGGGGACGGCTGGATGTAGCGGCCCACCCGTTTTGCAGTGGTACGGGGCCGGGCGACTGCCGCATGACGACGCGCTACGATCCACAGTTTTTCAGTGGGTCATTTTTCGGCACACTGCATGAAACCGGACACGGCCTGTACGAACAGGGATTGCCGGCAGACGCCTTTGGAACCCCACTGGGACAGGCAGTTTCGCTGGGGATTCACGAGTCACAGTCGCGGCTGTGGGAGAATATCGTCGGCCGGAGCCGATCGTTCTGGCAGTATTTTTTCCCGAAAGCACAGGAATTCTTTCCGAATTCTCTGAGCCAGATATCTCTGGATGAGTTTGTCTTTGCAATCAATGCGGTGAGGCCATCGCTGATCCGCGTCGAGGCTGATGAAGTGACCTATAATCTGCACGTTATGCTGCGGTTCGATATCGAACGGGATCTAATCTCAGGCAACCTGACCGTCAATGATCTGCCGGGGGCCTGGAACGAACGTTTTGGACGGGACTTTGGCATCACGCCTGATTCAGATGCCAGTGGCTGTATGCAGGATATTCACTGGAGCGCCGGGCTGTTTGGTTACTTTCCAACCTATGCTCTGGGCAATATGTATGCGGCTCAGTTTTTCGAAGCCGCAAACCGGCGGCTGGGAGATCTGAACACACAGTTCACGGCGGGACAGTTTGAGTCCCTGCTCGGCTGGTTGCGAGAGCAGATTCACCATCGGGGACAACGACTTCCGGCTGGTCGTCTGGTGGAAACCGTCACCGGACATCCGCTGAGCGATGAGCCGCTCATTCGTCATCTGAGTGAACGTTTCCTGCCGCTGTATCAGACCATCTGAACCAAATGTATGCAGGAGTCCGGCACACGGCGCTGTCGCATTGTCTGACAGAAAATCAAACGACGGCTGGGTGGGAAGTCTCAGCTCCAGGATTGCTCAGTGGCGCAATATCGCAGAACCTGGGTCGTCCGCTCCCCCGGGATGTTCTCATCGGTCGATGCCCTGAACAGAATCTTGAATCTTCGTGCTTCATGCTGCCAAAGCTGTCGTTGAGTCCGCGACGGATCGTCGTTATAACGCGACGCGCTGCGTACCGGATGCACGATTATTCTGTCAGTCGCAGTGCACAAACGGCCTCTCGTAGCGGTCGTCTAACCATGCCATCGAATTTCAGGTTCATATTATGATTCAGGTGCAACTCCCCGATGGGACTCTGCTCGAATGCGATGATTACGCCACCGCACTGGACGTCGCTGCCGGGATCAGCGAGGGACTCAGACGAGTCACGGCGGCTGCCTCGATTGATGACAATGTCGTTGATGCCATGAGGCCTCTGGCAGAACTCACGGATCTGCGCCCGATTCCATTACAGTTGCTGACAAACCGGGACGCCGAGGCCGCCACCGTCATGAGACACAGTTGTGCTCACATTATGGCGCGGGCTGTCATGAGACTGTATGACGGAGTCGGTCTCGCATTTGGCCCGGTCAGAGGCAATACATTCTACTACGACTTCGATCTGGCGACTCCGATCCGTGAAGATGACTTTCCAAAAATTGAAGCAGAAATGAAAAAGATCGTCAAGGAGGCGGAACCGTTCGAACGCATCACGATGGATCGTGATCAGTCCATTCAGCTGTGTCAGGATCTCAAACAGGAGTTAAAGGTTGAACACATCCGGACCGGATTGGCTGAACATGACTCACTCAGCTTTTATCGCCAAGGTGAGTTCGTGGACCTGTGCCGCGGGCCCCATATTCCTCATGCAGGAATGGTCAAAGCTTTCAAGGTGCTGAGTGTCGCGGGGTCTCACTGGAAGGGTGATGTTTCAAATCGATCACTGCAACGCGTGTATGGCACGGCGTTCTTCGACCGGAAAGAGTTGAAGACTTATTTGCAGCAACTGGAAGAAGCGAAGAAACGGGACCACCGTATTCTTGGAAGTCGCCTGCAGCTGTTTACTATCGACCCGGATGTTGGCCAGGGCCTGTGCCTCTGGTTGCCAAAGGGAGCGACCATCCGCGCGACTTTGGAAGACTTTATTAAAGCGGAACTGTTACGCCTGGGCTATGACCCTGTGTACTCCCCACAGATCGGTCGTGTTGCATTGTATGAAACGAGTGGCCACTTCCCGTATTACCGTGATTCGCAGTTTGCACCGTTGTTTGATCATTCTGCTGGTCAGTTGGTCGATCACTGGATTCGCTGCCTCGATCCCCAGGACGAAGAACTCGCGATCCTGTCTGCCGAAGACGAACAAAAGCTTCTGGATGCGGCCGTCGTGCTGGGCATGTGCATGGAGGAGTTCCCGGTCGCCGGTTCTGCCGACGAGAAACGTGAAGTGCTTCGAAAATGGGAGAGACAGCAGGAACGCTATCTGCTAAGACCGATGAACTGCCCGCATCATGCCCAGATATATAAAGCTATTCCCAGAAGCTATCGGGACCTTCCGGTCAGACTCGCCGAATTTGGCATGGTTTATCGCCACGAACAATCCGGCGAACTCAATGGGCTGCTCCGTGCCCGCGGATTCACTCAGGACGACGCGCACTTGTTCTGTACACCGGGTCAGGTGGGAGAAGAATTCAAAACGACGCTGGGCTTGGTTAGGTACGTGCTTCAAGCCGTCGGAATGAACGATTACCGGGTTCAGCTTTCCACAAAAGATCCGAACTCAGACAAGTATGTCGGCAGCCCCGAACTCTGGGACAATGCTGAAAACATCCTGCGCAGGGTACTGCGGGAAGAAGGGATGCAATTCATCGAGACTCGGGGCGAAGCTGCCTTCTATGGCCCAAAAGCAGACTTCATGATCCGCGATTGCCTGGGCCGTGAATGGCAGCTGGGCACTGTACAACTTGATTATAATCTTCCGGAACGTTTCGAACTGGAATACATTGGCAGCGACAACCAGCCTCACCGACCGGTCATGATTCATCGGGCTCCGTTCGGTTCGATGGAACGACTTGTGGGCGTGCTGATCGAACACTTTGCCGGCGCATTCCCGCTTTGGCTGGCGCCCGAACAGATTCGAGTGCTGCCATTGAGCGAAAAATCGGACGTCTACGCCAAAGATGTGGCGTCCCGCTTTCGGCAGCAAGGATTTCGTGTCGGCACAGACTTACAGAGTGCTCGCGTCCAAGCCAAAATTCGGGAGGCCCAATTGGAATTGATTCCCTATATGCTCATTGTTGGCCCACGTGAAGCCGAGCAGGATGCCGTCTCGGTGCGCTGCCGTATCGATGGAGATCTGGGTGTGATGAGCTTCAATGATGCTCTGATTCAGCTAACCAAAGAACGTGATGACCGCATCATCCGCCAGATCGTGTAATCGGACTCCGGTGCTCCGGAAGCAGATACCCTGGAATCAAACGAATACTGATTGACATCAGATGACGACTGGTGAATCCCTCCGCTGGCCACGCCCGATGCGTTTCCGGCCCAGTTAGCATGCTCGTTGTATTCATTTGCGGGCGAGACATGTGAATTCAGACACCGGAATGGCGGTCGAAGTCTCGCCATGATTACGGATCACGAATCACAGTTTCCGGTCAATCTTCAGGTGCCGGTTACAGACGCCACACTGGAGGTGGGATACATCTCATCACGATGCCGGCCCCTGGAGCATCCGATTGTTTCGTGTCGGCTATTCTGCATAGGATGTGTCTGGTTCCGACTCCGGGATGCACCGCGACACTGTGAGCACGGATGACGTTCTTTCCTTTGACCGTGAGTAACTCCCCTGACATCCTCCGACATTCGAACTCATCTGCGATTCCGTGATGCCGTGAGCATCATCGTCGGAATCGTCATCGGCACCGCAATTTTTAAGACTCCAACTCTTGTTCTGCAAAACGTCTCGAGCGAGTGGCAGTCCCACATGCTGTGGCTGCTGGGCGGCGGACTCTCGTTGTGCGGTGCTTTGTGTTACGCGGAACTGGCCACGTCACTGTCTCGAAACGGTGGTGAGTATGTGTATCTCTCGAAGGCGTATGCTCCCTGGCTGGGCTTTCTGTTTGGCTGGGCTCAGATGACGGTCGTCCACAGCGGAACAGTCGGGTCGATGGGTTATGCCTTTGCCGATTACGCAATGCGGATCTGGACGTTTCCTGAATGGGCCAACGCCTGGCTGGCTGCCGGAGCAATCGTACTGCTGACCGTTCTGAACCTCATTGGCGCGACGGCCGGCAAGTGGGTACAGAACCTGTTGAGTTCCGTCAAGGTACTTGGTCTGCTGGGCGTGATTGTCGCAGGATTCGCTGCACCCGCGAATGTAGAAACACATGGCGCATCCGGTGGGGTCGTGACTCCTTCGCTCGGTCTCGCACTTGTGTTCGTTCTGTATGCATATGGAGGCTGGAACGACTCAGCTTATGTCGCCACAGAAGTTCAGAATCGAGAACGCAATCTGCCACGAGCACTTCTGGTAGGCCTTGCGGGAATCACTCTGATTTACCTGCTGGTTAATCTGGCGTGCCTCCGCGTACTGGGAATCGATGCCGCTCGACAGACATTGACTCCGGCCGCCGATGTTGTGGAACGAGCGCTGGGTACGGCGGGCCGGCGTGCAGTGAGTTTGCTGGTGATGATCTCTGCACTGGGCGCCATTAACGGAATGATTTTTACCGGTGCACGAGTCTACGGAGTGATGAGTCAGGACCATCGCCTGTTCGCACGACTCGGTCCGTCGCACGCCCGACTGGGAGCGCCAGTCTTCGCACTGATCGCTCCGTGCCTGTTTTCTTTTTTGTTGATACTTGGTGTGGGTACATCGTTCGGTCAGTCCTTCATCGATCGACTTCTCGGCCTCATAGGTGTACCCGAACTACCCTGGGAGGAATATTTTGGTGGCTTCGAGACACTGGTCGCAGGAACGGCTCCCGTTTTCTGGTCATTCTTTCTGCTCAGCGGAATCGCGGTTTTCGTTCTCCGCTGGCGAGAACCGAATCTTGACCGACCGTTTCGAATTCCCTGCTACCCGGTTCCAGCAGTGATCTTTTGCGTCGTGTGTGGTTATATGCTCTTTTCGAGTGTCGCCTATGCTCGCTGGCTGTCGCTGCTGGGTTTTGCTCCGCTGGCAGCCGGTGTGCCACTAATTGGCTGGATTCGCAAAGGTCGTCAATCCTGAACGAACTACCGGCCGAAAGATGTTCGATTCAGGTTCGCTCATATAAGGCGTTTCTCCGGAGGCAGTTTAAGACCACAGAAGGTCACCTGTTTCGAGTGCGCACCGACCGATGCGGAAAGTCTTTGTTTTGATGCAGGATCGTGACCTGACCAGAAAAGCGACCCGGTTTCCTCTTTTGCCGTCACTGCAGCAAACGGATGGAGCTACCAGCCCAGGCATGGACGTTTCCAGCCAAGCCGGAATCGTGCAGAGTATCGAAGAGAGTTCCGTGATTCCGGATGCATTAAAAATGCATCAATCCGGCCATCGGCAAGGAACTGAGCGAGGTCGAACGGGTGATCACCGAGGATCGTAGCCTGGCGAATCAGGTGCGGTTCGCAGCCGTGGGTGCGCTGGTGAATCTGCAGACCGTACGGACGGCTCAGTGAAAGCTGTCACGGCCGGTGAACGCGCCGAGATGAACATCGAAAGCAGTGTCGGACGGAGAACGACCTTCACCGTCCGTCTTCCTCTGCGTGGCATGTTCGAGAAGCGTGAACTCAACGGAACGAACAGTTTGTGATTAGTCCGTCGTCGATGTTGAAGATGGCAGGTGTCACCAATTGGTCGGGGAACGTGGAAATCACCAAGAGTCTGATGACGAAACCCTGTGGCTAACAATGAACCGCCACTCATGACTGTCGCAGTGCAGGAACTATCTCAGTTCGTGCGGCGTGAATTGCAGGGGCGATTCCGGCGAGCGTTCCGGCGATTGCGGACACGATCAGCCCCGTGATGGCCAGACGAACTGATGGTGTGAACGCAATAGTGACGGCTTCGGCTCCGACCGACATGCTGCTGAGTTTAAGCATGATCATGGCGGCTCCGACCCCGATGATGCCACCTCCGATGCTGAGTAACACGCTTTCTGCCATCACCAGACGAAAAACTCCTGGACCGGAGAAGCCAATGGTTTGCAGAACTGCGTGTTCTTTGTTGCGATCCTGAACCGACATGACCGTCGTGGTGGCAACCAAGGACAGCACAAGGCCGACACAGGCGTAGCCGAGGTAGTGGGCCATGCCGATCAGTTGCGTCAGGTCGCCGAGGCTTTTGGCCTGGAAGACACCTTTGGGTCGAGTGTCGGTTTCGACGGGACCGCCTCGAAACATGTCGTCGATCTCTGCACATTTGGCAACGGGATCAACGCCTTCATTGAGCAGGACTTCCAACTGTGTCACTGTGCCGACGAGGTTCATACCTTTCCCTCGTTGCAGGAACTCAAGATGCGAGTAGATGTAGTTCTCCTCGGCGGGATCGTCACTATTGTAGATGCCAGCGATGTTGACGCTCAGGTCGCCGATGGAAAATTTGTCGCCGACTTTGATGCCTCGGCGACTGGCCACGGCCCGACCGACGACAGCGCTATCCTGATGTTGCTCAAATTCCGACCAGTTACCTGACGTTAGTTCAAAGTCACGGGCTTTGCGGAGTTTCTCAGATGGCACTCCGTAGAACACAACGACATCGAGACTCGCTCGACAGTTGTTCGTAAAAACCTGAACCGGGACGACTTCTCTCACTCCGTCGAGTCGGGCAATCTGTTGATCGTAGTCCTGTGGTAGATGACTTGTGGCCGGACAGAACTTGCTGGCCTGGAACGTGATCAGCGAACCCTTGGCTTCCTGCCGTCGTTGCAAATCGTTCATACCCTCCTGAACGGAACCGACGAAGCAAAACACGAACAGGGCGACGGCGGAACCACTCACAGTCAGAATCGTGCGTGAGCGGTGTCGCCACAGTGTTTTAAAGATGTATGGAACGAATTTGAACATGATTCGTGGAGCAGGTTTTAGCCTGCTGTTTCCTGCGATTCGCGGAATACGGCGGGCTCGAAGTCAGCACCACCAGTCTGCACAAGTTTCCCATAGTCGAGCCGGAACTGCTGGTCGGCAATCGCGGCGGCATCAGCATCGTGTGTGACCATCAATAGTGTGACGTTGAGTTGTTCTTTCAATCGTTTGAGCAGGTTGAGGATTTGCCCTGACGTGTCTGGGTCAAGGTCGCCGGTTGGTTCGTCGGCCACGACAACCTTGGGGTGAGCGACGATGGCTCGTGCGATACCGACTCGTTGTTCCTGTCCACCCGACATCTGACGGGGGTAATGGTCGGCCCGGTCGAGTAAATCCACGGCCTGCATTGCGATCTCGATTCGCCTGCGACGTTCGCTGCGTGACATCGGCAGCAACAGCAGCGGCAGTTCGATGTTTTCATACGCCGTCAGCACGGGAACAAGGTTGTGCGTCTGGAAGATGTAGCCCATGTTGGCCACACGCCAGTTCGCCAACTTCGTGTGAGACAGCCGTGTGATCTCGGTGCCATCGATGACGATGCTGCCGCTGTCGGGCTTGTCGATGCTGGCGATGAGATTCAACAAAGTAGACTTGCCGGTACCGCTGGCTCCCATCAACGAGACGAATTCACCTTGCTCGATGTTCAACGAGACGGCATCGAGCGGCGTGATTGTCTCATCACCTTTGTGGTATCGCTTGGTAACGTTTTTGATTTCGATGAGGGCCATTATTGGTTGACTTCTGTCGGGAGTCGGTGGATCGTGTCGGAATCGTCGCCACTTTGCTGGATGGTGTTGTTCGTTCCAAGCAAGGCGTCTTCGCTCACGACCTTGATGCGATCGTAGTCCTGCAAACCGTCACTTCCACCGGAAATGATTCGGCTGGAAATGGACAGGCCACTGGTGATCTCGACGAGTCCGTTGGAACTGACTGCTCCCGTTTGGATCATTGTCTTGCGTACGATCCCATTCGACTGATCGGCCAACCAGACGAAGGACCCGCCGTCGCCTTGATGGATGAGTTGTGAAAGAGTGTAGATTTTCAGCTCCTGCAGTGGTTCTGTTGTTCGTTCAGCTTGTTGCCTGGGAGCAAGAAATGTCACATCCACCAGCATTTCGGGCTTGAACACCGTTGGGGGATTGGGAATTCCCACTTTGACTTGCAGCGTGTTCTTCTGAATGTCGGCTTCGGAACTGACAAAGAGAACGTTGCCGGTCAAAGGCGATGATAATGCGGGATTGTCAATTTCAACGGGCTGGTTGAGTCTGACTTCTGGAATGTCCTCAAAGCGGACATCGACCCGCACCTGCAATGTGTCGGGCCGGTACATCGTGACGACAGTGCTGCCATCATACCCCGTCATCTGTGTCATGCCGCTGCCGATACGTGCGCCCGGATGAGCAATCAACCGGAACACTCGACCATCAATCGGTGCAACAATCGTCATTCGATTAAGTTGCAACTTAGCTTCGGCAACGACGACACTCGCTTGAATCACACGAGCCGTTGCCGCTCTGACTTGCGCCACGGACCCATCCTTCGCCTTGGTTTCGTCAGCGCGTAATTCCAGTTGTGTCTTGAGTGCATTCCGTCGCTGAACCAGCGCCGCCCGTTCTTTCCTGAACGATTCGGACCGATCACGCAGTTCTTCGACGAGCGCCTCACCAGAAGCGGCTTTGCTCCTGGCGATATCGATTTTGATACCGGCCACGACACCCTTCGCAGCGATCTTCCCGTCATAGTCCTTCTGCATGGCCTCGTAGTCTACTTCCGCTCGGCGAATCTCAAACGGCAGGTTTTTCAACCGCGTTTCAACCTTTGCCAGCGATACTTCAGCTTCACCGAGAGCAGCTTCGAGATGAACGGGTTGTTTAAAGCGTGTTTCGGCAGCAATGAGTGCGACTTTGACTTCGTCGAGTTCCGCTTCGCGAAGTTCAAGATCGGCTAAAGCCCGATCATGAGTGAGCTTCGCATCGTCCTTGACAAGTTCCGCAATCGGCTCACCGACTTTGACGAATTGATCCTCAACAACCAGCAGTTTCGCGACGACACCCGGTGCAAGTGCTGCAACTCGCACCGGAGTCGGTCGAGGTTCAATCCAGCCCGCGGCTTTGAACAGCGGCGTGCCTTCCTGCTGAACTTCGGCAGTCGTCGAAAACACGGGTACGACCGTCACGGCCTTTGGTGGAAAGATAAGGTCTCGTGACGCCCATCCCACCAGCGACAGAAAACCGAGGATCAACGCCAGCGGCAACACGTATCGAGTCAGCACGTGCCGCCGAGTGCGTATTCTCGGCTCGCCCGAGCTGCCACGGTCGATGGCCAGTTTTCGAAGATCAACGTCGGTACTCATGGTTCACATCACTTACTTCTTCACGTACACGCCACTGGCGAGCACGGTAAGGTTCCCTGCGTCGTCTCGTTTGGCTTTGCCTTTGACGATGACGGCGGAAAGTTCTTTGACTTCAAGTAGTTCTCGGGCGTCCGCTTTAACGAGGTCCCCGCCTTCATCGACGACCTTGATGAGCGCTACTGCATTCGGCAGCTTGGTGGTCTCGCAGCAATAGTCCCAAGGCTTTGGGCACTGATCGCCGGGGATGTCACTACACGCCTTGAGCGAAGCATCCACGATGGAGAAAGCCGCTCGGCCATCGATCCACGGGTTCTTGCTGCCACCAATCCGACCCGCGATGACCACATCATCGCCGTCGCTGGCGTCTTCACGAACCTTGATGACATCGCTGGCTCCTTCCGGCTCGGCGGTCAGCAGGAACTTCGAACCGTCCACAGCGGGTGCTGGATTCAAGTTCGATTGATCCGACGCCGCAGGGGTGGATGTCTCCTGCGAGCACCCGATCAGCAGCCCGACCAGCGCTGAGCAGGTCACATGTACAGCATACATCTTCATTTTCTTCTCCTGTGTTGAGCCGGTCACACCATGTGGCCGGCACTGAGTTCACACCGCTTTCAACCCATCGACGATAGACATTCGTAACGCTCGAACAGCCGCGGGAATGGCCCCAAAGAATCCGAGCGATAAACCAACACCGCAGCCGATCAGAACAGCCATGCCGTCGATACGAAGCAAGAACGCTCCCATCGTGAACCGTACTGCGGCACCGTTGACAAATACCAAGGCGATCAAAGCCGCCAGCAGACTTGCCGCCGACGCCAGCAACACACCTTCCTGAATCAAACTGACCACGATGGACCGCCCCACGAACCCAATGGTTTGCAGCATCGAAATTTCCGGAATGCGGCCAACTACAGAGCCATACATTGTATTCAGCCCAGCGAACACTCCTGCACCCGACACAAGCAGCACGACCAACCACGCCAGCCATCGCACCGGCCCATAGTCCTTCTGCAACGATGCGTAGTATTCGGTCTCCTGGATCACCTGCAGTTCAAGATCGAGGCGCTCTTTGCAGAACAGATCAAGGTCAGCGAAGTCGGCATCGGGAGCAAGCGTCAGAGCAACGATGCTTAGGTCTTGACGCTTCATCGCCTGCTGCAATTCATCGAGGCGACACCACGCTTCAGATTCAAACGCTGAGCCGCCCGCCGAGAACACACCGCTGATCCGCCATGTCCGGGTCTCAAATGTGATCGACTGACCGATGCTCGTCTCTGCTTCGGTGGCTCCAAGTTTCGCAGCAGCCATGCGACCGATCATGACCTCACCTGTTTTGGGCCAGTCACCTTTTTCTATCTCGACCTGACGACGAACAAGCAGGGCTGATTGTGTGACTCCACGCACCAGCCCCATTGATGGCTCACGCCCGCCAACCTGGACCTCTGTTCCAAGATACAACTCCGGTGACACATACTTCTGACCGAATCGCTCCTGAATCCCGGCGACACTGGCAGGAACGAGATCACTCGTCCGCATCGGAATCGAGGAGTATTCAAGGTTCGCGCCCATACCGAGCGAGAAAATTATTGCCGTCTGCGAATCACCACTAACAGCGAGCGACCGTTCCAGTCCCCGGATAAAGCCGACAACGACGAAGACCAATACGATCACCGTCGTCAGGCCCACCAACGTCAGCGTCGTTCGCAATGGGCGACGGAACAGGTTTCGAATTGCGTACTCCCAAGGGAGCAGTCGAAAGAACATGGCGTACGAGCTTCACAATCGAGTCCAACAAGCGGTTTATCTCAGCGCAGGACGGACCTTCGGCACCAAGACACAACTGGAGGGAACGTCAAGAGTCCGTTAGCACAAGCCGGGCGTGATCGCCTCCGGCTCCGAACTCTTTGCTCGGAACTCATCAGCACAATAACGACATGTGCAATATGCGCAGTAACCGGCCGTAGTTACCGCCATGACAATGCGAATGATACTCAATATCACGCCACCGGCACGCTGTCAGCTGGAGAACGAAGGAGACTTCGGTGTCAATCTGCGGCAGAAAGAACGAATCGGCAACATTGTTCAACTCAATTGGCTTCTCGAAGACCGCACCACCGCAAACGCCCTGACACGATGAATTGTTGGGGCCACGACATGGAATACGATTGTCCCTGTCAGGCAACGAATTCCTGTGACAGCAGCGAGCCGTTTCGCAAACCGAACAAGCCTGGTGCGAGGATTGCTTCGGCGAGCGGTACTGACCACCACAGCACAAACCATTACCACACCACAACGGGCAGGCAATGATCGCCACTGTCTGTAAAAGGAAAACAATCCGTCCAAACATCGTCAGATTCCTGAGTTGATTGTTCCATTCTACGTAACTCTTAAAGGAACGGCAATTGCAATTTCTCCTCGACGACTACCTGGCTCCCGTCAGGCTGCCGCTGAAAAGTTGCCCCTCCATGACTACCGAAGCGGCCCGAAGATCCTGCAATGAATTGAGATACGACAGACTGACTTGCACGTAGGTCTGCTGAGCCGTGAGCAATGTCAGATATTTCGTCTGCCCTTTTTCGTAGCCGTCCGTCACCAGCTGGAGAGACCGTTTTGCTCGGGGCACCATCCGTTCGCTATATCGATCAACTTGTTGCCGGGAGTTGGCAAACTGCCGATATACCACAGCGAGTCGGTCCTGAAGGTCGAGTTCCATCCGCTTGACTTCCCGTTTTTCTGCTATCCATTCGGCCTCGGCACTACAAATGTTGCCGTCGTTTCTGTTGAAGATCGGAATCGGAATCCCGACCTGCACGTTGGCCACGTCGTTTTGAGTGACGTTGTGGTGACGCACACTGACCCAAAGATCAACATTCGGAATCGGCTCTTTCTGCGCTCGACGAATAACAAGACTTGCCCGATCCACTCGTGTCCGAGCGGCATTCAAGGCGGGATTGCTGCCAAGTACCATCGCATAACAACTATCCCAGTCGAAACTCGGCAGGTCCGAGTCAAGCTCACCGGAAAGCTGCCTTGTTTGCATGGTTCGTAGCCCAATCACCGCCGTCAGTCGCCGCCAGACCTCGACGTTTACGTTCCGGGCATTATCATGGAGGATGCGCGCATCGTCGGCCCGGATTTCGGCATGCAACAGATCGTTCTCAGTCCCCAGCCTGCCGTCGAGCAACGTCTTGGTTGCCTTTACAAGATTATCACCGATGACGACCATTTCTTTCGTTAGCTCGACCCGACGCTGAGCTGCCAATGCATCATAGAATCGCATCCGAACGTCACTGAGAACCCGCTGTTCCTGTGCGTGAAACAGAAAGTGTGCTGCGTCAACTTCCTTTCCGGCAATGGCTTGATCCAGTCGCAGCTTGCCGCCGGTAATAAACCGCTGGCTGATGAAACCGCCCTGCGCTCCCGCAGTTCCCAGGTTCCCGATCTGCGTGGCATGATATCCCGCAACAGGATTTGGATACAGCCCCGCCTGCACCTGGCGTCCACGAGCCACCTCCATTCGAGCCGCAGCCGCCGCCAACACAGGATTGTTCTGAAATGCAATTTCTTCGAGGTCGGCAAGCGCCAGGGATCCCCGTTCACTTCCTCCATCAACGGAAGAGATGGCTTCATCAACAGCAGGGATGGCTCCATCAACGAAAGGAATGGGCAGTGGTTCAGGCTTCCGGAACCTGACAGCCACCACGTCGTTTTCAATGGTTGCTTGACTTTGGTGATCGGCTGGCCAGTTGCTTACATCCTCCTGCCAGCTGCTTGTCGTCGCCGGTCGTATGCACAGCGCAGACTGACAACCAGCGACCGCTGGAATCAGCAGCCATGACAGTGCAACAGTCCATTTGAAAAGCACTTGCAGATCTGCCTGTACAGCAAACAGAATTCAGTCCGCACCAGTAGCGTGACCGGCACTTCACCATAATCTGTATCGGTAATTCTGACTGGCGCAATTACATCAATTTTAGCAGCCGGCCAGGTATTCGCTCGTGCAGGACGCAAAAGTGTGGTTCTGACGGACAGCCAACTGGGTCAACTGGTGTCCGAATTCGGCAGGACGGCCGGAATTGAAACTGACCCGGACAACGGAAAGTTCACGAACTGAGACGCTCCTTCGCGAACCGCTGGGCATCTGAGCTGACGCCGGTTGACCTCGAGGAACTGGTGCGATACCAGTCCATCGAAACGACGATGAAATACTACGTCAGCCGACAGGCCAACGAGCTGACTGCCAGACTCCATACTCGCATGGCAGAAGGAAAATGTGGCGTGCAGGTGTATTCCGATAGGAACGTCGCGCAGTTCAGCGGAAGCAGCATGGCAAACTCGTGAGTCCGACCTTTGTCTTAGCGGTCGTCGTTTTAGTCACCATCCAGACGCAATAGAATTAATTGATCATTGTTCGCCGTTGTTAGTTCATGTCCGTTGTTCAGTTACAGAGGGAAGAAGAGCTCGTTGGATTTTCGGCCACACCCAAGTTCAGGCACCTGATCCAGTCGAGCGACGTAGTCCAGCGCCGTTTCAACCGGCGTCTCATGTCTGCTGATGAAACGACAGGGAACTCATCGCCACAGAAGGCCGTTTTCTGTACAGTTGGAATACGGCCAGCGAAGGAATGCTTGAGTGGACGTTCAGGCGTTCCCTACTTGACGAGATTTCTTCGACCAAAACTGACACAGCCACGTGTGTGTGGACTTGCGCACTCAGGTTCGCATCCGGGAACTGCTCCTGATGGAATACGAATACAATCCAGACTATCCCACCATCGACGACCTGCGTGCCCGAGCCCGCAGGCGGATTCCTCGGTTCGCATTTGAGTACCTGGACGGCGGCTGCAACGATGATGTCAATATGCATCGGAACACAGCAGAGATCCGTGATGTGCAGTTGGAGCCATACTATCTGCGGGACCATTCCGGTGTTGACCTGAAAGTGGACATGTTTGGCCATGTCTATGACGCGCCTTTCGGGATTGCACCCATGGGTCTGCAGGGCCTGATCTGGCCAAAGGCTGTGGAAATTCTGGCCAGGGCATCCTTTGAACATAATATTCCTTTTATCCAGAGTACGGCAACAACCAGCAGTATTGAGGACGTGGCGGAAATCACACAGGGCCGCGCCTGGTTCCAGCTTTATCATCCGACCGAAGACAGCCTGCGGGACAAGCTGATCACACGGTCGAAACAGGCCGGCTGCCCGGTTCTGGTGGTCGTATGCGATGTTCCGTCGGTCGGATATCGTCCACGCGACATTCGAAATGGTTTGGCCATGCCCCCCAAAATGACGATTCGAAACATGCTTCAGATCGCTGTCAAACCCGGCTGGGCAGTTCGGACACTGATGACTGGTCGTCCAAATTTCGAGGTCCTGAAGCCGTATATGCCGCCGAATCTCAGTCTGGCGAATCTTGGACGTTTCATGAAACATGCATTTGTGGGGCGCCTTACCGCAGAAAAAATTGCTCCCATCCGAGACATGTGGAAAGGCAAGCTTGTGTTGAAAGGTATTGCAAGCGAAGAGGACACTGAGGCGGCCATCAAACTTGGAGCAGATGGTATCATTGTTTCCAATCACGGGGGGCGGCAACTGGATGCGGCCGAGTCGTCTATCGCGTCGCTGAAGAAAATCGCCGAAAACTACGGAGACCGTCTGGTCGTTATGATGGACAGCGGCATCAGGTCAGGACCGGACATCGCGAGAACACTGGCCTGTGGGGCACAGTTCACATTCCTTGGACGGCCTTTTATGTATGGTGTCGCAGCTCTGGGAAAGTCAGGAGGTAATCATACGATTGCTGTCCTGAAGGCGCAATTACAGCAATTGATGGAACAGATCTGCTGTGAGAGAATTGGAGATTTCCCGAATCATCTGATTCGTGATCCAACAGCCTGTCAATAGCAGGCTCGAGTGAATGACCAGGGCCAGAACGGTGCCTCATCTTGTATCGACGTTCCATCCGGGCAGGTACGCCGGATCTTTAGAATGTCCCTCAGTATTGGTTCACCGGAAATCATGTTGCAGCGAATTACTGACAATCTGGCCTGGATCAAAGACACCTGCAGCGTCTATGTGATCATTCGAGGCGACTCCACCCTGCTGATCGACTGTGGCACGCATGTGCTGCCGCAGTCGTTACAGAATGCGGACATCCCTCCGGTCGAACGAGTGCTGCTGACACACTTTCACCGCGACCAGTGCGCTGCAGCTGCGGCATGGAGGGAACGCGGTGCCGAGATTGTGATTCCGTTCGTGGAGCGGAGGTTCTTCGAGGAAAGTGATCTGCTCAAGGCGTCCTACGACACCTGGCATAACTACGACAGCTATTACCCAACCTTCGGCGCGCTCCATGATATAGGCGCGGACCACTATGCGTTTGACTATGAAGCGATTTCATGGCGAGGGATTGAATTCGAAGTAATCCCGCTTCCCGGCCATACATTCGGGTCGGCTGGCTTTCTGTTTGAGTGCGACGGCAAACGCATGTTGGCATGCGGTGATTTAATATCTGCACCCGGCAGGCTGCACGAATACTTTTGGAGCCAGTGGAAGTACATGGATTTCAAGGGACATGCCCATCATCTGGAGAGCCTGAAGACGGCGGCATCGCTCGGGGCCGATCTGATCCTGCCTGGGCACGGCGCACCATTTGAATCGACTCAGGAAGCGTTTACCGATCTGCAGCAGCCACTGGAGGAATTATACGAACTGTTCCACGCCAGACCGTACGACTATTTTCATCCTGTGTTTCGACACGTCTCAGACCATGTCGTCGAAATATCAAATTCAAGTGCTTACACATATATCGTCCATGACGACGACGGCCACGCGCTCATGATCGACTGTGGGTATGTATCCACTGATCCGATCGCAGCAAATCCCTCACGGTTCATTGATCATTTGACGCCCAATCTGGAAGCGGAACTCGGCATTCACACTGTCGAATGGTTCCTTCCAACACATTATCACGACGATCATCTGGCCGGCTATCCGGTAATCCGGCATCGATACGGCACACGCGTGGTATCGTCTCCCGAGTTGAAAGACATTCTGGAACATCCTGAGCGCTACGATATGCCCTGTCTGGCACCACGCGGCATAAAGGTGGACTGCGTTGTTCAGCGAGGAGACGCATTTCACTGGCGGGGCATTGATTTGTTTGTCGAGCAGCATCCTGGCCAGACCTGGTACCACCAGCTCATCCGTTTCGAGGTCGATGGCCTGCGGTTCCTGGTGATCGGGGACAATATTTCCGGACTGAGTTTTGCCGAACAACGGGACCATATCCATTCGTTTATTCCCAAGAACCGAACTCCCGTGACCAGCTACCAGGATATGCCAGCGCAGATCCTGGACGCAAATCCGGACATTCTGCTGACCGGCCATGGCCGGGCCGTGCCACATGATCGGAATCAAACGGAACGCTGGCAGGTCTGGATGGACCGCTGGCAGGAGCTGTTCACGCAAATCATCGACCAGCCACATCCAAATCTGGGAATGGACCCGGCCTGGATAGAATTCTATCCCCATAAAGTCCGCATTTGTCCTGGGGATACCGTTATGTTCACCATCCGTATCACAAATCATGAACCGGACACGGCGCTGTGTAAACTGGAATTTCGTTCAGTCGATGGAGTAGAGCTGACGCCTGCAGCGACGACAATCGAGGTGGCTGGTAGTGGCAGGGCATCGTGCGAGTTGAGTGTCACGTTTCCGAAAGTGTTCAAAACCCACGCGCTGCCCGTGATAGCAGACGTAACATGGCAGGGCCGCGCCCTCGGCGAAATGGCTGAGTCCATAGCCTATTGGTAACGTCTGCGCTCACTGACAGGCATGGTCGGAAGACTCAAGGCAGCCGCGCGCCCAACATCCACCAGAGTGGAATATAGTGCGCAGGTGATCCCTGACCGTACCTGCGTCCGGTGCTGATGTCCTGGCACTCGTAATAGCTGCCGCCGGGTGCTCTCATCCCCTCGATCCATTCACTCAGGCAGGCATACAAAGGCGTACGTGTGTAGACCTGTTCACCCGCAGCAAGATCGTAGTGTTTCATCATGATGGCCACAGCCATGTTCGCGCGGATGTTGACGTGGTCGGATGTGGCCGCGTTGTGCCGGAAGGAAGTTTGTCGACTGTCATGTCGGCACGACGGTGCCGCGAGGAGCGCGTTAATGCCTGGCATCAGGACTGACTCAAGGTGTGCAGTACCTGTCGCCGCCAGCAGCAGGGTCATTCGCACAGACAACACAAACGGGAAATCGCATGCTGCATCTTTCACAAATCTATCAATGACCCGGCGGATGATCGGGTCCTTCTTCGAGGCAAACTGCGGCAGAGTCTCTTCCCATGCCCATGCCGCAAGGGCAGCGAATTCCGGCGTCATGTGGTGCCAGTCACCCTGCGAAAAATCCCAGCGATGAAACATGGCGGCCATACTTTCTCGCGCGGGTTCGACGACTGAATCATCATTGGTAACACGATGGTAAATCCCCAGATTGAAGAGGTTAGTTGGTGTCGCGTAACCTTCTTCAACAACGCGGTTCTGTTGCTGCCAGTTTTTCCAGTCATCTTGCAGGGTGTCCGACACGGGGTGATCCCACCACCAGTCAGTGCTCCACAACTTGTCGATTCGGACATCGATCGTTCGGTACAGCATGCGCCGGGCCGCCTCAATGCAGCGGTCGTCACCGAGAATCTGTCCTGTAACGGCCAGAGTACCAGCGTGCTGCGACCGATAGACACCGCTCTCCGGCCACAATGATTCCTCAGGGTGAAACAGACCGTCTTCCGACACTCGAGGGATAACGTAATCTATGATGGCCCTGGCCGCGGACAGATGTTTCCGGTCAATTCGTTCAATCATACGCTGGCTGTTCCGTCACATTCTGCGACCGGAGCCTGAGATCGGCCGGGAGTCCCGCTCGTTTGTTACACTCATAGTACGTGTGGTCCTGTTCCAGCCACGACTGCTCGGTATTATGTGTTGGCTGGTGCAGGCAACAAACGAAAGAGGGTCAAAGTGGCAAGCGTACCACAGGAACCCAGCCGAGACAGCCATACTGTGGAACGACAGCAACTTAGTTCAACCGCCGACATAACGACGCGTCGGAGGCTGGCCCTCACGCTCATTTGTTTGAGCAGTTTGACAGTCTACACCTCGGTTTTCCCTGTGTTCGCCACTCAGATCTGCGATTTTTTTTCGCTGTCTAACGAACAATTTGGCTCTCTGATGGGAATGCAGAGCCTCGGCCGTGTTGCGGCACTGCTGGTCGTGGGACCGCTGATTTCCTGGTGCGGTGTACGAAGGATCGCTGAGCTGGGAATCCTTGGATGCGGAGCAAGTTTTCTGCTGCTTGGCATGGGCGGCGGAATCGGTTTGTTTCAATGCGGCTTGACGTCGCTGGGGATGTTCATTGGCGTCGGCAGTGTCGCCCACCCTTCATTTCTGTTTGCTATTTTTCCTGGAATCAAACGACGAGTTTTTTCGGTCAAGCTGGTGTCTGTCGCCGTCCCGGGCATCCTGCTTCCGCTGGTGGCGGGCAGCCTGTTGCGCTGGTCCGGGACCGGCGGCGATGAGACCTTTCGCTGGGTGCTGTACGTACCATTCCTGATGGTCGGCAGCACTCTGGTCGCAGGCGGGTTACTGATGGCCCTGAAAAGTTACACTGTCGAGGAATCCGCTGACTCAGAACAAACGGGAGTGAGACAACTGCAGGCGCGCAGCAGAATTCGACTGCTGCAGCTGCTGAATATCAGGTCGCTACTGGTGATTGTGCTGATCAGTCTTCATGCGTCGGCTGATACCACCATATATACCTTTCTGCCCATGTTCATGGAGAATCATTTCGACCACCTGCCAATCAAACCTGCCTATGCTGTCGCCGGGCACGGATTGGCGTATTTGGTCACACGCGGGCTGCTGTCAGTGATGCCGGAACGGATTGCACAACGAGCAATTCTGTGTCTGTCCGGCCCGATTGGCGGAATGATTCTGATTTTTTCGATCTGGTCGGGCAACGCGATGTACGTACCTGTGTTGTATACACTGGCCTGTTTCTTTGTCGCGGCAGAATTTCCCGCGTTGGTCAGCGAGTTGCCATCACGTTCGATGGGCAATCTGGGAACGGTTCTTGCAGCCTCATATCTGGTCACTGAACTGGCCAAATTCGTCATGTTGAAGCTAACCGGAAGGGTGGCTGATCAAACGGGCGATTACCGAGTTGCGCTGACCTTCGCGGCTGGCGGATTCGTCGCCTTTGGGGTCATTGCGTTTCTCACTGGTTTCGGACGGCCGGCTGTGGAAGAAAACTGTCCGTCGCACGGATAACTTCAGCTTTGTGGCAGGGCCATGGCATGTGGCACATGTAATTTTGCGTGAGCTTGCTTTCGGCCGATACACCGTCACTGTCTGAAATCCCGCGGACCGACGCCGGCGAGCAAATCACCCACAACTGACACAGACAAGGGCGAACTCAACTCTGATCTGGCTGAGAGAACCAGGGGGAACAGCCCCTGACAAACTGCCCCCTCACCAACCGCCGACTGACCGGAACGTTCCGTACCGCAAATGTTTCCCAGAACCCCCAGACGCCTCTGTGTTTTTTTTGCGCAAACTTCTGGCCCCCGCCACCAAAGCAGTTCACGGTATGCTGGACATCGACGCTGTGATCCATTCTGGTGTCTGCGCCAGCGTTGACATATCCTTGCCTTCTTTCCTCCGGTTTCGCCAGGAGTACTCCATCGTGCGTCGGTTCAGTTTGATCATTCTGGCGGTTGTTGTCGGTCGCGCTTATGCAGCCGATCCTCTGCTCGAAACCAACAACATCTTTCCGCCCGGAAACAAACATGCGCATTCCAGCAGCATCGTCGAATGTCCGGATGACAGTCTGTTAACCTGCTGGTTCTACGGAAGCGGCGAGCGCAAAGCAGATGACGTCGTCGTCCAGGGGGCCCGCCTGAACAAAGGGGCCACATCGTGGAGTCCCGTGTTCCTGATGGCTGATACGCCCGGATTTCCGGACTGTAATCCGGTTTTGTTTATTGACTCCACAGACCGGCTTTGGATGTACTGGATCTGCGTGCTGGCGGAACGCTGGGAGTGCAGTCAGTTGAAATATCGCCGAGCTGATGTGGCCAGCGGTGCCGGTGTACCGAAATGGGACTGGCAGGACGTCATCCAGCTCAAACCCGGACCAACGTTTGGTACGGCGATGAAGGTACGATTTAACCAGTTGGGCGTCAAAAACGGAATGTGGGCGGAATATGCAAAACCGTATCACCGGATGCTTTTGGAATCCGCTGATGACCCCTACAAGCGACAAACGGGCTGGATGACTCGTACGCATCCTCAGACGCTGCCGAGTGGCCGAATCCTGGTACCGCTGTACTCGGATGGCTTCAATACCGCGCTGATGGCAATTTCAGATGACCATGGCGAAACATGGCGAGCCAGTTCGCCGATTGTTGGTTTGGCACCGATTCAGCCCACGTTAGCTCGCAGACGTGACGGAACGCTGGTCGCGTTCTGCCGCGATTCCGGCGGGCCACCTGCCCGTGCGCTTGTCTCTGAATCGAAGGATGACGGAGAGACCTGGTCTCCGGCGATTGATTGTGACATCCCCAACCCGGGCTCCAGTCTTGAAGTCATACGGCTGGCTGACGGACAATGGCTGTTGATCGCCAACGATACTGAACGTGTGCGTAATCGTCTGTCTGTGATGTTGTCGGACGATGAGGGATATTCCTGGACAACCAAACGTCAGGTGGAACCGAGGGAAGAGCCAGGCCAGTTTGATTATCCGTCCGTCATCCAGTCGCGCGACGGCATGATTCATCTGACATACAGCTGTACGACTGCCTCCGGCCGCTGTATCCGTCATTGTGTATTCAATACAGAGTGGGTTGAAGCCGCCGAGTGATTCACAGCTCTCACCACAGAAGTCTGTATCCAAAAGATGTGCTTCACACCCACAGGTTTGTTGTTAGTACGCTTCCTGCAGATTGCACAGGATTCAATTGGAACCAGTTCCGTTTTGTTTCCTGGAGCAGTGTAAAACACCCTCAGGAATCTCTGTTTTTTTGTTTTCTTTCTTTGATCTTCAGGTGAACATGAAATTTTCCGGTGGAGAGGACATTCCGCTTGATCAGGTTCTCGCCAGCCGGTTACGATTTTGCGAGGGGAAAAATGACCTCCGGAATACAATCACAAGGAATTCCATGAAGTCGTTTCCGGCAACAAGTTTTCTTGTAGTGATGACAGTTCTCCTGATGGACTGTTTCGTCTGGGCAGGTCCGCGAGGCAGGGCAGGTGTCCCGCCTGCGCGACGCCCCCACGACGGACTTCCTCCGGGATCAACCGATCAGGCAGCCGGTCGGATAGATGCTTACATGCAATCGTACTGGATGCGGACTGGTGTCAGTCCGCTCTCCGTGATTGACGATGCAACATTTCTACGACGTGCCAGTCTGGCGCTTAACGGTATTTCACCGACCCCGAACGAAGCTCGTGCCTTTCTTGACAATGATCTGCCCGAAAAGCGTGCATTGAAAGTGGACGAACTGCTCACTCGCAGTCGCTACGCTGACTACTGGGGTTTCCGTTTCAGAGAATGGATCACACAGCTTCGTGAGGTCAAGGGTCAGAGTACAAACCGGGTGTCGCTCTACTACTACTGCCGCCAGGCGATGGCTGAGAACCGCAGCTGGGCACGCATCGCCCGTGACCTGCTGGCCACCGACGGCGATGTGAGTCAGCACGGCTGGGCGAATTTTGCCCTGTATTTCGACACCGAACCCAACGAGGTCGCTGAGGCGGCCTCTCGCATGTTCCTGGGCACAAATCTTTCCTGCGCACAATGTCACGACGATCCTTATGTCGATCAGTGGAAACAGAAAACATACTGGGGCATGGCCGCTTTTTTTTCCCGTGCAAAAATCCAGGGGCCTTCGGATTCCTATTATGATCGATTTCCACTTGAAGCACGCCCGCCCACCAGTGTCAGCACTCTTCCGGGCGGCGACGCCGCCGTTGATGGTGAGTGGGGAGACGTGAGAGCGTACGTTGAGGTCGATCAGGGTGAAGCAAAGCTTCCAGGTACCGACGGCCAGGAAGTCATCATGCCCATGCCGCTTGGAGGCGCGACGATTGCGGATGCAGATATGCTGCAGGAGACCCGACGCGCTCAACTTGTTTCATGGATCGTGGACGAAGACAACCCGTTTTTTGCCCGTGCTGCTGTGAACCGAATGTGGCTGGCACTCACCGGACTTGGTTTCGTCGATTCCTTCGACGGGTTTTCTCCACTTGTTCCTGTCCGTCATGAGGAGCTGCTTGACCTTCTTGCTCAGGAATTCTCAGCTCACAATCACGACTTCAAGTGGCTGATGCGAACCATTGTGTTAAGTCAACTGTTTCAGCTGGAACACAGCAACGATCTGCAGGTCAGCGAAACATGGCACGCAATCCCTCCACGACTGTTGAATGGCGATCAGTGGCTTGATTCGATTGTCAGAGCCACCGGAGAAGAGGAAAGAATCTATACACTGGCCGCCGAAATCGCACCTCTGCTCGAACAGGAGCACGCCGACAGACTCGCCGGGGTCGTCCCCTGGGATCCCCGATCGGAGCAAACAGAGAAATCCACGATCCCTCCACCTCCAAAAGACTCAGTCGAGCAAAACACGGTGCAGATTCGTCTGGAACAGCTGCGAGAGGAATATGCAACGATTGGCCGGCGCGTGGCACACCTTCGGGCTCGAGCCAGGGCTCCCATGAGTCCGCTGACAGAGGCACTGATGTCAATGAACGGCGAGATCGCCACGACTTCACTCCAGCACGGAACAACGGCCACACGGATCGCAAAGCTGCCAACACACAAAGAACGGGCCGAGGCCGGTTTTCTGACCGTGCTGGGACGCCTTCCCGTGAATCGTGAATTTCAAATCCTGCCGGACACGGTCGCCTCAGACCCCGCAGCAGCCGTTTCGGACCTGCTGTGGACGCTTCTGCAGACGACAGAGTTCCGAACGTATTGAGAAACATTGACCTATGAGATGCCAGCCGGCCCACCACAACCAGCACCACACACCGCTTACCATGTCCACACGACGTGGAATGTTCAAAGTTTCGCTCTCGACCGCACTCGGAACGATAATGGGGCCGACGCTTCTCACCGCGTTTTCCGGTGACACAACGAGGCGATACGACTCCGGAAAGTCAGTCATTCTTTTGTGGCTGGAAGGCGGACCGTTTCAGACCGATACGTTTGATCCCAAGAGGTCCTCGAACGAGAAACTGGGCTATAAGTATCGGCCGATGTCAACTCCGTCGCCGGACCTTAAAATTGCTGAGAGCCTGCCGCTGCTGGCTGCACAGGGGAGGGACCTTACGGTGATCCGATCCATGGTCAGCGTCGAGTTTGATCACAGCCCCGCACAGTATTACATGCACACCGGATGGCGCGGAACCGGTTCACTTCAGGCACCTGCTATCGGATCGATTGTTTCCCACGAACTGGGGCCCCAGCCAGGGGCAGGCCTGCCCGCATTTGTGTCGATCGGAACGGCTGGATTCCCGTCGGGCTATTTTGGCCCGGCACACATGCCGACAGTTGTTTGGGACCCCACACAGCCGCCCGAAAATCTGGGATTGCCGTCTGGAATCCACCCGGACACGTTCGCCAGACGATTGGGATATCTGAAGGCCCTGGAGGCGGGCGATCCCACTCAGACATTCGCCAGTCGATTTCGTGTGGGACGTCAGGAAGCAGTACGCTTCATGCGTTCGAGGCAGCGCGGTGCGTTCGATATCTCGTGTGAATCCGAGACATCTCGGGAAGGTTACGGGCGCACCACGTTTGGAGACAGCTGCCTGCTGGCACGCCGCCTGGTCGAAGCCGGCGTCCGCTTTGTGCAGGTGCGTCAGACAGGAGATCATCCCGCAGGCTACGACACACATGAAAATCATTACCCGGTACACGATCCTCTTATTCGGGATCTGGATCGCGGGATGTCCCGACTCATCGCTGACCTCAGGCTGCGCGGGATGCTTGAAAGTACTGTCGTCATTGCCGCAGGCGAATTTGGACGAACTCCGACTATCAACAACAACCAGGGGCGGGATCACTGGACGAAAGGCTTCAGCATTGCGATCGCCGGAGGTGGATTTCGTGGGGGGTGTTCTTATGGTGCGATGAATGCGACTGGTCAGGAAATTGATGCGGATCCCGTTAGCGTGCCGGACTTTCTGGCAACACTCTGCCAGGCAGTGGGCATTAACCATCACAAGGAGTACATCGACGATTTCAGCCGTCCTATTAAGCTGGTCGATGAGGGCAATGTGATCTCCAGAATTTTGGTTTGACGACGCAACTGCCGTATACAGTGTCGGAACTGAAGGGTGCACTCTGCAGCCGGTGCATCCACGAAATTGACACCTGGACTTGTGAAGGATTTCCACAGAGCTGAGCCAGCAGCCAGGTTGTCCCGGCGCATACTGTCAGCGTCGCTTCATAATGAACGCAATCAGATTACGCCTGTGGTCGTTACTCAGTGAATCCAGCAGACCATCCGGCATCAAGGATTTTCCGGTATTCTGGCGTTCGTCAATATCCGCAACTGCAATAACAGTCTGTTCCTTGTCCGTTTGCAGGGTCAGCGTCTGAGACGTTTCCGCAACCACCACACCGGTGATGATTCGTCCGGAGTTCAACGCAATCACTGATGTCGTAAACTGTTTGGGAACAACTTCGCTGGGATCGACGATGTTCACCAGCAGATAATCCAGATTGTTTCGATTGCCTCCGGTCAGGTCGGGACCGATCCTGCCTCCTTCGCCATATAACCTGTGACAGTTGGCACACAGTTTTTTGAAATGGGCTGCTCCGTTTGCCAGGTCCGCCTCGGCAAGAAATTCGTCCGACAATTCCTCTTTCAGACGGCCAATTGCGCCGATTCTGGCTTCTGATGACAGATTGATTACACCCCATTTGCTTTCGATGACCCTGGTAATGAATGGGTCATTGAATGCCAGCAGCTGCCTGACATGGGTCGCCGTCAGATCGCTGCTGTCCACTCGTCCGTCATCAACTGCATTTGCCAGGGCAATCGCATTTGATTTTCGGCTGCACATCGTGTCCACCGCAGTGTCTCGGACTCCTGTGCCTGCCGCGGTATAGCGCAGACGTTCCCAGTTTTTGAGTAATTCCACGGGAATTGTTGGATCATCGAAATTGGCCAGAGCTTTTGTGACATCCATGCACACGGTCCGGTCGCCAAGAAGTTCTGTTAAAACAGCCACCGCCAGAGAGTCTTTTGCTGCACCAAGTGCATGGATTGCACGACTGCGCACCAGGTGATGTTCTTTCCTGTCCGCGGCAATGGCTCGCAGGTCAGCAAGGGCCGTGCCATCACCGAACATGACAGACAATTCCGACACCATGGCGTTAATATCAGGGTCATTCATGCTGCGGTAATTCAGAACAGTTTCTTTCCATCCGTTTGGTGCAGACAGACGAACCTGACCGCGCAATCCGTCGAGAACGGCTGTCAGAAAACTAACCGTTCTCGCTCGGTGGTCGTCGAGCCTGTCCGAAGGAGCGGCCAGCGACGCCCGACTTCGGTGTAACAGTTCAGGACTCAGTTCAGAACGCGTTCGATCCCAGTCGGAGGCCCACCGTCGCACATAATTTCGCCGCAGCCGGGAATCGGACATGTCCGCGAAATAATCTCTCAGATCGGGATAATGGGGTTCAATCCCATACCAGATCAGACGACTCAGCTGAGGATCAAGACTGCGAGATTCACCGCTGGACGATGGAACTGTCAGACCTGCCACAACCTGCGTCCCCAAAGATGCCGAAGAACCAAAAGGCATTTTTTGTACTGCGGATGCAAGACAAAGTCGGACGTGCGCTGACGGATCCTGATGACTCATGCGGATAAGCGTCTTCGCCGCACTGTCAGTCATTTTCGGATTTTCAACCGCCAGTCGAATCCCGATTCCCCGGACATGTTCATTGCGGGATGTCAGAAAACATTTAAGTGTCTGCCAGTCGATACATCCCGGCGAGACACCGGTCATTGCCAGAGCTAACCAGGCAATATTGACACTCAATGATTTCTCACCGCCGAATTCAATGACTTTCCGATAACGAGGCAGCATCAAACACTCTGCCGGATCAATTTTTCCTGCGGCCACACGTTCGACAACGATCCGCGCAGCCCGCCGTCTGGCCCACTGGTTTTCTCCCAGCAAGGCGGTCTCGAGCAGGTCCCTGTTGGATCTGTGACTGTCGGCAGTACTGTTGAAGACCACGGTATCGGCGGGAGAAGGATTCTGATCGCCCCACATGATTCGGTAGATCCGACCACTGGTTCGGTGCACGCCGTCACGGTCATGACACTCGCCGTTGTCAGCCCAGTCGCTGAGATACACGCAGCCGGCAGGCCCGTACCTGAGTTCGACACCGCGAAACCACGGCGTATTGACTTTCAGGAAATTGGGTTCGTGCCTTGCCGCGTACGTGCTTGCGTCGGGTTCGAGCCGGTCAACATTCACACATCGTCCATGCGTATTGCACATAAACATCTTTCCCCGGTATTCCTCGGGAAAGTTGTCACCGTAGTAGATCATTCCACCGCAGTGACTGTGTCCTCCACCGAATTTATCCGCTGTGCCGTCCCGACTTTCAGACCACTTTCCGCTGACGTCCCAGTGGTAATGATCACTGCACGGGCCCATTAATTCATAGGAGTGAGGATTAAAGTCCAGGCCAAACATTCGTTCATAACGGGCTCCCGGAATCACATGCCAAAGATGACCATTGACGTTATTTGTCATAAACATCTGGCCATTTTCGTTGTAGTCCAGTCCCCATGGATTGGTTGTACCATGGCAAACAACCTCAAAGATGTGTTCTGTCGGATGAAAACGCCAGATTCCGCAGTTGATTGGATGCCGTTCTTTTTCAGGTGTATCGGGTGTTCCGGGCATCGACGAGTTCGTAATTCCATGACGGCCGTAGAGCCATCCATCGGGGCCCCACAGCAATCCGTTCACAAAATTGTGAACGGCTTTCCTGTTCCAGCCGTTGAGCATTTCCACCGGTTCAGCATCCGGAATGTCGTCACCATCTTCGTCGGGAATGAAGGATAGTGTGCCGTCGTTGAGAACCCACAGGCCACCGAATCCCCAGATCAGTCCGGTGAGCATATTGCCCTGATCCCAAAAAACCTTCCGAATATCATGTTGTCCGTCCCCGTCGATGTCCTCCAGGATAATGATTCGGTCCCGATGATCGGAATCGACATTTCCTTCTTTGTTATACGTGTAATTCTCGGCAACAAATATGCGGCCGCGGTCATCGAAATCGAATGCAATCGGCTGCCTTACATCCGGTTCACCGGCAAACAGCGTCACGTGGAAACCATCGGGCAGGATAAACAGGTCCGGCATTTCCATCGCTGATGGCGGCGATTCACCAGGTGCCTGAGTGTTGACAGGATCCGGAAAGTCTTCAGCATCGCATTGTCGGACCGATCCGGCGGTAAGCATAAAAATCAGGATCACTTTTGGCCAGGTCGCTGATGAATACATTCATTGTTCCTTGGAGGCAGGCTGAGCATCTGCCAATTCGTCTGGAGGTCAGCAGATTACCCCGACTTGCAACTGCAACTTAGAACAAAGATGGATTCATAGCAATTCGGCGCCAGCCGGACAATTGCACTGAATGAAATACAATGCAGAGCATTATTCAAATACAGAATGAGCTCCACTTGTTTGATACGAAATCGACGCCATAGACCTGGACGAACCTGCAGAAGAACGCAATGGCTAACTCACAGCTGATTCCATCGGCAGGTCCAATGCTGCCAGAATGGCTGGGATGTCATTGTCAACCACAATGGGGGCGTTGGCGTATGGCGTTTCAGTAACGCTGTTGGCTGTGAGTTTCTTTGCACGCAGTGATTCATCCGTTGAATGGTAGGCCACCGTTAATTCCGGATCTTTCAGTTGATGGCCGGTGAGCACGCAGGCCACGCGATCGTCCGTATTAATCAATCCTTCTTCACGAAGCTGACGAATTCCTGCAATCGTGGCTCCACTGGCCGGTTCACAGCCAAACCCGAATGCAGCAATCATCGCTCGTGCATCCACAATCTCCTGATCAGTGACACTGCGGACGACGCCGTCGCAGACTGCTAGAGCACGTAACGCCTTCTCAAGATTCACCGGACGATTAATTTCAATCGCAGACGCCAGTGTGTGGGCGCGTTCGTTATCACGGTCCATCTGACCGTAATAGCTGCCCACTTTTGTTGTGTCCAGGTCACCTGAATTCCATGACAGACCATATGTGTTGACCAGTTTTTCCAGCGTATCTGCGCCCGACGCATTAATGATTGCCAAACGAGGGATCCGGCTGATGAGACCGAGATGTTTAAGTTCATCGAATGCCTTGCCGAACGCACTGCAGTTCCCAAGATTCCCGCCAGGAACCACGATCCAGTCCGGCACTTCCCACCCCAGCCCTTCCAGGATGCGGAACATGATGGTCTTTTGGCCCTCCAGGCGGAATGGATTCACACTGTTACACAGGTAAAGGGGATGCTGTTCACAGATTTCCCGGACACGGGCCAGAGCGTCGTCGAAGTCACCCCGAATCTGAAGTGTACGTGCCCCGTAGTCCAGAGCCTGGGATAACTTGCCATAGGCGATCCTCCCGCTGCCCAGAAATACCACACACTGAAACAAACCGGAGACACCAGCATAGATCGCAAGCGATGCACTTGTGTTTCCGGTGGAAGCACAGGCAGTCATTCTGGCACCGACCATGTGGGCATGGGTCGACGCGGCCGTCATTCCATTGTCTTTAAAACTCCCGGATGGGTTCAGACCTTCATACTGCAGAAACAGACAGCCCGGATTCATGCCGATCTGAACTGCCAACCGGTCATTTTTCTGCAAAATGGTCTGGCCCTCACCGATGGTGACAATTTTTTCCGTCGGTGCGAAAGACAGCAGTTCACGGAACCTCCATACACCACTAAAATCCAGAGCCTGTCGCCGACTGCTCCAGCGAGTTTCAAAGGTTTTCAGGGACTGTGGTACCGCGATTCTGTCCCACTCGTAGCGAATATCCAGGAGACTGGAGCAGCGCGGACAGGCTGTGAGAATCTGCCCGATGTCCCAGGTGGCTCCGCACTGACGGTTCATGCAGGCCTGATATGCATGAGTCATAGGATGACTTCCGATGAAATTCCTGTGTGTCCCAAAGATTGACGCACCTGCCTCTTTGGTGACCGACATCGAGAAACACTGTTATACGCAGATTTTACTCACGGATCACCATCGAAACAGGCTATTCGTCCACCGAAGCTTAACTCCCGCAGATCAAAAGCGACAAGCCTCTCTGAATGTCAGTGGAAAGCCTTGAAACTACTGCTAAAAACTGTCATCCTTTCCCACTTCATCTTCGGCAATCCCGATCAGGATACCGGTTGTTCGGCAGGTGCAGTGACCCACGCCCGATTCAGCGGACCGTTTGCTTCGAGAGCTACAGAAATGAGAATCCGCAAGGGCGATACAGTCGAAGTCATTTCTGGCAGCAGCAAAGGAACACGAGGCGCAGTCCTCATGGTAAATCTTTCAGCCGGCAAGGTAACAGTGGAAGGGGTCAACCGCGTCTACAAACATGTGCGTCGCGGACATCCAAAAAGTCCTCAGGGAGGTCGCCTGCACGTCGAACTGCCGATTGATGCCTCGAACGTACAGCTAATTTGTCCGGAGACAGACAAGCCAACACGTGTTGGGGTTCGGGCCGCCGCAGATGGCAGCCGGGAATTGTTCTCATGCCGTTCAGGCGTCACGCTTCGGCAGATTTCCCCCCCTCCAAAGTAGCACGATTGAGGACATGACTGACTGAATCACCAGTCCGTCTGTAGTCTCGGCATCTCCTCCTTCTGCCGGGAACGACCGACAGGTTGGGGTGTCGACAGCAATGAGCAGGCGCATCGGAATTCGGGAGACACCCAACATCTTCTTTGTGATCACTGATCACCAGCAATGGAAGATGATGGCAGTCGCAGGCAGTTTCATGGTTCACGTGTCGGGCATGGGAGGACTGACTGTTGCCGACACCGGCCCGGGCGTGTGAGCCGAATCATCTGAGGGTTCACTTTATTCGGCATGTGTAGGCGAAACTGACTACAACTCTCAACCGGAGACACGGCGCGCCACTGTGAATTGGTTCACGACGGCGTCCCGCCGCCTTTTGCAAGGGTATTGAAACTCTGGCCGTTCCGAGGTACTGAACCAACAGCCTGTGCCTGGTTGTATCCGGTGGCATCAAACCTCTATTAGGATCATTTGTGCCACTCTGTCTGATAAAGTGCGCAGAGTGCGGTGAAAGACGTCGGGACCACTTCTGTCCGTCTCGATTCCTGCATGGATGAATCTCAACTGCAGGACGGTCAACTTCGGATGGCCTTTGTCTGCCTTGATCCGGATGTTCCGACCGATTCAAAGATGACGGCAACTCTCGAATCACTGTGCCATCGTAGTTATCTGGAGATCATTCATGATTTGCTGACACCGGAAGGCAGCGTCGCCAAACGGATCGTGAGTGCAAACCGACTGCTTAACGAATCGGGCGTGAAGCCCGAAAAACCGGGTCCGGAGTCGCTGCGAAGTTAATTGGT
>Ga0310123_10000197_pt1 | contig 54071 bp, 53 predicted proteins | sample CB6_AW_1057_MG_FD_203505 | JGI IMG/M metagenome (GOLD analysis project Ga0310123, IMG submission 203505) | Marine microbial communities from Western Arctic Ocean, Canada - CB6_AW_1057 | ecosystem: Environmental > Aquatic > Marine > Oceanic | place: Canada: Western Arctic Ocean | collected... | reverse complement strand
GGATCGGTCTATATCGGTGACCAGAAGCTCTTCGTCGAGCACCGTCGGCTGCGCAGCCCGGACGGTGAGGTTGGGGAGAAGCTACGAGCAGCTCAAGAATCGCGGGGGCTTCTCAGAGGAACTCCTGACGGAAGTGCTTCGGGGGATGTCTGCTCGCAAGTACGAAGAGACGGTGACGAAAGCAGGCGAGGCTTTCAGTGTGACGCCGAGCTCGGTATCCCGCCATCTGGTCGAGGCGACGGCTAAGCAGCTGAAGCAGTTCCAGGAGCGCAGTCTCGAGGATTTATCGCTCTTCGCGATGTACCTAGACACGGTCCACCGCGGCGGCCTCCTGGCTGACTTTTCCGTACATTTTGACGCCGTGGGAACTCGACGAGGCTCGGCGCCCAGTCGTAGTCGTCGAAACATTTACTCTCGATGCTGCGGTAGACCAGGACCGACAGAGGCAACCCCTTCAACCAGCGTCGCTTGTTGTTGTTCCGGGAATGGGTAAAGCGGTCGACGATATATAAGAGCCGAAGCTGGTCGACAGATGGTGCGCCCATTTCTGGCCTCGCGCGGGGTAAGGAGTCATGCGGTTATTCGGACTGATTGAAAATAGGATAGCAAACCGCGCTCACTTGCGCGACGTTTCAACCGCGCTCAGTTGCGCGATATTCCCGCGCAAAGCCGGCTAGTGCCCGCAGCCGCTTCCTAGTTGGACCGTTCCGGGATGGGGCGCCGGTTGGATCACGCGGAGCGTGATCTCCTTGGTCCGAGCGCCATGGGGCGATCACCGGCATAAATCTGGTGGCGGCCTTTGTCGCGGAACCAATCGCGGTCTCGGCGACCATGTGCATGTTCTCGACGTTCTTACGCCAGCCAACCCCCGTGTTATAGGCGCAAAAGGAGATCTCCCCCTCCTGCGTCGCATAGGGGATGACGCACATCTCGGTACGGCGGAAATCGTAGGTCCAGAGGTCCTGGAACCACATCCCGCCGACCCACATGATGTTCCACTCGTCTTCTTCCATGTTCGAGCTCATGGTCGCGCCCATCTTGCGATTGAGCAGCTTGAGGAATTTGGGGATGGTCATACCCGGCGGCATGTTGCGCTGGTCGAGGTTTTTGACGAAAGCAAGAAGGGCCTGCATCTTGCTCAAGCCCACCCCGCGCGCGGTATCAGTAATGATGTCGATGTCGCGGACGAAATTCTCGATGTCGAAAAACGCCGTGAGCGGCTACCATTCCTTCGTCTGCCAGTTCACGACGAGGATGAGGCTCGCCCCGCAATTCGGGTGGCAGGAGCAGTTCATCCCGCCAAACTGTACGTCCGGTCCGCGAATATGATCCGCGAGCCATGTGAAGGCGCCGAGCGAGCCGAGCGGATAGAAATCCCGAGAGTTTCTCGAAAGAGCCGTCGGAAAACGAAACGACAGCGCGCACCGAGTCAGGGGTGTCGAGTGTCCCGCGCTCGCCAACGAAAACACCCGGCGCCGTACCCACAAGGCCCCCGCTATCGCGCACTGGAAGGCTCGTCGCGCCAAGACCCCAGATCGCGCGCTCGATGAGCGGCCATTCGAGGCGAAGCGGCATCGATATCGCGACCACATCTCCGGGCCCGACGCCCAAACGCTCACGAAGCGCGAGCGCTATGCAAATCGAGTGGCGGTCCGCACGCCAATCGGACACCGCCGCCGAGCGGCCACCTTCGGCCTGCAAGAAGACGCCGTCACGGTCATGATGCTGCGCACCGTGAAGAAGGAGTCGGTTGACGGTGTCGTGACTCAAAGGCCGGCCCGCTCGAGTACCCGCGTCGAGATCCGCGTGATGTAGATGCTCACGACCACCGTCGCTACGAAGCCAAGCACGCGCATAGCGAGCTCGAGAGAGCTCGTCGCGCCGCCCGCCGCCTCCGCGCCGAGCGACCCCATGTAGACAAAGACGAGCGTCGCGGGGATTAGCCCCAGCAGCGAGCCCAACGCGTAATGGCCAAAGCCAACGCGGGTGAGCCCATAGGCGTAGTTCTGAAAGATGTAGGGAAACAAGGGACAGCAGCGCGTAAGGACGACGATTTTCCACCCCTCTTCGCCTATGGCGTTATCCACCGCTGCGAAACGCGGCTTCGAGGCCACCCACTGCTCGACTCGCTTGCGGGCGAGATAACGCGACACGAGAAACGCAAGAGCCGCACCCACGCTCGTCGCAACGAGCGCCACGACGAAGCCGTCCCGAAGCCCGAACGCCGCGCCACTCGCCGTCATGAGGATGGAGCCGGGAAAAAAGAAGACGACCGAGATCCCGCTCAATAGCGCAAAGAGGACCATCCCTAAAAGGCCCAAATCGTTCGTCCACGCGTTTACGAGCTCGAGCCCGCCGGCATAGTCGGCGAGCTTCATCGCGATGAAGATGCAGAGCGCGGCCATTGCCATCGCGACGACGGCCCAAAGATTCGATTTCGACGGCATTTGCAAAACGAGGGATCATATCGAGCGGTGGGGCTGACGGCAACCGGCTCAGCGGACTTAAGTTCTTGGCCGACGCTGAGGCCTTGATGGGCCCGACGCGGAGGCGTCCAGAATAAGGGCTTTCCTTCGAGACTTCGAACAGCTCGATGCCCGGATCCAAGCCTTCCTTTTCGTTCAACTCCCGCTCACCGCAATCGGACGTCGCGCTCCCGTGCATATCCAAGCGCTTCCGCCGCGATGCGTCACCCGGAGTGAGGTGAGCTCCGTTTCGGGGATCGTCGTCGGAAGCAGATAGCCCATGGGGGGCGAGGCGAAGAGGAACGAGACCCTCGTCGACGGCCACCGCATCGTCGGACCGCAAGGCTCGGACGATTTCGGCATTCCTGAAGTAACAGGACAACCCGACGACTATTTCACTTCGCTCGGCATCCCGCGTGCGTTCGACTACAAAAAGCCCACGGGCGCGGCCGAGGGGCTCGAGATCCCCTTGGATCATTTCTCTTACATGCACTGGAAGCAGAGCGCGTTCGCCACCGGCCACTTTTTCGACGATGCGCCTCGCGAGCCCAATGCGCTGTTTCCCGATCTCCCTACCACGCCGTCGCACCTGCTCCGCGTCCCGGGAAAAAAGGCTGGGCGATGGATCCCTGGAAGGCGGATCTGGATTCCGACGTCGTGCGCCAATGGCGCGTCGCTTCCGCGGAAGACCATCACGGCGGCCAGGAGCTCGGCCCATGGCTCGATGGGATGACGGTGAAGAGGTATTACGAGCGCGTGCTGGGGCTCCCCTTTTCGATGACCGCCGATATCGATCCCATCCTCGCGAGCATCATCGGTCTCGGATGCGACGCTATCTCCGCCTGGTGGGGTTGGCACTTCGAGCTTCCCGGCTTCCGCCAGGCGGACCGCTATCGCGATTTGACGTTCCACTCTTTCCCTGGAGGCAATACCGGCTTCGCGCGCTATTTCGTGAAGGGCTTGAACCCCGACGCGCTCGAGGGCTCGACTTCGCTACGGGACGTTTTGCTCTCGCCTGTTCAGTTCAGAGCGCTCGATCGCGAGGAGAACGAGGTCAATATCCGCTTGAATGCCACGGTTGTACGAGTGGAGCACGAGGCCGACAAAACAGTCTCCGTCACTTATTCAAAAACGGCAAGCTCTACCGCGTGCGGAGCACGAACACGGTCATGGCTTCCAGAGGCTGGGTCAACCGACGCGTCTTGCGCGACCTCCCAGACACACATCGAGCCGCCTACGAAAACTTCCGGCATTCATCCGTTTTGATCGCGAACGTCGCGCTAACGAACTGGCGCTTTCTGACGAAGCTCGGCATCGCGGCCTGCATCTACGAAGGCGGCTTCGGTTTCTCGTGCAATATCCGGCGGCCGATGATCGTGGGCGACGAGAAGGAGTCCATGGATCCGGACCAACCCATCGTCCTGACCTTTTACGTGCCTTATTTCTATCCTGGACTTCCGGCCAAAGGCCAGGGTGAAGCTGGACGGCTCGAGCTGCTCACGGCCTCGTTCGAGGCGATCGAGACCCGTCTTCGTGAGCAGATGATGCTCCTTTTCGCCGATAGCAGTTTCGACCCTACGCGAGACATCGCGGGCATCATCTTGAACCGATGGGGCCACGCCTATACCAACCCAGAGCCTGGCTTCATGTTCGGGATCGATGGCGCCGAGCCCATCCCCGACGTGATTCGAAAGCCGTTCGGCCACGTCGCGATCGGACATTCGGAGCTCGGCGGCCATCAGAACTGGACGGGCGCCGCCGCCGAAGGACGGCGCGCGGTGGAGGCACTACTCAACGCGTAGTCTACTCACGACGGAGACGAACATCGCCCGAGCGCCGCGTCGCTCTCGTCGGAGTCGATGGTGAAGGAATCACAGCCAGAGTCAGCTCGAGCGATCAGTTCGATCAGTATGGCGTTCAGTTTTGAAGCCCGCAGCTCCCCGTCACACCGTGGGGCTATCCTCCCAAACACGTAGAGGTTTTCCTGCGCCACCACCGGAGGGGAGTACAGCTAAGTGCTTGTCTTTGCGCGCTCTTTCGGAGGACAGCGTTCGGCATGCATCTTGCCTATTGAATACCAGGGTGCTCCTCGTTAACTTCAACCCAGGACCGGACCAGTGACCTCATTGACCGAGCAAAACCGAACGAGTGCTTCCGACGGGCAAGAAGAGCTCGAGAAAGTACAGGGCGACTGGGCGTGGCTGCTTTCGGCTCTGTCTTGAAAGCCCGGGACACCTTCCTCAACCGATTGGTCGCGATCAAGAGCATCCGTCTCGACACGTCGCTCGATCCCGACCAGAGAAAAGCGCTCAACAAACGCTTCATCCGAGAAGCGCAGGTGGCCGCGCAGCTCCATCACCCGAACATCGTAACGATACACGACATCATCTTTACGCCCGAAACCGGCTTCATCGTCATGGAGTTCATCGAAGGCTCCACGCTCCAAGACGTGATGGAATCACAGAAGCTTGGTCTCCCGAGAATCTTCGACATCGTGACCCAAGAGGCCAAAGCCCTAGCCTACGCGCACGAGCACAAAGTCACCCATCGCGATATCAAGCCGGCCAACATCATGATCACCCCCGAGTTCGATGCCCGAATCACAGATTTCGGCATCGCCAAAGCCGACGGCTCAACGCACCTCACGCATTCTGGAAGCCTCGTGGGGACGCCCGACTACATGTCGCCCGAGCAGGCCAAGGGTGAGGAAGTCTATTCACGCAGCGATCTCTTCTCACTCGGTTGCGTGCTCTACGAATGCGCTTGCGGCGAAAAACCGTTTCGAGGCGGAAGCCTTACGGGCGTGCTCCTGAGCATCGTCAACTCCAACCCGTTCGAAGCGAAAGCGTGGAAGGAGACGTCAGTTCCAGCGGAGGTCACGGCGGTTCTCGAAAGAGCGCTCGCGAAGGATCCCGACGAGCGCTTTCTTTCGGCCGGCGCCTTCGTTTCGGCACTCGACTCCATCCCGCAAGAAGTGCTCGGCGCGGAAGAGCCGATGGCTCCTGTGCGGCCCTCGGAGACGTCCAAGGTGGCGGCGATACCCGTCCCCGAGCAAGCCGAGCCCGAGCCTCCGCCGAGACAGGCGAGCGCGGACGAGCTTCAGTCGCTAAAGGAGGACAACCGGCCCTTGCGTTTTGCGGCCACCCTCTCCGACGACCTTCAAGACTTGAAGCTCACGCCGACACAGGGATACGTGCTCTCGAGGGTCGATGGCGTCTCGCTTGCGCGTGACATCATCACGGTCAGTGCCGTTCCCGACGCGGAGGCAGCTGGCACACTCGTCGACTTGTTCGAAAAAGGCCTTCTTGTCTTCGTGGAGAACGAAGCCGCATCCGAGCCCGTGCGTGAGCTCGACGAGATGTTCGCTCTCGAGGTGGCCCGGGTGGTGCGTCTGGGAAAAGAGAAACGCTACTCGGAGCTTCTCGGGATCGACATCAGCACCCACGGGGCCGAGGTCAAGAAATCCTACCTAGAGCGCATGCAGCGCTACCATCCCGATGCCCAAGAAGGCCGAATCAGTGCGTCGGACCGCAAGAAGCTCACGCGCGTATGCACCGTCTTGACCGAAGCGCTCAGCACAATTTCCGGCAAGCACGAGCACGCGCCCGTATTCGTCAAGCGAAAAGAGGATCCTGCAGCAATCGGAAGCACGGAGCGGCGCGAATTCGCGGACAAGCTCTTCGGCCGCGCGAAAGAAGCTTTCGGCGTCACCGATTTCTGGGAAGCCATCCAGCTTTCGAGGCAAGCCATCGAGCTCCACAGCGATGTGGCCGAATATCACCACCTCCTCGGGCTCGGGCTCATGAAGAACCAAAATTGGATCAAGGAAGCCGAAGAGTCACTCCTTCGCGCCGCTGAGCTCGACCGCGCCGCTGAGCTCGACGAGACAGCCCCCGTCTATTTCGTATCTCTCGCGATTCTCTATGAGCGTCGACGCGCGCACGAGCGCGCCGTGGAAATGGCCAAGCGCGCCGCGAGCTCTCCCCGGCCAAGGAAGAAACCCCCGACGCCGAACAAGACGTGCCTAAAGAAGAAGCAGCCGCGAACACGCCGGAGCCGCACGCAATGGCTAGCGAGCCGGAGGCCGAGGAAGAGCTCGCGGTGCCTGTTGAAGAGCTAGAAGGTTTCGCCGATACTTCGAAGACGGTCGTGGATTAAGTCCAAACTAGTTGTCACGCGCGCCGAAATAATCCCGGCCTCTCTCCATCAGCGCCGCGAAGCCCTGTTCATCGCCGGCGAGAACGACCGAGCGCAAACGCTCGACCGCATAGAGAAGTGCTGCTAGAGCCTCCGAGCCGTAATCGTTGAGCGACTGGATCTCAAAATAGAGACGGGGGCTCTCTTCCGAAACCTTCCGCGCTACCGCGAGCTGCTCATCGAAGGTCGTGCTCGAAAGCCGCGCGAGCGCGGGCGCGGTTTGCCCGCTCTCGACGAGTGCGGTGACAAAAGCGATGTTGAGCGCGTGTGACAGGCCGAGCACGTAAGCGATCGAACGGTCGTGACTCTCGAGGTCCATCGTGACCTGCTCCGCCATCGTCGAAGCGAAGAGCTCGCGCGCCTCTCGAGTCGCCTCCTCGTCGCCCACATCTACGAAAATAACGTGGCGCCCCGACAAGAGCTCCGTGTCGGGACCGAACATGGGGTGGATCGAAGTCACGCGTGCGCCGGCTGACGCCAGGGCGAGTAGCCCATTACGAAGCGGGCTCTTGAGCGAGCCGACATCGAAGACGAGCCCACGAGGCGGCCGCTTGGCCAACTCGCTCAGGATCGCTCCCGTTGCCGCGAGCGGGGTCGCGAGAACGATGATGTCGTGATCCAAATTAGATGACTGCCATTCGCGTATCTGGGGAAGCTCGCCGCCGAAGGGCTCCGGGTCCGCGATCTCGACTTCGAAACCCTGAGAAGTCAGAAACCGCACGAACCAGCGTCCCATCTTGCCCGAGCCACCAATCACGAGAGCGCGCTTTCCCGAGCCGCTTTTCGACGTCACGAGCCCTTGCTTCTCCTGCACTTCGAGCGCCGAGCGGATCAGTAGCAGCATTAGCTCCTCGACCAATCGAGAAGGCAGCTCGAGCTTGACCGCCGTCGTCCGAGCCCGTTCGATGACGTAGCGCTCGCGCCGGAAATCCCGCGTCGGGCGGCCGGCATCGCGTTTCACTTTCCCTATGGCAGAAGCGAGTCGCGCGCGCTCCGCGACGAACCCGAGGATCTGCGAGTCAATGCGCTCGAGCTCCGCTCGCAACCGTTCCAGTTCGGTATCCATGACCGGGATTGTAGACTAGATCGCTCATAGCTACGAGGAGTCAATATGCCATCGAATCTCGTTCTCTTTCTTTTCACGGCCGTCTTCAGTGGAACACCTCCTCAGGAAACCGGATTCCTCTCGCGCTCGGTCGAGCTCGACGGCGTCACCTACCTCTATCAAGTCTTCGTCCCCTCAGGATGGAGCCCGAGTCAAAAATGGCCCGTGATCTTTTTCTTGCACGGTGCGGGAGAGAGGGGCGCCGACGGTGCCCGTCAGACGGAAGAAGGCCTCCCAGAGATCCTTCGCCGAGAGCCGGACTTTCCCGCGGTCGTGGTCATGCCGCAATGCCGCCGGCGAACGTGGTGGGGAGCTCCGGCCATGGAAGCTCAAGCTTTCGCAGCGCTCAAGGCCTCAATGAAAGAGTTCAACGGCGACCCGTCGAGATTGTATTTGACCGGGCTCTCGATGGGCGGCTACGGCGCGTGGGCCTTCGGCTACAAATATCCGAAGAAGTTCGCCGCGCTCGTCCCCGTATGCGGCGGCGTCACTTCGAGGCGCGCCTTTCCCGTCCCTGATTGGCACCCCGCGGCCCTCGAGCCGAACGACCCCTATACGGAAACCGCGCGCGGCATCGGAAGCTTGGCTGTTTGGGCCTTTCACGGCGATGCGGATCGCAGCGTTCCCGTCACCGAATCACGCAAGCTGACCGCGGCGCTCGAGCAAGCCGGGGGCAACGTGAAATACACCGAATATCCCGGGATGACCCACAATTCCTGGGACCGTGCATACGCGGAAGAAGAGCTCATCGCTTGGATCCTCGCCCAGCGCAACGACGAGAACTAACTAGAGAGCGAGCGTCGCCAATCGCTCGAGATGGTGGTCGATATTTCCGAAGAGCACATCAATCATGGAGAGCCGCTTGAAATAGTGGCCGATCGCCAGCGCGTTCGTCATTCCCATTGCGCCATGAAGCTAGATGGCTTCTTTGCCGATCCGCTTGCCGGCACGGCCAATCTGCACTTTGGCGGCGGACGCCGCTCGGGCGCGCTCAGAGCCCTCGAGTTTCTCGATCGCGGCGGCGGCGCGGTAGGCGAGGGCCCGTGACAGCTCGTAATCCACAAACATGTCGACCGCGCGATGCTGCAGCGCTTGAAAATTGCCGATGGGAACACCGAACTGGCGCCGCGTTTTGAGATAGTCAAAGGTCGCCTCATTGAGAGCGCCTAAAGCACCTACAGCTTCCGCCGCGAGTAGCGTTATGGCTCGGTCAATCACGGGCTCGAGCGCGGGGAGCGCCCCGCCGCGCTCGCCGAGAAGCGCGTCCTCTTCCACATGCACGTCGTCGAGCACGATATCCGCGGCCCGCAATCCATCGACGGTCGCATAGGCGCGCAGCGAGACCCCTTCGCTCTCGCGGTCCAAGAGAAAAAGCGAAACGCCTTCATCGCCGGTGCGGGCGGAGACGATGAGCTTGTCCGCGGTCGCCGCGTGGAGCACGAACTCTTGCGGCCTTGCAGACGAAACCCACTGCCCGAGGGCTCAGCCCGTGTCTCGACCGCCGTGAGATCGAAGCGCGACTCGGGCTCCGTGTGCGCGAGTTCTATGAGCAGTTCTCCCTCTGCGATCGATGGGATAAGAGCGTCTCTCCCCGTCGCCTCGAGAATCTTTCCGCCGAGAACGACCGTCGCGAAGTAAGGTTCGACGAGAAGAGCGCGCCCGAAGGCCTCCATAAGCACCGCGCTCCCGAGAGCCGAGCCTCCGAGACCGCCATGTTCTTGCGAGCTTCTGGCGATTGCGCACCTCGCCGCGTTTCCAATCCATCACCTGATCGGCCGTCCCATTCTCGAGCCACGCCGTGACGATCTCCGCGGTTACCGGAGAGGCGATGAAGGTCGTAGCCGAAATCGCGGCGGCGAGCCGATCGACCATCTCTGCCGGCGACAGAAGATACCCGATGCGAAGGCCGGGCGCGAGGCTCTTCGATGTGCCGGTGAGGTAGTAGAAGTTCTTTTTGGTCGTCACATAAGCGCCGAGAGGCTTGACCTCAGGCAGTAGAAACCCGTAGCTGTCATCCTCGACGACCGCGAGGCCGTAGGACTCCGCGATCGCGGCAATCTCCTGGCGGCGCCGCTCGGACATCACTACGGCGGTCGGGTTTTGGAGCGTGGGCATGCAATAGAGCGCCTTCGCGTCCGTCGTCGCGCAAGCCGCTTCGAGCGCGTCGGCGCGGATCCCTTCCTCGTCCATCGCGAGACCTCGCAGTCGGATGTGCAGGAAATTCGCGAGCGATTTCATACCGCTATAGGTGAGCTCGCCCGTGAGCACCGTGTCGCCGGGATTCGTCAAAGCCGAGAACACCATCGCCATCACGTGCTGGGCGCCGCCCACGGGTCGCCCTTCGCCAGGATTCGCGCCATGCTCTCGGCGAGCGCTTGGCCTTTCGGATAAGGCAGCAGATTGTTGGTCGTCAAGTCGATAGCGGTGGGCTCCGGCTCCGTTCGCCGCAGATGAAACGCCTCCTGCTGGCGCACGAACGTTCCACGCCCAACCTCGCCGCTCACGAGACCACGCCTTTCGGCTTCGGTATAAGCGCGGGTGACCGTCGTCAAAGCCACGTGGAGCTCGTCAGCAAGCTCTTTTGCGGCGGGAGCCGCACGCCTTCCTCCAACCGCCCGCTGGTGATGTCCTCCGCGAGCGCGTTGACAATCGATAGATAGAGAGGCGTTTCAGAATCCGTCAAGGAAGGTCGCCACATTGAAGACAGTTGTTGACACCGATTCGCCTTATTCGAGAGACTGTGGGCAGGAGGAAGTGATGATCGGTCCCGTTCTCGCACTCGCGGCTATGTTGTTCGTCCAGACACCCCAGAAACCGGAGCTACCACAACTTCCGAATCTCAACGAGCTGGACCTTACCGACCTCTCGAACTACAAGACCTATGCGTGGAACAAGAAGCAAGTGCCGCTCGAGAACCTGGCCAACCACTTGCGCATGATCAACGCCGTGCAGAAGTCATTGAAAGAGCTGGGCTATCGACCGGACACCGTGAGGCCGGATGTGCGTGTCCAGTATCGCGTCGAGCTCGTTGAGCGCGTCCAAGGCCGGGCCTCCCAGAAACGATCCGTTTGGGACGACGCCAACTCTTCGGTGCAGATCAATTTCAGCCGCGAGAAGCTTGCCAATGTCAGCATCGAGCTCGTCGAACCCGAATCGAACTTTCTCGTGTGGCACGCGAAGGGGACCTACCCTATCGACACACCGGACAAAGCGGAGAAGCAGATCAACGCAGCCGTGACGGCGCTGTTCAAATAATACCCGGAAGAGTAAACCCAGAGGAGCAACGAAGACGGCGGGCCTCGGAAACTCTTCCGCGGCCAGCAACGAATCCGACGACCTGCGGCGCAACCGCGAGAGAGAACGACATTGATGCCGCTCGATGAGTGGGCCCGCGATCAAGAGATGCTGATTCGACTCGGCGTCTTCTTTCTAGTCTTTGCCGTCATGGCACTCGCTGAAATTGTTGTCCCCCGACGCAAGCTGACGGTCGCGAAACCCGGACGTTGGGCAAGCAATCTCGCCCTGGTAGCATCGCACACGATCGTACTCAGCATCCTGTTCGCACCCTCGAACGCGGTGATTCGATGGCGTGCGGGTTAACATAGGACCCCGATGCGGCTTGTGATCGTGGCTCTTTTTGGAGTCCTCCCTAGCTCCCAAGCTCAGCTCGAAGCTGCACGTGAGCTCGAGAAATGATCGCGACCGCCATCTTCACGGCAGTCATCCAACTCGTCGACGTGACGAGCCAAAGCGGCGCCTATTTTCGCCATGAGACCGGTGCCACCGGTGAGAAATACATGACGGAGACGATGGGCTCGGGCGTCGTGTTCTTCGATTACGACGCGGACGGCGATGCCGACTTGCTCTTCGTCAATGGAGGCGATCCAACCGGAAGGCGCGCCTCGTCGACTTCCGCCGCGACGCTTTATCGCAACGACGGGCACGGGAGCTTCACCGACGTGTCGCTTGCGGCGGGCCTCGAGCATATTGGATACGGGATGGGCGCGACCGCCGGCGACTACGATAATGACGGCGACGCCGATCTCTACGTGACGCATTACGGACCCAATTTCTTGTTTCGCAATGACGGCGACGGCACGTTCAGCGACGTCACCACCGAGGCCGGCGTCGGGAACGCCCAGTGGAGCGCGAGCGCGACCTGGGCCGATTTCGACAATGACGGCCATCTCGACCTCTACGTGACGAACTATCTGGATTTCAGCCTCACGAACAACCCGAATTGCAGCCAGAGGCGGGACGGAAACGTAATTCGCGCCTACTGCCTTCCGGACGCGTTTCGAGGCGTACCTGACGAGCTCTACCGCAACCGGGGCGACGGCACATTCGAATCGGCGGGCAGTCGAGCCGGGATCGCGCTGCCGAGCGGTAAAGGCCTCGGGGTGGTGAGCCTCGACTACGACCATGACGGGCTCCTCGACCTCTACATCGCGAACGATACGATGCCTAATTTCTTCTTCCGGAATCGCGGCGACCTCGCGTTCGAGGAGCTCGGACTCATTGCTGGTGTCTCCTACGATGCCGACGGCAACGCGCTCGCGGGCATGGGTGTCGACCGCAGCGACTACGACCGCGACAGTGATTTGGATCTCTTCGTTACGAACTTCGAAGGCGAAGCGAACACGCTTTATCGAAACGAGGCAAACGGATTCTTTACCGACATCGCTATGCGCTCCGGCATCGGCCGTCCATCATTGCGCCGGCTAGGATTCGGCGCTGTGTTCGCGGACCTCGACAATGACGGACTAGACGATCTCATCGTCGCCAACGGCCACGTGCTCGATAACGCCGACGTTCTCCAAGGCAGTGACTACGCCCAACCGAATCAGGTCTACCACAACGATGGAGGAGGCATTTTTTCCGTCAGCGATCTCGACGCCGTGGGTGTGAGCCGAGGTCTCGCCGTCGCGGACTGGGATGGCGATCTCGATCTCGATCTCGTTATCTCGAGCTCAGGCGGGGCGCCGGAGCTTCTGCGAAACGACACGGAAGGCGGAGCCTCACTGAGAATCCGTCTCGTGGGCCGACAAACCAATCGCGACGGCATCGGTACGGTCATCAAGGTCGGGTCTCGTCGGTTCGAGTCGGCCGCCGCCACGAGCTATCTCTCGCAAAGCGAGAACGTAGTACATATCGGTCTCGGAGACGAGGGCTCCATCGAAGAAATTCACGTCACGTGGCCGGGCGGACACGAGGAGCGTCGCGGACCCTTCGACGCCGGCACAACCGTCCTCTGGGTCGAAAGCGTCCAACAACCCGACCAATACTAGCCAGGTAAACCTGAAAACCTGAAAACTTGGCCGTCCACATGAGACGCTCAAGAACGGCCACAGAGACACAAGACACAGACTTTCGAAAACACTTACCGTTTCCGCTGGGCGCAACGAGCTGTTCTAGGGAGCTCACTCATCGTCCGCCGGGATGGCGCTGCTAGCGCGTCGAACACAGAGGCAACAAAATACCCCGCCGAGAGCTCTTCGCTCGCTCTCGCTTTCTCTGTGCCTCTGTGGCCATCTGGTTGCGGCCGCAGGCTGCGCTGGACGAAGTTCGAAAGCGTGAACGGAGTTCGCGATTCGGGCGGGTTAGAGGCTAGTCGGGGAACTGGATCTGCGCGATTTTTTCCGCCATGTCGTGGCCGGGGATGAACACGAGCTCGACGGCGGCAATCCGGCTCACTCTCGCTTCGAAAGAAACGACCGGTCCTAGCGGCACGCCATCGGCAAAGGCCACGATCGGCCGCTTGGACGCATCGAGTGTGCGGACGCTCACGCGCGTATCCAGCGATAAGAGAGCCGACTTGAAACCCGGCGGCTCGATCACGTTCGAGCCAACGAGTACTAGCAACGGTGTATCCACGAGAAGCGGTGAGGCACCCATCGCCCTTGCATAGGCCGTCGAGCCGGCGGCGGTCGCTACGAGGGCGCCGTCGCCGACGAGTCTCGGCAGCCGCTCCGAGTCGTCGACCTTTACTTCCAGCCAAGCGGTCTGGCCGGAAGCTCGCTCGACCCACGCATCGTTGAACGCGAGCGCGCTCTTCTTGTCACCCGCTTCGGAACGTGTCTCGACGTAGAGAAGCGGAGAATGCTGAACGGTGAGGCTGTCATCGGTGCTCGGGATCTCCCCTTCTTCGAGCTCGGGGGACCCGTTCAGAAGAAAACCCAGGTGGCCCGCATTGACGCCTAGAAACGGGAGGCGGCTTCGCCAGTGCTCGCGGATCGCGTGCAGCATCGTTCCGTCGCCACCTATCACGACGATGAGGTTCGCGACATCGAGCCCGACCCCACCGAAGCGCGCGGCGATATCCATGGCGCGCGCGTTGCGGTCATCCGCCACTACGAACGGGCGCGGCGCTTCAAGGTCGAGCGGCGCCCGACGCCGCGTCGCCGCGCCCCGGTAGAGTCCGTAGCGCTCGATAAAGGCCGCGACCTCTTCCGTCACGAAATCTGTAATCGGCTCGTGTTTGAAGACCCGCTCGCGGATCCTCGCGCTCGCGCCAATCATTTGCATCGGGAAGAGCTCGTGATGGGGCGGGAGCTCACTCTCGGGAGCCTCATAGCCTGGCCGCACGAAGATCGCGAAACAGAGCGAGCTCCAAATCTCCTCTCCCTTGACCCAGCTTCGCTGAATGAAGGAGCGACCTTCCTCATTTGGCTCGGTCAAGTCGGTTCCGACGACATGCCAGACCTCACCTTCGTCCCGATAGATCTCCTCAAGGCGGTGGGTGCGGGTAAACGTCGCTTGCTCGAGGTCGAAGAGATCGACACGGACACCGGGAAGGTTCCGGAAAGTCGCGTCGACCATCGTCGCGCGCGCCACAGTGCCGACGTCGTTGGTCGTGGGCTTGTCGGGCCGCGGCCCGCACGGAACGACGACAACCTCGTCGAAGTGGCGGCTGAGCTCTTCGGCGATCGCGCGGTGGTGCAGACCGGGCGGATTGAAACTTCCTCCGAAAATCGCAAGTCGTTTCGTCATGCCAGTAGCACGTCGATTCTATTCGGAACGTTCCACCAGCGCGAGAAACGAGCTCCACGGAACGGGACGACCATGGATGGGAACGATCGTCTCGACGTCCAGGCCGAGCCGCTCGACGTGACGGTAAAAACTTCGATGGTCGTCGCTCGTGAGCGCGGTGGGCGGGTCGTAAAGATCCGCTTCGACCACGATCTTCTCTGCCGGCAGATAAGCGATCAACATGCCTTCGACATGTCGGAGCGGATGGACATAAGAGATGTGCATCGACCGCGTTCCATCATTGAGCCAGTAATTCTCACGGACCGTCTCATATTGGTAGCCCTCGGCGAGCTCGGTAGGCGGCCAGAGCGACAACATATCGGGCGCCAAGGTTCGCGGAGCGTAGGTGAGCACATCCCGCGTATAGAAGTCGTAATTCTTCCAGTGCGTGATGATCGTCGCGCCGAGATGCATATAGGTGCGGAGGCCACCGATATGGTCATGATGTTGATGCGTGTTGACGACAAAGCGGATGGGTTTGTCCGGCACGAGCCTCACGACCTCTTCGATCACGGCCAAGTTGCGTGCTTCGTCGAGCGGGGCCTCGATCACCACGATGTAGTCCTCGAACTCGACGGCAACACTGTTATGCGACGCGCCGCCGAGAAGCCACACGCCATCGGCCAACTCCTCCGTCTCGACCCGCATCGGGAACTCGGCGCGGCGCACCGTGTCCGGTATCTCGACGGGATCGCCGCAGAGGTTGGGCTCGATGTCGTCGAGCGTGCCGCCGAACGCGTTGTGACCCGCGTTCACGCTCTGTGCCTGGTAGTTGTCGTCCCAGCCCTCGTGATGGTGCCATCCTGTCGGAAAGCGAATACCGTTTCCCAAATCGACATAGCTTGCATTCGTGAACTCGTGCTCGTAGTTCATGTCGCCGAGAACGGGGTCCGGCACCCATGTGTGTATCCGCTGCAGAAGGTTCTCTTGGTTGATGGTGGCGTCGACGCGGTACTTCCCGAGCACGGTGATCGAGACGATCGTCACTTTCTCGGGCTTCGTCGTCGCACCGTCCCGTCCCATCTCACCGAGCTCCCAACGCCACGCGGCTTTCGGGTTGGCTCCGGGCAGCCGAGCCGCTTTAAGAAATCCGTGCGGGTTGATCCACAAGTCTAGCTGCCAGCGTTGCGCGTCCTCGGGCCGGGCCGCGACGGGCTCGGAGAGGGCGCCGTCCTGATACCAGCCGCGGCTGTCCTTGACCATGAAGCTCTGCCGTTCGTGCCGTTGAAGCGGCTCTCCCCCACGCCACCCGAGACCGTATTTCCAAGATGCCGGGTTTTGTCCCGGGTCCCGGTCGAACACTTCTTTCATCGTGCCGTCTTCCCAATTCATCGTGCGGACATAGTTCCGAAGCGGCTGAGCGTCCGGCCAGTCCACTTCATATCCGTGTAAGCGTTGCTGGCCGACGATCGCCGCCTCCGCCGTGCCGCCGATCGTCACGCAACGCAGTCGGTCCGCACCGATGGCGCGCTCCGCCGCGCGCAGCACAGGCTCCGGGTCGAGATAGCCGGGCGGAAAATCTTGCGCTCCGTGCGCGCTCGAAACGAGCACCGTCATCAACCAGAGCAACGCGCGTGTTGCCGTCATCGCTCCTCGCTCCTCACATGGCGGCCGAATCGCGTGCGCGACGGCGGCCAATCTTCGCCAGAGTCCATTCGGCAGCTCCCTGACGAGAACGAGACAAAGACGCATCAAATCTCCATGACCGCCACCACGTCCAGGTCGAGAACGAGAGAGCGTGATTTTGCTCCTCCAGCCTAACAGAAATCAGACTCGGCACGTTGGCGCTAACTGGTGCCAAAACTACCCCGGCACCAAGAAACAACGGCGCTACGGTCACCGCTGCTTCGAGTTTGGGAGATTAACGGGATTATTCGGCCCCGGTCAGGGGGAACAAGCTCGCGAGAATAACGTCGTTTCGGTTCCTCCACGCCGGCCAACCCGAGCCATCTGCCACCTCGAAGGCCTCCACTTCATAGCCACGGCCCTCGAGAAACACAACGAATGCACGCGTTATTTCCCCCGTATCAAGATCCTCGTGTGGACTCCGGAGATCGTACCTACCCCACTCGATGTGGAGTTTTTAACGGATGCTCCTCCGCGACCGTGATCAACGGCTCGAGCTTCTCCCACCCGAAATCAGCGGTTACGAAGGATTGCACGGCTAGCTTTGCCGACAATGCGGGGTATCGGAACGCGCAATACGCCGCGTCATGCGCAGAACCGCCGGCACCCGCGTCTTAAGGAAACGGAAGCCGACCATCGAGACGAACGTCTTGCCCCGCCATAGGTCAAGCTCGGTCCCGTGAGGCAAAAGCGCTTCGAGCATCTCCGGTCGACCTCGTAGCTCAGCATCACGAGATGCCGCCACTCCGCGTTTAGAAAAGCGCGAGACGTCATTTTTGCTGTCGTTTCCAGTCGTCGTGGAGCAGCGAGTACACAGCGCTGTCGACGAAGTGATCGTTCAGCCACTCGGCTTCGTGCAATATGGCCTCGCAGGTCAAGCCCAACCTCTCCGGAATAGCGCGGCTCTTCTGGTTCTCGGTGGCGACGCGAATCTCGACACGATGAAGCCGGTATTGCGTGAACGCGAACTCGACGAACACACGGCAACAGGCCGTCATGATGCCGCGTCCTTGGAACTCTTCATCGAGCCAATAGCCGATCTGGACGCACCTATTGAGCCAGTCGACCTGGGAGAAGCCAATGGTCCCCGCGATCCTTCCCCGGTACCGGATGCAACATTGAAAGCCGTCCCCATCCGCATATTGTTTGTGCGCGGCGCGGGCGAACGTTCTCGAATCCTCGACCGAGACCGCCGCGTCGACCCAAGGAAGCCACTCTCGCAGATACATGCGCGACGCCTCGACGAGCGCGAAGATCTCGTCGGCATCGCGCAACTCGACCATCGCGAGCGTTGTGTTCTTGTCGACCGCATGAACAAACATGTGTTGGTGGAAGCTCCTCAGCAAAGCCTATACCCCGAGCATCCCGTTATGGAAGTGCTACTGCACATCTCTGAATTGACCAGGCGCCGCGTGATCTGCTAGAACCACGAACCAATGCGTATTCATTCGAATCAACTCATGGTTTGGACAGCGCTGCTATTTGCAGCTGCAGCGCTCGGCGCCTGCAACGATGCTCAGATCCTTCGAGCATCTCATCAATGGCCCGCCGGCGACGTACGCGGGGAGCTTCTCGAGATCATCCGTACCGAGCTCGAGGCAGAGAACGCGGGGATCGAGATGCGCATTTACCCGGGGCAGTCGCTTTTCGAGGCAACCGCGCAGTGGGCGGCGATGACCCGCGGCCGTCTCGATATTTCGGTCTTTCCGCTCGCTTATACCGCGGGTCGGCACGCCGAGTTCAACTTGACGCTCATGCCGGGGCTCGTGAAGAGCCACGAGCACGCCCAACGTGTCAATGCATCGCCTTACATGGACGAGATCCGGCGGCGCATCGAAGAGCAGGGGATCATCGTTCTCGCCGATGCTTGGCTCGCGGGCGGCTTTGCGTCGAAGAACGGCTGCATTCGCGAGCCCGACGACGTACGAGGGCAGACGATCCGCGGTGCGGGTAAAGCGTTCGAGCAGATGCTTCTCGGGGCGGGCGGCTCGATCACGTCGATGCCGAGCTCCGAGATTTACACGGCGATGCAGACCGGCGTCTTAGACGCGACGATCACGAGCAGCATCAGCTTCGTTTCCTTCCGTCTCTACGAGCAGGTGCAATGTTTCACCGCGCCGGGAGATACAGCGCTTTGGTTCATGTACGAGCCGATATTGATGGCCAAGAAAAGCTTCGACGCCTTGACCGAGGACCAACAGGCCATTCTCATGCGCGCGTCGAAGAAGGCGGAGGTCTTTTTCTTGGAGCAGGCGAAAGAGCTCGACCGCAAAGCCGAAGAAGCGTTTCGCCGAGCTGGCGTCGAAGTGGCTCATTTGAGCGAAGAAGATCTCGAAGCCTGGTACGCGCTCGCGCGAGAAACGTCGCACAAACTCTTCGCGGAAGAAGTCGAGGGCGGCCAGACGCTTCTCGATCAAGCGCTCGCGGTCGAATGAGAGCCGCTCGTTGATTCTTTCGCGCTTCATCGCCGGCATTCGGAAAGCTTCCGAAGCTGCTGGCATCCTCGCCGCTGCCATGATCGGGTTCTCGGTGCTGATCGTCTGCCACCTCGTGTTCACGCGCTATTTTTTGCGCTCTCCGACCGTTTGGCAGACCGAGCTCGTGACCTATCTCCTCGTCAGCGCCACGTTGATCGGAAGCCCCTACGTCTTGAAGATAGGTGGCCACGTGAGCGTCGCCCTGCTGCCTCACTACCTTTCCGCCCCTGGCAAGAAGCGGCTCGCGATTCTCGGCTCGTTCACGGGCATTTTCTTTTGCGGCGTGCTCCTATGGTCGGGTATCGATCTTTGGCACGAAGCCTGGGCCGGTGGTTGGCTCTCCGAGACCGTTTGGGCGGTGCCGCTCTTCATCCCCTACGCGGCACTCCCCCTCGGCTTTGGCCTCATGCTGCTTCAATATTTCGCCGACCTGGCTACGCTCCTTCGAGGCAAGGCCGAACCGTCGTGAGCCCACTCGTCACGGGTGTGCTCATCGGCATCGTCACCGTCCTCGTTTTGTTGTCCGGCGTTCCCGTCGCGGTAGGGCTCGGCGTCGTGGCCATTTCCTTTCTTCTCATCTTCGAAGGACCGTCGAGCTTGACGCTCATGGCTGAGCTTTTTTTCGGCAAGCTCGACGATTTCACGCTTCTCGCCATCCCGATGTTCATCGTGATGGGCGCGGCCATCGCCGCCTCGCAAGCTGGCGCCGACTTATACGACGCGCTCGATCGCTGGCTCTACAAGATTCCAGGCGGGCTCGTCATCTCGAACCTCGCAGGCTGTGCTCTCTTCTCCGCGCTTTCCGGCTCCTCGCCCGCGACCTGCGCCGCTATCGGCAAGATGGGCATCCCTGCAATGCGCGAGCGCGGCTTCAGCGACAGCCTCGCCGCGGGCGCCATCGCCGCGGGCGGGACCCTCGGCATTCTCATCCCACCGAGCATCACCATGATCGTCTACGGCATTGCGACGGAGACGTCTATCGGCCGGCTATTTCTCGCCGGCGTCATCCCCGGCCTTATGCTGACGACGCTCTTCATGATCTGGGCGCTCTTCGCGACCTGGCGCTTTGGAAGTGCCGCCGTCCGGGAGCGCAACGTGAGCTATTCCTGGAAAGAAAAATTCCAAGCGCTCCCCAAGGTCCTGCCTTTTCTCGCCATCATTCTCGCCGTCGTTTGCGTACTCTATGGAGGCGTCGCCACACCGTCCGAGACGGCCGGTGTCGGCGCCTTTCTCGTGATCTTGCTCGTGATGGTGATCTATCGCGTGTGGCAGCCTGCAGCACTCTGGAAAATAATGAAAGACTCGACGCGCGAATCCGTGATGATTTTGTTCATCATCGCGGCGTCCGGGCTCTTCAGCTTCATGCTCTCGAGCTTGTACGTGACCCAATCGCTCGCCGAGCTCATCGTGTCCCTGGATGCCGGCCGCTGGGTGTTGATGTTCTTCATCAACATGTTCTTGCTCGTCTCCGGCTTTTTTCTTCCTCCCGTCGCCGTCATTCTCATGGCGGCACCGATTCTGCTGCCGATCATCACCGAGGCAGGCTTCGACCCCTACTGGTTCGCTGTGGTCCTCACCGTGAACATGGAGATCGGCCTCATCACGCCACCCGTCGGCTTGAACCTCTACGTGATCAACAGCATCGTGCCGGACATCGGACTGCCTCAAGTGCTGAAAGGAGCGCTCCCCTTCATGCTGTGCATGGTGCTCGGCATCGTGCTGCTCTGCATCTTCCCGCAACTAGCCACCTGGCTCCCAAACAGGCTGATGGGCATAAGCCAACCCTGAAAAGAGGCGTTGGCAGCGATACGGACCCGCTGATAGGCTTCGGTGATGGCACAGCTCAGGCGAGTGTTCGGTTTTGTAGTCCTTATCGGTTCGACCTCGGTTTTCGCACAGAGCGGTTTTCAGATCGAGGAAGCAACCATCGACGACATTCACGGCGCGATCCAGCGAGGCGAAACGACATGTGTGCAAGTGGTGCAGGCCTATGTCGATCGCGCGAGAGCGTATAACGGAATCTGCACTCAGCTCGTCACGGAAGACGGCGGGCCGATGACTCCAGGGAAGGGAACCGTTCGAGCCGGCTCCGCGCTCGTGTTCCCGTCGACCTCTGTTGCCGTGAGCGAGACTCTGCCCGATTACAACGACTATGACGGTCTGCCGATCGAGTTTGGCCGGATGGAAGCAACACTGTCGGACCCGAACGTTGAGCAGCAATACGGCATGGTGGTGGGCATGACGGAGGCGGGGCAGCTCAATGCGCTGAGCACGCTCAATCTTCGCGGCGAGCGGTCGGTGACCTGTCAGGCCGAATGCGATAGGCACCCGTCGGACGGCAGTCTTCCAGCACGCTGTCCCGCCGGATGCGAAGCGTTTCGGCAACAGCCCGACGCGCTCGAAAGAGCTGCCGAGCTCGACGCCGAGTACGGTACGCATCCCGATCTCGGTGCGATGCCGGTCTACTGCGCCGTACTCTCGTTCAAAGACGTCTTCGACACCGCGGACATGCGCTCGACCGGTGGCGCCGACGCGCGTTACGCGATGGACTCAGCTCCCCAGGACGCGACGATCGTCGCCGCGTTGCGCGCCAAAGGCGCGATTATCTACGCCAAGGCCAATCTCTCCGAATACAACGCGGGTGGCGGGAACCCCGGGGGCGCCAAGGCCGGTACGAGAACGTTCGGCGCGGGCGCCCGCAGCAGCTGGGCCGGCACCTCGTGCAATGTCTATGACACGGCGCGCGAAACCGGCGGCTCGAGCTCCGGCTCCGCCGTCTCGGTCGGCGCGAATCTCGTCAGCTGTTCTATTTGCGAGGAGACCGGCGGATCGTGCCGGCAGCCGGCATGGCGCAACGGCGTCGTCGGTTTCGTGACGACGAAAGGGCTCATGCCCTATGGCGGATCGATCGGCGTGGAACCGTACCTCGATCGGGCAGGCATCAACTGCCGGACGGTCAAAGACGCGGCCATCGTGCTCGATGCACTCAAGCACCCGGAACGTGGCTACTATGATCCACGAGATATCTACAGCGCCCTACCGCGCGTCCTGGTCGCCCCCGAGCCTTACACGAGTTTTGTCGTTGATAAAGAAGCCGCGGAGGCCGCGGGGCGCAAATCGCTGACGGGAATCCGCATCGGTGTCGTCCGAGAATATATGGTCAAGCACACCGATAACGATGCCGCGATGAGCGACCTGGTGAACGAGGAGATCCTTCGCGTGCTGCGCGATGAGCTAGGCGCGGAGCTCGTCGAATCTTTTGATCCGGACTACCCGGACGATCCCGCGATCCCGAACATGGCGTACAACTTTCAGCACGCGATTGCCGAGATTCTTCCGGTACATATGCCGGAATACATTCAGGAACGAGACAAGGATGGCGAGTACAAATTCGCCGTACCTGGCTACGACGTGACGACGCGCGACTATCTCGTCAAAGCCGCCGAAGGCAAGGCAGCGCTCTCGAAAGATTTGAATCTCCGCAGCATCAACAACTCGCCGGCAACAGCGAGCTTCAGCTTCCACCTGTTGCAGTACTTGATGCGCCGCGGGGATGCCAAGGTGAACAACTGGTCGACCTTGAACGCCAATTCAAAGTACTACTCGGAGTCTCGCACCGTCGCGATGCGCAATTGGGAGTACAAACAAAATATCGCCTCAGAGGGCATCACGCGCCGGGTCAAGATGCGTGACGTCATGCGGCTCGTGGTGCTCAACATCATGCACCGAAACGACATCGACCTGTTCGTCAATCCGTCGATAACGATCCCCCCGACGCGCATCGGATATGCGGGCGAGCCTTCGGTTAAAGACCGCCCGCGTGGTCGGTTCCCCACCAGCGCGAACCTGGGCGTTCCCGAGCTTACGGTGCCCGCCGGCTTCAATCGAGTGATCTACGAGCCTAAATACGTTCTCAACGACGACAAGGACAACTATGACCGTGTCACGAACACCGAGGAGACCGAGCTCGAATCTCCTCTACCTGTAGGCATTTCGTTCTGGGCCGGACCCGGCGACGAGCCGATACTCCTGCGGGTAGCGTCGGCCTATGAAGTCGCCACGAAGCATCGCAAGGCACCGCCCGATTTCGGGCCCGTCGCCGCCGACAGCCGAGGATCTCGATTCTGACGCGTTGTGGAACGAGATGTTGTAGAAGAGGACTGAACTGTACGCGAATCTCCGGACGGTCCTACGTCATGGCACCGAAGAACTCCATGTGGCCGTCCATCAAACGCCGCATCGCGCTGTCGCTCGGTTCGAGCGACCACTCGTCCTCCTCGTGGGTGCCGCCGAGCACGATCCCGTCGCGACGCGGCATCATATACAGCTCGCCGCTGACCATCAGGTAATTAATGTCGGGTTGAGGGAGGAGCACGGTGAGCTGGCCGTTGATCGGATGGAGCTCTTCGTCGTCAAACAGGACCTTGGCCCCCAAGCCGGTGCAGTTCACCAGCACAGGCTCAGACAGGCCGAGGAGCTGATCCAAGCTCTCAAACTCCCGGACGACGACACGCCCCCCGGCCAGCCGATAGTCGCGCATGAGGGCGCCCAGGTACACCGCGGGCTCAAATCTCATCGTCCAGCGCCGGCGGACGTACGGTGATGGGAAGGGATGCTGACCAGGCTCGAGCTGCCTGCTCTCGGGAAACAAGTCGAGGATCAGTCCCTCCAGCCCACGCGGAGCCTCGGGGTCTGGCGGATTCTCGGAAAACGCGTAGTGCGGCAACCAGTGCACGCCGTACTCGTCTCCAAGATGATCCTGAAAGTACCGATGTGAGAGTCGCGTCGCTTTGAGCCAGGTCTCGGTGTATTCCGGCGTAATGTGGCCGGGCTCCGAGGCGCTCGTCGGTCCGAACCACGCCCCCGACATGTTCGATGTCGTACGCGGCGGCAGGTCCTTCGCGTACATCGTCACCTCGAAGCCTCGTCGCTGAAGGAGCCGGGCGGTCGAAAGCCCTACGACGCCGGCGCCGATCACCGCGTAGCGCGTTTCGCCGGTCTTCAACGCTTCGTCCACCGCCAGGTGGGCCGTGCCCCAGGAAAGCGACATGCCGCTCCCGCCGTGGCCGTAGTTGTGGATGACCGTCTTGTCGCCTAGCCGCTCCGACTTGAGCACGAAGCCCGAAGGGCGAGAGGGACGCAAGCCGACCGTCGTTCGGATGACCCGATCCGGCGAGACGCGCACTCTGGACAGCTTGGGCGTCTCAGTCACCGGTGCAGCGCACCGCGAGCCGAGGCCCGCCCCGAGCACGGCCGCGCCGGCCGTCTTTAGCCACGCCCGGCGATCGATCGTTGGGCTCATACGTGTCTCCCTCTCGGAGGTTAAGCGACAGCCGCTGGGTCGGCCGGAACCTGATCGGCCCTCCTGCATGCACCTGCGAGTGTACTAGATCTCGACGAGCTCCGAACTCGAACCGGCGCTCGAGCCGCAGAAAACGTAAATCCTCCTCACGGCAGCATCGCCGTATCGCGCGGCTCAGGTAGTGCGAGCTCGAGCAGCGTCGGGTCGAGCGTTAGCTTCCTTGCGGTCGGCGGCGTCGAGGGCTCACTGAGCGCTCGACGCAAGCGCTCGCGCATCACGCTTTCGAAACGGGCTGCGTCTTCCGAAGGTAGCTTTCGCACCGTGTCCGCCCACGACGCGTCGGGAAAGTCGTGCCAGAACCAACCGGGCTCTTCGAGCGCCGCGACCTCACCTCGCTCATGCGCGTCTTTCACCAGAGTTTCCAATCGGTCGAGTTGGTCGAGATAGACAAGCTCGACGGCCTCGGGGCTCATCACGAGAGGATAGCCGCGATAGAAGTTGCAGCCGAGCGTCCAGAACGTATCTTCCGCCCCGTCGGCTAGAATGCCTTCCCGCGCGACGGAGCGTGCGGCCTCGACGATCCCGAGCTCGGGTACTTGCTCGAGGACGGCGTGAAGCGCGCTCCAGGTCGCGCGTGCCGCTTCGAACGTGACGGCCTCGCCTTCGACGTGACTCAGATAGGCATCTGCTTCGAACGTCTGTGCCTGCCGGAGTGCGAGCCACGTGTAGAGATCTACGAAGTCCCTCACGAAACGAGATGAGCTCGCGTCGAGATGCTCCATCATCGTAAGCGCCCCCGCCCGCACTTCTCGTAGAACGTCCAAGCTTGCGGCCCTAGAAAGAAAGGCACGAGCAGCCGCTTTCGCGGCGGGTTCATGAAGCGCGCGTTCCCTGCGCGGAGGAGCGGCCGGAAGCCGGCGAGAAAAGGCTCCGCGAGCGCTCCGTGCCGCTCGCGCATAGGCATCGAGGCTCGGCACTCGCGTCCGCAACCACGTTAGCTTCGCGATACAGAAAACCGTTGCGCCATTCGAGGTTGGGTAAAGCGCACGCACGGGCTCGGGAAACGAGCCGTAGCTTAAGACGTACATGCACTCGATCCCGAGTGCTCGAGCGCGCGCAAGCACTTTCTTGGCGAGCGCGTGCTTCGCGTCCGATTTGAGCACACTACCGTTGTGGAGTCCTTTGGCCTCTGGAAACACGGTGTCGAGCACGTGCTCGAGTGGCGGGTAGAACTCTAGAAAGTTGAGGCGGTTTCTCGCCATGTACAAAAGCGCGCGCTCCCAGTCCTCTTCGTTCCAGACCGAGGCGCAGTAGCGGCGCGGCCCGAGATAGTTGTCCCAGATCATGTCCCCTCGAAAGCGGAAGGCCGGCAACGCTTCGAGCTCGAGCTCGAGCGCGGCCGAGCCACGAAGCTCGGGGACCACAGCGCCGTCGCGGAAAAAGCGAAAGCCGAGCTCCTCCATAAACACATAGAGCCCGTTGCGCGCGCCTTCAGCGTCGGCTCCGGAGATCGTGACGAGCGGCGGCGACCCCGAAACGTGATAGGCGCCCGAGGCCTCACTCGCGATGGGCCGAATCTGCGATGAGCTTTCGGGCGTGCCTACGAACACGTCGAACGCTCCGGGCTCCGCAGTCTCGTCCACGATTGCTATGGGAGAGCCCGTCGCGGCCTCGAAGAGAGCGCGCGCGTCAACAAGGACGGTCCGCTCGAGCTCGCTAGCGTTCGTGCCAGCCACGAGACGGAGTCGATTCCAATCGACGACATAGCGGCAAGACGCAAGCGCGGCCACCTCCATCGCAGCGCTGCCCTCCTGAAGGAACTCTCGCCGCTTCATCTTCCCTTCATCCCCCGTTCAATCTCTTCCGCCGTATAAGGAAGCCCCGCGCTCAAGACTTCGTGCCCCGTCACGGTAATAAGAATCATGTCTTCCAAATAATAGGCATCCTCGCCCACGCTGAAACCCGGCTCGTAAGCGATGACCGAACCCTCTTCGAGACGCGGCAGGCGCTCTTCACCCGCGTCGATGCCGACGCCGTGCACGTGCCAAAGGTTTGTCACCGCCTTCGAGCATGGCGCGTGCTCGCTCTCGAGCGAGGGCTGCGCGCGGCGCACCGCGCGCCGGCTCGCCTCGGCAAGCTCCTTGTGGGTGACGCCGGCCTTCATCGCCGCAAGCCCAGCGCGGTAGGCCCGGATGAGAAGGTCCCACGCTTCCGCTTGCTCAGGCCAGAACGCACCCGACACGGGACCCGTCCGGCCCACGTCGCCCTCGTAATGGCCGAGATCGCAACCGATATCGATGCGCACGAGCTCTCCCGCCTTCATCTCCCGATCGAGATGGTGATAGTCGTAAAAGCTCCGCACGAGATTCCTGGAATGCGCGTTCGGCCCCGACATCGTCCACGGCCAGAACAAGGGCCCCTCCGCACCAGCCTCGATGCACCCGAAGACGACGGCCAACTCGCTCGCCCGTTGTCGCACACCGGGCTCGACTGCACGCAGCCCGGCGAGAAGCGCCGACGCCGAAGGCTTCGCGACCTCACGCAGCACGGCCACCTCGCTGTCCGACTTCACCCAACGCATGGCGCGGATCGTTTCCGCCGCAGAGCCCAGCGTGACGTTCGGAAACTTCTCCTGAAGCGCGCGGCGCCAGAGCGCATGTTCCGCCCGCCATCGGCGCAAGGGCGTCGGGATTGCCGGGCGGAGGGGGACGGCGAGCCTCGTCGAGGTAGAGTGTGTCCAAGCCATCCGAGATGCGTGCGTTCAAGAACGGGACCAGCTCGTCCCAAGAAACGACGCGGTCGAGCTCCCACATGCGGGCCGAAGCCTCGCCCGGCTCGAGACTAACTCCTGCCACGGGAAAGCCGAACGATCGAGGCGCATCGGGCACGAACAGAACGGCTTTGCGCTTCGGGCCGTCAAGCGCGAAGATAGCTGACGGTTGCGACACGAGCCCAGTAAGATAGAAGAAAGACGCATCTTGTTTGAAACCTTGGTCACCGAGCCCCGCGGCGGTGGAGCGCGCGTGGAGGAGAACGATCCCATCAGCGTGGCGCGCCAGGAGCCGCTCTCGCCGTTCGCGGTACTCGCTAGTCGGAGGGGTCTGCAGGACGGTGAGAAGCATCAGCGTTAGGGCATCAAGGTTCATGTTCAAACTACTTTGAGGCTCGTACGATAAACTATCTAGGATATGAGCAGACAACGAAGAGAGGTCGTCATCACCGGTGCTGGCGTCTGCTGCCACTTTGGCGATGATCTCGAGCGTATTACGGCGGATCTTCGCTCCGGCAAGAACACTCCGTTTCCGGTCTACGAGCCTGCCGTGCGATATGGCGGCCGGTGCCAAATCATCGGCCTTTATCCTGGCGAGCTCGACTCGGCGTCTCTCGGGCTCAGCAAGCAGCAGGGGCGCTTCATGGGCCGCACGGCGCGCCTGGCTATCAAAGCGGCGCGCGCCGCCCTCGCGGAGTCGGGCGTCGAGACGGAAAGGCTCGCGGTCGTCGCGGGAAGCGGCGCGGGGGATGTCGCCACCCACCGCGAGATTGCGGAAAAGCTCGAGAAGTCGGGGATGCGACGGGTTTCCGCCACCGTCATCCCGAAGCTCATGGCCTCGACGGTATCGGCGAACCTCGCGAATACCCTTCGCAGCAAGGGCCCGTCCTTTTCCGCGAGCGCGGCCTGTTCCGGAGGTGCTTACAACATCCTCCTCGCGGCCGGCTTCGTCGAGACCGGCGTCGTAGACGCGGCGCTCGCGGGCGGTGTCGAGGTCGCGGACCCGCATTTCTATGCAGGGTTCGATTCGATGCGAGCCTATAACGGGCAAAACAACGACGAGCCGGAGCGGGCTTCGCGTCCCTACGCGAAGGATCGCGCCGGGTTCATCTTCTCGGAAGGCGCCGGCATGGTCGTGCTCGAGGCGCGGGACGTGGCGGAAAAACGAGGTGCTCTGATCCTTGGCGTGCTGAAAGGCTACGGGATGTGCTCTGATGGCATGGGCGAGATGGTGGCGCCGTCTCCGGACGGCGCCGAGGCCGCCATGACGCAAGCGCTTAGCCATGCTGGCGTCGAAGCCTCGGAGATCGACTACGTCAACACTCACGGCACGTCCACGCCGCTCGGCGACCTATCCGAGGTCCGCGCCATGCGCCGCGTATTCGCAGAGCGGAAGCCTTACTACTCGTCCACCAAAGGCTATACGGGGCACCCGGTGAGCGCCGCAGGCGCCATCGAGGCCATTTTCACCATGGCGATGATCCGCGGTGGATGGATCGCGCCATCGGTGAACGCGACCCCTCTCGACCCCGAGCTCGAAGACTATAAGCCTGTTCTCGAGCCCATGGAAGCCAACATCCGCCTTGCTCTCTCGAACTCTTTTGGATTCGGCGGGACGAATGCATGCCTCGTATTGGGAGCGCCATGACGACATCCGAACGACGCATCGAGCTCGAATGGATCTCGGGTCAGCGGTTCGAAGCCAAGAGTGACAACGGCCTCGAAACGACGCTCGACGGTAACAGGAAAGACGGGTTCTCCCCCATGGACAGCCTTTTATCATCGCTCTCTGCTTGCATGGGGGTCGACGTCGTCATGATCCTCGAAAAAATGCGCACCGGGTTCACCGGATTGCGCATCTCCATCGAAGGTGAACGCGCGGAAGAGCCGCCACGCTACTTCCAGCGGGTGCGGATGCACTTCGAGATCCAGGGCGACGTGCCGCGGGACAAGGCGCAACGGGCCGTTGACTTATCGTTCGAAAAATATTGCAGCGTGTTTCACAGCTTGAGAAAAGACCTCGACGTCAAAACGACGATCGATATCCTGGAGGCCACATGAAGCGTGTCTTCTTCGTTCTGTTGCTCGCGCTCGTCGCCTGCACGAACGACAACGATCCGACATCCTTGAGGCGATCGTAGTCGTCTCGGATCAGACCGAACTGCCCGTCGAGCTCGTCGAGACCACCTTTAGCCTCTGCATGTCTCCTTGAAGGCCAGCCGTCTCTCGAGTCTGATTCTTGAAGCTCGCGAGCTTCGCCTCGGCTTCAACGCCAGACGAGATGAGCTTCTCGATATTCGCCCGCGCTTCGTTCAACTTTTCGTTCCGTGCCTACAACTGTCGGATGCGGGCATCCGCGGTCTTCATGAGCTGGTCGAGCGTTTTGATCCGTCCTTCGAGCTCGGCAGTGGCTTCGGAGAGGTCCTGACTTGCGGAAACCCGCTGCTCGAAGGCTCTCAAGCTGCCATCCGCGGTCGTGACCCGCGCTTCGACTTCGACAAGGGAGGCCTGGATTCCGGCCTCTTGCTCGAGCTCGCTCCGAGCCTGGTTGACAAGAGCTGCGAGACGCTCGCTTTCAGCGTGGGCGAGGTTGATAATTTGACGGAGCTCTTGGGCGGAGGGCTTCGCTTCGGTGTCTCGATTGAGAAGTTTGTCGATAATCGTGGACATTGACGGGTCTCCTGGTTGTCTAACCGGACGTAATCTCGCCCACTAGATCGCAACAGGCGTGCCAACTTCGGGAAGTGGTCCGACATTTGTAAGTGATTGTGCGTTCGACGTTTGCAAAACCCTATGCGCCGCATACGAACGCGGGGTGCGGGCAGAATCCCACGCCCACCGGGAGAAGAACCCCCTCCCCACGAATACGTGGTGGATTGGAGGTCGTGATTTTGTGGTAAAAGACGGCCCTCACGTGATCGCGACCGCAGACCATCTCATCGTCTTCGCGTTCGCCGTGCTGCTCCCTGCTTATGCTCGGTACAACTATCCGAGGTTCAAGCGCGCGCTCGAGACGGGAGAGCCCGGCATCCGAAGCCGCCAATATCGACGCACCATCCTTCGGCAATGGGGCCTAACAATTCTGGCGATGACGATATGGTTTCGCTCTGGCCGGAGCCTCGACCAGCTCGGCCTCGGCGTGCCCGCGGGTGCGGCGTTCTTCATCGCACTTGTTCTCGCGGCCGGGCTCGCTCAGTTCTGGCGCACACAGATCCGGGCCGCTCTCGAGCACGACAAGGCACGTGCGCGGCTCATCGAGCAGCTTCGCGCCGTCGCACCAATTCTACCCACGAGCCCGACCGAGCTTCGATTCTTCACGGCGCTTTCGCTCACCGCGGGCACCTGTGAGGAAATTCTCTTCCGAGGCTATTTGATCTGGTATCTCGAGATCCATGTCGGGATCGCAGCGGCCGTTACGCTCTCGAGCATCATGTTCGGCGTGGGCCACATTTATCAAGGGCAGAGACAAGCGTTCAAGATCGTTTTCTTGGGCCTGTTGCTAGCCCTGTTCTACGTCGGAAGCGGATCCTTATGGATCCCGATAGCGCTTCACGCGGCGCTCGATGCCGCACAAGGTCGGCTCGCGCATCGACTCAAGGACCAATATCTTTGAGTGGCGATTCTAGGACATGACAGTATTTGTAGATCTGCATGTCGTCGCACGGGCATAGCCATGTCCGATGCTTGATCTCTTCTTGCTTGTCGGGGTAGAAACGGCACGGGCATAGCAGCCTTCCCAACTCGTCGACATGCCGGGCGATACCGAGCACGACCGCCTCGGTAATCCTCTTGTCGGGACGCGTGATGGTACCCGATTTCTTCGTGTAGTTGTCGACGAGCTTTTCCATGCGCGCCAGGCTCTTCTCACTTGGACTCTTGCCCATTTCCTATCTCCTCACGGAAATGCTTCCGCGGAAGCTAGATTTTTTCCAGCTCGCTGCGGCGGATCCAGCCGGCTAGGCCGTTTGCAAGGGTGACTTGGAACCAATCTTCACGCTCCCCTATTACGCAAACCTTGAGGCCTTCGTGAACTTCCGCGAGGCGCGGACTGCCTTCGCCCGGACCACTGCGCACATAGGCGTTCTCCGTAAGCACGATGGCCTCGACGCGATTCGCTACCTGGTTCAGCTTTGTCGCGAAGGTCACTCCCGAGACGAGCGCCGTCAGACCACTGAAGACGAGTGCTGCGATGGTCACGCTGCGCCAGCTCGGCCACGCATCGTAGAGAAAAATCGTCAACAGCGCGCCTGTACACAGGAAAGAAAAACTCAAGACCCGAGCGAGGGTGTCGGGACGCACGCGCTGGTAGAGCTGGACGAGCCAGCGGATCACGAGCGGTAGAGGCGCGGACTCGACGTCGTCCGCGATGAGCTCGTTGGCAAAAATCAAGTTGGTTCTCGTTTCTTCGTCGCTAGGCATGAGCGCGAGGGCACGCTCGTAATTCAGAACTGCGAGGCCAATCTTTCCCGCCTTGAAATAGGCGTTGCCGAGGTTGTAGTAGAGAACGCCGTCTTCTAGCAACTGTGCACGCATCGCTTCGTAAGCCGCGATGGCGTCCTCAAAGCGCTGCTCTTGGTAATGCGCCTCTGCGCGCACAAAAGCCTCTTGCGGAGATTCGATCGCGACTTGAAACAAAAGGGCAGAAAGCAAGAGCATCTTAGAACTGCCGCTCCATGGAAACGATGAGCTGCTCGGTTCGCCTGAGGAGTGCCCTCATCTCCTCGCTCGTCCGCTCGCCCGGCGTGAAGCGTGCCTCTTCGCAGGCCCCGAGCACGGCAGCAAACCGGGTTCGGAGAGGGTCATCGACCCCGCTCGCTTCGAGATGCTCATCGATGCTTTCCGTCGTGAGCCCCGAAGGACTCACCGATTTCTTGTCACCGATATAGCGATAAAGAGCCGCCGCGATTTCTTCGTAGAAATCCTTCGAGCCTTTCGACGCGAGCTCCGAAGCACTCTTCAGCCGTCCTCGAGCCATCCCATGCGCGCGCCGGCTGCGGAAGAGCGTCGAGTGTGTTTTCTCTCGCTCTTTCCTTTTGAGGTAGAGCACGAAGCCGACGTTCCAAAACACGGGAAAAGCCAGGCTCGCATAGAAGAGAAAGCTTCCGTAAAACGGAGTGGTCAAAAGCCCCAGGGTGGCGGGCGCGTCTTTGAGATAGCGAATGTCTTCGCGTAGCAATTTGACTTCGCCGCGAGTGGTCATGGCCGGTATCGACCCGTTCGCCGACGTCGCTAGAGCGTCGCCGGACACGCGCAGCAGCACCGGCCCCGCGGAGGCAACGACATACTTACCGACGCTCGGGTCGAAATATTGAAATTTCCACGGCCCGATTTCTTTTGTGCCAGCGGAGTCGGGCACCAGCACATATTCCCACGTTTTCTCTCCGCCGAAGCCCGCGCCCGTTACGCGCAGCCGCTCGTCCATCTTTGGGTCGAAAGTGCGAAAGCCGGGCGTATCCGGAAGCTCGGGAAGCTCGAGCGAGCGTAGATTGCCGCGGCCACGGAGCGCGAGTGTCAGCGTCACCGGGTTCCCCGCTTCGACATCCTCGTGGCTCAAAACCGCGTCGAGCTCGTACACCCCCACCGCACCGGTGAAATCGCGGCCGCGCCCCTCCGTTGGAAGCGGTTTCACACCGAGCATCACCGCGCTCGAGCGCAACACGACAGGCCGTGAGGCTCGCGCGAAAAACGCGTCGAACGGGTCCGAGGAGGTGAGCCGAAAAGCCATCGACAACGTCAAAGGCGGGATCGTGAGATCCCCCGTTCTCGCGGGGAAGACGACACGCTGTCTCATCGGGAAGGTCAGGTATTCTTGTCCGTTCACGACCTGTCGCTCTATGCTCGGATTCCCGAGTTCGACCTCCTCGACCCAGAACCCGGTCAAGGGAGGGTCGTCCTCGACCTCTGGGCCGTGCGGCATATACTTGCTGTACACACGATAGGTGACGATCACGCCCTCGCCCTGATAGACCGAGCGCTTGGACACGTCGGCCCGGATGAAAACGTCCTCTGCCGAAATCTCGGGCTCGCGCCGTCTTTGGCGATCGAACGGGTCGAACCCTCGACTTCGAGGACGGCGCGGCATGACCGATCCCGCTACTACCTCGACGCGGATGGGCGCGGTCTCGTAAGTCCGCCCCTCCACGTCGACAGGAATGCCCAGGATAGTAAAGGTCCCCTCCGACTGCGGCACCAGTTGATACGTGAAAGAGCTCGTCGAGGACGTCCGACCGTTCACAATCGAGAACCGGCTGGACGTCAAAGGTCCGCTGACGCGAAACCCGTCGATGCTCCGGAATCGCGGCGTCCCTCTACCACCGCTCACCGAAATGGTGAGCACCAATACCTCGTCGATCCCAATCCTCCGAGCGTTGACGGTAGCCTCGACCGTGACCTGCTGCCCAATAGAAAACTCCGCCGAAAGAACGACCAAGCCAACCAAAAGAAAACGCTTCATTGAAGTCCTGAATCCTGAATCCTGAATCCTGAATCCTGACTTACCAATAGCGCCCTTTTCCCCGCGCCTTCGCCTTCTGTTTTTGCTGCTGCTCGATTTGTTGCTGCAGCTCCATCTGGGCAAGGGCCTGAAGAATTTGCTCTGCCTCTTCTTGGCTCATTTCCATCGGCGGCGGCTCGACATTCTGTTCGCCGGCATCCTGCTCCTGCTGAGAAGGCTCGGGAGATTTTTCCTCCTCGGTTTGCTCTTCCGAGCTCCCATCCTGCTCCTGGTTCTTGTCCTGCGACTGGTCTTCCTCTTCTTTGTCCTTGTCCGCGTCGCCGCCGCCGCCTTCTTGCTGCTGCTGCTGCTGGGAAAGTTTCTGCAGCGCGAGCTCGAGATTCTGCCGCGCGTCGACATCATCGGGGTCGACCCGTAGCGCGTCGCTATAGGACTCGACGGCGTCTTCCCATTCTTCGTGGGTGTAATGGATATTCCCTACGTTGAAATGCGCGCGCCGCTTCAGCTCAGGCTCTGCGTCGAGCGCCATCTTGTACTGCTCGAGCGCTTTGTCGAGATCTTCTTTTCGAAACTGCACGTTTCCGATGTTGTAGTGGAGCTCGCGCGCATCCGGGTGCTCGACCTGCGCCTGGGTATAGCTCGTGAGCGCGTCATCGAGCTCGCCGGCCACATAGGCCTCGTTACCCTCTTTGTTGCTGCCCTCTTCGACGGGCCCAAGAAGCTGGGCAACGACCAACAAACTCAAGCTCCAAAGTCTCATACAACCTCCCGTTGTTGCCTCGCTAGCAGCGTATCCGCAAGCAAGAAGGCCAGCGCTAGAGCGAGCGGCCAATAGTAGCGCTCCCGGTAGCGCGTGAAGAGCTGCGACTCCAAGTCCTCACCTTCCATAGCCATCACGAGCGACGCGATGCCTTCGATCTCGTCGTCCTTCTCCGATACACGAAAATACTCCCCGCCGGTCGCAAGTGCGAGCTCACTAAGCGTCTTCTCATCGAGACGGCTCAACACCGGCTGCCCCTCCGCGTCACGCACGTAATCCGAAACCTCCCCGCGCTCGTTCCGCACGGGAATCGGCTCGCCGCCCGGCGTTCCTACGCCGACGGCATGGATCACGATCCCATCTTCGCGCGCCTCTTCGGCGACGGCCAACACCTCTCCGCTTTGCTGCTCCCCGTCCGTTAGCAGGACGATCACGCGATGTGTGGAGTTGCGAGAGACGAAGCCGCGCTTCGCGGCCTCGATCGCTTGTACGATGTTGGTCCCGGGCTCGGGGACAATTCCCGTGGCTACGATGTCGAGAAAGATGCGCGCCGCGGCGTAGTCGAGCGTCAAAGGACATTGGACAAACGCGGTCCCCGAGAAGACGACGAGGCCGAGGCGATTCCCTTGCAGCCGATCCATGAGCTGCGACGCTATATAGCGCGCGCGCTCCATCCGCGACGGAGCCACGTCGATCGCGTCCATACTGAACGACGTATCGAGAACGAGAAAGACGTCCACGCCGCGCGCGAAGACTTCCTGCTCGCCCTGCCCCCATTGGGGACGTGCGAGAGCGAGCACGAGGAAAAATACCGCCGCGCCCACGAGAGCCGGCTTAACGCGATCGCGCGTCGCGCTCACACGGAGCGAGAGGCGGTCGAGAAGCGCCAGCTCGCCGAGTTTTTCGATCGCCTTACGGCGTCTCTTCTTGCTCCAGACGAGAAACCACGCGAAAACCGGCAGAAGCAGCCACAAGTAGAACGCGTCGGGGGTAGCGAACTGCATCAGGGATAGCTCGCGAGCCGAGTGCGCGACAAGAGCGCTTCGGCGAGCAGAAAGCCGAGCGCTGCCATCATGAAGTAGGGCGCGAGCTCCGAGTAGAGCACATATTGGATTTGCTGGATCTCTGTCCGCTCGAGCGCGTCGATTTCGTCATAGACCGCCTCGAGAGATTCCGCATCGCGCGCCCGGAAAAACTGCGCGCCCGTGATGGTAGCGATCTCCGTGAGCGTTTCCTCATCGATCGGGATCTCGACGTTGCGGTAGACGGTGCCATAGAGAGGATCGCGGAACGGGTAGGGCACCTCGCCGCCCCTGCCGACACCCACCGCGTAGACACGGATTCCAAACGTCTTGGCGAGTTGGGCCGCCGTAACCGGATCGACTTCGCCCGCGGTGTTCTCGCCATCGGTAAGAAGGATCATGATGCGGGACTTAGCATCGGATTCTTTCAACCGGTTGACCGCGGAGGCGATCGCATTCCCGATGGCGGTGCCGTCGGCAACCGTGCCGATGTGAACGTCCTCGAGCTGCGCCAAAAGGATGTCGTGGTCGAGGGTGAGCGGCGTTTTCGTCATCGCGTGACGCGCAAAGATCGTCATCCCGAGGCGGTCGTTGTCACGCCGCTTGATGAAATCGGCGACGACGGCCTTGCCCACCGAAAGACGGTTATTAGGTTTGAAGTCTTCCGCGAGCATGCTGCTCGAGACATCGATGACGAGCATGATGTCGACCCCCTCGGCGTGGATCTCTTCGCCGGCCGCGCCTTTCTGAGGCCGAGCGAGCGCGAGGATCAAGAGCGCGAGCGCAAGCATCCTTAGCGCGAAGGGGATCCACGAGAGGCGCGCCGCGAGCGAACGCGGCAACCGCGCCAAGCCCGAAACATCCGAAAAGCGAAGTGCGGGGGTCCGTGCACCCAAGCGCACGCGCAGATAAATGAGAAGCGGCACGATCGCGAGCAAGAGTGCGAGCCATGGGTAAGCCAGCCGCGTCATGCGGGCGCCTCCATGGGCTCGTCTGTCGATGAAGGTGAAGACAGCGAGGGGGGCGGCGCCGGCTTCGTCGTCCGGACGAGAGCGCGCGCGAGGTCGAACGAGCTTCGCGCTTCCTCCTGTTCGGGCATCGTTTTCGCGAACTTCACGAGATCCGCCGACTCGAGGATGTCGCGGAGGCCTTTGACCGGCTGGTCCCTTAGCTCAGAAAGGATCTCGTCGGTCGTCCGCTCTAAGTAAGGCACGTCGAAGCGTCTGCCAGCATAACGCTTCATAATGTCCGTCAGTTCCGTGAAAAAGAGCTCGAGCCGGTGATTCTCGATGAGTTTTCTCTGCGCAAGGCGTGCGAGCGCGGCTTCCGCTTCGACATCCGGACGCGGCAGAGGCGGAGCCCAGACCGGAGCCGCCTCAGAGTCCGGCTCTTTCCGAAACTTTCTATAAGTAATGTAGGCGATGGCCGCCAAAAGGAGCGCCGCTAGAAGCCACCACAGGAGGCTCCAGTTCCTTGGGACGTTGAGGACCGCCTGCTGCTTGATGTCGTGGATGTCGGTAACGTCCGGTGTCAAAGATGTCACGACCCGGATGGGGATCGGATCGGTCTCGAGAGTCCCTATCTCGCCATCGTCGCCTTGGTAGCTCAACTCCAAAACGCCCAGTTCGAGATCCGCAGGAAGCTGATACGCGGCGACACGGTAGTGCAGTCGGGTCTCGACCGGGGACACTTCCTCACGCCAGGACTCGATCACCGAGAACGGGTCTAGCTGCGTCTCTGGCGGCGGCACGAAATTACCTTCTGGGGGGTGCGTGACAGTGAGCATGAGGGTCACGTCATCTCCAACTTCTACTTCCGAAACATCGGTCGTGGCTGAGACGGACCATTCGATGGGGCCTTCGGGGATCTCGGGCGCCTCCTCACGCGCACAGGCCGAAGCCCCGATAACGATGACGAACCAAACCGCCGCTCGCATCATCGTGTCGCCATCTCAGTGTCTGAGGCGCCTCGCGCGCATCTCGAAAAAACGCATGAGCGGGCGGTCATAGGGAATATCGGTCTCAACGTCGATGCGATCGATCGCCATTTTCTTCAGCTCGTCCTGTTGTTTCCGCCGGCGCACCTCGAAACCAGCCCGATAGGCTTTCATGGCTTTGCGATCGGATGTATCGATCAAGAGTGTGCGTCCTGTCTCGGCGTCTTCGAGCTCGACGAGGCCGACGCTGGGAATCTTGCTCTCGCCCGGATCGAAGATGAAAATCGACACCACGTCGTGTTTTTGCGCGGCGATGCGTAGCGACTTCTCGAACTTCGAGTCGATAAAATCCGAGAGCAAGAAAACCACCGCACGCTTGCGCGCGATGCGATTCAAGTACTCGCACGCCTTGGCCACGTTGGTCCCTTTCCCCTTTGGCTCGAAGAAGAGTAGATCGCGGATGACGCGGAGCACGTGGCTGCGGCCTTTGCGGGGCGGGATGTACATCTCGACTTCGTCCGTAAACACGATGGCGCCGACGCGATCGTTGTTCTTGATGGCGGAAAACGCGATCAGCGCGCCAATCTCCGCCGCGACTTCACGCTTGAAACGGGACCGCGTCCCGAAATCGGCGGAGCCGCTCACATCGAGCATGAGCAAGACGGTGAGCTCCCGCTCTTCCGTAAATTTCTTGACGTGAAGACTTCCCGTGCGGGACGTGACGTTCCAGTCAATGGTCCGGATGTCGTCCCCTATTTGATACTCGCGCACGTCGGCGAACTCCATGCCCCGCCCTTTGAAGATGCTGTGATACTCGCCGGCAAGCGCGTCCGTAACCAAACGCCGAGTCTTGATCTCGATATGCCGAACCTTCTCGATAACCTCGCGAGCAAGCATGAGAAACAGCTAAGGTACTTCTACGGTGTCGAAAATACGCTGAATGATCTCCTCGGGCTTCACGTTCTCCGCTTCGGCCTCGTAGGAAAGGATCACGCGATGGCGCAAAACGTCAGGCCCCACGGACTTCACATCCTCGGGCGTCACGTAGCCGCGCGCGCGGATGAACGCGTGGGCGCGAGCCGCTTGCGCGAGAAAAAGCGTCGCCCTTGGCGAAGCGCCGAACTCGATGAGCGGCGCCAAATCGAGCCCGAGCTCGTCCGGGTTGCGGGTCGCAAAAACGATCTCGATGATGTACTCCTTCACGCGCTCGTCCATGTAAACATTCTCAACGACCTTGCGCGCTTTGAGGATGTCGGTGGCGTCGACGACTTTCCTCGCGCGCGGCTGGTCCGCCGTCGACATGCGGTCGAGGATCTCGCGCTCTTCTTTGCGGTTGGGATAGTCGAGCTTGAGCTTGAGCATGAAGCGGTCGACTTGCGCCTCAGGGAGCGGGTAGGTCCCCTCCTGCTCGATGGGATTTTGTGTCGCGAGGACGAGAAAAGGCTCTTCGAGCGGGTAGGTGGTATCGCCGATCGTGATTTGACGCTCCTGCATCGACTCTAGAAGCGCGCTCTGCACTTTCGCGGGTGCTCGATTGATCTCGTCCGCGAGCAGGAAGTTCGTGAAGATCGGTCCCTTCTTCGGAACGAACACGCCCTCCTTCTGGTTGTAGATGAGCGTCCCGACAAGGTCCGCTGGCAACAAATCGGGCGTGAACTGGATCCGCTGAAACCGAACGTGGATCGCATCCGCGAGGCTTTGGACGGCGAGCGTTTTCGCAAGCCCGGGAACGCCTTCGAGCAGAATGTGGCCCCGGCTGAGAAGGCCGATTAGCAGGCCGTCCAGCATGTTCTTCTGGCCCACGATGACTTTGCGAAGCTCGGTCAACAAGGTCTGGACGAAGACGGCTTCTTTCTTGACCGCTTCGTTGATCGCTTGAATTCCCGTTTCCATGACGATTGCGATTATAGCAGAAATATTTTTGTGGCCTTGTAACCCCTTCACATGCAGCAGCTTTCGTCAGTTGCCTCAAAGCTATAGGGTGAGCTTCTCGAAAAGGAGGATGAAAAGCCATGACGAGGCAAGTCTTTTTACGTGCAACACTGTTCGGACTCTTCGCTGTCGCGGTCGTTTGGGCGCAGCCGGCCAAAGACGTCGCGAGCGAGATGGCCACAAGCGAGAAACGCTTTCTCGGCGCGCTCGACGCCGAGCAGCAGAAAACGGCCACCATCCCGTTCGCCGATGAAGAGCGCTACAACTTCCACTACATCCCGCGCGCGCGTCTCGGCATGTCCTACAAAGACATGGAGCCGGGCCAGCGAAAAGTCGGCCTCTCGCTTCTTGCGAGCGGCCTCAGCCGCCGCGGCATGTCCCAAGCGCTCGACATCATGTATCTCGAGCAAATACTGTTCGAGCTCGAAAAACACCCTCGGCGGGATCCCGATGCCTATTTCTTCACCATCTTGGGGACGCCCGGGGAGTCAGAAGATTGGGGTTGGCGATTCGAAGGCCACCACCTGTCGCTCAACTTCACTCTGCGCGACGGTCGCATCGTCTCCGCGGCGCCAGCTTTTTGGGGCGCGAATCCCGCCAATGTTCTCGACGGCCCCAATAAAGGGATGCGCGTTCTCGAGAGCGAAGAGGTTTTGGGGCGCGCTCTCTTGAAATCTTTCGAGAACCGGGACAGCGTCGTCATCATGGCGGAAGCGCCGAGAGACATCGCCACCACCACGGACCGCCGCGTCAAACTTGGAGCCCCCGCGGGCGTTTCGCACGCGGACATGAACCCCGCCCAGAGAGAAGCGTTGCTCGCGCTCGTGTCTCATTACGCGCAGCGGATGCGCCGGGAAATCGCGGAGTCAACGCTCGAGCGGATTCGCGAGGCGGGCGTCGACAACATTCACTTCGCCTGGGCCGGCGGCAACGAGCCAGGAGACGCCCACTACTACCGTATCCACGGCCCAACATTTCTCATCGAGTACGACAATACCCAGAACAACGCAAACCACATCCACACGGTATGGCGCAACTTGGAAGCGGACTTCGGCGACGTCGACCTACTATCCAACCACTACGTCGAAAGCCCTCACCATCAACCCGCCGAAGTTCCCGGCCATTGAAGCTGAAGGAGGGCCTGCCCGCCGAAGCCCGAAGGGCGCTATTGGCGGGGGCGTAAGCACCACGCTAAATGAGGGTAAAACTCCCCGCTCCGTCAGAAGCGGATGCCGATGCTGACAGAGGCCTCGACGTTGTGCACCCGTGCCTCGGGGTTCGTGAGACCGATGAGGTTTCCGATGGTCCCGAGCCCAAAGTCGTCGAGTCCGAATGTCGTCACGTGATCGCGCACATCGAATCGCAGCACGAGGCGGCTGATGTTGAACTTGATGCCCCCGCCGAAATTCCATCCGAACTTCGCGTTACTCAACGACAGGAAGTCCGCAAGATTGATATCGACGTAGTGCAAGCCGATGCCACCCGTCACGAATGGGGAGATCGGGCCCGGCAAAACGATGAACAGAACGTTGGCCTCGGCGTACAGAAGGTTCACCGCCAATTCTTGGGTGAAGGCGGCGCCCACGACCGAAGAGGGGTTGAAGGTCAGGCTCCCCTCTAATCCAAACGGAAAACCATATTTGCCGACGCGAATGCCGTAAATCGGGCGGTTCTGGAACGCCGCCGCGAGGTCCAGATTGGGATCCGTCAGGACGTTGAAGTCTCCGCCGAACCCTGCACCGAGAACGAAGGTGAGCTCGTTATCGGCCCGAGCCTCCCGCGCGGAAGCGCTCGAGAACAAGAAAGCAGCGGTACAAATAAAGAACGACTTTTTCAACGAAGCCTCCTCGCGTTTTGCCGGCGAACTCGCGGACTATATCTCGAAACGATTCACAGCCGCTAGCATCGTTGTATTAGAATGATCGCTGCATGAGACTGTCGATAGGCCTTTGGGTATCCCTCGTCGCGCTCGGTCGCAATTTGTTGCGAAGCGCGCTCGCCATGGTCGGGCTCATCATCGGCGTCGCGGCAGTGCTTACGATGGTGGCACTCGGCGGCGGCGCGAGAGAGAGCGTCACCGACGATGTGAGCTCGGCGGGAACGAATCTCGTTTTCGTCCGCGCGGGCAACTACACGCGTGGCGGCGACGCCGTCAATATTCACTCTGGCTACGGAAAAGCCACAACACTCACGCTCGAGGACAACTCAGCGCTGGCGGAGCTCGCGAGCGTGGCCTATCTCACGCCCGAGGTCGACGACCTCGCGTCCATAACATTCGGCGAGCGCAGTCACTTCGTGCCCCTTATCGGGTGCGGTCCCGAGCTTGCGAGCGTCTACGAGCTCGAGTCTATCGCGGGGCGATTTCTGGAAGCCCACGACCTTAGCGGTGAGGACAACGTCGCCGTGTTGAGCCGCAGCGTCAGAGACGAGCTCTTCGAAACGACCAAGGATCCGCTAGGGCAGATGATCACGATTGGCGGCGAGGGCGCAAGAGTGATCGGGGTCGTCGACACGAGCGATGCCGCGGCACATCGAGACAGCGTGTTCGTGCCGCATCCCTTCTTGCAACGCGCGCTCGGGATCGAATACCTGCACGGCATCGCGATCGCAGCGGACCAAGCCGGAGACACTTCGGCGATCGCCGAGGAAGTGCGCGCTCTCTTGCGGCAGCGCCACGGCCTCGACGACCCCGACGCGGCGGAGAACTTCCCGGAAGCCACGGGTGACTTCGCGATGACGCTCGCGGACGGCGCCCCCGACGACTTCACCGTGCGCAGCCAAGCTTCGAAAGCATTGACCCAGGGACTCTACACGACAGCCGCGGCGTTCGCGCTCGCAAGCATGCCGCGTCTCGACGAAGTCACGTCCGAGGAGATGGTCAATACCCTCGAGAGCGCGAACCAAACGATGACGCTCCTGCTCGCGGGCATCGCCGGCGTGTCGCTCGTTGTCGGCGGGATCGGCATCATGAACATCATGCTCCTCGCCGTGACCGAGCGCACGATGGAGGTCGGCCTTCGCATGTCGGTGGGCGCGCGCCGACGGGATGTGTTGTCGCAGTTTCTGTTGGAAGCGATTCTTTTGAGCCTCGCGGGAGGTTTGATAGGAATTGGACTCGGCTTCGCCTCCGCGGGAGCGGTAACGCAGTTTCTCGGGTGGCCGACCTATATCTCGGCCCAAGCGGTGGCGCTGGCCTTCGGCCTCGCCTTCGCCGTTGGGGTCATCTTCGGCTATTACCCGGCGATGCGGGCGGCCCGTCTCGACCCGATCGAAGCGCTGCGCTACGAATAGCGACATAACGAGTCCGCTTGCAATTATGCATTTACGTAACAACCCTAAGGGTTCGTGTGTGGGTCGGCTGCGTTCAGGTCCATCGGCTCGGCGACGAAGGGTAGGTCAATCTCGTAGGGCTCTCCTTCGTGAACGAACGAAACGACCGCACGAGCATCCGAGTCCTCGACGGCGCGGCCCGTCGCCGTCCAGCTTTCACCGAACTCGTCGATGGCAAGCGCGAGCGGTTCGGGGTCTCCTTCTGTCCGCAGGATCTTGATCGTAACCTTTGTCGCGACAGCCGCGGGGAGCTCCATGCGGTAGGCGTCGCTGAAATAGACGTGGTGCTCCCCTGACGCGTTCAGCACGACCTCGAAGTGAAGGTCCCCGTTCATCCACACCGTGCCGTCATGTTTGGCGTTGTGGTCGCCGTGAGCCATCGGGGCCATCGACGGTGCGCCATCGACGGGCACAGGGGGAGCCTCTTCCGCGCAACCGGAGCCAAGCAGCAACACCGCGAAAGGGACGGCTCTAAGTCTAAGAAATTTCATCGGCGCCGCTCGCAAGCTCACCCCACCTTTTCCATGGATCGTCGGCTTCGCTCCATGTGCGCGTCGCGTAGGCCATCACGTAACCGCGATAGCGATCGACGAAACGCAGGAATCCCCAAGCGTCGCGCATGAGCGCGTGCTTCTCGAGCCAAAGTATAGTGCCCACGCGGTCTAGGCGTCCTTCGAGATAGCGCCGTGCGCCGTCGGCCGCGATTCTGCGCAGGCACCGACCCAATCGACCGAGCTCGTCGTCTTCGAGCGCGAGCGCAGCGCCTTGGCTCGCGAGCGCCTCGAGGCGCCACCCATACGGACTATGAAGCGTCTGGACGGAGAACTCCTTCAAGCCCCGTCGTCGCACGAGCTCCGTTTCGGCCAGCACGGTCAACGTATGGTGCCCCGGATAGCTTTCGTGACACACCGACTCCAAAACGCCACGCGGCGTCCACGCCACGTCCCGGTTGATCTGCACCACGCTCGACAACGCACCGCGGTAGACGTGATAGGCCGCCCAGGGTTTACCGCGCACGTACTCCACGTCTACGCGCTCACCCTCGGGGAGCTTCACGTGTTGAAGCGTGCGTTGACGGCACGTGTCGAGAGCCGTCGTCACGAGCTCGTCGAGTTGTCCTGCATCAACGGCCACAACCGTTTGCCGTGTATAGGCCGTGTAGCGCGCGAGAAGAGTCATGTCTCCTGGTAGGAGCTCATCCAACCGCGCATGTATGGCCTGAGCCTCCGGCTCCCCGAGCGGAGGCAAAGTGACGCCGTACAAAGCTTTGAGCTCGTCTTCGAAGGAGAAAGAAAGCGACGCGCCTTTCAAGAGGCGCGTGCGCGCATGAAGCGCCGTGAGCTGCCCTCTCAAAAATCGCGCGCGCGGCGATGCGGACATCCCGTCGAGCTTGCCCAGCAGTCGGATCGCATCCTCCTCGATTTCTTCGAGCCGTAGGGGTACAGGCTCGGGACGCGTGGCGGCGAGAGAGGCATCGACATAACCAGAGTCGTGCGCGTCGAGGGCCCACGCGAGCTCGACGTAGCGGCCCGCGACGGCCTCGATCGGTGCCCCGCCCGTCGAACAACCGAAACACCCGCCTAGTCCGATAGCCAGTACGAGCAAGCGCGTCATCTCGACGCCAAGCTACCATCAAACTAGCATTGCCGTCGACAATCGTTTATTGTCAGAATCGTTATTCCTTCCCATAAGCAAGGAGGCCACGATGAGATGGCATTGGGCAGTTCTGAGCGTCAGCATTTTCTTCTTCAGCTGCGCTCCTCCAGAAAACGAAGCTCCCGCGGCGAGCGAAGCAGCAGAAGCCCTCGGTATCCGGGCCCATGCAGATGAAGAAATCTCGCCCGACTTGAGCCTCGTTTCGGACGAGCTGAAGAAAATCTACGACCTCATCGACGCGAACGTCGATGAGCATGTCGGGAACCTGCAGCGGTGGATCCAACAGCCGAGCATCTCGAACTCCGGCGAAGGCATTCCCGAATCCGCGCAAATGGTTCAAGGCTTCTTCGAGCAGCTTGGGTGTCAGGAGTCGCGCGTCTACGAAGTCCCGATGACCGAATGGGGGCAGCCGGGCAATCCCGTCGTCTACGCGAAGTGCGACGAAGGCGCCGAGAAGACACTTCTCATTTATTGGATGTACGACACGATGCCTGTCACGCAGCCCGACGCGTGGGTCTCCCCGCCTTTCGAGGCGCGCATCATGGAGTACCCGCCCTTCAAGAAAGTGATTATCGGCCGTGGCGCGGCGAACTCGAAAGGCCCGCAAATGGTCCAACTGAATGCCTTCCGGGCGATCCGCGAGGTCGTCGGCAAGCTTCCCGTCAACCTCGTCATCGTCGCCGAGGGTGATGAAGAGCGGATGTCGATTGGCCTCCGTCAGTTCGTGCGCGAGCATGCCGAGCTTTTCGATGATATTGACGCGATGTATCGCTTCGGTCGCCAGGGACGCAGCGGTAGCGGGGGAATCTCGGGAGGTTCCGAGGGCTGCGTCTATATCGAGCTCACCACGAGCGGTGAAAAATGGGGACGGGGCCCCGTCGCCTCGAACATCCACGGCGCGAACAAGCGCTCGACCGACAGCCCCGCGTGGCGGCACATCGAGATGCTGAGCACGCTCGTCGCCGATAACGGCAACACGATCCTCGTTCCGGGTTTCGGCGACGGCGCGATACCGCTCACCGAGGCGGAGCTCGCCAAGCTGAAGACAGCCGCGGAAAAGCTCGACCTGAAGGTCGCCGCCGAGAATATCGGCGTGGCACGTTTCATCAGCGACGATCCCCTCGAGTACATGAAGATGGCCCGCTACGGGCTCTCGCTCAACCTCGACGGTATCTGGGGCGGCAACATGTATCCAGCGGGAGCCGGCGCCATCCTTCCCAACAAAATCACGTCGAAGCACAATTTCCGTTACGTGCCCAACATGGACGGGCTCGAGATGGTGAAGCGCGTGCGTGAGCACCTCGACGCGCAAGGCTATGAAGATGTCGAGGTCACCATCGTTGGCGACGTGCCGTGGTCGAAGATGCGCTACGACACCGACGCCGCGCGGGCTTTGATGAGAACCTACGATATCTTCGGGATCAGTTACGGCGAGCCGCCTCAAGAGAAGTCCATCCTCGGTCCCTATTGGCCGGCCTATCTCTTCGTGAATGATGAAGAGACCGGTATCAGCATGCCGATCGTCGGTGGCGCCGCCGGTCACGGCGGCGGCTCGCACGCGGCCAACGAGTTTTGGGTGGTCGAAGGCGCCGGCAAGGTCTACGGCATGGCGGGCGCGGAAAAATCTGTCGCGACTTTTCTCTATGCTTATGCCGGGCTGCTGCCCGAGGAGAGCGAGGAGACCATCGGGAATTGATCCGCACCGAAGAGCTGACGAAAACCTACGCGCTCGGTGAAGTCTCGGTCGAGGCCCTTCGCGGCGTCTCGGTCGAGATCGAGGCGGGAGAGCTCGTCGCTGTCGTGGGGGCGTCGGGGTCAGGCAAGTCCACTCTGATGCATATCCTCGGTTGCCTGGACCGTCCCACGAACGGCAAGTACTTTCTCTCGGGAAAAGACGTCTCCGAGCTCTCCTCCGACGAGCAAGCCCGCATCCGGAACAAGCAGATCGGGTTCGTGTTCCAGAGCTTCAACCTGCTCCCGAGAACACCCGCCGTCGAGAACGTCGAGCTGCCTCTTCTCTACAATGCCGAGCAGCTCACGCGAAGCGAGCGACGCGACCGAGCGTTGGCGGCGCTCGACTCGGTCGGTCTCTCGGAGCGGGCAGCGCATCACCCGAGCCAGCTCTCCGGTGGACAACAACAACGCGTCGCTATCGCGCGCGCTCTGATGAACGACCCGAGTCTCTTGCTCGCGGACGAGCCCACTGGAAATCTCGACACCAAGACGAGCGTCGACATCATGACGACACTCCATGCGCTCAACGAGAAGCAGGGACTCACGATTATCATCATCACCCACGAGCGCGTCATTGCGGAATATGCCTCGCGTATCATCGAGCTTTCCGACGGGTTGATTACGGAGGATCGTCCCATCGAGGCCACCACTGCCCCCCTCGCTGGCGTCTGAATCATGCTGGACGCCCACGCGTTAGAGACCGCGCTTCAGTCGCTCCGCCGCTATCCGCTGCGCACTGCGCTCGCACTCGTCGGCATGGCGATAGGCGTCGCGGCCGTGCTCGTCACGGTCGCGATAGGGACCGGAGCGCAGAGCGCCATCCGGAATCAGCTGCGCGCAGCAGGACTGAATATCATTCAAGTTAAGGCCGGCAATTATCGGACGAAGGGAGATGGCGGGGGCGGTGTGTTGGCGCCACACGCCTTCCTCCTCTGGCTCGACGGGTGGCTCGCGCCCACGGCGCACGCCCACCCCGAGAACGATCCGATGGAGAAGCACGATCATCCCACCGCAGCGGATCGACTCGGCGATAGCAAAGCGGGCCTCGGCGGAGCCGCGACGCTGACGCAAGCGGATGCCGACGCGATCGAGACGCTTCCCGGGGTCGCGAACGTCGCCCCGGGCGTGCACGAGAACATCAGAGCCTATGCGGGCGAGCGCCGCTGGTTCACGCGTTTCCACGGGACAGATGTCGACCTCCCCTTGATCCGCCGCGCGCACGGCATAGCCCATGGACGCTTCTTTTCACAGCGTGAGCTTCGACGCGCCGAACAAGTCGCTGTGCTCGGAAGCGTCGTGCGCGACAAGCTGTTCGGCGAAGGCGCCGATCCGGTCGGCGAAACGCTGACGCTCTGGAACCAAGCGTTTCGCATCGTGGGCGTCACCGAGAGCACGAATTGGATGACACCGGGCACCGTGGGAGACAAGGCGTTCGATGCCGTTTACGTGCCGTTTACGACCATCCATCGTTTGCTGAACGTCACTAACTTGAACACGATCACCGTGACCACGGAATCGGCGGGCGAAGTCTCGAACATCGCCAAAGCCATTAGCAAGCTGCTGCGCGTGCGTCACGCGATCCCAGATACCGCACCCGAGGACTTCACGGTCACGACCCAGGCCAGTGAAGTTCTCGCAAAAGGGCTTCACCCCAACGTCGCGCGCGTTCTCGTAGGCAACTTGCCCAACCTGGACCGCACCACGCTTCAAGAGCTCTCGATGACGCTCGAGCGCGCGGCGCGCACGATGAAAGCGCTCCTCGCTGCGATCGCCGCCGTGTCTCTCGTCGTCGGAGGGATCGGCATCACGAACATCATGCTGTTATCCGTGACGGAGCGAACGCGCGAGATTGGGTTACGCATGTCCGTCGGCGCGCGCGCGCGCGACGTGGGCGCTCAGTTCTTCGCGGAAGCCTTGACGCTGGCGCTCACCGGAGGCCTTCTTGGCATCGTGCTCGGCGTCCTCGTGTCGTGGGCGCTTGAAAGCAGCTTGGGCTGGACGATGGAACTGTCGCTCGGCGGCATCGCACTCGGCTTTGCCGTCGCGATGGTGATCGGCTTGCTCTCCGGTGTCTTTCCCGCGCGCCGGGCCTCGGCCCTCGACCCGATCCAGGCGCTACGCTACGAGTAGCTACGCCGCGATCCGTCCGCGCCTCGGCGCTGGCCGGCTCGACAGTCTGGGCGTTGGCCTATCTCTACCCAAATATGGCTTTCATGGCGATGGAGTGCTTCCCGATGAGACTCCTCTTGATTGGCACCGTTTGGGCCTTTTTTGAAATTACGTTGGCGACGGTGGCGGGAGTGTGGCTCTACAAAGAGTGAGCACACTTACGATCGCGGACTTGCACAACCACTCTATTTTGTGGTATTTCCACCTGGGATCGGTGCACGAAGCTAGGCTAATGGGGTTGCGCGCCCCCTGACACATTCCCTACACGCTATGCGTTTGTCGAAGGAGAGGTGATCTTCCGATGGCAGATCAGTTAGAAATACTCGAAGAAACAGACAAGAGTCTATCGAGACGTAAATTCATCAAAGGGGTCATCGCCGGAGGCGCAGCGACGTATTCCGCCGGTTACCTCTTCCGGACCGGGACGGTTCGAGCGCAGTCAGGCGCGGCGGGCTCCGTCGAGCGCTTGATCACGCTCAACGTGAACGGCCAGGAACGCCGTGTGGACGTCATGAAACAAGAGACGCTCGCTACGACGCTCCGCTACAAGCTGGGTCTGACCGGCACCAAAATGGGGTGCGACCGAGCCGAATGTGGGAGCTGTACGGTGCTCCTCGATGGAACGACGCACTATTCGTGCTCGGTGCTCACGCACTCGGTGCGCGGCCGCGCCGTCACCACGATCGAAGGTTTGGCCGACGCCGATGGAACGCTTCACCCGGTACAGCAAGCCGTCGTGGGCGGCGCAGGATTCCAGTGCGCGTTCTGCGCGCCCGGTTTCATCATGAGCATGGTCGCCATGGTGGACGCGAACCAGAGTCCGACGCGGGCGGAGGCAGCGCAAGCCCTTTCAGGCAATCTCTGCCGCTGCTGCGACTACAACAAAATCCTCGACTGCGCCATGAGCGCCGCCGATTACACGCGGGGGGTTTAACGTGGCCGATGGAAAACTGTTTGGAACCAATTACATCCCGGCCGATCTCGTCGCGAAAGTGACAGGTCAGGCTAAATACGCTGAAGACTTCCGAGCCGAGGGCATGCTTTTCACGAAGCTCCTCTTGAGCCCGATGCCGCACGCGCGCATCCGAAGCATCGACGACCACGAAGCGCTCGCGATGGAAGGCGTCATGGGCATCATCACGGCCAATGACCTTCCCGAGACCGATAACTTGGTCGGCAGCGATCGCGCGCTGACCATGGAGCCAATGTATCAAGGCGAGCCCATCCTCGCCGTCGCGGCAGTGGACGAAGAAACGGCGGCGGCGGCCATCGAGACAATCAAAGTCGATTACGAGCCACTCCCCTTCGTGATCGATCCTCTCGACAGTCTTCGCCCTGGTGGACCCAACGCCCGTGTCGGCGGCAACACCATCGTCGACCGGAAGGAAGTGGTCGAGATCAAATGGACCGCCCAAGACTTCGAGGAAGCCGACGATTCCATGCCGATGGGTGAGGCTGAAGTGGAGTGGGAAGTCGGTGACGTCGCGAAAGGTCTCGAAGAGGCCGATCTCGTCCTCGACGAAACGCTCTACCATCAGTCCCAGACCCATCACCCGCTCGAGACGCGTAGCTGCATGGCGTACTGGCAAAATGACAAGCTCTACATGCACGTCTCTACCCAAAGCACGCAACGCACGGCGGGAGCGGTCGCGAGAGGCGTGGGGATCGACCCCACTCAAGTTGTCCTCATCGCCGAATATTGCGGCGGCGGTTTCGGGAGCAAGATCGCCGGCACCGTGAACATGCCCATAGCCGCGCTGCTCTCGAAAAAGACTGGACGGCCCGTGATGCACCGCGTGAATCGAGAGGAAGAGAACGCTTATGGACGCGCACGGCCTGGCTTTCAGGGCCGAGTGAAGCTCGGCTTCCGGGCCGATGGCCGCATCACGGCCATCGACATGTACCTCATCCAGGACAATGGAGGCTACGGCCGCTCGGGTGATTTCACGAGCGCGAGCCGTTGTGCCTCGCTCAACTACACGCCGCTCAACATGCGCTTTCGCGGCATCTCGGTGCTCACGAACACGCCAACGCGGGCCGCGCAACGAGCGCCCGGCGGTGTCCAAATCACGGCCATGCTCGAGCCGGTCATGGACAAGGCAGCGAAAGAGCTCGGTCTCGACCAGTTCGAGATCCGCAGAATCAACGCTCCGGACAACGACACGACCTACGGCTCGAACGAGCATCATGTCACGTCGGCTTACGTTCGCGAAGCGCTCGACAAGGCCGCCGAGGTCTCGAACTGGGCAGAGCTAAAGGCACAGAGCGGCCAGACGAACGGGAGCAAGGTTACCGGGGTCGGCATTGGTCTCTCATCCTATGTCGCCGGAAGCCGCGGGTTTGACGGGCTCATGGTGATCCGGCCGGACGGAAAGCTCTATGTCCATCAAGGCGTCGGTAACCTCGGCACGCACTCCGTTTTCGGTACGGCGCGCGTCGCTAGCGACCATCTGGGCATCTCCTGGGATAACACAGAAGTGGTTTGGGGCAACACGAGCAAACACCTCCCCCACTCCGCGGTGCAGGCTGGAAGCCAAACGACCCACGCCCATACGCGGGCAAACCTTGCGGCCGCCATCGACATGGAGAAAAAGCTCAAGGAGGTGGCTGCGCGCACGCTCGGCGGGTCAGCGGACAGCTACGTGGTCGCTGGCGAGCGCGTTTATCGCCGGGGCAATCGCGGAAGCGGTCTGAGCTTCGCGCAGGCCGCGGAGAAAGCCATCGAGCTCGGCGGGACGTTCGACGGGCACGAAGCACCCGAGGACATCAACGACTGGACGAAGGGTGCGGTGGCCGGCTTGGCTGGACAAGGGCTGGTGGGTGTCGCCAAGGACAATTACGGCGGTGAAGGCGACCTCTGGTCCTTCGTCATCGGCGTCGCCAAAGTCGAAGTCGACCGGGAGACCGGCGCCGTCGAGATCCAGCACTACACCGCCGTCGCTGATACCGGTGCGGTCATGAACCCGAGAGGCCTCGCCGCGCAAATTCATGGCGGCGGCGTACAGGGCTTTGGGCTCGCGCGGAGCCAGAAGTGGGTGTACGACCCGAAATGGGGCGTACCCTTCACCCAAAGGCTCTACACCGCGAAGCCACCGTCTATCCTCGACGTCCCGCTCGACATGAGAGCCGGGACGGTCGATTTGCCCGATCCGCAGAATCCCGTGGGTGCCAAAGGCATCGGCGAGGCGCCTTTCGGCGCCGGCGTCGCCGCGGTTCTCTGCGCTATTCAGGACGCCATTGGCGAGTTCGATTTGAAGCGCTCGCCGATGACGACCGATTTGATTCTGAATCAGCTCGAGGGCGTACCGCAGCCCATCACCGTCCTTGCGACCGACGTTTAAGGAGATAAAAAATGGCCGTGATTCGTGACACGATGGCGGAATTCGACCTCTTTCAGCCAGCGAGCATCGACGACGCCCTGGCACTCAAACGCCGTTACGGCAAAACATCTTGGGCCCTCGCCGGTGGTCTCGACAGCCTCGACTGGTTCAAAGATCGCATCAAGCGTCCCGAGGTCGTGATCGACTTGAGCGCTGTCGAGTCGATGCGCGGGATCCGCGACATTGATGATGCCGACGGCGTCGAGATCGGCGCGATGACGACGCTCACCGAGGTGGCCGAACATGCGGGGATCCTCTCTCGCTTCGGCCTTCTCGCCGACGCGGCGTCCAAGGTGGCGACCCCGCAGATCCGCAACCAGGGCACCATTGGCGGCAACGTGACGCAAGACACCCGCTGCTGGTACTACCGGGGTGGATGGCCTTGCTATCGCGCCGGCGGCAACATTTGTTACGCGGATACGCCGACGGCCATCAACCGGGAGCACGCTCTGTTCGAGTCGAACCGCTGCGTCGCGGTGAACCCGTCGGACACGGCGCCGGCGCTCGTAGCACTCGACGCAAAGTTCGTCATCAGGGGCGGGGGCGGTGAGAAAGTCGTCGCCGCGGAGGACTACTTCATTACGCCGGCGACCGACATCACGCGCATGACGATCTTGGAACCTGGCGAGCTTCTGACCTCGATCCGCATCCCCGGAACGTGGGCCGGCGCGCGTTTTTACTTCGAGAAAGTGCGTGACCGCCAAGCGTGGGATTTCCCGCTCGTGAACATCGCCTCGGCGATGAAGATCTCCGGCAATACGATCGAGGATATTCGTCTCGTCGTGAACGCCGTGGGGCCGCGGCCGCTGCGTCTGACAGATGTGGAGCGTCAGCTGAAAGGCCAATCCGTGACGGAAGAGGTCGGTCAGGCCGCGGGCGAGCTCGCCCTTCTCGGCGCCCGTCCGCTGCAGCACAACGGCTACAAGATCCCGCTCATACGGAATCTCGTGAAGCGCGCCATCCGCGGAACAGGAGCTTGAGCATGAGTATTTTCCAATGGGCACAGAATCCCTGGGGGCAGGAGATCCTCGTACGGATCTCCTGGGATTTGCTATATCTCGCGATCGCGGGCGGGCTGGCCTTCGTCATCGGCCATTTCGTCTACCGCACCAAGAATCCGCCCAAGACCGCAGAAGCGCCTAACATCGGTGACGCTGGGAAAGACATCCCGGAGAAAGTCGTCCGCCACTCCCTGGCGGCGCGGCTGTTCCACTGGGTGATGGCGGTGTCGATGATAACCCTCCTAGTCACCGCGTTTTTCCCCATCCTGGGTATCCAGTTCAATTGGGTGCCGGTTCACTGGATGGCGGGCGTCGTGCTCACGGCCGCGATCATCTTCCACATCATCCACGCTTCTTTCTGGCTGAAGCTGAGGAATATCTGGATCAGCGGCAAGGACTGGGCCGAGTGGAAGCAGGAGATGGAATACGCGCTCGGCAAAGGCGAACCGCCGCCGAAGACGGACAAGTACCCCGTCGATCATCGCCTCTATCACAACGCGGTCATGTTTACGGGCTTGGGCGTGATCGTGACAGGCATTCTCATGATGTCGCGTGTCGAGAACCTGATCTTCCCGCGAAACTCCTATCTTTTGGCGGAGAACACGTGGGGCTGGGTTTACCTGATCCATGGCCTTTCGGCTGTGGGCCTCGTCGGGCTCATCATCACGCACATTTATTTCGCGATCTTGCCTGAGAAGCGTTGGATAACCAAGTCCATGATTTGGGGCTGGATTACGAAGAAAGACTATCTCGCCAATCACGACCCGGAGCGCTGGGTCGTGACGGACAAAGCTTCCAAGTAACCTCTTCCTCCCCTCTCCACCCCAACTGGTGGAGAGGGGATTTTTGTGCGCATTCATGTCATTAGCCGATATCAAGACACGTATCGAAGTCATCGAAGAAACCTACGAGTTCATGCTCGCTTATGCCGCCCAAGGGCTCGAAGGCGACAAGGGCAGTAAGACCGGCGGCCAGCTCCGCGACTTTCTGAAGAAAGCCGACGAAGCCGTCGACCAGCTCGCGCCCGAGCTCCGCGCTCTCGTGGAGAGCGACGGGCTCGAGCCGAAAGCGGAGTATTTGGGCTTTGTCGACGTCATCGAGCAGGACGCACGCGCCGCGGGAGCGGGTCTCAAGCTCGTCCTCGCCCAGGATTCGATCAGCTCTCAGCTCATCGACAACATGAACGCCAACATCCATCTAAGGGCGTTGCTGACGGATTTATTTTTGGTTGACGAGATCATCAAACGCTCGCTCGCAAGCGGGTGATTATCCCGGCTACCGAGGTGGGTCCTGCGTAACGTAGCAGGTGCTGGAAGCTGCCTGCCGAATGGACGCGAAGGAGAAACGATGTCTCCTTCGTGTCCGCTCGATCGGGCCGACCTTTATTACTTCTTCTTGACGTTGGTGAGCCTGAAGTGAATGGTGAAATCCGGCGGACCGTTATCTTGTTCCGGTTCAGCTGGAAGATGACAGTCCTGAAGATAATATACGCACAAAAAAAAGGAGCTGTCATGAGCAAACCACGGCGTCGTCACACCGCAGAGCAGAAAGCAGAGCTGTTACGCCAGCACGTAGCGGAGAAAAAGCCAGTCTCGGAGGTATGTAACGAGGCAGAAATCCAGCCGAGCCTGTTCTACATATGGCAAAGGGAGCTATTGGCTGGAGCCCATACGGTGTTTTCGTCCCGTCGACCGCCGAGCCGAGAGAAAGAGCTGGAGGAGAAGAT
>Ga0310123_10000196_pt1 | contig 54214 bp, 40 predicted proteins | sample CB6_AW_1057_MG_FD_203505 | JGI IMG/M metagenome (GOLD analysis project Ga0310123, IMG submission 203505) | Marine microbial communities from Western Arctic Ocean, Canada - CB6_AW_1057 | ecosystem: Environmental > Aquatic > Marine > Oceanic | place: Canada: Western Arctic Ocean | collected... | reverse complement strand
ACGCAGTGGATAAAGACGCAGTGGATAAAGACGCAGTGGATAAAGACGCAGTGGATAAAGACGCAGTGGATAAAGACGCAGTGGATAAAGACGCAGTGGATAAAGACGCAGTGGATGAGTAGCGTAGGCCTAATACAGATGGCGAGCGACCAATGGCCTGAGATAGCCGTGTCGTGTTCTACAGCTTTGACTAATCCTTGATCTGAAACAATTTTTTGAGGGCTTCCAGCAAACCAAGTGGCGCACCACTTTCGGCCTCGTCTCGCAACGATTCCAGGGGCGGGTGCAGCAGCTTGTTGATCAAGCGCTCAAAGCTTTGCCCAATTTCTTCCCGACTTTTCTCATCGAGTTCATCCAGCTTATTGAACAGCCGAGCCAGTTCTTTATCTTTCAGATCGTTAGCCGTGGCTTTCAGGCGTTTGATCGTCGGGCCTGTTGCGCGGTGGTTAAGATCCGCCATAAATCGGGCTGTTTCCTCGTTGATAATCTTCTCGGCTTTAGGCCATTCTTTTTCGCGAGCTCGCCGATTGGACTCGCAAGCACGCTGTAGATCGTCAATGGAATAGAGGTACACGCCTATAAACTCGCCCACTTCCGGTTCAATGTCACGGGGAACCGCCAGGTCGAGAACAAACAGGGGCCGCTGGTTCCGGCGATGCTGCACTGCAGCATAGTTCTCTCGAGTAATGATCGGCTTTTCTGCTCCGGTGGTACTAATGACGAGGTCCGCATCGACGAATAGCTCGACGCGGTGATCAAATGGTTCCACACGCCCTTTAAATGCTTCCGCCAATTTATTACCGCGCTCGACATTTCGGTTGACGATTGTTATATCTCGAGCACCCTCATCGACCAGATATCGCAACGTTTCCTCGGCCATGTCGCCGGCTCCGATCACCAGCACGCGTTTGTCATCAAACCGTTCGAAGATTTGCCGCGCAAAATCAGCGACTGCAACGCTCGCAACACTCACTCGGCGGCGTTGAATCATTGTTTCGTTCGCTACCCGTTTGGCTACCCGGATCGCTGCCTGGAAAGCTGCGTGCGTAAGTGGCCCGTCGCTGCGACCGTTGATTGCCAGTTCATAAGCGCGCTTGACTTGGGACAAGATTTGTGGCTCGCCAACGACCATGCTATCTAAACTAGCTGCCACGCTGAACAAATGCCGAATCGCATCCTCACCAGTCCGCTCGAACAGGTCATTCAGAATGTCCACCGCTTTCAAGCCGTGAAAGTCAGCAAAAAAATCGGCTACTTCATTTTGACTGAGGCCGCCACGGGGATCTTCATCAGCCAAGAATAGTTCCACTCGATTGCATGTCGAAAGAAGCACCGCTTCGGAGCAGGGGAAACGATCGCGCAGTTGGCGGAGCGCCATGGGAATCTGGTCTGGCTGAAATGCCAGGCGTTCACGAACTTCTACAGGAGTCGTGTGATGACTGCAGCCGATGATTTGCAGTTTCATCGTGCACCCCCTGTAGAAGAAAGGCACCACGGCTGCCATCGCAAGGCTCTGGCTCCAAGGCTCGTCTTCTTCTTGTTGCCGGCTAACGACCAGTCAACGGACTGCCGCCGGCCGAGGTCAGTTGAGGGACGCTGGTCGGCAACACTCGCATGCTGGGCCATCAAAGCCAGGCCAATTGCCAACATTAGAAACAGAAAACAGGCAACAGTTAAATAAGCCACCTTTCTGCCCTGACGAGCCGGCTTGTACAGTCCCTTGAACAGCAGTGCGGCGGTCAACCAGAGCAAAAGAATGCCGGATCCCCACACAACAGGGTCTGTCCAGGGAGTCCCCGTGTTCAGTCGAGCGTGTTTGACAAGATTGAGGATGATTCCCGAACCGACACCGAGCACCAGCAAGAACGAAGAGAATACCAAAGCACGTTCGTTGGCCCTTTGCAGCCACTCCAGACTTGGAAGTTCCAGGCCCGCACGTGGTGGCAGTTTATGCTTGAGGCGATGGGCCTGCACGAGATACATCACCCCCGCTACAAATCCGGCCACAACCACAACGGTTCCCACCAGCAGCGCCAAACCGTGTAACATTCCCCACAAACGAGTGGACTCATCTTGCGAAAACGTTGGCAAGTCACGTAGCAAACGAGCCAGTCCAATCAGAATCAGGACTGCTGGAAGTAAAAACAAACCTGTAGCAACTCGCGGATTGAGAAGAGCACTCAGGAGATATATGGCAACCAAAACCCAGGCAGCCAAAAGGCACCAGTCGAGCCAGCTCGACAAAGGTAGGCCACCATCGAGTTGTTGCCTAATTCGGAAAGCAAGGAAAAGTGAATGCGCAATCCAACCGGCGATTCCAAAACCGACGACAAGCGGATAGCGGATTCGGGTCCGGAAGAGTAACCGCGTCGATTCGAGACCGAGTGACACACTGTAACTGGCTGCGAAACAGACGATGGAAATTTCGGAAAGCATAACGGTGTCAAAGGGGTTTTAGGTTTCGTACTCTTTGTCGGAAGACTGGCGCCCGAGATTAAGGAAGCGCCGTTGAGGGTGTCCAAATGCTGCCTAGCTCTCCAAACCGTAGGCCTTGAGTTTTTTATACAATGTATTGCGATTGATTCCCAGTTTAGCGGCTGCCTTCGTTTGCACATTATCGCACGATGTCATGACCTGAGCAATCAATTCTCGCTCCACACGATTCACGACTTTCTTATGCAAACTGTCCTCATCGACCCCGGCTTCCGCGAGCCCTTGTTGGACCACCTCACAAGCGAGCGTCTCAAGGTTGGCCGCTGCCAGACGTCTTTTACGTTGTGGTCCCTTTCCCAATACACAGCCGGGTAAGAGGCCGCAGGTGAGTTCGTCGCTATCCGCAAGAACGACAGCACGTTCCACGTAATTTTGCAGTTCTCGCACATTCCCCGGCCAATCATATTCCTGCAACGCTTGCATGGCTTCTCTCTGAATATGTACTACGTAACGATCATTAGCTTCATTGTAGACATTGAGAAAATGGGTCACGAGCTCCGGAATATCCTCCCGCCGTTGGCTCAGTGGAGGAATGTCAATCGGTACAACATTCAGGCGATAGTAAAGGTCCTCGCGGAACTCGTCATTCTCTACCGCGCGCAACAGATCTTGATTACTGGCGGCGATCACGCGCGTGTCAACTTGAATCGTCTGTGTATCTCCAACGCGTTCAAATTCCCGCTCCTGTAGAACACGTAATAACTTGACCTGGAGATGCTGGGACGTCGAGTTGATCTCGTCCAGGAAAATTGTCCCCCCATGGGCAGCTTCAAATCTTCCGGTGCGGTTAACCAGCGCACCCGTGAACGCACCTCTCACGTGACCGAACAGTTCGCTTTCCAACAAGCTTTCCGGCAATGCACCACAGTTGACTTTCACGAAAGTACTGCCTCCCCGGTCGCTCAGCTGATGAATGGCATTAGCAATGAGTTCCTTGCCGGTACCAGTTTCACCAAGTAGAAGCACCGAGGCATTGCTGCCGGCTACCTGGCGGGTGGTTCTGTAGACTTCCTCCATAGCCGGACTATTACCAATGATTCCAGGTGTCGGAGGTCCTGTTAGTCGGTTGGATGGCAATGGATGGATAGGCATGGGGAAGGATTACGACGAGCAAAGGAGCAGCGATACCTTTGCCGTCAGGTTTGTTCTTCTACACTTTTTTTCAGCAAACGGATCTGGCGAGGTGTTTCGAGCGTATCCAAAATGGAACCGAGCACGGCTTGCGTCGATCGGCCCAGATCGCGACTGCGATTATAGCGATCATATTGCTGCAAGATTTCACGTCTCGTCAGCAGAATTCCTCGCCGGTTAACGGCCAGTCGGAGTCCCTCGGCCGCCGCTTGACGTAGAGCGAGTGGCCAAGTCGGTTGACTGGCAAAAGAGACCAAAACTCTCTGATTACTGGGGGATCCCAACAAGCCCAGCAATTTGGAGGCCTGCGCAGAAAGCTCGGGTTTGTAGATAGCGAATTCGATCGGATTTTTCCAAGGTAAGACATCGTAGAAACCGTAATCCGCTGGCTGTTCCACAATTGTTGTCAACCAGGACAAAGCCATCTGTGCATGTTGAGTTCTTTCTTGGGAAGACACGAATGGCAGGCTTCTCAGTGAAAGCAGGTCGGCCACATAAGCCTGTGTTCCACTTGGTGTGTGTAACTCGGGAATTGCCAATGTCAGGGCGTCCCCGGCGGCTATTTCTTCAACGTAGGCCTGGTTATCCCAACGGGCCATCAGTCCCACCGGAATCTCTGCTGTCCGGGCATCGCGGCGCAGAGTTTGTATCAGCTCACTCGCAGCCGGTCGCGCCAAAGCGTCGCTGAGTAAGATGATTTCGCAATCCGGCAGACGGGTGGCCAACTGAAACAACCTGTTACTCGTGTGGGCGACCTCTGTCTCGAAGCCTTGCAATTGCAGCAAGCCCGCCAGGTCACCAGCCCGTTCCGCGTTAGGAAAGCCCACCAAAGCCTGGCGACCACCCGTCGCGCCTACAAAGTAGGCCAGAGTTTTCACCAACGAGCTCGATCCAGCATAAGCTTTTTGCGAATCGATGTTCATGATTGCGCCAGCGGCAGCAAACCGTACGCGTCTGTCTCGATGATCCAAGGCCAGCACGACGGAGCGGGGATACGATGAGGCGGAGCGCAGCAGATCCGCCTGACCCATTTGTCCCAACACTTCCAGGGCCGCCGTCGCAGCGGCTGGACGATTGGTTTGAAGGGCCTCGGTCAAGACCCATTCTGACATGTTCAAGCCGAAGGAGTGGGCTTTCTCTACAACCTGTTTGGACAGTGGTTGATCCATACCACCTACCAATTTGGATACCGCAAGGTATGTCATCAGGCGCAGTCGGTTGGTTTCCAGGTCCTCTGGATTCAATGCCTGCAAGTCCTCAGCCAGATGCGCCGCCCGGGAGACAGCTGCCATTTCGGAGGTAACTTTCGATGAGGTCAACTGCTGTTTTTTCTGGTCCCAGCGCCAGGCTCGGACAAGATTCTCGTGATCGGGGGCCGAGGGGGATTGTCCGGACCAATAGTGGTCGATCCGACGGCGCAAAAATACTGTCGCTTCCCAGCGCCGGGGTATTACGCCGGCGATTTTCTGCAGTGATTGGCGAGCGGCTTGTTGCCAGGAGGGGTCCACCCCGGAACCGATGGCCAGCTGTAACAAACTTTCTACAGCATGCGGAGCACCCTGGTCTCCCAGCAATTCGATGATCACTGGATAGAAGGCAGGATCACGGGATTCCAATACAGCCAGTAGCGGATCGGTTGCCGGTTTGCCAAGCGACCTGAGGATCTGACGAGCGGACTGATGGATCGAGATGCGTTCAGGATCGATCACCACTTGCAACAAGGGTCCGATAGCCGCAGTATCTGCTTGTTGCAGGTCGGTAATTGCTGTCTGACGAACCTCAGCTGCAGGATCCTCCAGCTGCGAAATCAGACGTTCGATGCGACCCGGGTCACGGGATACTCGATGGGTGGCCTGGAGAACAGTGTTGGAAAATTGAATACCGCTTGGTCCCAATTGGGGTTCCCGCAGAAAGCGGTAGAACAACACCGATCCAAATTGCTGTTGAAGTGCAGCCAGACCTTCGTCGTCGATTTCCGCTCGGAGTAATCGATCCAGATACTGCTGAGCCAGATCGAACCGACCCAAATTGAGCAGGATCTCAGTTGCTTCTAACAATTCCGGGGGGGATTGGGGACCGGATCCCAGCACTGCCAGCACAACCGGGTCGGTTTCCAGCGACTGCGGGACCTCTGTTTCCAGGGATTGAGAATAAATGGAAGGGGTAAGCAGAAATACCACCACGAGGAAACATCCCCCGAGTGCGGTCTTCCGTCGTCTCGTGCCTGTCAGCTCGATCATTAGATGCATGCCATTGTGGGGTGAGTTAGACAACAAAGGGAAAAAGGTCGCTCTCTTAACGAATGGAAGCGGTTTTTCAAAATCATGAAGGACCGAATGATCCAAGCATTTGATTGTGTCCTGACGATGTTGTGACGCTCAATCATGTTTCTATCGAAATTGGCGGATGCTAACTGACAAGCCCCAATTTTTCTTGCCAAATCCCAACCTGACTGGCCACTTCCATGGGAGCCGTAGATCCCTGGCTGACAAAAGCCCGGACCGCATTTTCGACCCCCAGCACTTCATAAACCTGCTCATCTAGATCCGCATGTGCTTGTTGGAAGTCTTCAAGAGGAAGTTGACGGAGAGTAACCCCTTGTTCCAGGGCTTTAGCAACTAAAACACCCACCAGATGATGAGCAGTACGTTGCGGAATCCCACGTCGAATCATCCACTCCATCAGCGTGGTGGCATCCAGGTGGCCCTGCTCTAGACGTTCGGAAATTGCCTCGCGTTTCAGTTCCGCACCTTGTACCAGAGGTGCTGCCAGATCCAAGCAGGCAGCCACCGTGTCCACCGAGTCAAACAATCGAGGCTTATCTTCTTGCAAATCCCGATTGTAGGCCAGCGGAAGACCCTTGATCAGAGTCAAAAGCGATGTCAGGTTGCCTACCACTCGAGCTGTTTTACCACGAATGAGCTCCAGCACATCCGGATTGATTTTCTGGGGCATAATCGACGATCCCGTGCAAAATTGTTCGGGCAAACCGATGTAATTGAACTCCACCGTCGACCACAGAATCCATTCCTCGGCCCAACTGCTCAGGTGCTCGGCAACCATGGTTAAGACGAAAGCTAACTCGAGCACAAAATCCCGATCGCTGGACACGTCCAAGCTGTTGTTGGCAACACCGTCAAATCTCAACTTGGTTGCCACTTGTTGACGGTCGATCGGCAAACTTGTCCCAGCCAGGGCGGCCGCCCCGAGACTGCACTCATTCAAGCGACGACGACAGTCAGATAGCCGACTACGGTCACGCTCGAATTTTTCGCAGTAGGCCAGCCAGTAATGAGCCGCTAAAACTGGCTGTGCTCGCTGCAAGTGCGTGTAGGCAGGTAAAATGACGCCTTCGTCAGGCTCACAGCGCGCTACGAACGCTGACTGCAAGGCGATGATCCTGGCGTCCATTTCGTCTATCGCGTCGCGACACCAAAGACGAAGGTCGGTTGCGACCTGATCGTTGCGGCTACGTCCGGTGTGCAATTTGCGACCCACATCTCCCAGGCGGTCGATCAGTGCCTGTTCGATGTTCATGTGAATATCTTCCAGGCGTTCGTCAAACTTGAATTGATCCCGCTCAATTTCCTGCTCAATTTCCCTTAACGTGGCCTCGATTTGGGAAAATTCATTTTTCGAGAGCAAGCCAACATCTAGCAACATCCGCGCATGGGCAATCGACGCGCCAATGTCGTGAGCATACAGGCGGCAGTCGAAGCTGATGCTTTCAGTGAAACGAATGACCCGGTCATCCGTCGCCTTGCTAAAAACCCCTCCACGGGCGGGACTAGTCACCAGTGCCTCATTTCTATCGCTGCTGCAGAACCACCTCCAAATTAAACAACACCTTCATGCTAAATGGTTTACGACGAGTCGTCAACTATCACCCAAGCGGAGTGCCCAGAATCTAGGCACGATCATTTGGGCGGTATGGATTAGCCTGTTTATTCAGTGCACAACCCTGCGGCTGAGGTCTGCCTGCCAGATCTAAAATCAGAGATTCCGTGAGAAACATGAAGAACGTATCAGCTAGGCCCTGTCAGCCACTTGTGGATTCCGGAAGAAGGCGGGCTACCAGGCTACGGCAAAAGTGGGCCAGGCAGCCCACGGTTCCATTGGCAGATTTGAACAACGAAATTCGGGCCGAGCCCCGGTTCGCCCGTCCACCGGTAATTGCTGAAACGTCAAGCCAGCTAGGGCTTGAAACACGAGCAGCTCCACTGGTAGCATCAAGAGGTTTCATTGGATTTTTTGATATCGAGACTTTTTATTCCAACTAGGCGGGCCCGGGCCGCCCGCCACGGGAAAGAAACGTGCCAAGACGCGACGATTTAAGTAAGATTCTGATCATTGGTTCTGGTCCGATTGTGATTGGCCAGGCGTGTGAATTTGATTACTCGGGCACGCAGGCCTGCAAAGCGTTACGGGAGGAAGGTTACCAAGTCGTTTTGGTGAACTCGAATCCCGCGACGATCATGACGGATCCCAACACGGCGGATCGAACCTACATTGAACCCTTGACCTGGGAAGTAGTTGCCAAGGTCATTGAGCGAGAGCGGCCAGATGCGCTGTTGCCTACTTTGGGCGGGCAAACCGGTTTGAATGTTGCGATGGACCTGTCTCGTGAAGGTGTGTTGGAACGTTTTGATGTGGAAATGATCGGTGCCAACGCCCAGGTGATTGCGAAGGCGGAAGAACGGGATCAGTTCAAAAAAGCCATGGAAAAAATAGGGCTGGAAGTCTGTCGGGGAGAAACCGTACAAGACTTGGAGGCAGCTCGTCGGGCTGCAGATAAGATTGGTATGCCCTGTGTTGTACGCCCCAGCTTCACCCTGGGCGGTAGTGGATCCGCGATTGCTTACAACAAGGACGAATTTGAAACACTGGTCCAACGGGGTATGCAGCAATCTCCCATCCACGAGGTTTTGATCGAAGAATCAGTGATTGGCTGGAAGGAGTACGAAATGGAGGTGATGCGCGACATGGATGACAATGTCGTGATCATTTGTTCCATTGAAAACTTCGACCCAATGGGAATTCATACGGGAGATTCGATTACGGTAGCACCGGCACAGACCTTAACGGACAAAGAATATCAACGGATGCGCGATGCCAGCCTGGCGGTGATCCGCGAGATCGGAGTGGAAACCGGCGGATCCAACATTCAGTTCGCGATACATCCTCAAAACGGTTCCATGATTGTGATTGAGATGAATCCCCGGGTAAGCCGGTCGAGCGCCTTGGCATCGAAAGCCACTGGTTTTCCCATCGCCAAGATCGCTGCCAAGCTGGCGATCGGGTATCGATTGCACGAGCTACCCAACGACATCACGCGGGAGACGTTGGCCTGCTTTGAGCCGACGATCGACTACATTGTGACGAAGATTCCACGTTTTGCCTTTGAAAAATTTCCGGAGGCTGATCCGACACTGACAACGCAGATGAAAAGTGTGGGAGAAACGATGGCCATCGGCCGCACTTTCAAAGAATCTTTCCAAAAGGCTCTGCGAGGGCTCGAAGTTGGAAGCTTTGGATTTGGTTGTGACGGTAAGGATTTGTGGGGTTCTGAAGATCAACCCACACTTGAAGAAATCCGAGTCAAGCTGGGAACCCCTGTCCCTGAGCGAGTCTGGTATCTCCGTTATGCATTGAAGGCCCAGATGACGGTCGATGAAATTTACGAGGCGACTTCGATCGATCCCTGGTTCTTGAACCAGTTGGCTGAGATCGTTGAAATGGAAGAGAAGTTGCGTCAGTGGCAACATATTTCGCAGGTCGACGACGCCACCCTCCGCAAGGCCAAACAGTTCGGATTTTCTGACCGGCAGCTGGCAAGTCTGTGGAACAGCTCAGAAATGGATATTCGTGACCAGCGGAAGGGACGTGGAATCTCGGTCACCTTCAAGTCGGTGGACACGTGCGCCGCTGAATTCGAGGCCCATACCCCTTATTACTATGGAACGTATGAGGACGAAGACGAAACACCTCCCAAGGTGCCGGGTCGCAAAAGGATCATGATTTTGGGTGGCGGCCCTAATCGAATTGGCCAAGGTATCGAATTCGATTACTGCTGTTGCCATGCCAGTTTCGCTTTGCGCGAAATGGGTATCGAATCCGTCATGGTCAACTCGAATCCGGAAACAGTCAGCACGGACTATGACACTAGCGATTTGTTGTTTTTTGAACCTTTGACTGCCGAAGATGTGTTAAATGTTTTTGATCGTGTCCAACCGGACGGTGTCATTGTGCAATTTGGAGGGCAAACACCGCTCAATCTGGCACGGGCATTGGATACTGTGGGCGTGCCCATCATTGGTACCAGTGTGGAGACGATTGAAGAGGCCGAAGATCGGGAGAAATTTCAACAACTTTTGGAACGCCTGGAACTGAGGCAACCAGCCAACGGGATTGCCCGCACGATGAACCAGGCCCGGGCCGAGGCAAAGAAGGTTGGTTTTCCGGCGCTGGTCCGACCCAGCTTTGTACTGGGGGGCCGAGCGATGGAAATATGCTACGATCAATCGCAATTCGAACGATTTGTTACCGAAGCATTTGTCGTTTCTCAGGGGAAACCGGTACTGATCGATCGCTTTCTCGAGGATGCCACGGAAGTCGATGTCGATGCCATCAGTGATGGCAAACAGGTTATTATTGCCGGCACGATGGAACATATCGAAGAAGCGGGAGTGCACTCGGGTGACTCGGCCTGCGCGATACCACCCTATAGTCTGCCTGGTCCGGTGATCCAGGAAATTCGCGAAGCAACCGTTGCCTTGGCCCGCGAACTTCGGGTGGTGGGTTTGATGAACGTGCAATATGCAGTCAAGCGGGAAGACGGTAAACACAACCTGTATGTGATCGAAGTGAATCCTAGGGCCAGTCGCACGGTTCCATTTGTCGCCAAGGCGACGGGACTCCCGGTGGCCAAGATCGCTGCCAAGGTCATGGCAGGACAAACGTTGGAGGAACTCGGGGTTCTGTCTGATCCATTACCAGCCGATGTTTCGATCAAGGAAAGTGTTTTTCCGTTTAGAAAATTTGCGGGAGTTGATATTGTTCTCGGACCGGAAATGCGCAGTACGGGCGAGGTAATGGGCGTCAGTCGACGATTTTCGATTGCTTTTGCCAAAAGTCAACTGGCCGCCGGCGTGGTGCTTCCCACGGAAGGAAACATTTTCGTCAGTGTTTCAGCTCGCTACAAAGATGCTTTCGTCGATCTGGCCAGCCGGCTGACGGCCTTGGGATTTAACCTGCTGGCTACCGAAGGTACGGCGCGTCACCTGCAGAAAGAAAACATTCCTGTGCGCCTGGTCAAGAAGCTGAGTGAAGGTCGCCCGAATTTGCTTGACCATCTGAACGACGGGGAAGTTGCATTGATCATGAACACACCCAGCGGCAAAGGCGCACGGACGGACGAGGGACGGATTCGAGCAGCCGCGGTGCAGCATGGCGTGCCCTGTATCACCACCGCTCAGGCTGCCGAGGCGGCTGTGAAAGCCATGGAAGCGCTTCGTGAAGAAGACATGGATGTGCAGTGTCTTCAGGATCGTTTCAACTCGAAAACGGCAACCACGATCGTGAGATGAGGGTTCTGATAGAACCAGTCACCCAGCAAGAACCGGTGTCTGAAGAACATCGGCGCAACTTCCAAGAACTTTGCCCGGTGAAGCAGTACGCCTGTTGATCGGTAGCTGGTCTGTGGGGAGGCCGTATGACCAGCTATTGGCCTCGATCAGGGTCCAGGAGGCGATCCAGGCCTCGTAATAAACCGCCATCGATGATTTTCTGGATAGGATCTCGAATCAGATTACGCGCGAGATCCAGCAATGCACGCTCATCAACGTCAGGCTGTTCCAGGGTGCCTCGGATGGGAATGTCGATCACCTTCCCCTTCCAGCCGGCCAATAAACGGTCTGTCTCCACCCAGTGGTCAGGGATCTGAATTTGAACCAACAGGTCCAGTGACTCGTCAAGTCCCACGGATCCAGAGGAGTTCATCACGACCTCCCCGGTGCGGACCAGCATGTTTTCATGGTACACGCGCCCGTTAAGGAGACGAAAAGGTATCTCTCTTTCCGTCGTTCTCAAGATGGCGTTCGTTTCCCCCAGGATGTTTTTTCCGGCGATCGAGTGGATGCGGCGCACGAGACGCACAAAAGGTTCCGTGAGTGGACCCGGTCGGATTTCACCAGAATGAACGGTCAGAGAACCAAGTATATCCGCCGAGTTCATGTCACCGATTGGAATCCGTGCATGAGTCAGACCCACGGACAGCCGACCTCTAATCCGTGTTGCATCGCCGAGCAAAGGCGCTACATATTTGAGCCATTCGGCACACATGTCACGAGTAATGGAGACACGTTCCAAGAGCTGGGTCTGGCCCATCAACAACAACGGACCAGGGTTCTCGTTTGTGAGAGTGGGGAGTGGATTCAACAGAACTTGAGGCTGTGCGCGCAGCAGACCGTCGTTGACCGAGACCTTGATCGAATCAAAGACCAGGGCTTCTTCTTTTCTTCCAGTGACCCAGCGACTTGAATATTTGGCAGTGATATCCGCGGGTCCTAACGTCAAGCCGTGGAGTTCACCCGATTTCCAGCCGATACCGGTTTGCACGATCAATCCGTCCGTTCCTCCTTTTTTTGCAGCGTGACTGGAGGCTGGTTGAAGTGGTCCCCGAATCAATAAAGGGTGTCGGCAATGTCCGCGAAGTGTAAATTTGTCCCCCAGGTAGCCTTGCAAGGATTGGACGACGTTCTGCATTTCAAAATCGGTGTGTCCCGTGACTCGAATGTCTAGCGGACCGTTCAAGCCGGTGATAGCGCCAGCGGCTTGTAACGTAACTAATTTAGAACTGATTCGAAGATCATTCAGCTGAAAAGAATCCAGGGCCCGAGTAAGGATCCCGTTTCCGGTCAGCCGTATCTGCTCCTCCTTCCAAAGTTGCTCCCACGCCTTGCTACGACTGACGGTCAGGTTACCAAGGGCCGGTTGCGACTTGGCCGAATGACGTTTTTCGATGACCGGGTGCAACACGACGAAATCCCAATTGCATTGAGTGTTGCCTTGCAAGTGCTGCAACGTGACGCCACCGGTCAACTTGCCTTGGATCCGCGGGGAAGATGATTGGTCCGCTTGGCGGAGCCAGCGTGACAGTCGGTTCAGGTCCCCGCGAACGGCGATCTCACCCTGGATGGCCGGCGAAGAGCCTTTTTTGATCCGGAGCTCCAGACCGGTTGCCAGGCCCGAGAGAGAAGTGCAGGCCATGCTGGCTCGGGTGAAACGGAAGATCCCAGCAGCCTTATCCCAGGAACCGGCCGCTTCTAGCTGTGCGAGGGGTTCCGCGATGAGCATTGATTCGGAGATGGCTTCGAAACCTTTGATTTCGACGTGGCTTGATTCGACGTTGATGAATTCTCTCAGCGCAGAAATTCGGGCTGCCACTTCGATCTGACCCACGACCGTCCAGTCGTTCCATCGTACCCAGGGGCGAAGGCGAGGATACCAGGAAGCAAGGTCGCCCCGTAGATTCACGCCGATATCGATTGGTAGGAGGGGCTGCCCCTGCCCTAGATTGATGGGAGATAACAGTTGAGCTACCAGCGAATCGGTTCCGGAAGTGATTTGCAGTGAACCACTTTCCACTTCTTTCCAACCCCGCTCACCGGCAGTTCCCAGCGCTGACAACTCCATCACCAACCGAGACTCGGTCCAGGGTCGATTGCTGCCGCTTTCCTTGCACCTGAAGTTTTCGACGACCGCTTGTCCCAGGGCACGAATGTGACCCTTGTCAAGCTGCCATTTCCATTGGGCCGAGGCGGTACCTCCCAATTGCCAGTTGTCGACCTCCACAAACTGGCCCAGCTGCTGCACCAGTAGACTCAAGTCTGCTTGCGCCTCGAAACTTGCGGCGTCCGTGGTGCCGTGTCCATCGATACGGATGAAATCCGAACGGCAAGTGAGCTGGTCAATCACCGTGCCTCGCAAGTCGGCGTGGGCCTGAAAGTCAAGCTGGAGGGGCTTTCGCCAGGAGATGAGCCTTCCTTTAGTCGTGCCTTGCAAGTTGGTAGTGTTGACACGGCCTGTCCAGCGCCGACCTGACTTTGTTTTGTTACTTGTGAAAAACAGGTCCGCTTTCCCGGCAGTTAATTCTGTGTCTTCACGAATTGCCAAAGTCTCTGGTAGGAGTTGTCCCAGACGTGCCAGGTCAATGGTGGCATGGATGTCACAATCTTCAGTTGCCAGCGACCCGGTCCAATGTTTACCAGTACTGTTGTCCAAATGGAGTGTTCCTTGAGCTGTCATACCAGCCATGTCGCTAGTTAGCTGGAGACGGTCAAAAATCAAACACTGCTCCCGGAGTCGAATTTGTCCACGGGCTTTTAGAATGGCGAATCGTAGAACATCGTTTTTGAAGTGTTCGACCGATGCCAGCTGAAATTGCTCCACTTGAAAATCAGCCGTGGCGGTGAAACCCAACTTTTCTGGCTCTTGAGCGGGGTGGCAACGAAACCGACCGCTAAGAAGTCCGCGGATTTGTCCGTCGGTTATTTTTTGCCGCAGAAACGGTTCGGCCAGATCGAGAGGCAATGCATCCAGTTGGAGTTCCACATTGCCATTCTCGGACCAGGCTTTTACGGTCCCCGAGATTTGTTGATCGTTGGTGATAACGGCGGATCCGTCGAGCTGAAAACCGAGCAAGTCGCGGGGGACGGTTTTCACCCGGAGTTCCGACAAGGTAATGTTCCACTCGCGGCGAGTGCTGTTGTCGACGACGATCACACGACCGTCCTGAATCTGGAACTCACCCTGGATGTGGTTGCGGCGGTCAGGAGTACCCTCCCTAGTTCCAGATACCGGTAACAACACGTCCCGCAGATTTGTCAAAGTGTCTTTTATAACAAGCTGCAACACGGGGCGGCGGATATGGAAGCGGCCCAATTCCCGCCGATTCAGAAATAGGTCTAAGAGCGTCTTTTCGCCCTCGATTTTTTCAATTGTCAGAAGGTGTTCGCCCTGCAAGTCCTGCGCAAAAACGTCGCAAAGTACGGTCGGAGAAAACCAGCCTAACTGAAGCGAACCTATTTTTAGATTGCCCCGATATTCCGGCAACATCCACTCGGCAATCTTAACTTTGAATGGTGATCGGACGAGGATGCTCGGCGCGAGCCAGATAAGAATCACGAAGACCAGTAGAGTTCCGAACAACCAGACGCGCGCCGTTTTTCCCCTGGGGCGAAGTGTTGTGCCTGGCATGATCGGTCCATCTTCTTCGTTGAGATGCGTCCCGCGGTTACTTCGAATGTCGAGCCTGGGTCCCATTTCACCCCGGGCCAACGAATCATCCAGAAGGAGTACCTATGCCTGCTGACCACATTGCGCACGGCGTACGTTCGTTTAAGATGAAACGTGAATACCCGGTTTACTCCACACCGAGAAGGCGGCATTATTCTAAGCACTTGCTCGGCGGGTGCAAACATGAAAGACAGGCTGTGTCAGGAAGTTGCACACCGAAAAATACCAGCAGGCAAATCGATGTCAGCTAGCAGAGCGACGGGTGCACGTGAGGGCTGAACCAGCATTCAAATCGGAAAGCCTAGATCGACGCCGTCTTCGAGTCGGTTTCCAGGCCTTTGCGAACCCATTCGTTGAGTCCGCCTTTCATGCTACGGACATTGCGATAACCCATCGATTTTAAATAGAGCACGGTTTGCTTGGAAAATTTCCCGATGTTGCACACCATGATCAGCGGAGCATCTCGATCCGCAGTCAATTCGCCGATCCGCTGTTTTAAATCCTCCTGCGGTATATTGACCGACTCGGGAATGTGCATTTCGGCATAGTCATCGGGTGTGCGAATGTCGATCACCAGAGGCGGAACCGCTCCGCGAACCGCCAGATCTAGGTCCTTGGCTTTGATCGAGTCGTGGGGATTTTTCAGGTTTTCGAGCAATTCTGCAACCAATAGATCGTTCTTGCCAGCTACCGTGCCGGATTCCTGTTCGTCAGGCGGAGCAAATTCCGGGAAGTGACGTATGATCGAAGATGCGTACTTAAAGATATCATCGGGAAAAATCACCACCACCAGATTTCCCGGCTCGTCGGGAACAAGTTGTAGAGCTCCAAACAAGGCCATCCCCGAACTGGGGCCGGCGATGATGCTTTCTTCACGGATCAAACGTGCGCACAGATTGTAGGCGTCACGATTTCCAACTTCGAATTCGGCGTCATATTCTTCAGGATGGTAAAGTTTGGTTTGCTGCAATTGCCGTTGGCTGCGGACGCCCGGGATGTCGTGTCCATCCTCGGGGCAAACACCCAGGATCTGAATTTCGCTGTTTTTACCCTTAAGAAATCGACCGGTTCCAGTGATGGTTCCACAAGTTCCCATCCCAGCAACAAAATGTGTCACCCGGCCCTCGGTCTGTCTCCAAATCTCGGGTCCCGTGGTGCGGAAGTGCGCAGCGGGATTTGCTTCATTGGCGTACTGGTCCAGGATCTCAAATTCCGGGTCCGACTTGGCTTTCTCGTGAGCCTGAGCAATGGCTCCTTCGGGAGCCCCCGGCGCTGGACAAAGAGAATCGTCTAATTCGATCACATGACTGCCAAAGAAGCGGAGTATGGTCCGTTTTTCCAAGGGAATCCCCTTGGAGAGCGGAGTTTGCAGACTGTAACCCTTCTGGTTACCAATCATGGCCATTCCCAGGCCTGTGTTGCCCGAAGTTGCTTCAACGAGCTTCTTTCCCGGGCTCAAAATGCCACGCTCTTCGGCGTCTTCGATCAGACTGGCTGCCACCCGATCTTTAATGGATCCGAAGGGATTGAACCATTCCAGCTTGGCATAGACCCGGGTGTGTTGAAAGGATACGACCTGGTTGAGCCGAACCAAAGGGGTAGGATTTTCCTCATTTGAAAGCAGGCCAAGGATCGAATCATAAATCCGCAATTCATGGTCGCTTTGCATAATAATCGTGACTATACCAAACATCCTGGCAACAAACTATGTTGATTAACCAGTCCGGACCAACACGGGATGGAACCTGTCGTAACAGTCAGGTTTTCGTCACACACAGGTGGCCAGATCATTTGTCCCATCACTGCCCGGGGTGAGGTTGAGTCTACGTCTTCCCAGCGGCTACCGGTGAAACGCAAGCCTTGTGGTGTGCTTGTCGAATTGCTTTGAAGGTTTTGTTTTGGTAAGGTGCGGGAGTTCAGTCAGGCGGTTTGAGAGCACCTAGACGCGAGGGAGAAAGAACCTGATGAAAGCGAGTCATAAGCTGTGGAAGGAAAGCCTGGCAGGTAAAATTCCGGAACAGTTTGCCGAAGAGATTGATACTTTTGAGGTTGAAATACAACTGCGCAGTCAGTGCAAAGTCGACGAAAAGGTTTTTGCTGAGACTCGCTTGCGGCGAGGCGTCTACGGCCAGCGATATGACAACGGGAAACGGCACGACGGTACCGAATCTAAACAACTCGGGTATTCAGATCAGAAGCAGACCAAGGGACCTGATACATTCTGGGACGCACCCGGCATGCAACGGATCAAGATCCCCTACGGTGGTTTGAATCCGGAACAACTGGAACTGTTGGCGGAATTGGCGGAAGAATACTCCGACAGCATCGCTCACATTACCACGCGCCAGGATGTTCAGCTGCATTACATCCACATTGAAAATACACCGGCAATCATGCGACGTCTGGCAACGGTCGGAATCACGACACGTGAGGCTTGTGGCAATTCAGTTCGTAATGTGACCGGTTGTCCGTTTGCCGGCATTTGCCAGGACGAAGCGTTTGACGTCACACCGTATGCACATGCGTTGACTCAGTTTCTGCTGGGTCATCCGGACGCCCAAAACTTCGGTCGCAAATTCAAGCCAACCTTTAGCGGTTGTGCTCAGCATTCGTGCGGCTTGACTGCCATGCACGATTTAGGATTCACGGCTGCCATTCGCGAAGTCAACGGCGAGAAGCAGCGCGGATTCAAAATGTATGTTGGGGGTGGACTGGGAGCAGTTCCCCGGCAGGCCAAGTTGTTTGACGAATTTGTGACACCGGAAGAAATTCTCCCGTTGTCCCAGGCGATCGCCAGGGTGTTTGGCAAGCATGGTGAAAAAAAAATGCGCAGTCGTGCTCGGATCAAATTTTTGATCGAAAAGATGGGCATGGAGCAATTCAAACAGAAAGTCCTTGAAGAGCGCCAAAATCTTGAAAAAGACCCGTGCTGGACCGATTACCTTGAAGACATCGACAGCTGGCAGGAAGTACCGCTCCATCCAGCCGGCGAACCCCTGCCGGCAAGCGACGATCCACGTTTCAATCAGTGGCAGTCAGAGAATCTCCGTCAGCAGCGGCAGGAAGGCTATGTCACGGCCACCGTGACACTTCCCTTGGGCGACTTGGCGCCTTACCAAATGCGCGGCCTGGCAGATATTGTGCGTCAATTTACCAAAGGCACGGTGCGGTCCACGGTGGAACAAAACCTGGTGATCCGCTGGGTCAGCAATGCCGATGTACCAGCACTCTACCAAGCGTTGGGAGAAATCGGGCTCAACGAACCGGGCGCCAGTTGCATCACAGATATTGTCGCTTGTCCCGGCACCGACACGTGCAAACTGGGCATCTCTTCTTCACGAGGCTTGGCTGCCGAGTTAAGAAATCGCCTGGAACGGAAGGGATTTGAGCTGGACGAAGCTATCCGCAACCTGCACATCAAGATTAGCGGTTGTTTTAACAGTTGCGGGCAACACCACGTGTCCGACATCGGATTTTACGGTGCCAATCGTACTGTCAAAGGCTTCAAGGTACCGCACTTTCAGGTGGTGTTAGGCGGGCAGTGGGAAGAAAACGGGGGTTCCTACGGTCTTCCGATTGTGGCGATTCCCTCCAAGAGGGTTCCTGACGCATTGGAACGAATTACTGATTTATATGTTCGCACACGTGAATCAGGCGAAGTATTTACAAAATTTGTGGGCCGTGTTGGCAAGGCCAAGATCCGCCAGATCCTGGAAGACTTAACACAAGATCTTCCTGAACCAGAAGTAGAACCTACGTTCTATGCCGACTGGGGCGACTCCCGCCAGTACAGTATTGGTGACATCGGTAAAGGTGAATGTGCGGGTGAGATTGTCACGCAATATGAATTTGAGATGGCCGCTGCCGAACGGATGATCTTTGGAGCTCAAGTCTCATTGGAGGACGGCAATCCCCAGCAGGCCGGAGAAGAAGCGTATGCTACCATGTTGCGGTCCGCCAAGGCTTTGGTTCAGATACAGTACGACGATGTGACTAACGACGCAGACGAGATCATCGAAGAATTTAGAGATCGCTATTTTGAGACAGAGATTTTTCTTGATCCGTTTGCCGGTCCCAAGTTCGCCAATTACTTGTTCGCCGCCTACGATGCCTTCTCTGCGGGTTCCGTGGAATATACTGCGGAGTCGGCACATCATTTCATCGAAGAGGCACAACTCTTCGTCGAGGCCGTCCACACTTGTTACAACCGCATTCGCTCGGAGCCGGGTATTATAAGTAATGGAACTTCAGCACGTTAACGTTAAAATCTATGTTGAGGGAGAACTGCGGATCGATCCGGAAGAGCTGATCGAGGTTTTTCACCGCTGGGTCTCTCAACAAATTACTGAAGAATTGCTGATCGATGTGGCCGACTATCGTCATGTCCCAGCCGGTCCCAGCGTCGTGCTGCTGGGTCATGAAGCAGACTATATTTTTGATGAGGCAGATGATCGTTGTGGGTTGGTCTACAACCGCAAGGCTGTGGTTGAGGGCAGCAACACCGATCGTCTGAAGCAAGCATTACGAGCTGCCATCGGTGCCTGTCAGAAACTCGAATCCGAATTCGATCGGCCAGCGACTCTGCGGTTCAGTCGCCAGGAGTTTGAAGTCATTATCAACGACCGCGCTCTAGCACCGAATTCAGAGTCGGCGTATTCAGACTGCCGGCAAGAAGTCGAAGCCATGCTGCAATCGATCTGCGGTGACACCGGTTGCAGCTTCCAGCGTCATAGTGAAGATCCCCGCTGCCGCTTGGGCGTCGTTGTCAAAACCTCGCAACCGATCGATTTCACTTCGGTCGCGTAGCAGCTTTTGCATCGATATCCAGACCGCTCCGTCAGCCAGCGAACAGGACTCATTGGGATTGCTCGCCACAGCCGACACAAACAGAGAACTCGCCGGTGTTTTCATTTCAGCCGTTATCGCTGAAAAGGTTTCCAGACAATGGAGTGAATGACACCCCAAGCAATCAACGGTTGACTAAAACAACCCAGAGAGCGAGGCTCTTCAAAAGGGTTCGCGCGAAACAGCATTTCCAAAAAACGGTACCGTTAGAGAAATGATTTATGGCTCACATTCTTGATGGCAAACAAATGGCTCGAGAAATCGAGCAGGAGATTCAGATCCAGGCCGATCAATTCGTGCAGCAAACGGGTGTCAAGCCATGTTTGGCGGCTGTTTTAGTAGGGAACGATCCGGCCAGCCAGGTCTATGTTCGCAACAAACAGAAAGCGTGCCAACGCGTCGGCATCGAAAGCCAACTGCATCGATTGGAAGCTTCCATCTCAGCCACAGAACTCAGTGCCCGGGTTGCGCAATTGAACGCGGATCCCCTGGTCCATGGAATACTGATTCAGTTACCCCTTCCGGAGCAAATTGCTGAAAGTGCAATCCTGGATCAAGTGCATCCCTTGAAAGATGTCGATGCGTTTCACCCGGACAATGTGGGTCGGTTGGTTCAGGGTCGACCTCGATTCGTGCCTTGTACACCTCACGGTGTTCAACAAATGCTACATCGTGCTGGCGTTGAAGTCGCTGGCAAACATGTTGTTGTGGTCGGACGAAGTGATATCGTCGGTAAACCGCTGGCGCTGTTGCTGATGCAGCGCGATTCAACCTGCGGCCCTACAGCCGCCAACGCCTCGGTCACCATCTGCCACAGCCAGTCCCGCGATTTGGCGACGATTGCACGATCTGCCGATGTATTGGTAGCGGCCATCGGACGACCGGCTGAAATTCGGGCTGACATGGTGAAATCTGGTGCGGCGGTAATCGACGTGGGAATCAATCGTACCGAATCCGGATTGGTGGGAGATGTTGACTTTGAAGCGGTGAAAGAAGTAGCCGGTCACATCAGTCCAGTTCCGGGGGGGGTGGGTCCGCTGACCATCAGCATGCTCCTGCACAACACCATTTCAGCCGCAACCTTACAGCATGTCGAGTCCTAGGGTCCAGGGTTGAAAGGGGATTTGTCTGAAGAATGACGACGGTCCACTGGGGAATCTGACCGCACCAGGCGACCCTAGCGTCCCTGTTAAAGCCCTAGATGTTTCTCCCGGCCGACCGTTGACGGCGCGCTTCGTACAACAGCACAGCGGCAGCTGCTGATACGTTAAGGCTGTCAGCTGTTCCCAACATGGGAAGTTGAATTGGCGTAACATGTGTCGCATGCCATAGGGGTGTTAAACCCGAGGCCTCGCTGCCCAGAACAATCGCCACAGGACCCGTAAAATCCTGGTCTGTGTACAGTTTCTCAGCATCGACTCGAGCGGCAAATACCCTGACGCCGTGCTCTTGAAGCCACCGGTCCGTTTCTTGACCCGAAGCTTCACCGAGAGGATGAGTGAACACTGTGCCCAAACTGGCCCGTGACGTGTTGGGGTTGAACAGATCGGTCTGACCGTCAGCGACGATGACTGCCGAAGCCCCTGCGCCATCAGCAGTACGAATTGCTGCGCCAACGTTGCCGGGTTTCTCGACAGACTCTAACACTAGAACAAGTGGGTTGGCGTTCAAAGCAAGATCTTTCAGGTGACGCAATGGCTTTCTGGCGATGCCTACGAGCGCCGGAGCACGTTGTCCGTAGGCTACGCGACGAATGATTTCGGGCGTTACTGTCAGGATAGCGGTTGGTGTCTTAGCCAAGGCGCGAATGACTTGATCGCACTCCCCATCATCACCAACATCAGAACAGTAAAATACTTCCAGGAATTCGATTCCACCCTCCAGGGCCCGTAGCAATTCTCGCGCGCCATCCACAATAATTCGGCCCTGCTGATCTCGACCTCGTCGATCTCGCAGCCGCAGAGCAGCGGTAACGTGTCGGTTTCTGGGGCTCGAGATGATTTTTCCCATTTAGTTTTTCCAGGCTCAGCCAGGATAACGTGCAACCACTCCGGCGTGCAGCCGACGACCCGCAGATGTTCTTAAGCAGAGCGATGTGGCACGAGCACCAGCGCTGCAACTTCCAAAAAAACTGTCAGCCAGTTGCGCCTCCAGTTCAGCGGCTTCCATTCCGGTAGAGTGGCACGTGAGAAGCACAAACGCCCTCGGAGGCTTTGCCAGTTGGGCGCATTGAGAGAGTAAAGGTAGCAAATCCCGACCAATTTTCCACGTTTCATTTTTGGGCCCGTGTCCGTAACTAGGAGGATCGAGAATAATCGCATCGTAAAAATTCTGACGGCGGACTTCACGACTGACAAATTTTACAGCATCTTCTACGATCCAGCGAATCGGGCGATCCGCCAAACCCGAAAGTTTGGCGTTTCGCCGCGCCCAGGCGACAGTGGTTTTTGCTGAATCGACGTGCACCACCTCGGCACCAGCCCAAGCAGCGGCCAGTGTCGACCCACCTGTGTAGGCAAACAAGTTAAGAACCCGCAAAGGGCGCTGCGCACGCCTCACTTGTTGAGCGATCCAATCCCAGTTGGAGGCTTGTTCAGGGAACACACCCACATGGCCAAATTCGGCTAGTTTTAAACCCCAGGTCATGCGACCATCGGTGATCGTCCATGGTTGAGGTACCTCGGTTTTAGACTTCCATTGACTTTTTGACTGGTTTCCCTCGAGAAAGATAAAATCCGCGCGCTTCCAGCGAGACTGAAAACGACGAGACAGACCCTGAGCCGCTGGGGCTGGTCGATCCAATACGACGGGACCGAAGCGTTCCAGTTTTCGACCCTCACCAAAATCGATGAGTTCGTATTGATTCTGGGGGAACATGAACAATCGGGCTGGAACTGGGTGAACGGAGACGAGACAATAATCTAAGGGAAAACCGGCGATAACAAAAGAAGTAACACTGGGTCATCAAGGGACACAGAGAGAAAGGTTTGTGATTCGATCGATGAGGCCAAAACCCCATCTTGGTCACCACTTTTATTTAATCCTTTGCAACTGGTGGCCTGCGACCCCGCACCAGATAGGAAAATATTCTTCTTCTGCCACGAGCGTCGCGTGATGAACGAGCAGTCGGCAGAAGGGTGTGACATGGAAAATGTCGAACGTTGAACAAGGGAAATTGAATGATGAAGGAAGAAGCCCAGCAAGTATTCTATTTGAATTTGTTTCCGGCCTGCGCTAACCTTTTTGAAAAATGCGAGATCCACCTTTCGTTCCAGGCGCTATCGAGAATGCTGATTCTGGCCGTAATCATCCAGGGTCTGGACCTGGGCCTGTCTGTGGCAGGTCCAGCCGGAGAACCGGCCGAATCGGCTGCGACAGAAAACGATCAAGCCGCGGCGGAATTGGAAGAAGAGATGCGCCGCTGGATTCAACAATTGGATGCCGACCGCTTTGCGGACCGAGAACTTGCCACGAATCATCTGGTCACTGCCGGTTTGGCAGCCATACGGCTAACCAAAGAGGCGGCTAACGGATCGAGCCTCGAAGTGACAACGCGGGCCGTGTACATTCTTCAGCGATTGGCGCTCGAGGAAAATTCCCACGTTCAGGAGGCTGCCCGCCAGGCATTGATTCAATTGGCCGCGGGTGAAGATTCAACGGCCCAAAGGGGCGCCACCAAATCACTGGCACGGCTGACATCTCTCTGGCAAGAGGCAGCGCTAAACGAGCTGGAACTCCTGGGCGCGGAATTGCATAAGTCTTCAGAACATCAAGGCGTTAACGTTGTGGATGTTGTCGATTGGATCAGGATTGGTCCCCAGTGGCGAGGCGAATTGGACGGTTTGAAGCACCTTGCTTGGTTGGAACATCTGGATCGACTCACCGTCAGTCATCCGGAAGCAAATGACCACTGGCTGATGTCTGTTCTGGCCTTAAAAAACTTAAAACACCTGCATTTGAATCGCACGAAGGTTACGGACGAGGGAATTACCAAGTTACGTACTTTAGAGCAGTTGCACATTTTAAGGATCTGGTTTACTCCAGTCTCGGACAATTGTCTGGACGATCTGGCAGCGCAGCAGCAATTGGAGAAATTGGAGCTTTACGGCACGGCCGTGTCGCGAGAGGGTGTTCAGGGGTTGATTACGGCCCTGCCAGAGGATGTGGTCGATTATAAACGGGGTGGATTATTAGGAGTTGGTTGTGCAAGCCCACCGAGTCGCTGCTTGGTGCAACATGTGGAGCAGGGGACGGCGGCCGACGAGGCCGGCCTGCGCGTCAATGACATCATTCTGAGCTACGACGGCCAGGAAGTCACGGATTTCAATGGCCTCAGGCAACTGATCAGTGCCCATCTACCAGGCCGACAAGTGCAGGTTGTTGTTCAGCGTGGCGAGGAAAAGCTGACGAAACAGGTCACCCTGGGTGCTTGGAAGCAGTCGTTCAGGCCGTGAGCTAGCAGCCGTTTCGAGGTTGGTTACGACCAGGATGGCCGGGTTGCAAGCTAGGGGGAACGGCGGGAACGAGCGGCGCACGTAAAGTCCTGGGCACCTTGGATGAAAAAATCTGGGATGCAGGTGTTGTATCCCTTTCTCAACCCTTGCCCATTTTTCCAGCAATTGTTGAAGAGACTACCTGCGGGCGACGGAAACATTGCGCGGTAGTGGAAACTCGATGGGAGGAATCTGTTTGGCAGCTATTTAGTTGGATTTATCCACGTTCCAGCTGCCGAGACATCGCGTTTTGATCTTAAATAGTCGGCCGAGGCGATTCCTGAAGATCTCTTGTGTCAGGGACTTTAGATCGCTACGATTTTGAGTCCCCCATTTTAGGGTTACAGGATCGAAAGCCATGGGTCTGCCTGTCCTGTGACGACGACCCGATAGCAATTTTGCGATTTGGTTTTTCTGGCGCCTCGTGAGCGATGATTTCGCTTTGCAGACAGGAAATGAAATCCTATGGTTCAGAAGAGGGCGTTGATCACGGGTGTCACAGGCCAGGACGGTTCCTACCTGGCCGAGTTGTTGCTGGAGAAGGGCTACGAGGTGCACGGGATCGTGCGCCAAGAGAGTTCTGGCAATCTGGAGCGAATCAAGCATTTAACCGATCAGCTGGAGCTCCACGACGCCGATCTGATCGATGCTGTTTCTTTGGGCAGACTGCTGAAGCAAGTGAAGCCCGATGAAGTCTACAACCTGGCGGCCCAGAGTTTTGTTCCTGCCAGTTGGAAAGAACCATTGCTGACCGCGGAAGTTACTGGTTTGGGAGTGGTACGAATGTTGGAAGCCATTCGTGAAACGGATCGCTTCATCCGATTTTATCAGGCCAGCACAAGTGAGATGTTTGGTCGGGTTCAAGCTGCTCCGCAGAACGAAGAAACGCCCCTTTGCCCACGCAGTCCCTACGCGGCGGCCAAGGTCTACGGACATTGGATCACGATCAATTACCGGGAAAACTACAACCTGTTCGCCTGTTCCGGAATTCTTTTCAACCACGAGTCTCCCCGGCGAGGGAAGGAGTTTGTAACCAGGAAAATCACGCATGGAGTGGCCAAGATAAAATTGGAAATGGCTGACGAATTACGTTTGGGAAATCTCAAGTCACGGCGCGACTGGGGCTTTGCGGGCGATTATGTGCGAGCCATGTGGTCCATGCTGCAATTGGACCAACCTCAAGATTTCGTGGTCGGGACGGGCCAGACTTACGAAGTCGAACAATTTGTTCAATTAGCTTTTTCTCACGTGGGACTTGACTGGCATGATTACGTCGTGATTGATCCTCGTTTCTTCAGACCGGCCGAAGCGGGAGTGGTTGTTGCCGATGCGACAAAAGCCAAAGGGCAACTGGGTTGGGAACCTGAAGTGGACTTGGAAGAATTGGTGGCGATGATGGTCGATACCGATCTGGCCGAATTGTCAGCCAGCCTGGAAGAAGCGGGTGATTCTCCCCCCGTCATGGCGGCATAAGATCGATGACGAATTCTTCATCGCCGCGTTTTCTGATTACACGTCTCAGTCACATTGGAGATTGCATACAAACCGTACCCATGCTCAGTGCACTGCGGCAGACGTTCCCCAAGGCTTTTATCGCCTGGATCGTTGAACCCCCTGTGGCTTCGTTGCTCGATGGGCATGCGGCTTTGGACGAATTGATCGTCGTTCCCAGAACTTGGTATTCCTCGCCCTCGCGGATGTGGTCGGTGAGGAACGAATTGCGACGCAGGCGGTTTGACTATACGCTGGACCCGCAGGGACTTTCCAAGAGTTCTCTATTGGGATGGCTTTCCGGTGCCAAAAGGCGTATTGGGTTCAAGACGGGTCAAGGACGTGAACTCAGTCCCTGGTTGAATAATTGTTTGATTCAGCGGACAACGGAAAATGTGGTCGACCGATACTTGGAACTGTTACAACCACTTAACATTCACAATCCAAAGGCTGTGTTTGATCTTCCCATCCACGAGACCGCGAGAACATGGGCTGGCAACTTTGTTCGTCAAAAACAACTTGCACCAGCTTTTTATGTGGTGAATGCTGGTGCAAGTTGGTTATCGCGAATGTGGGAACTGGATCGATTCTCCGCGGTGGCACGACACCTGTCTCGCCGTTGGTCACTGCAGGGGGTAGTGGTCTGGGCTGGAGCAGAGGAGCGAAGGCAGGCTGCTGAAATTGTTGCCGGCAGCGATGGTAGTCTGTGCCTGGCACCGGAGACGTCACTTCAACAACTCGGGGGCTTGCTGGAAATGGCGCAGATGTACGTGGGTACCGACACGGGCCCTCTGCATTTGGCAGTCGCCGTTGGCACGAGATGCGTAAGTTTGCACGGCACGACCCGTGGATCCAAGAGCGGACCTTACGGGGAAGGCCATGTTTGTGTGCAATCCTATTACCAGCAAGGTAGCAGCCGAGTTCGACGAACAGCGGACAACTCCGCCATGCGAGCCATTAGTGTTGAAGATGTTTGCCAAGCTTGCGATGTGGTGCTGTCCCGGCACGATCCAATCCGCGAACCAGTCGCTGTCGAAAAATCTTGCCCACCGCGGTCACCTTACCTGCGGAGGACAACCGTCTTAACGTCTCCGTCATGGGGCTGAGTTTCAGCAGAAGGACATGATGGACACGACTTTCCGTTGTGCCAATCGGAAAGACGACTTGCTTTTAATCCTGACCAAGACCCAAACGCTATCGAAAACGTTCGGCGAACTCACCCATGTTATTTCCCAAGCTGGTCAACTGGTTGTTGAACATGTTTTACCTGGGTGTACTGTTTTGCGCATTTCCACGATTAGCCTATCACTATTTTGTGCGGGGAAAATACCGTGGCACCTTGGGAATTCGACTGCTGGGCCTGGTTGCTGTTCGCCACGGATCCAGATGCTGTGCGTGGTTCGAAGCAGCGAGCCTGGGTGAGGTCAAACTGATCGAACCCCTGGTGAGACAGTTTCAACACCAGCATCCAAATTGGGACTGTATTGTCTCGGCTTCAACAAGCAGCGGCTATGTGTTAGCACAGCGTCTCTTTCCGGACCTTTATGTGTTTCCTTTGCCTGTCGATTTCAGCTGGTCGGTGTGCAAGGCTGTCCAGCGCTTGCGACCCCAGTTGTTGGTATTGGCTGATTCCGAGTTCTGCCCGAATCTGGTGCAGCATGTGAAGCGTAAGAAGTGCGCCGTGTTGCTGGTAAACGGCAGGATGAACGAGTGCGACTTCAGGTACTACCGTTGGATACAACCCTGTTTTCGCAGTACCCTGCGGCAATTCGACATGGTCGGAGTGCAGTCATCGGAATACGCTCGTCGCTTCATCCAGTTGGGTGCGGACCCGAAACGCGTTCGAATTGCTGGCTCGATGAAGTATTCCGTGGTCGAGAGCGATCCCCAAAATAAGTTCTCGCAACACCTCCGACGTCTAGCTGATATTCATGAAGACAACATGGTTCTCATGGCCGGCAGCACCTGCCGGGGCGAAGAACGCGTGGTCCTGAGCGCTTTTCAGAGGCTCGCCCCCACCCATCCACGCTTGCGGCTTATTCTGGCACCGCGACATATCGATCGTTGCCCGGCCATCGCCAAAATGTTGCAAAGTTGCGGGATCCGTTGGCAATTGCGTAGCCAACTGGATGTTTCTGGTCCGGATCCCTTGGCGCGAATTCTGCTCGTTGACACAATCGGTGAATTGGGTGCTTGGTGGGGCACCTGTCACATCGCGTGGGTTGGTGGAAGTCTGTGGGGAGGGCGTGGAAAAAACATGATTGAACCGGCTGCATTCGGCGCGGCGGTTGCCTTCGGCCCGGATACAAGTGATTTTCGGAATATCGTGCAACCGATGTTAGCTGCTCGGGCTGCAGTCATTGTCCACAATGAACAGGAACTCGCCAGTTTCATAGAAAGCTGTTTAGACCAGCCCGGATACAGGCAGGAAGCGGGCAGACGAGCTCGTCAATTTGTAGCAGCACGCTCGGGGGCGACGGAGCGAACACTTGCCTTCATTGACCGCTGCATAGCGCATCCACCGGGCGACGCATCTGCAGCCCCCAAATCCCTGCCGTCCAGTGCGCGAGGATCGTTTGCAGAAGCTCCCACGCCGGCCCGCAAACTCATGCAGTCGACGGGTCGCTAGGATCGATCCGAGGACTGCAAGTAGATCGAGAAATGGTTGTCTCTACACCGCGGGACCATATCGCTGAGAAGGGAAGAAGGCAGTCTCCACGGGTTTGCATCGACACACCAGTTTGCCGCTTGACAAGGCGTTCGCTGCGTTTCAGAATTTCATCACGCCCATAGCACCAATTATCCCATGGTCCGGTTCCTAGAGATTCTATTTCATTATGGACCCACTTCGCACATCCATCGCCTTGATACCTCTGGTCGTCTACGCTGTGGCGCTCGGTGTTGTCAACATGAATCGTCGTTCCGTTCTTACCACCGGAACGTTTGACACGATCGCTTTGGGACTGGCGATCACGGGATTCGTAGTAATAGGTCCTTTGGAATTGTTTTATCCAAACAGTTACTTGATGTACTACGGAGTTTTATTTTTCTTCGACATCGGTCACTGGGTCGGCATCGGAGTCTGGATTCTGCTCATCATGTTCTATTGGTTCATCGTGACCTGGATTGCGCTATCCAGAAGGCCCAGGCTGGTGATATATAACCTGGATGCCAGGCATTTGCACCGATTGCTCGAGCAGTTGCTGTGGGGCATGGATGCAGGAGTGCGTTGGGCTGGGGAAACAGCAGTGTTACCGAACCTGGGAATTCATTTCACCATCGAAGCGAACAGCCGGCTACGTTGCATCCAACTTGTCTCCGCCGGTCCATGCCAAGACCCACTGGGTTGGAAACTCCTCCGGGAAACACTCCGAAATTCACTGAAGCAGGAGCGATCCCCGTTGAACCCATTGGCATTTGGCTACTTCCTGGTTGCGTTGGGCATGTTGCTTCTGATCTTTAGGGAGCTTCTCGGAAATCAGCAGCAGCTGCATCAATCGCTGCTGGACCTGCTGCGTATGTAACTGCTCGGCATGAGAGGTTTTGTTGCCGGGCCCCTCCACAACGGCCACCGGAGAACCGATTGGAGATCCTAACGGTCCCGTTTCATTCAGGTGCTTCTCTCTGCAATGCTTCTCTTGCCTGCTGTACAATCGCTTTTGCCCAGGACTTATCCGTGTAGAGCGTGATGATTCCCTTCCAGATGGCACGTGCTTGCTCGGGATCGGTCTCGGCGAGCTGTTGGGCCACCAGCAATCGTTCCTCCAGTGTTTGCCGGTGACTTTTGCTGTAGGCATCCAGTTGATTGTGCAGCGCACGGATTTCAAGTTCGACAAGTTCCAGGCACCGGTTCAAGTTCTCATCGGAATCTGTCTGTGAATCGTATAAATCAAGTAAGGCTTCGAGACGAATCAATTTCTCTTCGGGATCCGTCATTTGCAGTAATTCCCAATAGGCTTGTTCGACTGACGAGAGTGAGTTGGAAAGCAACCTTTTTTTTGTCCTGATTTCAAAGCCGTTGCGTTGCCGCTGCAGATTAATACGCAGGAGCAATGTGCCGATTGCTTGCGAGCGTTTGTCCTCCGGAAAATGTTCGACGAACTGTCTCAACAAGTCCTCGGACTGCAGCAGCAGCAGGCTGTTGTTCGTGCTAACGACCGGTTCAATCTGGGCGTACAACCGATCGGCGTCGAGTGCGGGGACCGGAAGAGAAACATACCAGACGCTCGCTGCGGCAATGGTAAAGAGCCCAATCGCGATGAGGACCTTCATCCACAGCGGTTTCCCGTCGGTGTCTTGGCTGCTGTAGGTCGGGCGGTGGCCTAGTTCCTGTTCATCGACAGTGGTGAAATGACTGTCGACCGGTTGCGTTGCCTGCCTCTCTGTAACTGGTTGAATTTCCTTGACGGCTCCAGGAACCGTATTGGCTTGTGTTGGCACATCTGAATCTAGCAAGGCAGTGGCATCGATTTCCGTATCCACGCTGGGACCAGGGTCCAGTTTTTTTTGGGGGACCGACTGGGATGATTCCAGCACTTCTTCTTGGGGAGTCAAAGAGAGAGCGTGTTCCGTGGCCTGCAATACGTTGGACAGGGCGAGGGCTGTAGGAATCCGTTTCCGGGGATCTTTTTCCAGAAGTTGGATGATGATTTTTTCCAGGGCTGCCGGAACCTCGGGATTCCGATTGCGTACCGGTTTGGGTTCGGCATAGCGCAACAGGTGTAAGACCTCACCCATCGATTTACCTTGAAAAGGTGGTCTTCCCGTGAGCAGTGCGTAGAGCACGCTTCCCAGACTGTAGAGGTCGGATCGAGGGGTTACGGGGCGGCCTTCTGCCTGTTCGGGGGCCATGTAGTCGGCGGTACCCAGCACGCCACCAAGTGCTGTCATTTGCGTATGGCCGAATAATTTGGCGATTCCAAAATCGGTCAGTTTGATTTGCTCGTCTTGAGTCAACAACAAGTTCGCGGGTTTCAGGTCCCGATGGATAACACCGCAATCATGTGCGTGCTTCAAAGCACGGCATACCTCCACGCCGATCCGCAGGGTTTCACGCCACTCCAACCGGCGCCCGTTTTGCAATTCTTCTTCGAGGCTGGTCCCTTCCACCAACTCCATGGCGAAGAACACATGACCATCCTGTTCACCGTACCCGTATAGCTGAACGATATTGGGATGTTTGAGCGCACGAAGTGTTTCGATTTCAGCGTCAAAACGCTCTCGAAACGCTTCGTCAGCTGCCAGCAGAGATGACAGCACCTTGACGGCCGCGGGTTCGCCGGTGTCCCCGTTCACTCCACGATAAACCGTACCCATTCCGCCTCGTCCAATGGGATTTTTGATTTGGTACGGTCCCAGCTTTTCTATCGACATGATTCGCGTGAGAAGGTTTTCAAGAGGAGGTGGCGAAGGGGGCATCCCGGGTAAGTGTCAGTGGCTTGTCATCAACAGTAGTTCATGCTGTTATATCAACTCCGTTGACTCAAATCTGATTCCAAGCGGCTTTCGAATGTTGCGCAACAAGGTTTGAAAAAGACGGTCTGACCGAATGAAGAAGCTGCTTAATCACACAATGAACTGGCGTTGACCGGTTCCTGTCCACATCACTTAGATGCGACCGTTTCGAAGGAAGGAAAATCGTCCTGCTCCTCCTTGACCTGCAGATAGATTTCATCCAATTCTGTGTGATCCACATCACGCCGCAAAAGAAGGTAAATTGCTGACAAAGAGGACCAGAAAAAACTGAAAGTGAAGGCTAATGCAACTGCTCGGACCAGCTGGATCCAAAAACTGATGATCGTAGATCCCACCAGCAGCCACTGGGAGTCAAGTGAATTATCGGGTCCGTTGCCGCGAAGTAACTCGACACGGTCCTGTCCGGCCACGCAGGAAATGACCTTGGAGCAGAACGCAATCATGCCTTCTGAAAAATAATATACGAAACACCAGCCCAGCGATCCCAAAATCGCCGTGATTGCGATATAGAACAGGTAGTGCAGCGGGCGTTGAAACGTGTAGCTGTAGGATCGGCTAATCGCGTCAAATGCATCTGTCCCCTCGGTGCTGATTGCACCCCACATCAGTGGCCACCCCAAGTACAATCCTAACAACACGATCATCGCAATCATTACGATCAACAGACTGGGTCCCCACAGGATTCCGGCCAGCCACAATGAGGCATTCCAGCGGGAAAGCAGGCCCGTGCTAAACATCACCAAGAGGGCCATGGCGGTCACCAGCAGCATCGGCAAAAACGGTGCTGCAAAGTAGGAACCGAGTTTACTTGTGGCGTGATTCAACACCTCCCGAAAGGAAGGCCGCTCTTCTGCTGACAACTGGAGCGCCGCCGAACGTGTGATCGCACCTCCAAAGAACGACCATACCAGCATCGTCCACAAGCCACCGATCAAAAAGTAGGTAAAGCGAGATAAGGTTTGTTCTTGTTCCACCAGTAAGTGACGAAACGGCAGATTTAGACGTTGCCAAACACCCAGTACCGGGCCATGGCTGACAACCCGAAAGACGGCTTGATAGAAATCATTACCTTCTTCAGGCGACCGAGGCGAATACGGAGGAATCGTCACTGCCTGAGCGGACGGCCAACTAGCCAGCTCGTTGATGATTTGACCGGCATCGTTATCGCCCGCCGCATTCTTGAAATTCCCGCTATCGACCTCAAACAACAGTTGGCCACATAACCACCAGCCTACTGGAGTCAAGAGCACTGCCGCCGTAGCGAGGGACAGCAACTGAAAACTAACGGCCAGCCGGAAGGTCCGGAAAAGGATGAGCCAGGGACAGAAATCCCGCCACGAAATCGACTGCATCACGACATGTTGTTCCGGCATCAGAAATTCTCCCTGCTTGCTTCGTTTTGATGGTTTAGGAACAACTCCAAGAATAAATATTTCTTGTCGGCAGTTTCTTTTGCTGACAAGTTGTCATTCCGAGACTACCTCAGGATGACAGGTATTACGATGCGCTCAAGCCATCCACTGACAAATTTAATCCGCGGCCGACCCGCTCTTTCCCAGTGCAGCCAGCGCAGCTTCCAGTGACATCGCTTGTTGCTGCAACTGAAGCAAGCTGCTGCGTTCTCGATCAACAATATCGGCTGGTGCACGATCAACGAAATTCGCGTTGGATAGTTTTTGTTCTTTTCCAGAAATCTGCTTGTGAACCCTTTCGAGTTCCTTCTTGAGCCGGGCCATTTCTGCCTCGACATCGATCAAACCAGCCAGGTCCACGAAAATTTCCATGTCAGCCAGCTTGACCTGAGCACAGCTTGGTGAAGGTTCTACCTGTATGCCCCAAGCCGTAGCAGTCGCAAACTCCAGGGATTCAAAGTAAGCCGTTAGGGGTTGCAACAATTCGACCGTTTCTGCATTGCATCGGACAGAAAACTTAATCGATTTACGCTTGGAAATGTTCTGATCTGAACGGATTCGTCGAAGAGCTCGAAGGACATCCTTGAATCGCTCGAAGCGCTGTTCGGTTTTCTCATCCTGCCATTGGGGCAGTACGCTTGGCCAGGAAGCGGCCATCAGGCATGTTGACGGTTCGTCTGTTGTGTCGAGACCTCGTCGGGGAGCGGCTTGCCCCAGGAGTTGCCAGATTTCTTCCGTTACAAAGGGTATCATGGGATGCAGTAGGCGCAAAAGCGTGTCCAGCGAATGAGCCAGAACGCGCTGGGCCGTGGTTTGACCGTCGTTGGCTGACAACCGGACCTTGGCCATTTCAATGTAATAGTCGCAAAAGTCATCCCAGGCGAAACCGTAGAGCATGCGTGCGGCTTCGGAGTAGTGGTATCCTTCCAATGCCTCAGTGACTTGTCGCGTCACTGTGCTCAAGCGACTCAGAATCCAGCGATCTTCAATCTTCAATTGATCGTGGTCGATCGGCCCGTCGGTGTAGCCGCTCAGGTTCATGAGCGAGAATCGAGACGCATTCCACAGTTTATTACAGAATTTGCGGGCCAAATCGAATCGTTCGCTCACGGCTGCACCACGTGGCAATGCCCGGTCTTCCTCTGTTCGTGCCCATTGGGTTGAAAAATCTTCTCCACATTTTTTGCAGGTCACGCGCGGCAGGTTACGGTTTTCTTTGGTTTGGTCGATCAGTACCAGGCAATGAGGGCATTCAAATTGGACTGGCATCCGTACATCCTGCAACTCAGTCGTCAAATAGGTTAGTGCGAAGCGCAAGGCGTCGGGTCCAAATTTTTCAATAACATCCAGTGGATCGACGCCATTCCCTTTCGATTTGGACATGGTCTCGCCATATCCATCCAGAATCTTGGGATGAATGAAGACGTCGTGGAAAGGAACCTCTCCCATGTTATTCAGTCCAGTCAGCACCATGCGGGCGACCCATAAAGTGATGATATCACGACTCGTGATCAGAACGTTGGTTGGATAGTAGTAGTCCAAATCAGGAGTCTTTTCAGGCCATCCTAGTGTCGAGTGCGGCCATAGGGCCGAGCTAAACCAGGTATCCAAAACGTCTTCCTCGCGTTGGAATCCAAGCTGCTCCATCCGTAACTCGGCCGAACTGTTTTCTTCGGCAATGCAAACGTGAATCGTCGCCGCTCCGTTTTCAGTGGGATCCGTTTCTAACCGATAGCAAGCGGTGCCCGCCAATACGGCCGGGTCTTGGGAAATGACGGCCGTCAGTTTCTGCTGCGAGGCTTCATCTGAACAGTGCAGCGACCAAATGGGAATTTGATGTCCCCACCAAAGCTGACGGCTGACGGGCCAATCCCGTTTCTCACCGAGCCAGTCGAGATAACCTTTCGAATAGCGCGAGGGTAAAATTCGGACGCGACCCCCTTCGACGGCATCGATCGCAGATTGCGCCAGTTCATCCATCGCTACAAACCACTGATCTGCCAGGTAGGGCTCAATGGGTGTTTTGCTTCTGTCGGAATGGGCCAGATCGATTTCACGATCCTCGATTTCTCCGACCAGCCCCCGCTTGTCGAGGTCTTTCACAATCAGCTGCCGGGCGGCCGCCATGACCTGCCCCTGGTACCTGCCGGCGTTTTCATTCAGCGTCCCGTCGGGATTAAGGATATTCACCATGGGCAGACCGCAACGCAGTCCGACTTCATAGTCGTTGGGGTCGTGGGCAGGGGTGATTTTTACGCAACCGCTACCCATTTCAGGCTTGGCCCAGCGATCGGTAATCAGCGGGATGGGTCGTTCCTGCAGAGGCAGAAGAACCTGTCGCCCGTCGAGCGCCATGTCGCGAAGCTGTTCCAGTTGTGGCAGCTTTTCTTGGCGTTGTGTGCGAACGTTTTCCAATTGAATTTCGATCGCCTCGCGGTCCTTGGCGGGCGCCGCTGCCAATTTCACCCCCAGTTCTTTCTCGACGGTGTCCAAAGCGGTTGCGGGATCCGGATGGACTGCCAACGCAGTATCTCCCAGCATGGTTTCGGGACGAGTCGTAGCGACCGTGACTCGAGCAGGTTCTCCAGGCTGAGGATCAATGACCGGGTAGTGTATGTGCCAGAAATGTCCCTGGGTCGTATCGTGAAAGACTTCGTCGTCGCTGACCGCGGTTTGCAGGAAAGTATCCCAATTAACCAATCGTTTACCCCGATAGATCAGTTTTTTTGAGAACAGGTCGTAGAAGGTGTGACGCACGGCCCCGGCACAAACATCGTCTAAAGTGAACCGAGTCCGCTGCCAGTCACAACTGCATCCCATCTGTTGGAGTTGCTGGATGATACGTGTTTCATACTGGTCCTTCCACGCCCAAATCCGTCGCACCAACTCTTCCCGACCCAGGTCATGCCGTGACTGGCCTTCTTCTTCCAGCAATCGTCTTTCCACTACTGCTTGGGTGGCTATGCCCGCGTGATCGGTACCGGGTATCCAGAGGGCATTGTAACCCTGCATCCGTTTGAGACGGATGATGACATCCTGCAAAGTGTTATTCAGGGCATGGCCCAGGTGCAGTGCACCAGTCACATTTGGGGGTGGGATAACAATCGTAAATGGCTGACGATCAGCATCTACCTCGCTGTGGAACAAGCCGCGATCTTTCCACAACGCGTAGATTCGTTGTTGCGCTTGTTCGTAATCGAAGCGGTTGGGAATCGTGTCAGCAGAGAAAGCAGTTGACATGTTTCAGTCTTTATCCGTCTCATCTTTAAATAATTTGTATTCGATCGCATCGACCAGCGCGATCCAGCTCGCCTCAATAATATTTTCACTGACACCAATGGTACCCCACACGTCGTGGTCATCGGCGCTCTCAATCATAACGCGAATCCGTGCTGCCGTACCCGCTTCGAAATTGACGACACGAACTTTGTAGTCCACCAGGCGCATTGCGGCGAGGTGCGGAAAGACCTCATTTAGCGCTTTTCGCAGAGCGGCGTCTAGAGCATTCACTGGCCCGTCCCCCTCCGCAACTTCGTGTAATACCCGGTTCCCCACCTGCAATTTGACCGTTGCTTCAGTGATCAGTTGGTCGTTTTCGTTTTCGACGTCCACATGATACTTGAGGCGTTCAAAGTGGGGCGAGAAGGTCCCGGCGCATTTTTTGACCAAAAGATCAAAAGATGCTTCAGCAGCTTCAAATTGATATCCGTTGTTTTCCAGCTCCACCACGTTGGCCAGGATCTGATCCATCAGCTTCTTGTCGTGTTGGATGTTATGTTTTGTCGTCAGGGCTACGATGTTCGAACGGCCGGATAGTTCACTCAGCAGGACTCTTCTCTCGTTACCGATCTGGCCGGGATCCACATGTTCATAACTCGAGACGGCTCGCGCGACGGCATGTGCATGCATGCCTCCTTTATGAGCGAAAGCACTCTGGCCCACAAAGGGTTGGCTGTTTCGTAAGAGCAGGTTCGCAACTTCGTAAACAAATCGAGATAATTCGGTAAGTCTTTCCAGGCTGCGCCCCCCCAGAACGCGGTAGTCGTTCTTCTTCAAAGCCAGATTGGGAATGACTGAAATCAAGTCGGCGTTTCCGCACCGTTCACCAAATCCGTTGACAGTTCCCTGGACTTGTATCGCTCCGGCATCGACGGCGGCCAAACTGTTTGCGACGGCAAGTTCACAGTCATTGTGGCAATGAATACCGACCGGCACCGAATATTTCGCCAGGAATTTTTGCGCGGCGAGCACGTACCGGGAAATTTCTTCCGGCATGCTACCACCATTGGTGTCACACAACACAACCAACTGGGCTCCCGCTTCGGCCGCTGCGCAAATGGTGCGCGCGGCGTAGTCAGGATTATTTTTCCAACCGTCAAAGAAATGCTCGGCGTCGTAGATGACTTCATGACCCGAATTGCACAAGAAGCCGATGGTGTCGCGGATCATGTCGAGATTTTCCTCGACGGAGACGCGCAGTATGTCGGTCACGTGAAAATCCCAGGTTTTTCCAACGATAGTAATCACCGCCGCCTGAGACGCGACCAAGGCCTGCATCCCGGGATCCTTTTCGGCCTGTAGACCCCGACGTCGAGTCATTCCAAAAGCGCAGACCTTGATGTGTTTCAGATTTAATTTTCGGACCTTACGGAAATATTCAGCGTCCTTTTCATTCGAAAGTGGATATCCACCTTCCACAAAATCGAAGCCCATGTCATCGAGTCGTTCTGTAATTAACAGCTTGTCCTGCAATGACAGATTGATTCCTTCGCCCTGGGTCCCATCGCGGAGCGTGGTATCATAAATTTGAATCGATTGCATTCGATTGCCTTGATCTGTACGTCGGTTGGGAAGAAATGGCTGTGCAAAGTGGGGCTAATAAACGAAGATTCCGTGGAACGGTGGGAAAGCGGGCATGCGAGGCTTGGAGTCCGTGGTTTGTATTTTTGAAGTTGAGCATGTGATTCTGGTTGACAGATCCCATGACAACAAAAAAGCCCTGAAACCCGCCAGTCCTCAGGGCTTGATGGTTTGATCCACGGGTCGATTGCCTCAAAGGTCGCATCCACTTGACACCAATCGTCGCGCCCTGAATACCGACCTACCCCCGGCGAGGCGTCCATGGCAATCGTGGAAGAGTTTCGCCCAAGAAAAGTCATCGCCGTCCAGGGCCAAAGTCAACACAACGCTACTAAAAACATAATTTTTAGCTTGAATCTTGTCAACTCGTACTTCCTGTTGGTGTCAGCCGATCCCAAGCAGCCGAATGGCAGGTCCTCAACAAACAGCGGCCCCGGGGTCTGGACAATCGCCGGATACTTGAGGGAGCGGGTAGAGAACCTGGCTACCAAAAACAGAAGACTCAAATGATAGGGGATGTTTTTGGTGAACGAAAAAGCCCACCAGTCATTGGGACTGGTGGGCTGAAGTTTTTTCGGTAGGCAAAGCTAACGATTAATACATGTCGTAATCGCCACCGTGACCCTTCTTGCCCTTGTCATCCTTGGGCTTTTCCGCAATGAGGGCATCGCTGGTCAGCAGCAAGGTTGCGACGCTGGCGGCGTTGACCAGAGCTGTTCGGGTGACCTTGGTGGGGTCGATCACTCCGGCTTCCACGATATCCTCATATTTGTCGATGAGAGCGTTATAGCCAAAATTCCCCTTACCATCGAGGACTTTTTCGCAGACGATCCCACCATCCTGGCCAGCGTTCTCCGCAATCCAGGTGAGGGGCGATCGGCAGGCACGAATCACAATGTTGTAGCCGACTACTTCGTCGTGCGTCATATTCTCGTTCACTTTCACTGAGGAAGAAGCCCGCAGCAGAGCGACCCCGCCGCCCGGTAGAATACCTTCCTCAACGGCGGCACGCGTCGCATGCAGAGCATCTTCGACACGCGCTTTCTTTTCCTTCATTTCGCTCTCGGTTGCTGCGCCGACATTTACTTTGGCAACCCCGCCCGACAATTTTGCCAAGCGCTCTTCCAGCTTCTCCCGATCATAGTCACTGGTCGAGTTGTCGATTTCGCGACGAATCTGATCGATTCGAGCCTTGATGTCACCCGTTTTTCCAGCCCCTTGGATCAGGGTGGTATTATCTTTGTCGACAATTACTTTCTTGGCACGGCCCAAATCGCTGATGGGCAAGTTCTCCAGTTTCAGACCGAGCGCTTCAAAGACCGGCGTTCCACCACAGAGAGTTGCAATATCTTCCAGCATCGCTTTGCGGCGATCACCATAACCGGGTGCTTTCACAGCACACACGTTGAAGGTGCCCCGCAGCCGATTGATGACAAGCGTTGCCAAAGCCTCTCCTTCCACGTCTTCGGCAATGATCAACAATGGCTTTTCCTGCTGCACGATGGCTTCCAGCACTGGAACCATGTCCTTGACGTTGGTGATCTTCTTTTCGAGCACCAGGACGTAAGCATCTTCGAGAACGCATTCCATGGTATTCGGGTCGGTGACAAAGTAAGGCGATAGATAACCACGATCAAACTGCATTCCCTCAACCCACTCGGTCTCGGTCGCCAGACTCTTGCCCTCGTCGACCGTGATCACGCCATCCTTGCCGACTTTGTCCATGGCATCCGAGAGAATCTTGCCGATTTCTGCATCGTTATTTGCAGCGATGCTCCCGACACTGGCCATCTCCTGCTTGGTTTTAATCTTGATCGACATTTTGCCGAGCTTTTTGGAGAGGTCTTCGACAGCTTGTTCAATGCCCTGCTTCATCTGGACAGGGTTGACGCCGGACACGACCGCCCGCAAACCCTCGTTGAATATCGCCTCGGCCAGCAAGGTGGCAGTGGTCGTACCGTCGCCAGCCACATCGCTCGTCTTACTCGCCACTTCACGCACCATTTGTGCGCCCATGTTTTCGTAGACATCTTCCAAGTCAATCTCTTTTGCGACGGTCACGCCATCTTTGGTGACCGTGGGCGATCCGAAACTCTTCTGTAGAATGACGTTGCGTCCCTTGGGGCCGAGAGTCACTTTAACGGCCTTGGACAATTTGCCCACACCGCGTCGAATTGCCTCTCGGGCCTCCTGGTCAAAAGCAATCATTTTCGCCATGAGTAAATATCTCCTCGTGATAATCGTAAGTTATGTCAGCGTGTATGGCTCGAAAATCTACTGTTCGATCAACCGATACACCTTTGAGGTTACTTGATTCAAATTTGGTTTATTCGATTACTGCCAGGATGTTATCCTCGCCCATCAGTATGTATTCTTCTTCGCCCAGTTGGATAGATTCACCAGAGTAACTGCTGAAAAGAACACGGTCGCCAGCTTTCACCTGCATTTCACCCCGGGAACCGTCATCCAGCAATCTGCCGTCGCCCACACTGACTACACGGCCACGCGCAGGTTTGTCCTGAGCCGAGTCGGGTAACACGATACCCCCAGCTGTGGTATCTTCCGACTCGTCCCGTCGAATCACCACGCGATCGCCGAGCGGCTGAATGGTAACGCCCGCCGAGGGCCTCTTTTTTGTAGCAGTTGCCATGTTTGAATCCCCTCCGAAAACGAATTCTGTGTTAGAAGTTCTTTATAAGATTTGAGCGACGGTTGCCGCGTACTCCGACCTACGGGCTGGCTGCCAAAATACGCAGAGTTACCCTGGACAAGGCAAAATATATGCAATCGGCGCGCCAAACGGTCCGCCAGGGCTCCGGCGGACCACAATCATGGCCTAAATTCGGCCTTAAACATCGCCGCAGGCACACAATCCAGGTTCACCGAGGAGCCGGGACCCATCGTGGGGGCCGGCGATCTGCCATTTTGACAGCCAGTCGCAATTGAGAAAAACGGGCTATCCGTTCACAATAAGAAGGTATGTCCATCAAGATTCGCTGCCGCTGCGGTCAAGTTCTTACCGCGAAGGATGAACTGGCCGGAAAACAAGCCAAATGTCCCAAATGCCAGGCTGTGCTGACCTTGCCTCCTGGCAATCCTCAGCCAGCGACTGTAGCAGGAGGTCTGGCTGACCTGTTGGAAGAGGAGGGCATTGTCACCCAGGAACAATCTGAACACGGTTGTCCTGAATGTGGCGCCGAACTTCTCGAAACTAGCGTCATTTGTGTCAACTGTGGCTACAGTCGGTTGACGGGGGGCAAGCTCAAGACCGAGGGTCTTTCCAGGGACGAGGAAAAGCTGCACCCAACTTTGCGCAAGGCGATGAACCAGGTCAGTCACGAGAAAGGGGAAAGAGTGGCCGAAGGGGGTGAGGGTGTGACTTCCTGGCTGGTCGGACTGCTCCTGTTTGGATTCGCCTTACTGGTACTTCTGATGGCTATTTACACATCCAGGTTGAGCGGGATTTCGGAACTAGCAGAGGCCAAGAAACAACTTAAAGAACAACTGGGCCGCGATCCGACCGACAAGCAGTTGGCCGAACATTTGGGGATCACCGTCGAGGAGTTGAAAGAGGGCAACATAGTCGATGGGCCTTCCGGGCTAAAAATCGCCAAAGGGGCACTCCTGGCCATTACCACAACCCTCGTTTGCGTGACTTGGCTCTGGCTGCTGGTCATCGCTTTTAAGGAAGCCGTCATCCATGGGGTCGCGAGTCTGATCACCGGTGGACTCTACCAAGTCTATTACGTGATCACGCGCTGGGAGAAATGCAAGCCACCATTTTTGATTTTCTTCGTTTGTATCTTGCTGTTTTTTGCGACCATGTGCATCTAGGTTTTTCGTGCTGGGGACTTCTTCCGACCGCCGCTTCAGGTAAATGTTCAGCTAAATTTTTAAAAGAAGGGACTGGTTCAGCAACACACCCTTCCGCAGAGGCCGTATAATTGCTGGGTCTCGGTGGGAACATTTTCCCGTTGCCTGTCGATTGGATTTCGTCCACTAACGGGACCCGCCGAAGCGCCGCCATGAAACGCCCGCCGGAACCGAATTCCTGTCTGGTTAAAGGAGAGAGGATATGAGCCGCGACGACGCTTTGTCGACGCTGAAAACTCAAGTCAAGCGCGCCCACCGTCAATTGCTGCTGCAACGTTTTGTAGCCGGCTTGGGCTGGTCGCTGTTTGCCAGCCTGCTGTTTGGTGTGCTGGCGGTGGCCATTCCCAAATTCTGGGCTGTGAGTGTCGACGCCCGATTTTGGTATTGGGGTTGGTTGCTTGGCACTTCCCTGGTGGGGACGCTGATCGCGGGCGCTTGGGCTTACCGCACCCGGTTGAGCCCCGTTCAGGCGGCGATTGAAGTTGACCAGCGATTTCAGTTGAAGGAACGTGTCTCGAGTTCATTGGCCATGGATGATCAGGACCTGGAAGGAGAAGCTGGAAGAGCCTTGCTGGCAGATGCTGTAAGACGTCTTGACCGGGTGGACGTCTCGACTGCCTTTCCCGTCAAGTTCGACTGGCGGTCCGCCCTGCCGCTGGTTCCCGCCATCATCGCCCTCCTCCTGGTCTTTTTGCCAGACGCGCAGCAGACGAAAGAGGTTCAGGCCAAAATGAATAATATCGCGGTCAAGAAGCAGATCCGGCGAACAACGGGGGACTTAAAGAAGAAAATTATCGAGCGAAAAAAAAGGGCGGAGAAACTGGGAATGAAGGAAGCCCAACGCGTCTTCAATAAGTTGGAGCAAGGCCTGGAAGACCTTCGTCAACTTGAAGACACCAGCCGCCGCACCGCGTTACGAAAAATGAATGATCTGAGCACGGAAATGCAAGAACGACGCAACGCATTGGGTGGTGCTGAAGAATTGAAAAAACAATTTAGCCAACTCAAAAGTCTTAAGTCAGGACCCGCCGACAGCCTGGCCAAAGACTTGAAGCGCGGTAACTACAGTAAGGCGGCCAAGTCAGTCCAGAATCTCAGGAAGAAACTGGAACAGAGAGATGTGAGTCTGGAGGATCAAAACAAGTTGGCCGAACAGTTGCAACAAATGGGCCGGAAGCTGCAGCAAATGGCAAACGCGCATCGACAAGCCACCGGTCAAATTCGCCAGCAAATCAAGCAAGCCAGAGAACGGGGCGATCTCGATCGGGTGCAAAAGCTGCAACAGAAAATGGATCGGTTGAATCAACAAAATCAACAGATGCAGCAACTGCAACAAATGGCTCAAAAAATGACCCAATGTGCCCAGTGCATGGGGCAAGGCCAGCAAGCGGGAAAGAAGGCCCCGGGAGAATCGGCTCGCCAAATGGCCCTGGCTCAGTTGGATCAGCTGTCCGGCCAGCTACAGCAGTTACAAACCGCGTCCGATGAACGGCAAATGTTGGACGAAGCGCTCGATCAGATTGCCAGGTCGAAGGATGCGATGAACTGCAAAAGCTGTGGTGGTGCTGGCTGTGCGGCTTGTGCCGCAGATACGAATCTCGCCGGGCAGGGACAGGCTCAAAGTTTGGGCCAGGGCCAGGGACAAGGTTTGGGCCAGGGACAAGGTCAAGGTTTGGGCCAGGGACAAGGTTTGGGCCAGGGACAAGGTTTGGGTCCGCGCCCGGAAGAAGAAACCAACACCGGTTTCTACGACTCGAAGGTGCAAGCCGGGCCGCTGGGCGGCAAAGCGGTCGCTGTCGGAGAAGTGTCAGGACCCAACAGGGCGGGCGACACAAAAATAGAAATCAAAAAACAGTTTGAATCCTTTAAGAGCAAGCAGGGCGATCCGCTCATCGGAAAGCGATTGCCGAAAGCTCACCGCGAACATGTGCGCGAGTACATCAGCTCGTTCCAGGGATCCGAATGAGCACCTCATGCGGGCCGGTTCCTTTAGGCCGTTGCCGGGCAGTCGTCATTCGGAATCGACGCGATGTGACGGAGTTTTGAAAAGGGGACAGGCGAGGTATTTTCTGAAACCCCACTCTTCAGGCACTTGGAGTCAGGTCCAACATCGAATGCTGTTTCGATTGCCACAACGTAACGACTAGTCTTTTACCCGTTTGGGGATGGTAAACGAGTAAATCACCACAACCGCACCTGCTGAAAACAGGCTCCAGGGTGTCCAGTCAGGTGGTGAATAGGTTTTACCGTCGCTGACCTCGGTATCCGTGAGGATTGCCATGGTCCCGATTGCACTTCCTGCTTTTGGTGCGTGGTGCAATACGACCCGGTCCACCAGCATGAACTCTCCTCCCAGGATGAGCAAACAAACACCAATCGCGAGGAAAAATGCGCGCCACATACCCACCATCCTTTTTGAGTTAGTCAAGTCGATTGGTCACGAGTCCGCCTTACCCTTATCGACTTCCAGACTCCAAAAGCTGCAGTATGCCGCCCCGAGATTGATTTATTTGGTGCTGATTGAATCGATTATGCCGGACGTGTCGACACTCGAATTGTCGACTCGGTTTTAAGAGTTCCAACAGGGGTCGGTACTTTTTCAGAACGCTCCGCCCTCAGGAGTGACACAGACAGTCAAACGGAGTCTGTCCACGGATTCCCCCAATCTTGCCAGTTGGCCAAATAAGTCTGGTAAGCTTTGACTTTCTCAGCTTCTCCTGTCAGCCAATCTTTGACTTCCATGACAATCTCCTGTTCCCGCTCCAAAGTAATCTTGCCAGCCAAGACGCGCGATCGAAGGAAAATGAAATACGTGTCCAGCACGTCACAACGACAGTAATCGTTGATTTCAACTAATCGCCCTTCCTCGTACATGTCCTGAACCATGTCGCCATGAACAGCCATTTTTCCCGGCTTTCCGAGGATGTTGGCCGCCAGATTTAAACCACCATTGAAGCGAGCAGCTCCGAAATTGGTCAGCATTTCTTGGAGGTCCAAGTGCGCGGTCGCGTTGTACCGATTGCGAGGTGATTCGTACGGCCTGGCACCTTCTGCAATCCAGGCTGGAATACCAACTCCGTAACGAAAGGCAGCTAATTCGAGCAGCGGTATGTCGAAGGTGCGACCATTAAAACTGACCAGGGTTGGTTGCTGATAGGCTTCCCAGCCGCGCCAGAAGTCTTTGGTGATTGCATGCGGACGAAAATGGGGTGCATCAAGCACAACGAGTTCCCTGAGACAATAGTCAGCAGCTACTTTTCCAACCGCGATGGAAATAGGCACTTGATAGGTATAAGGGATAAAGTCGCTATTGGTTTGCTTCAACCGCTCCTCTCGAAAACGGGCGACTGCCTCGGCGGGGTCAAGTTGCTCGTCCGGATAACGCAATCTAGAAACCAGCGCGCCGTCTGCAACGCTTTCGATATCAAACACAAAATAACGGGCAGCCGGTGTGGACATCATCAGGCCTCAGAGACATTGCCTACGGCAGAAACGTCGGCCAACGTACCACATTCTCGTTACCGGCAGAATCAGCCGCACAGGGAGGGTACGCTCACGGTTTCCAGAAATGATCATCCGCCGGGGCACCGGGGTTTTTGCGCGCGATTCGGCGGAAACGGATGTGGGACACCTCATGTGGCTGAAAAAGCGGAACACCAGGGAATAGAAGATCGACTCGAGTTTTGCAAAACCTGGAGCGTTTCAGCCCTGAAGCCGGCCCGGATGGCCAAAAAGGCTTCTCTTTAGTGTGCGACTTGCTCGCCAGGCGGAAAATTCCTCTCCCGGCAAAAAAAGAGGCGACTCGTCCAAGAGAAAGAGTCACCTTCTTCGGTTGCGAAAAACTGCACTACAGGGTGGTTTGTCAGGAGACCGGCTTGACTGAGACGTGGTTCATGACCCTGGCGTCCCGCATCATCCTGTTTCTATTCTTGTCTGCGCCTCATCCTGAAGCGGCGTGTACTTGCTCGGATAAAACAGCTCGCCTATCGCGCGAAAAAGCCGTAGATCTTCGTTGCCGGTTCCTGTCTCCTGAAAGAGGGTGGCAAGTTTGGACAAGTGCCTTTCACCATCTATCCAGCGCACGGCCATGATCTTGCTGCAGTCATCCAGCAGTTGATAAACCCGAGCACGAGTGACTCCCATTTTGCGGGATTGCATGCGGACGCTGCGTGGAGCTGTGTCAATTCCAAGTCGATCGGCCGCAAGTTGAGCTACGGTGGGTCCCGCATCGGTTTCGATTTGCGCGAGCATCGGTTGGGCCAAACGCTTGTTCACCTCGTCACGTGCAGGAATCACCCGGCATTCCAATACCGAGGCAATCCAATCTTCGATGGGTGGAATAAATTTTGGGACCAGCCGCACATCCAAGTGCTGTTGGTCGGCTGAAGTGATGAGCTCGTGAACCAGATAAAATACTTCCAACACGACCCGCACTCGTTTTTCGCCGTGTGTTTTGAGTTGCCGAATTTCGGTTACCGAGTAGTTTACGTATTCACTCAGCGGTGTATTCCAAATGACGGTCGGTAAGGCTTGCAAGGTGGGAGCTAAGCGGCCGAGTTTTTCGTCGCCGACTCCATTGGTACAAACCGTTTCCCGCCATTGAGACCAGAGGACTTCTGAAACCAGTGAAGGATCGAAATTCCTCGTTTTGATCAGTTGACCATCACCTTCTGCCTCGCCCGCATCGGAGAAATTATCAATTCCGAACGGAACGGCGGGCGGTTCGTCGCGAGTGGCTCTGTGCAACAGCTTGACCAGTGAACTGATCTTTTTCTGACCGATACCGGCTGTTGAGGCCAATTCTGTGTATGGGGTTTCAAGCAGGTTCCCCAGGGTGCGACCGAGAAATGCTAAGGGCAGGCGACGATCATTTGGAAGTGCCCAGTAAGCCAACGGTTTTCCTAGGCGATCCGTAAATTTATGGTCCGAAAGGGTTTTTCGAAGTTCTTCAAAACTGCTACTTAATTTGTAGTCATCAGCGGATGATGCTTTAGCCATGTTCCACTCTTCTGTTTAGGTCCATCCTCGAGAATGATACGGGCCAAATACGAGCAAGGACTTTCCATTCCAGAAACAAATTTTTTGGGGATTGCTAGCGACAGTCACCAAACTCCAAACGCACCGCTCCGAATTTACGTAAACGAAATCGGACGGTACATGAAGTGAGACCACACCTTCCATTCCCCGAAAATAGCTGCCGCTGTGATTCCGGTAGTAAGCAGTATTTACTGCTTACTACGTGCTGACATCAACCGGCGAACTAAAATGGGTTGTCTTTGCAAGTTCAGCGTTACATTTCAAACAGGAGTCATTTTTAGCAAGGTGAAAAGTGTGGTCAAGATAGCAGCATGAAATTTGTCCAAAAATTACGATACCCGCAGCGTCAGTTGGCCGGTTGACAATATCTTTCGTCAACCCAATTTTGTTTTTTGGCTCGAAGAGGGCTGGATGAAGCCGGGTGCGGGGCTTTCTCGGATTGCCTGTTTCCGTAATTGCCACGAGAGTTCTATCTGGACAAGAGGGTAAGAACAATCCCCGCAGGGTAAGGGAACCCGTCGTGGTGGTTGAACGCTTCGGACCTAAATCCTGGTGAAATATGGAGAATAGCCGACAATCACCGGACCGTAGTGAGCCTTGTTTCGTCGTGATAGGCTTCGAATGTCCGCTCCTTTGAAAGAGCCGGCCTGAACGACTTGCGGCAGCATGTTTTGGTGGGGTTGATCCAGACCGATCGTGCTGCAGGGCAGTCCGGCCCGGTTGATTTCCGCAGACTGATCGCCGAGACCCGCCGCCGCGCTCCCAGTCGGTGCGGCCTGGAGTCGGCACAAAAATTTTCTAAAAAAATGTTACGGGCTCGCACAAACCGACTGGTTTAGCGAGAGTTAAGGATGCAGATTTTGATTTGCCATGTCCCGGCTAGTTGAGGTGATCGAGGGTTGCTGATGCTCGCCGGGCAACTGCGCGGAAAGAGCCAGGGTGGCGATGAAACTGAACAAACCAAAGGTTGTGGCACTTAGTTGAAAGGTGTCAAAGGTGCCACTCACTGCCCATCCGCCCAGGGCCATAGCTGTCCCCATCCCATAGAACCAACGGGACGAGTTCGTGAGACAGTACTTCATGCAAAGCCCCAAACTAGCCAGCAAAAGAAATGCTCCCGGGGCGCCTTTCGACGCTAACTCGTGTAGATAGATGGAATGGGCGTGCCCATGTTCCCTGTGGTCGTAACCCACCTTGTCTAAATCGATCTCCTGCGAAAACCCACCGGCTCCTGTTCCAAGGAAAGGTTGCCTCACAAAAATCTTGCAGGCGGTTTCCCAAAACACAAGTCGACGACCGTTATCGGTGGCAAAGTCCCGTTCTGCCACGCGTTCCAGATCTTTCCTCAAATTCTCCAGTCGCAGCGATACCAATGGCCCACACCAGAGCCACGTCGCAGCCAGACTGAGCAGGATGAAGGCGGTCACAGTCAGCACACCTTTTCTGTTGCAAGGCTGGCGCCAAGTGATTAGCAACAATCCGAAGGAAAGCGAACAGATCCCCCCAATCCATGGTCCTCGGCTACCCGTGGAAATCAGTCCCGCTATCGCAGCGCACAAACCAAGGCAGGACAGCAACAAGTGAGATTGACGAATGGATCGAAATTGAATCAGCCCGACAGCATGCCAACTGATGGCCACCAGGCAGAAGACGCCAGTTTGGGTCGGATGTAGCAAACCGTGCAGACGACCCTCAAAATTGGGTGTCATTCCGAACCAATTTAGATATTGAACCAATTGCACGCCGTTGGCCAGGAAAATTCCGGCCAGCAATCCTGCCACGAGCAGATCGGCCTGTCGACGAATGGGCCACAACAGGAATGGTAGCAAGAGGGTCCGATAAGAGGTCCATTCGTCAACACCCCATGTCCAATTCGGACTCCATAAAATCGAAACACCGTGCCACAAACTCCACAGTCCAAAAATTGCAATCAGCGGGTCGCATGCCAGACGCTTATAACCACGCCACGTAACTCGTAAACGGAGGATTGTGCAGAGCGCCAGCAGGATCCAGGCCAAGTCGCGCAGCGTATGATTCAAGGGAAGGAGGAAAAGATACGCCACGGCGTAATTGAGCTGCATGCATTGAGCACTGGCATCGCTCAGCAGCCACTCCGTCCAGGTTCTGCAGACGGTTGCAGTGTGATCAGGAACTGTTTCTCGAACAGGCGTTTGCACAACGTCAACCAAAATCAACTGGACGTTTACTACCGTTTTTAATCAGCCAGTGGAGCCCGGGATTTGCCTTCCTTGGTTGCCGGCGCTCGTCCTTCTTCTTAAACGGCACGCCAATAAACTTGTTGCAGCACCATAGAACGAGGTCTTTGTCGACTAACAGCCATTCGGATCCGCGCAGATGGCGACCGGCGTCAGCAGTAGAATTCGCAAGTCCAACGTGAAAGATTGATGCTGAACATATTCCAAATCGCAGACCAACCGATCCTCGATCGAGGTGTTGCCCCGACAGCGGTTCACCTGTGCCCAACCCGTGATCCCGGGTTTGACCAAGTGTCGGCAGTCATAGTAAGCCAGTTGCCGAGAGAACCTTTCCACGAAATAAGGCCGTTCCGGCCTCGGCCCCACGATACTCATTTCTCCCCGCAAGACATTGAACAATTGTGGCAGTTCGTCCAATCCCGTCCTGCGCATCTTCGTTCCCAGCCAAGTTTGTCGCAAATCCTTCTTGGCAGCCCATACAGGCCCCGTCTTTTCCTCAGCATTGACGCGCATGGACCGAAATTTCCACATGGTGAAAGTAGTACCGCTCAGTCCAATCCGTTCCTGACTGTAAAGGACAGGACCACGGCTGGTTAGTTTAATCAGCAAGGCTAGAAACAGCATCGGCAGAGCAAACGCCGGAAAAGCCAGACAGCAGATCAGTAGATCGCCGCTTCTTTTAACGGAAGCATGACGCCAAGCTGGCACCGGCGAAAAACGGCCGATCGATTCGGCTTGTCGTTTTGGTTGGGCCGTGTCGAATCGCAGCAACCGTCGCCGCAGGTTTGACCTCTGGAAATCAAAACCAGACACTCTGCGTTTGTCAGAAATTGAAGTCGTTTCGCTGGGGATCATTTTCAACCCGGCAGCTGGTAAAAACCACAGCTTGCTAGCTTTGATAGGCCCTTACTGCGAGGGCACGCGGAACATCATCGGCTGTCCGCGGTGCTTCGGTTAGATAATCCCCGGTGTTTTAGGGTTCGGGGAAAAAATTGGCACCACGCCGCTACCCATGCAGGAACAGGTCATGCGTGAGCACGTAAAATATGGCAGTAACAACTCCATGTTCATCAATTTGGGGGGAATGTATTGCCAGCAGATGCGACCAGGGACGCACCGCCTCGGAAGCAAAGATTCCGACCTTGAAGTCCTCCGTTCCCCGGGCAATGGTGACTCACCGGCCGTTCTTCGCAGGGAAGCCGTAGGCATGTTTGCTTGCCGGTCTCAGCACCATCAAAACGGACAAGTCATACTGATCAAGCTCCTTATGTTGATGCCCCATGACAAACTGGTGCTGTCCAACTGGTCATTTGGATCCTTGGACATTAAACTCGACGGACGTCCCCTTCAATCGTTTTCCTTCGCTGGTTTTCGGATATGGTCCTGGTGATCGATAATTACGATTCGTTTACATACAACCTCGTCCAGCGACTTGGCGAGATTGATCCGGGTCTGGAGATACAGGTCTACCGCAACGACCAGATCACACTGGATGAAATTCAGGCGAAACAACCGTCCCACCTGATCATTTCTCCAGGCCCCTGCACACCAAGTAAAGCTGGTATTTCAGTAGCTTGTGTGCAGCGATTTGCAGGCCAGATGCCGATTCTAGGCGTTTGCCTGGGACACCAATCCATTGGCCAGGCGACGGGAGGTACGATTGTCCGCGCCAAACGTCTGATGCATGGCAAAACGGACGACATCCATCATGATGGTACGGGGCTGTTTCAAGGACTACCCAATCCTTTTACCGCCACGCGATATCATAGCTTGGTGATTCAGCCGGACACACTAAGCGACTGTTTTGTGGTGAATGCATGGTGTCTGGCGCCAGATGGTTCTCGTGAGATCATGGGGATTCGGCATCTGGAATATTCACTCATCGGTTTACAATTTCATCCTGAGAGCTTTCTGACCGGTGTTGGTCCGAAATTGCTTGAGCGTTTTCTTCACATCCGGTGCTCCGCAGATGACAACTAACTCGGTGGCGAGCAATGATCTCTGTTGACGAGGCATTGAGGCATGTGCTGGACCACAGTTTTCCACTTGCGTCCACGTCGCTGGAATTGAGTACCGCGCTCGGATGCACGCTGGCCGCTGATGTGACCAGCGACATCGACTCACCACCTCACGACAAATCTCTCGTCGATGGTTACGCGTTAAGGACGAGTGATCTGGGCGGGGCCAATACCCAGTTTAAAGTATTGGAAGAAGTCACCGCCGGGGAGATGCCCAGCTGTAAGGTGACGAGTGATTCCGTGACCCGAATCATGACGGGTGCGGCCATTCCAGAAGGTGCTGACGCGGTGGTGATGTTGGAAGAGACCGAGGCCAGGGATGCGGGAACGGTACTGATTCGACGCTCGGCGTTGCCAGCGGGGAGTAACATCATGCGGCGTGGAACCTCGCTTTGCCGGGGTGACACGGTGTTGCAGGCGGGTGTAACCATTCGTCCCCTTGAAGTGGGCCTGTTATCAGAAGTCGGCCGCTCGCAGGTTTTGGTTCAGGAAGTCCCCCGAGTGGCCATCGTCGCTACGGGTAATGAGTTGGTCCCCAGCGACCATCGTCCCGAGTCCGGACAGATACGCAACAGCAATGGCCCCATGCTGACAGCATTGGTTCGCAGCTCCGGCGCGCGCGCCGTTGATTTGGGAATCGGGCGAGATGACCACGACATTCTGGCCCAGCTGGTCACCGAAGGCTTGCAGTCGGATGTCCTGATTCTTTCCGGAGGAGTTTCTGCCGGAGTCCTGGATCTGGTACCGGACGTTCTGAAGGCAACCGGTGTCAAGCAGGTCTTTCACAAAGTCAACCTGAAGCCTGGAAAGCCTCTCTGGTTTGGCGTCAGTTCCCCGCAGGGCCAGACCCTCGTTTTCGGGTTGCCCGGGAATCCGGTAAGTGGCTTCGTATGCTTCGAGTTATTCGTGCGACCGGCGCTGGACCGGCTGGCCGGACGGACAGCTTCCACGGCCGTCAGACGTCGCTTCCGCTTGGCCTGTGACCACACGCACCGGGGGGCACGTCCTACCTACCATCCGGCTGCCTGGGAAGAATCTGTGGATGACCAGCCCGCCACGGCCAAACCACTGGCTTGGCGAGGATCCGCCGACTTGCGAAGTTTGACGGCTTGCAACTGCTTGTTAGTCCTTCCGTCCGGCGACTACACGCTAGGAGCCGGTCAGTGGGTGGATGGGCTGGTGATTTGAGACATGGCAACCGGAACTGCCACTTTTGGGTTGGGGATGATCGGCGGCCTGTTGTTGTGGGTCTCCTTTCCACCTTGCGCCTGGTGGCCTTGTGCTTGGCTGGCGCCGGTGGCCTGGGTCCTGCTGGTCTGTCGAAAGCGCCTGCCCGGGGCTCGTCCTTACTTCGTCCTCTGGTGTGTGGGATGGATTCATTGGCTGTTGATTCTTCATTGGGTTCGTTTACCCCATTGGTCGGCCTTTTTTGGATGGTTTGTTCTGGCTGGCTACTTGGCCTGTTATGTACCGCTGTTTATTGGCCTTTCGCGGGCGGCCGTGCATCAGGCTGGGATCCCTACGGTGGTGGTGGTGCCAGTTGTCTGGACAGGCCTGGAATTGCTCCGCGGCCACTTTTTGACGGGATTTTCACTGGCACTCCTGGGTCACACGCAAGCTTCCTGGACCACATTGATTCAGGTTGCCGATGTGGGAGGGGCTTACGCGGTCAGTTGCCTCATGATGTTTGTCGCCGCAAGTCTGGCAGTGGCCTTGCCGCGGCCAGGCTTGCCCGCCCAGCGCTGGCCACTGGCAGTGGCCGGACTCATCCTGGTGTGTGTTTTAGGCTACGGGCGGCAGCGGCTGGATCAGGCTCTGCCCGAGACGGCCAACTCCCGCGGTACACGGGTCGCACTGGTTCAGGGTTCCATCGACGTTAGCTTCAGCCACGACCAAAGGAAGGAAACGCTGGACCATTATTTGGAACTCTCGCGACAAGCCCTAGTGGAACACCCGGATTTGGATGTCATTGTTTGGCCCGAATCGATGTGCACGTTTGATGTGCCGATCATGTCCCTGGCTGATGATCTCGTGTTTTCTCCTGATTTTAGAGCGCTGGTGGCCCAGAATGCGGCTCATGTTCAGCAGCAGATCGATAACTTTCTGGCAAGCCATCGAGCTGTTATGTCGACGCCTGCAGAAAAGTCCGCTGGGAAAGCACCCAGTTTTATTCTTTGTTCGGAGACGATCCACTGGCGCGACAAGCTCCACCGTTTTAACACCGCTTTATTGATCGATCCGGCAGGTACCATCATCAACCGTTACCACAAAATGCACCCGGTCATGTTTGGAGAATACGTCCCATTGGGCGGTATTTTTCCCTGGCTCTACAACCTGACACCGATGGCCGGTGGATTAACCCCGGGAGAAGAACCAAAACTCTTTGAAGTGGCAGGACTTCGGCTGGCACCCAGTATCTGTTTCGAGACGACCGTTCCACATTTGATTCGCAGGCAGGTGATTGAGCTGCGACGGCAGGGGAGGGTTCCCGACGCGCTGGTGAACCTGACCAACGATGGCTGGTTCTGGGGATCGAGCGAATTGGACCTGCATCTGGTTTGCGGAGTGTTCCGCGCTATTGAAAATCGTCTACCACTGTTGATCGCAGCCAATACGGGATTTTCAGCGTGGATTGGTGCGGAGGGCCGCGTGATCACGCGCGGACCTCGTCGAGCGCGGGACATACTTGTAGCGAATCTTCAGCGGTCAGCCAATCATCCGACTGCTGTGTTGGGCAGCCCCTATCAACATGTGGGCGACCTGCTGGCGGGTGCGTGCCTGCTCTTCTGCGGACTGGTAGTGTTGTCACTGGTTCCCGGGTTGCTTTGCCCTGTCGTCAGCGGGAGCAGTTTGCACGACAGCTAGTCGTCCTGGTTCTCCGCGGACCGGATTCCCCCCTTGAACTCGCCTTGACCCGTCTGGGAATCCGCCCCCTGGTGTTCTTCACTTTTCGCTGTTTGCCATCTTTCCCACCCCACAGAATCCATATAACCCGGCCTGGAGACCAGTTTCCCGCCGAACGAACCGGATTCTGGGGCTTTCATTGACATCAGAAAACGACCGAAATTATACTAAGGGAGGGTAGTGATATTTTTCGCTGCCTCGTCCGGGAACGTATTGATACGACCAGGATCAAATCCTGAGAGACCCGCTCATCCTATCCTGCCAACTTCGGGGTCAGACAACGATCGGATGTGGAGATAGTCGGTTGACTATTGACAGGTTCGGTTGTCCAGAAAATAGGGAACAGAAACGATGACACTTCTGGGTAAGATTCTCACCGTTCTCATCTTTGTGATGAGCATTCTTTTCATGGGATTTGCAGTCGCCGTGTACGCGACGCATCGGAATTGGCACGATCTGGTCGAAAATCCTACCCCCTCGTCAAACCGGCCCCTGGGATTGAGACATCAGCTGCGTAACCAAAACGAAGTACGGGATGAGAAACAATCGCAACTCGATGAGACGCGCAAAAAACTGGCAATGGAACGCGCTTCACGCCGTCAGGCATTGTCCGGTTTGGAAACACAACGCCAGGAGTTAATTACGGAATTGACACAACTTTCGGAGCGGAA